>Ga0182024_10018584_pt1 | contig 12926 bp, 8 predicted proteins | sample P32metaG_FD_120480 | JGI IMG/M metagenome (GOLD analysis project Ga0182024, IMG submission 120480) | Permafrost microbial communities from Stordalen Mire, Sweden - P3-2 metaG (Illumina Assembly) | ecosystem: Environmental > Terrestrial > Soil > Wetlands > Permafrost | place: Sweden: Stordalen...
CCTGCGCGTCGGCCTTGGCCTGTGGTGGCCCTACGCCACCCGGGCCATGGTGGACAAGGTCCTCTTGCCCTCGCTGTCCACGCATGCGGTGCACGGCGCGCCGCTCGGCGGCGTCTTCCCGGTCGACCGTTACTGCCTCCTGATCGGCGTCGGCGTCCTGGTCCTCATCCTCAATTTCCGGCTGCTCTACCTATTCAACCGCCTGCTCAGCCGCCTCATGGCCGTGGTGACGCAGCTCACCCGGACCAGCCTGGCCACGCGCCTGCTGCGCCAATCGCAGGAGTTCTACGACTCCTCCCATGCGGGCCGCCTCCTTACCGTCGCCCTGCAGGACCCCGCCAACCTGACCCAGCAGCTTTCCGCCAACATCGTCAACGCCCTGGCCAACGGCCTGGTCGTGCTGGGCGGCTACGTCATTTTGGTCCACATGAGCGTGCCGCTGACCTGGGCCATCAGCGGGGTCTTTCCCCTCATGGTTCTCATCTTCTTCGTCATGCAGCCGGCCATGACCGAACAGAGCGAAGTCACCCGCGAAAGCTGGGGCATACTCATGGGCATGGTGTCCGAGAAGGTCAACGCCGTGCGCGTGATCCGCGGCTACGCCACCGAGGACGCGGAGTCGGACGCCTTCCGCAAACGGGCCTATCTGCACGCGGACCTGAACGTCGGCCAGACCCGTTTGCGGGCCCTCTACGGTTCGCTCAACGGCCTGTGCATACACCTCGGCTACCTTATGGTCTTTTTGGTGGGCGGCGGCCTTTATCTGGGCGGGCGCTGCACCCTCGGCACCTTGGTGGCCTTCATCGGCTACTTCAGCATGCTTTATCCGGCGGTGATACAGATGTGCACCCTGCCCCAGCTCATCAGCGAGGCGAGCGGCTCGCTCACCAAGGTCTTCCAATTGCTGGACCGGAGCCCGGCCGTGGTGAACCGCCCCTTGGCCCGGAGTTTTGGGGAGCGCCTGGAGTCTTTGAGTTTCGAGAACGTTTGGTTCCGCTACGGCCCCGAATTCCCCTGGGCGCTCCGGGACTTGAGCCTGGGCCTGGTGGGCGGGGAACAGATGGGCATCCTGGGTCCGAGCGGGGCGGGAAAGTCGACCCTGATGGCCCTCCTGCTGCGCTTCTACGACGTCGACCAAGGGCGCATCCTCGTCAACGGCGCGGACGTCAGGGATTGGGATCTGCACAGCCTGCGGCGCCTCTTCGGCCTGGTGCCCCAGGAACCCATACTCTTCTCCGGGCCCATCCGCGAAAACCTGGCCTTCCGCAACGCGGGCGCGGACGAAGCCAGGCTCTGGGAGGCACTGCGCACGGCCGAGATGGCCGACTTCGTGCGCGGCCTGCCCCAGGGTCTGGACAGCATCCTGGGCGAACGCGGCGTGTCCCTTTCCGGCGGCCAGCGTCAGCGCCTTGCCTTGGCGCGCGCCCTGGTGGGCAGGCCCGAGCTGCTCATTCTGGACAACTGCACCAGCGCCCTGGACGGCGAAACGGAAAAGCGCATTCTGGGCGCCCTGCGCGAAGCCCTGCGGGGCCGTTCGGCCTTCATCATCACCCACCGCGCCCCCGGGGTCCTGCATTGCGGACGACTGGCCGTGCTGGACGGCGGACGCCTGGCTGAGACCGGCACGCCCGAGCGGCTCCTGGCCGAGCCGGGCTATTTCAAGGATATCCATACCTTGCAGGCGCGTTCGCCCGCTTAATTGGGCCGCACCGTAAAATTTGGGTAAACGCGTTTTTTTTGGTCGCGAATCAGGCCCAAACCCAGCACAATAGTGGTGGTTTTTTACGGGCACGATGAGATGCCGCCGTGAATGTCCGCACCCGCGGCAACGGTGGCCTGAAGGCGCCACAGGCTCCTTCAGGGTCCGGGACCAAGGCTAGGCATTAACGGAGGCAAGGCAATGGGCGCAGTCAAGGGCAAGGTCAAGTGGTTCAACGAACAGAAGGGCTTCGGCTTTCTGGAACAGCCGGGCGGAGCGGACGTTTTTGTCCACTTTTCCGCGATCAAGGCGAGCGGATTCAAGACCTTGGCCGAAGGCCAGGCGGTGAGCTTTGACGTCGAGCAGGGCGCCAAAGGCCCCCAGGCCCTGAACGTCGAGCCGGTGGCTTAATTCCACCCAATAGCTTGATGAAAAAAAGGGGGGAGCCTTCCGGCTCCCCCCTTTTTTGTGGTTCATTTTTTATGAGCCCTTATTGAATGCTTCGATGACGATCCTTCATCCAAACGTGAAGGCGTAGACCGCGGTCCCCGGATCCAGGAACTTCAGGCGCAGACGGTGGGAACCGGGCTTCCCTTTCAAATCGATCAGATTGTAGAGCCGCACCGTGTCCAAGACCACGGTGGAGCCCTTCACATCGGCCCCGCCGGCGTCCCCAACGGGCTTGCCGTCCAAACTGACGCTGATCGTGTCGCCCTTGTGCCCCGGGCCGATCACCAGATAGACCTTGTCCGCGGAAAAGCGCAGCTCCAAGGCCGCGCCTTGGTCCGGCTTCGCGGCCTGCTCGCTGAGGGTCCACGGGCCCCGGTAGGCGATCTCATCGGGCCCCAGGGCCTTGGGAAAGCTGTAGGTCCGCAGACCCGCCACGGCCTTTTCGTTCGAGGCGAAGCGCTCCAATCGGGCCAGGCCCAGGTAGGATTCCGGGGTCACATCATCCTCGTCGCCTTCTTCGGCCGCGGAGACCTTCACCCCGGACGCGGCGGGATGCCCGGCCTCGGCGAGCAGCCGTTGTATGGCCGCATCCATCGCGTCGTAGCCGCCTTCCCCGAAATCGGCCTTGCGGATGCGCCCGTCCGCGTCGATCAGGTATTCCGCGGGCCAATACTTGTTGCGGAAGGCGTTCCAGGTCTCAAAGCCGTTGTCCTGGGCCACCGGGTATGTGATGCCGAATTCCTTGAGGGCGTTTTGCACGTTGGACGTATCCTGCTCAAAGGCGAATTCGGGCGAATGGACGCCGACCAGGACAAAGTGGTCCGGACCGTAGTTCTTGTACCAGGCCTTGGTGTAGGGCAGGGTCCGCAGGCAATTGATGCAGCTATAGGTCCAGAAATCGACCAGGACCACCTTGCCCCGCAGGTCGGCCATGCGCAGGGGCGGGGAATTCAACCAGGCGTGGATCCCCGCGAATTCCGGCGCCGGCCCCAAATCCGCCAGCCCGTCGGCGCCGACCGCGGCCGTCGCCGTGGAACTCGTCCCGCGCAGGCTGTCCAACTGCGTCGAGACGGTCTGGTTGTTCTCCACCCCGTCCAAAAGATGGCCATATCCCGGGAAGGCCGCCAGCACCTTCAACTGCAGGGTCTTGTCGTAATTGGTGTAGATCATCACCGCCACGATGATCATGACCACGCCGAAGGCCCTTTGGGCCATGCCGGTGTATTTCGAGAACTTACGCATTTTGGCGAAGACCACATTGCCGCCCAGGGACACCAAAAAGAGCGGCACCCCCATCCCCAGGACATAGGCCAGGGTCACCATGAAGACCTGGACCGTGACCGCCCGCGTGGCGGCCAGGGTCGCGACCGCCGCCAATATGGGTCCGGCGCAGGGGGTCCACAAAATGCCCATGAAAAAGCCGGCCACATAGCCGGCGCCGAATCCCGTCCCAGGCTGCCCATTCCCCGGCCCCCGGCCTTTCCCCTGAAGGCGGCCCAAGGGGTTGACCAGACGGCCCACAAGGATCTCGAACCTCGCGCCGAGGCTCGGAAAGAGCAGGGAAATCCCCAGCAACGCGAGCACGAGCACGGCCAAAAGCCGGAAGGCGTTCGGGTTGATGTGCAGGACCGTCTCAAGATAGGAAATAAAAAGGGTGAAGAGCGTGAAGCTGCTCATCACCCCCAAGGTCAGGCCAAAGGGTTTCCGCCGCCCGCCGGAGGACGACGCGCTGAGCACCAGGGGCAGCAGGGGCCAGATGCAGGGCGCCAAAATGGTCGCGAACCCGGCCAAAAAACTGAAAACAAGCAGGAAGCTCATCGGGAAGCGCCTCGGCTGGGGGTGAAGTTCATTTTCCCCAGTCCTTGGTCGCGGCGTCCCAATGGCGGACGGTTCTGACGCGTCCCATGGGCCCCTTGGGTCCCCAGCGCTCATCGGCTTTACGGTTGGCCTTGATGTTCTCGGTGATGCGTTCCTTCATGTCGCCGTCAGGGTAATAAGTGACTGAGCTGCTGCGCGTCACCAGCCAGCTTTTCATGCTTGGATTCCAGGTTTCCACGGTCTCTTTCACGGTCCGGCCGTGTACAAGGTTCCGGGTGACCCGGTTCCCTTTGATCCGCACGCCCGAATCGTCCAGTCCGTCGATTTCACGTTCACTGAACACCATCTCGCCGGCGCGGTTCCACCGGTCCGTGCGGACATTGAGCGGAGGGGAGCCCGGAAACGGCGAGAGGACCCGGGTCACCTGTTCGGAATTGCTGCCGTCCCCATAGTGCAGGGTATTGCGATACACATTGTATCCGCAGGATACGCCGCACTCGAGCACGACCCAATTGTGGCTGTCGCGCTGCTTGACCTCCATCTTTTGCGGCAGCGGCACTTCCACGAGCGGCGCGGGATCTTCCGACTTAAAGGGGTCCGCCCCGAGCATGCCGGGTAAAAGGATGATCGCAAGCAGGAGGCCACCCAGAGGCAGAAAGGTGCCCTTTTTTCCAAGCCCAAATAAGGCCATGATTTCTCCAAAAATCGGAAGTTCCGGGGGATCTGGACAGGTGTCAAAGCATGGGCGCTCGGGTTCCACTTTAACAGAAAACCCTTTCGCTATCAAAGGAAGCCCTATTCAAGAGGCTGGGCCAAGTGAAAGCAAGTGCAACAAAGCCGGGCCAAAAAACGTCCCTTCTCTGGACCAATTTTCCTTCCCCGGTCCTGTGTAGAATGTAGGCACACCATGAAAATATTCATGCCATTGACGATGGCCATGCTCCTGATCCTGCTTTCCACGTGGGCCTCCGCTTCCCACGCCGGCCGGATCTTTCGCGACGGCTGCGAGCCGGATATTTTATTCCGCGCCGAAGACGTGGCGTCTCCCGCCGCGGCCAGGATTCTGGCCGAAGCCAGGCACATGACCGTGGACCAGCACTGCATCGTGATCGGGGGCTGCTGGGATTACATTGACGCCGTCTGGACGCGCGCCGGTTTTCCCGACGGGACTAGACGTGTGACCGTGTTCAGGTCACGGAAAAGGGGTCCCTATGCCCCCACCGCTTCCATCCACCCGGGCGATTGGCTCTATTTTATCAATCATTCGTACGGCGGCATTGAGCACAGCGCCATCTTCGTGGCTTGGGCCGACCGAACCCAGCACCAGGCCTATATGCTCAGCTATGCCGGCCAGCAGCGGGACGAATGCGCCCGCTACAAACTTTATGACATCAGCAATGTTTTCCAGGTCATACGCGCCAAGGGCTAAGGCCCTGCATGACGACTCTTGAGCATGACGACCCGGTTGACCGGCGCTGAAGCGCCCTCTATCATCCAAAACCATACAAAATAGTTAACCCGTCGTGCCTCGGGAACGGCAAAGGCTGCCGCATCACCTCCCCACCCAAAGGGACACCATGTTGAAGCGTCCGCGCAAGATCGCCGGCTTCGTGCCGGGCCTCCCCACGCTCCTGGCTTGCCTCCTGGTCCTGGGCAGCGTTGTCCCGGCCCGGGCCTGGGTCGTCCCTTCCACGGCCGAAGCCGTGGCCGGGGGCGTCTACCGTTACTGGCCCGACGGCGTCGACAAGACCGTGCCGTCCTTCGCCCTCACGGATTCCTTCATCACTGGCAGCCCGCTCACCGCGACCCCGGGCTTGCAGCCGGAATTTGACCGCGGCTTTTTCGGCGGCTACAGCGTCCATATCGCGGTGCCCAAGGATTGGGACCTCTACGGAACCGGTGAAGTGGCCGGCGGCCTGAGGCGCAACGGGGCCCGCACCGTGGCCTGGAACACCGATTCCTACGGCTACGGACCCGGCGCCCAGCAGCTCTACGAATCCCATCCCTGGGTCCTGGCCGTGGCCAAGGACGGCAGCGCCGTGGGGATCCTCGCCGACACCACCTGGAAGACCAGGATCGACCTGGACGACGGGGTCTCCTTCAGCACCGACGGGCCGCTCTTCCCCGTCTACGTCATGCCCGGCGCCTCGCCGCAGGAAGTGCTGGAGAAACTGGCGGCCCTGACCGGCAAGATACCCCTCCCGCCCAAATGGGCCTTGGGCTACCACCAGTGCCGTTATTCCTACTTCCCCGACAGCAAGGTCAGGGAGATCGCCGCCCAATTCAGGGCCCGCCATATACCCGCCGACGTCATCTGGCTCGACATCAATTACATGGACGAGTACAAGATCTTCACCTTTGACCCCGTGAAATTCCCGGATCCGGCCAAGCTCAACGCCGACCTGCACGCCGAGGGCTTCCACACGATCTGGATGATAGACCCCGGGGTCAAGGCCCAGCCGGGCTATGACATCTACGACCAGGGCACCCGCCGCGACGCCTGGGTGAAAACCGCCTCCGGCGTTCCCTATGAGGGGAAAGTTTGGCCCGGCCCATGCGTCTTCCCGGACTTCACCCGCCAGGATGTCCGCGACTGGTGGGCCTCCCTGTACATCCCTTTCCTGGCCAAGGGCGTCGACGGCGTGTGGAACGACATGAACGAACCCTGCGTCTTCTGGAAAGAGAAGACCATGCCCTTGGACAACCGCCACGGCGGTTACGGCGGCGGGCCCCACGCCCGCTTCCATAACGTCTACGGCATGCTGATGGCCAGGGGCACCCGCCAGGGCATACAGGAGGCCAAGCCCGGCAAACGGCCCTTTGTGCTGTCCCGCGCGAACTTCATCGGAGGCCAGCGTTACGCCGCCTGCTGGACCGGCGACAACACCGCCAATTGGGCCCACTTGGGGCTCTCCGTGCCCATGGCCCTGAATTTGGGCCTCTCCGGCCAGCCCTTCGCCGGCCCGGACATCGGCGGCTTCATCGGCAACGGCACCCCCAAGCTCTTCGCGCGCTGGATGGGCATCGGCACGATGCTTCCCTTCTGCCGCGCCCACGCCGACCGGCATGACGCGCAAAAGGAGCCCTGGGAATTCGGCCAAGCCGTGGAGGACACCTGCCGCCGGGCCATTGAGCGCCGCTACCGCCTGATGCCCTACCTCTACACGGTATTTGAGGAATCCGCGTCCACCGGCCTGCCCGTGGCCCGGCCGCTCTTTTTCGCCGACCCCACGGATCCCGGCCTGCGCGCGGAGGACTCCTCATTCCTGCTGGGCGGCGATCTTCTGGTGCAGACCCAGCCTTTTGAGGACCACGACGTCCAGCATCCCCTGCCCCGCGGCGACTGGAAGGTGCTGAGCTTTGAAAGCGCGGTCGATCCCGACCTGCCCGTGCTGCGCTTGCGGCCGGGGGCCCTGCTCCCGTGCGGCCCGGTGGTGCAGGACACCGGGGTCAAGGTCAGCAAGCTCACGCTCTATGTGAACCTGGACCAGCAGGGGCAGGCCGAGGGCTGGCTCTATGAGGATTCCGGGGACGGCTACGGATACCTGAACGGGCAATACCTCTTGAGGAAGCTGCATGTGCGGGAAATCAAGGGCCGTCCGGTCGTGACTGTGGAGAATTCCCAGGGCCGGTACAACGGCGTCAAACATTGGAATGTGGTGGTGCTGTAAACCTGAGGTCCTTGCGCGTTTAACGAATTCGGACGGTACTTGCGGGTCCAACGAATTCGGACTGCTCTTACGGGTTTGAAAAATTCTGACTGTTCTTGCGAAGGCTCCGGGAATCCGCTTCCCGGAGCCTTCCCTTTTACGCGAAGCCCTTGGCCAGGCCGGGCGCGTCCTGCCCCACGATCAGGTCCCGTTCCCCGTTTCCAAGATCCTGCACCGCCCGCACGCCCGCGCTTGCGAGGCCGGACGCGTCCAGCTTGGAAGGATCCTTCAGCGTCACGCGGATGCGGGTGGCCGCGACCGCGTCGGCCTTCCTGACGTTGGCCTTGCCGCCCAGCGCGCCGAGGATGCGCCCGGCCTTGGCCGGGTCTAGCGCGGTTTTCGCGGCCTGGGCGGCGCCGGATTCCGGGACCAGGACTTTGGAGAGCCTGGGGCCGTCCGCCTCGGGCCCGGCCGTTTTCAAATAAATCTCCATGTCGGTTTTCAGGTTCTCGGACAGCGTCCCGAACACGGCCTGGATCCCGTTGCCGATGCGCATGACCCCGGCCGCCCCGAGGGATTTCAGCTTGGCGTCGTCCACGCGGCCCGGATCCTTCACCGCCACACGGAGGCGGGTGATGCAGGCGTCCAGGTTCGTGATGTTATTGCGTCCGCCAAAGGCCAGCACAAGCTCCTGGGAACGCTGGGTGTCCGTGCCGGCCACGGCGTCGTCCACGCTTTCATCCTCGCGGCCCGGGGTCTTAAGCTGGAAGAAATTGATCGCCCAGGTGAAGGACGTGTAATAGATGGCGAAATAGAGGGGCCCAAGGACCAGGACCAGCCACCAGCGCTGGGCGAATTTGCCGAAGGCGTTGAAGGCCAGGAAGTCGATGCAGCCCTGCGAAAAGGTGAAGCCCATGTGCATGCCCAGGCTGTTGGACACGAACTGGGTGGAGGCGGCCAGGACCGCGTGCATGAAGTAGAGCCCGGGCGCCACGAACATGAATGAGAACTCGATCGGCTCGGTGATCCCCGTCAAAAACGAGGTCAGGGCCGCCGAGATCATGAGGCTGCCGACCTTGACCCTGTTCTCGGGTTTGGCCGTGCGCCAGATCGCCATGGCGGCCCCGGGCAGGCCGAACATCTTGAACAAAAAGGCCCCCGCCAGGATGCCAGCGCTGGGGTCGCCCGCTAAGAAGCGGTTGATGTCGCCGTGGACGACATGGCCGGCGGAATCCGTGAAGCTGCCCATGGTGAAGAAAAAGGGCACGTTCCATATGTGGTGCAGGCCGAACGGGATCAGCATGCGCTCGACAAAGCCGTAGACCGTGGCCGCGGTGCGGGGGTCGCTGTAAGCGGCCCACTTCGAGAAGCTGTTGATGGCGTACTGGACCGGCGGCCAAAGCACGGACAGGACCACGCCCGCGCCGATGGCGGCGATGGCGGTGACGATGGGGACGAAGCGTTTGCCGCCGAAGAAGCCGAGGTAGGGGGGCAGGGCGATGCGGTAGTAGCGGTTGAAAAGGTAGCCGGCGAGCCCGCCGGCCAGGATACCGCCGAAGACCCCGGTGTCGATCGAATCGATGCCCATGACCGGCGTGGTCGGATGCTGGAGTATGCCGGCCATGACGCCCATGGTCCCGACCATGACCAAAAAGCCGACCGTGGCCGCCACGGCGGCGACCCCGTCGTTCTCCGTGAACCCGAGGGCCACGCCGATGGCGAAGATCAGCGGCAGGTTGCCGAAGATCACGTCCCCGCCTTCCTTCATGATCTTGGAGACGTCGGGCGGTATCCACCCGAACTGCGCCGCGCCTATGCCCAGCAGCAGGCCCGCCACCGGCAGCACCGCCACCGGCAGCATCAGGGATTTGCCGATTTTCTGCAAAAAAGAGAAGACGTTCTTGAACATGGGGCGGGTCTCCTTTAGGCGAATTGGGCCAGGCGGGCCCGCACTTCCTCGGCCGTGCCGAGGGTGAGGACGACCCGGGCCATGGCCTCGCAGGCGCGCTTGTCCAGGCTCGCGATGCGGGTCTTGACCCCGGCGATGGCCGGGATGCTGACGGAGAGTTCGTCCACGCCCAATCCGACGAGGATGGGCACGGCCTGCGGATCGGACGCGATCCCGCCGCAGACGCCGACCCAGCGCCCGTGCCGGTGGGCGCTTTCCACGGTCAGGCTGATGAGCTTGAGCACGGCCGGGTGGAGGGCGTCCGCCCGCTTGGCCAGCTTGGGATGCCCCCGGTCCATGGCCAGGCAATACTGGGTCAGGTCGTTGGTGCCGATCGAGAAAAAGTCGGCTTCCACGGCGAGCTGGTCTGCGGTGAGCGCGGCGCTGGGCACCTCGATCATGACCCCGACCTTGGCTTTTTGGCCCGTGGCCTGGGCCTCCTCCAGGAGCATTTTTTTCGCCGCCCGCAGTTCGTCCACCGAGGCCACCATGGGGAACATGACATGCAGGTCGCTCCGGCCCGCCGCGGACAATATGGCCCGCATCTGCGTCCGCAAGATGTCCGGATGCTCCAGGCCGACCCTCAGGCCCCGCATCCCCAGGAAGGGGTTGTCCTCCCTGGGCAAGGGCAGGTAGGCCAGGGGCTTGTCCCCCCCCACGTCCAGGGTCCTGATCACCAATTTTTTACCGGGCCCCACGGCCGCCGCGGTGGCGCGGTATTCGACGGCCTGCTCCTCCTCGCCGGGGGCGGCGGCCCGGTCATGGAAGAGGAATTCGGTGCGCATCAGGCCCACCCCGTCCGCGCCCGCCGCGGCCGCCTCGCGCGCGTCGGCCGCGTCGATGATGTTGGCCGCCACTTCAATGAGCGCGCCGTCCTTGGTCCTGGCCTCCTTGTGGGCGGCCGCCGCCTCCACGCCGCGCCTGGCCTGCATGCGGGCGATGTGTTCGCGCGCCGCGGCCACGTCCGCCTCGGTGGGATCGACGCGCAAAATGCCGCTGTTCCCGTCCAGCGTCACCAGCGTCCCGTCGGGGAGGTCCATCACCACCTGGGCCACGCCGCAGACCGCGGGGATCCCTAGGGAACGCGCAAGTATGGCCACATGGCTGGTGGCGCCGCCGGTGGTGGTGCACAAGCCCAGCACCTTGCCGCGGTCCAGCTGGGCGGCGTCGGACGGGGAGAGCTCCTCGGCCAGCAGCACGCTCCCTTCGGGCACATCCAGGGGGCCCTTCCGGCTTCCGGTGATCAGGAGCAGCACCCGCTGGCCCACGTCGCGGATGTCCCCGGCCCGCTCCCTGAAACGCGGATTATCCATGCCCTCAAGGCGGGTGGCGCAGACCGTGTAGGCTTCGCGCCAGGCGAAGCCGGCGCTCTTGCCCCCCATGAGGGCGTCCATGGCCAGGCTCTCGAGGTCGGGATCCTCCAGGAGCTCCAGATGGGCGTTGAGAATATGGGACTTGGGCCCCTCGCCCAGGCGGCCCTTGAGGTCCTCGAGCTGGACCCGGGCTTCGCGCAGGGCCGTCTCCAAACGGGGGCGTTCGCGGTTGGGGCCGAGGCCGAATTCCGGCACGTCCACGCTTTTGGGCCTGAAGCGCCAGACCCTGCCGACCGCCGCGCCGGGGGAGGCGGGTATGCCCGTGAATTCCTTTTCATTGGCCGGGGTGGCGCGCACCACCACCGTGGGCTCGGGTTCCGCGCCTTCGCCGACCGCTTCGCCGCTGCCTTCGGCGAGAAGGCGGCCCAGGGTCTCCGCCGCCTTCTGGGCGTCCACCCCCACCGCCTTGATGCGGACGCGGTCCCCGAATTTGGTGCCCAAACCCAAAATCGCCACCACGGACCGGGCGTTGACCTCCTCCGTGCCGCGCACCAATTTGATGGTGGATGAGAACTTCTTGGCCGCCTGGGTCAGGATGGCCGCCGGGCGGGCGTGCAAGCCGACCTGGTTGGGCAGGGTGATGAAATCGGACAGGAACTCCGGGCCGCGGGCCGGCTCTTGCGCCGCGCCGTTGGACGGCTCATCGGCCAAAACCAGGTTCAGGATCACGTCCTTGCCCGCGGCCACGACGCCGGATGCGGCCCTCAGGGAGGCGACCCTTTCGCCGTTGCCTACCACGATCTGGGTCAAGAGGCTCTTGGCCTTGCGCCCCACGAGCACAGGGTCAAAGCTGAGCAGGACCTGGCCCACGCCCACCTGCTCCCCGACGCGCGCCTTGCGGCTGAAGCCTTCCCCCTTGAGGAGCATGGTGTCGAGGCCGATGTGGACCAGGACCTCGACGCCCTCGGCCGTGGTGATGGTCAGGGCGTGATTGGCGGCATGGATCTGTGTGAGGGTGCCGGCGACCGGGGCGAGCAACTCCGTGGACGTGGGGTCGATGGAGACGCCGTCCCCGGCCATTTTTTGGGCGAAGACCGTGTCCGGAACCGAGTCCAGGGGCACAAGAATGCCCGAAAGGGGCGCGAAAATTTGCAGGCTCACGGGTGGGACGGCGCTCATGGGTTCTCCGTGCGGCTTAATGGGCGGGCTGGCAGGGCCGCGAAAAGACTAACATAAACTGCCTTTTTGCAAACCCGCATCTTCTGTCGCAAACCGGTAAAAAGCGGGGCCGCTATCAAGGCTTTCCTGATTCAACAGGTGGGATGACGCTTGCGTTCAAGGCCCCTTCCCCAGGACAATATCCGCCGGCGTCAAAACGAAAGAGGCGCTAATAAGGCGGATCAGGAGCGGACCATGAAGCTACCCATAAAAATGTGGATGCGCACCATTTGGACCCTTACCGCGATCGTCGTGGTGAGCGCCGTGAGCGTGCTCTGGTGGTTCGGCGCCCACAAGGCGGAATGGGAGAAAGAGGGCAACGAAGCCATCGCCGAAGGCGTCGCAGACGGCCGGAGCAGGAATTGCGAGCAGTGCGTGTTGCTGGCCGAAAAGCGCCTGCCCCCGGATGCGGGCATCATGGAGGTGGTGCGGGTGCAGATGTACCTGAAAGGCTGCCTCTATGTGGCCAAAGGGACCCTGCCCTACTGCCAGGACGCCCCCGCCGAAACCGACATACCCAAGAGCACGGCTTGGCGCTTGAAGACCTATGAGGCCCTGGGCCTGCCCGCCGGCGAGAACGCCGCCGAGAGCCCCATTGTCATCGCCATCCAGGAACATTGCCTGCAGGTCGCGATGGCGCCGGCACCGGCCAAGCAGCCATAGAGGCTAATGAACACATTCCCACTCATAATCTTTGTCCAGAATCATGATGCCTTTCTCGGTGCCGTCCTCAAGGATCCATAACGAAGAATCCATTTTCGGGGGCTTGGCCCCCCTAAAGACGAACTTTCGGACGATTTTGGGGTCCCCATATTCGATTTCAATATAGC
>Ga0182024_10018585_pt1 | contig 12925 bp, 9 predicted proteins | sample P32metaG_FD_120480 | JGI IMG/M metagenome (GOLD analysis project Ga0182024, IMG submission 120480) | Permafrost microbial communities from Stordalen Mire, Sweden - P3-2 metaG (Illumina Assembly) | ecosystem: Environmental > Terrestrial > Soil > Wetlands > Permafrost | place: Sweden: Stordalen...
CGACCTGCCCGGCCGCGGGGCGACGATTGTGCGCAGCGGCTCCTGTGGTTTGCTCGTTTTCGTGGCCACAGCGACGCCATTGTGGATCGTAAGGAACGCGGCGACCACACGCGGGTCGAACTGGCTCCCTGCTGCGCTTTGGATCTCGGCGACCGCTTGCTCGACCGGCCACGCGGACTTGTATGGCCGATCGTGAGTAAGCGCGTCAAACACGTCCGCCACAGCGACCACCCGGCCGACCAGTGGGATGGCCTCGCGGGCAAGTCTGTTCGGGTATCCCGTGCCGTCCCACCGTTCATGATGGCTCTCAGCGATAACCGTGGCCATCTGAAGCACCGACGAGCTGCTGCCGGCGAGTAGGCGCGCGCCGAGCGCGGCGTGGGTCCTCATGACCTCGTACTCCTGCGGGCTCAACTCTCCAGGCTTCAGCAAGATGCGGTCCGAGATCGCGATCTTCCCGACGTCGTGCAGCGGCGCGGCCTCGCGCAGAAGCCCGATCTGCTCCGCGCTGAGTCCGAGACAGGCGGCAATCTCTGCCGAGCTCGTCCCTACCCGCTGGGTGTGCTGGAAGGTGTCATCGTCGCGGTACTCGGCTGCAACGGCCAACCGGTGCAGCGTCTCAGCGCGAGCTTCATCCAGCTCGCGCGTTCGCTGGGCGACCTTCGCTTCGAGTAACCGCGCGCCGTCGGCGACCGCATGCGACACCGCCGCAAGCGCTTCTCGCTGGCGGTTGTGGTTGCGAGCCTGCAGGCGCTCATGGCCCCCGTGCAGGCGAGCACAACCGCAAACGCCACCTGGTAGCTCCCGCTCGAGCCCCCGACGGTGGCCGCGAGCGCGAGGTAGCTCACGATGCTGAGAGCACCGACTGCCACGACGGAGCCAAGCGGGTAGGACATCGACGAGAAAACGACCGGCACGAAGAAGATCAGCACAAGCGGGCTTGCGGTGCCTCCGTCCGCGAGCGTACCAAGCACGATCAGCGCGAAGTCCAGGAACGACCAGCTGAGGAAGAAGGCCTCGCGATAGCGACTGCGTACGAGGCGCTCGCGCGGCAACAGCCAGCCGCCGATCCCTGCCAGCACCGCCATGCCGAACAACACCGCAAGCGCTGGACGGTTCGGTCGTTCCCATGTCAGCGCCACGTAAAGCTCGCCGAACCCGGCGAGGAGGAACGTCAGCCAGACGCCGGTCACGATCGTCGCTTCGCGCATGCGCAGCGATGAGGCGTCGATGATGCTCCGATCTTCTGAGCGGCTCACAAAATGGTTATCGACCAGACCGAAGCGCGCCTAAGCCGCCGGGCACCGTGATGGACGCTCGTCAAGAGCGATAGAAAGGCGCGAAGGCGGGCTCGTTCGCAATGCGCGGCACGAGCAGCAGCCAGATGGGACGCTCGAACAGCTCGTTACCCAGCCGGCGGCCTGCGCGTCGCGGCGAACCCTAGTCGCCTCCCCCCGAGCCAATGCTTCGGCAATGACGCGGTCAGGCCCGTGCGGTGAACTGCACGGCATGCGCTTGATCGCGTGGATGGACGCGCTGCGCAGCAGCTCTGGCTCGCCGGACTCGATGTCGGGGATCACGCGCAGCATCTCGCCGAAGATCGCGGTCAGCTGCGCCCGCGCCAGCGATGCCCCCATGCAATAGTGCGGGCCGCCGCCCCCCAAACCCGAGGTGGTGGTTCGGGCTGGGGGTGGTAACACCAAACTCCCACGGGCGCTCGAACGCGCTCTCGTCCCGGTTGCCCGAGTGATAGAACAAGACGACCTTCTCCCTGGGCGGGAGCGTTTGGCCATGAAGCTCCACCTCGCGGGTGGTGGTGCGCCTGAACGTCATCACAGGCGAGGCCCAGCGACGACTTGCCTGCTTGTCGGGGCATTTTCATGCCGCGACATCTCGATCGTGGCGCGCCGCTCGGCGAACGTCCCGGTGGAGTCGCTAGGCCGTCGACGCCGACCCGGCTCGGCTTAGGCAAATCACAAATCCTGCACGCCCCTTTGGGCGCCCTGCATCCGGCGAGCTGCGCGCTCCCGACGGCGCGCCTTGACAGGCCCGGCGTGGCCGGTCTTGTCCGTACAGGGCAGCGCCTCGGCGGCCGACGAGACTGCCCTTCAAGCGCGGATGCAGCAGTCCGCCGACTGGACGGCGGCGCGTCGCGGCTCGTCCCAGGGGCGGTCGGCGCTAGCTCCAAGTCGGCTAGCACCGGCTCCTCCCTTCCGCGGAAGAGCAGGGCTTCCGACCGGTCACTTACGGCGCCGTGGCAGCCGGCGAGGCGGCCGGTCTCGAAAGTGGCGACAAGCAGGTCGGTGAAGGCCAGGTCGACACCTGCCTTCGTGCTCGCGCGGGTGTTCGCCGCTGATGGCGCCAGCGTGGCTGCCTACGTCCGAGAGCAGCAGCCGAACGCGCACGGTCCGCCTGGTCACGGCTACTGCTTCGCGGCGCGATCAACCACGCGATGCCTCGCGACCCAGCCGGGGTTGCGCCGGCAGCGAGATCAAGTTCGCCCACTGGCAGCAGCTCGACCGGCGGCCCGGATGAGCCTGGCGCGAGCGGGTTCCGCAACGAAAGCGACCGTGCGCCGGTTGTGCCGCTTCGTCAGCGATTCTCCGAAGAACGCCTACGTCAAGTAACGGAGGCGGTGGCGGCCGCCACCTCGGTGAACTGGCTGTTGTAGAGCGAGTGGTAGAGGCCGTGCTGGGCGAGCAGGTCGGTGTGGCTGCCCTGCTCGACGATGTGTCCGGCGTCCATCACGATGATCGTGTCGGCGTCGCGGATCGTTGAGAGCCGGTGGGCGATCACGAAGCTGGTGCGACCCTGGCGTAGGCGGGCCATGGCCTGCTGGATGAGGACCTCGGTGCGGGTGTCGACGTTGCTCGTTGCCTCGTCGAGGATGAGGATGCTCGGATCGGCGAGGAAGGCTCGTGCGATCGTCATCAGCTGCTTCTGACCGGCGGAGAGGTTGGATGCGTCCTGGTCGAGCATGGTGTCGTAGCCGTCGGGGAGGGTGCGGACGAAGTGGTCGACGTAGGCGGCTTGGGCGGCGGCCACGATCTCCTGATCGGCGGCGCCAGGCTTGGCGTAGGCGATGTTCGCTGCAATCGTTCCGGCGAATAGCCAGGTGTCCTGGAGGACCATGCCGAACGCGCTGCGTACCTCGTCGCGGGTGAGGTTGCGGTAGTCGACGCCGTCGAGGCAGATGCGCCCCTTGTCGATCTCGTAGAAGCGCACGAGCAGGTTGACCATCGTGGTCTTGCCGGCTCCGGTGGCGCCGACGATCGCGACGGTCTGGCCGGGTGACACGTCGAGGGTGAAGTCCTCGATCAGCGGCTTGTCGGGCTCGTAACGGAAGCAGACGTGCTCGAGCGTGACCCTTCCGGCGGCTCCCTGACGCGCCGTCTCGGTGCGGGCGGGCGTGCGATCGGGCGCCTCCTCTGGGGCGTCGAGGAACTCGAATACCCGCTCGGCTGACGCCAGCCCGGACTGGAGCAGGTTCATCTGGCTGGCGATCTGGGTGAGTGGCATCGTGAACTGGCGCGAGTACTGGATGAACGCCTGGACGTCCCCGAGCGACAGCGAGCCAGAGGCGACCATAAAGCCGCCGAGCCCGGCGACCACGACGTAGTTGACGTTGGCGAGGAACTGCATCGAGGGCTGGATCACTCCCGACAGGAACTGGGCACGGAAGCTGGCTTCATAGAGGCCCTTGTTCTGGCGGTCGAACTCGGCGATCGTGGCCTGACGCCGGCCGAACAGCGTCACCAGCGTGTGCCCGGTGTGGGTCTCCTCGACCAGGCCGTTCAGGGCACCCGTCTGGTCCCATTGCGCGGTGAACTCCACCTGCGAGCGCCGGGCGATCACGAAGGTGATGGCGATCGCGAGGGGGATCGTGACCGCGGAGACGGCGGCCAGCAGCGGCGAGATCCAGAACATCATCCCGAGCACGCCCGTGATCGTCAGCACGGAGGTGAGCAGTTGGCTGAGCCCCTGCTGGATGGTCGTTGAGAGGTTGTCGATGTCGTTGGTGACGCGGCTGAGGATGTCGCCGTGCGGGTGGCTGTCGAAGTACCGCAGCGGCAACCGGCTCAGCTTCTCCTCCACCTCGCCCCGCAGCCCGAACATGGTTCGCTGGGTGACACCCGCCATCGTGTAACCCTGGCCGAAGTTGAAGGCGGCGCCCAGGAGGTACACGAGCGCCGCCAGCCCGAGCGCGCGACCGAGCTCACCGAGATCGACGCCCCTGCCCGGCGTAACGTTCATGCCGGAGACCATCGCCGCGATCTGGCCGTGGCCGTGGGCGCGCAGTGTGGCGAGCGCCTGCGCTTTCGTCGTGCCGGCCTGGAGGAGCTTGCCGACGACGCCGTTGAACAGGACGTTCGTGGCGTTGCCGAGGATCCGCGGACCGGTGACCATGAACGCGACCGAGGTGACGCCGAGCACGAGCGCGGCGGCGAGCGGGAGGCGCTCCGGGCGCAGCCTCGCGAGCAGCCGGCGGAGCGTGCCGCGGATGTCCTTGGCGCGCTCGGCCGGTTGTCCGCCGGGCGCTCTCGTCGCCATCCGCGGGCCGCCGAAGCTCATGCCGCCGCCTCCCCGCCGAGTTGCGAGACGACGATCTCCCGGTACGGGTCGCAGCTTGCGAGCAGCTCGGCATGCGTGCCGATCCCGACGATCCGGCCGCTGTCGAGCACGATGATCCGGTCGGCCTGCATGATCGTGCTGACCCGCTGGGCCACGATCACCACCGCGGCGTCGCGCGTCGCCAGCTTCATCGCTGTGCGCAGCCGCGCGTCGGTCGAGGCATCGAGCGCGGAGAAGCAGTCGTCGAGGAGGTACAGCCGGGGCCGTTTCACCAGCGCGCGGGCGATCGACAGCCGTTGGCGCTGTCCGCCGGACACGTTCGTGCCGCCCTGGTCGATGGGGGCGTCGAGACCGCCCGGCATCGCCGCGACGAAGTCCCGCGCCTGCGCGATCTCCAGGGTATTCCACAGCTCCGCGTCGGAGGCCTCGGGCCGGCCGAACCGCAGGTTGCCGGCGACGGTGCCGCTGAACAGGAAAGCCGCCTGGGGGACGAGCCCGATCGAGTCCCACAGCGCCTCGAGCGATTGCTCGCGCACGTCGATGCCGTTGACGAGAATCGTGCCGTCGGTGGGATCGAAGAACCGCGGGATCAGGCTGAGCAGCGTCGTCTTGCCGCTCCCGGTGCCGCCGATGATCGCGCTCGTCTCACCCGGTTCGAGCGTGAACGACAGGTCGCGCAACACCGGGCGTTCGCTGCCCGGATAGCCGAACGTCACGTTCTCGAAGTGGACGAGACCGGTCACGTGGTCCGGCCGGACGGGCACCGGCGGATCGTCGATCGCCGGCACCGTGTCGAGCACCTGCTCGACACGCTCGGCGCTGGCGACCGCCCGGGGGAGCAGGATCACCATCATCACGGCCATCATCACCGCCATCAGGATCTGCAGGATGTAGGCGAGGAAGGCGGTGAGGTTGCCGATCGGCATCGACCCGTCGTTCACCAGGTGACCCCCGAACCAGAGCACGGCCACGCTGGAGAGGTTGAGGATCGCCATCATCGCCGGCAGCGTCAGCGCGAAGATCCGGTTCACCCTCAGTGCAGTCGCGGTGAGCTCGCGATTGGCTGTGCTGAAGCGCTCGGCCTCGGACGATCCGCGGACGAACGCGCGGATCACGCGAACCCCGGTGATCTGCTCTCGGAGCACCTCGTTGATGCGATCGAGCTTCGCCTGCATCGAGCGGAACTGCGGGACGACCGTGATCAGCACGACGCCGATGACGAGGGCCATCACGGGAACGGCGACCGCCAGCAGCGGCGACAGCGCGGCGCCCTCCCGGATCGCGAGGAACACCCCTCCGACGCTCATGATCGGCGCGATCACCATCAGGGTCAGCGCCATCTGCAGGAACAGCTGGATCTGCTGGACGTCGTTCGTGTTGCGGGTGATCAGCGACGGCGTTCCGAAGCGGTTGATCTCGCCCGCGGAGAACCTCTGCACGCGGCCGAACACGGCGGCCCGGATGTCCGCGCCGACCCCCATCGACACGCGCGATGCCCAGTACACGGCGACGATCGCGACAACTCCGAGGACGAGGGCGATCGCGAGCATCACCCCACCAGTCCGCAGGATGTAGCCGATGTTCCCCTTCACGACCCCGTTGTTGATGATGTCCGCGTTGAGGTTCGGGAGGTACAGGTTCCCGACCGTCTGCAGCACCAGCAGTCCGACGACGAGAGCGACCTGCCGGCGGTACGGCCGCAGGCACGTGCGCAACAGTGCGATCAGCATCGCGTCGCGTCCGGCGCGGCCGGCTCAGCTCGGAAGCGGTGCGACATCGCCGTCCGGGGCAAGGGGAAGCGATCGCAGCCGTGGTCCCCCAGCGGCGACGATCGCTGCCGCGATCGCTGGTGCGAGCGCGACGATCGGGGTTTCGCCGGCGCCGGCGGAGGGGAGATCGGGTCGGTCGAGCAGGATCGTCTCGATCTCCGGAACGTCGGTGAACCGCGGCACCCGGTAGGCGTGCAGCGATGCGTTGAGGATGCGGCCGGCGTCGAAGTGGATCGCTTCGAACAGGGCCCCGCCGAGGCCGATCACGGTCGCTCCCTCGATCTGGCGGGAGACGTTGTCGGGGTTGACGATCGCGCCGCACTCATACGCGGTCACGATCCGCTCCACCTGCAGCGCGTGGCCGCTGAGGCGCACCTGCGCGCACGTCGCGACGCGTCCGCCCTTCTCCGTTCCGCACGCAATTCCGATGCCCGCGCCGCCATGGTTGTCCCGGCGGAGCCGGTCCCAATCGGCGCGCGCGGCCGCGGCGCGCAGCACAGCGGCGAGCCGCTCATCGGTGAGGTTGTGCAACCTCAGCTCGAGGGGATCGAGCCCCAGCGCGACAGCGAGCTCGTCGATGTGGGACTCCCGCGCGAAGTGGTTGGCGGTCGCGGCCAGAGCGCGGTACGGGCCCTGCGGCAGCGGCGAGTCGGCGGGCTGGAAGGAGACGCGCCGGTTCTCGGCCAGGTACGGGCTGGGGAGGCCGGCGGCGCCGGAGTTGATGTTCGCGAACTCCCAGGCGGTGATCGTGCCGTCGCGACGGGCGCCGCTGCGCACGTCGATCACCGCGGCCGGGCGCAGGTAGCTGAAGCGAAACTCCTCCTCGCGGGTGAGCGCCACCCTGACCGGACGGTCCGCCACACGGGCGAGCGCCGCAGCGGCGATCGCGATCTCCTCGGTGTGCTTGGAGCCAAAGCCACCGCCGAAGTCGGGCACCAGCACCCGCACGTCCGATTCCGGGCTCGCGAGTGCGCTTGCGAGCTCGCGGCGGACTGTGAACGGCTGCTGGGTTCCCGTCCACACGGTCAGCCGGCCGTCATCCCACTCGGCGAGTGCGACCCGCGGCTCCAGCGAGGCGTGGGCGATGTACGCGGTCGTGTACGTCTCCGCGAGGCTGACATCCGCCGCCGCGAGCGCCCGATCGACGTCGCCCTGCTCGTCGGATTGCGCCGCCTCCCACCCGACTCCGTCGATCGGATGCGCGCGCAGATGCGCGGCGAGATCCGGTTCGGAGGGTTGCGGCGGCACGGTCCACTCGGCCTCGACCGCGGCCAGCGCTCGCGCTGCCGTCGGCGCGTCGGCGGCCGCGACCGCCACGATCCCGGCTTCGTGCACGACCGTCACGCCGTCGATCGCCTGCGCCGGACCGAGGTCGACGCCCGCCAGCTCGGCGCCGTAGGCCGGCGCTCGCAGCACCCGTCCATGGAGCATCCCGGGACGCGCGAGGTCCGACGGAAAGCGATGCGCTCCCGACACCAGTGCGGTGCCGGTCACACGCGCGGTCGACCGGCCCGCCGAGCGCCAGTGCGCGGGCGCGCTCGGCTGCGTAGCCGCGGGCACGAGCTCGACGCGCCGTGACCCGGGACGTGGTGGTCCGTGGGTGGCGATCAGCGCGCGTGCGCCGGCGGCGCACATCCGCAGGTCCTCACCGGCGCCCGGCAGCGACCGGCTCCCGAACGTCCCGATATCAAACGGGCACAGGTCAGTGTCACCCATCGCCAAGCGAACCGCGCCTGGGTCAACCCCCAGCTCCTCGGCGACAAGCATGGACAGCGCAGTGCGGTTGTCCTGCCCGAGATCCACCTTCCCTGTGAACGCCGTCACGATGCCGTCCACGCCGACATGCAACCAGGCGCCTCCGCTGCGCAGAGCAAACGAGCCGGCAGCCAGGAGACCCGGATCGGCCGGCGCCGGGAATGGCTCAGGCTCGAACACGACAACCAGGCCATCGCCCAACAGGTCGAAATACTCACGGCGATCGAACGGGATCAGATCCCACGGCGCGGCCGGCCGGAACTCCCAGAACCCCACTGACCGCGGCAGCTGCCCGGCGGCGGGTGCGAGCGGCGACCGTTCGTGATCGCGGATCAACGCCGCCGCCCGGAGGATCGCGCGTTCGATCCGCGTATAGCCGCCGCAGCGGCAGACGTTCCCAGCCATTGCCGCCCGGATCTCAACCGGATCGGGATCCGGGTTCGACGCCAGCAGCGCCATCGCAGCGAGCACCATCCCTGGAATGCAGTAACCGCACTGGACCGCGCCCTCCTCCAGGAACGCGCGCTGCACCGGATCGAGCACCCCAGACGCGGCGAGCCCCTCGATCGTCGTGACCTCCCTGCCGCCCGCGGCGGCAGCCGGGGTCGTGCAGGCGCGCACGGGCATGCCGTCGAGGAGTACCGTGCACGCACCGCAGGCACCCTCGCCGCACGCCGGCTTGGCGCCGGTCAGCTGCAGATCCTCGCGCAGCACCAACAGCAGCGAGCGATCCGGCCCGAGCTCCGCGGGCTGTCGCTCGTGGTCGATGATGATCTCGCCTGTAGCCATCGCAAACCGTCGATCTCGTGCGGCGCTTCACGCCGCCTGTGTATTGACGCGATCTGATTGACCGTACGGTCCGCGCTCGCACGGCGCATCAGCCCTTTCCCGGAAGCTGCTCCGTGTCAGCCCGCAGTTGAGGCCGAACCGACGTCCTCACGCGCTCGCGACCGCCGGGCCGGGGGCAGCCCGGCCGGAGGACTACCGAGCAGACATGTTGGAGGGCCCCCCGGATGGGCGCGGCGAGGTCGGTCCGTGCGCATATCCGAGCCAAAGTGGTTGTAGCTTCCGATTGGGTGGCACTCTTGCTTGGTGCAGCTTGGGCCTCGGAACCCGGGGCGGCCGCAGGATCGAGCTAACCCAAGGCGCCCCGTGCTAACCGGCTTCGCGCGAGCTCAAGCGGCTGAGCAGCGACTCGGCGCCGGCGCTCCCGAACGTGCAGCGAAGCGGCAACCGCGCGCTCGTGACCGCTGCAGGCGTGAACCGTTAGCGCCGTCGGCCTCCGCCGAGACCTGCTCTGCGACTGCCTCCATTGCGCGGAAACCGCGCACCTCGCGAACGTCTCTTTCGCAATCTGGACGGCTTCGAAGCCGACGACTCCCACGGCGACGTCGCATCGACGCCGTCGTCTGGCGCGCTACGCCGGCTGAGCCTCAATCACGCGTTCGCCAAGGCGCGTCGTCCGCCACCCGGCGTCGCCGAGCAGCACCCGCCACTGCTCCGCCGTCCGTTCCCGGCCGCCAGCTATCACGAGCATCAGCAGATCGAGCCACTTCGCGCCGTCGGGCGCGTTGCCCGGCTCGATCAGGCCGTCCAGCACGACCAGCCGCTCGCCCGCCGCGGCACGGACCGTCTCCAGGATCCGCCGTGCCGAGTCGTCGTCCCAGTCGTGGAGGATCGTCGAGAGGAGATGGACGTCGCCCTGCGGCACCGACTCAAAGAAGCTCCCGTCCACAAACCTACAGCGGTCACCGAGCGCCGGCTCGTCGCGCACCGTCTCGGGAAGGTCGAAAACGATGCCGCGCATCCGCGGGTGGCGCTCCAGCAGCGCAAAGAGCAGCGACCCGTTGCCACCGCCGACATCGACGACGAGCTCGTCACCACGCCAGTCGACGCTCTCAAGCCGATCGAGGCGACCCTGCCAGCCTTGCGCCATCGCACGATCGAAGGCGGCGCGCTCGTCCGGATGCGCCGCCAACCACCCCCAGAACTCATCACCGTAGACGCGCGGGAACGACGCCTCCCCGCTCGCGTCGAGCGCCGCGACCGCCTGCAGCCAGGCGCCGCCGAAGAGGTGAGCGAAGTCATCCCAGCCGTCGCGCGCCAGCACCTCCGAGGCCGCCGTGTTGCCGAACACACCTGGCTCGGTCTCCTCGAAGATGCCGTCGCTCGCCAGCGCGCGCAAGACGCGGTGCAGCGCGTCAGCGTCGACGCCCCGCTCGCGCGCGAGCTCGGCGCTGCTCCGCGGGCCGGCCGAGAGCGCGTGCGCCACGCGCAGGTCGGCGGCGAGCCCCAGCGCGCGGGTCACCAGCGCACCCCGCAGCGCGTCCCAGATGATCCCCTCAGCGTTCATACGCGAGCAGCGTGGACGGCGGCCGTCGCCTCGTCGAGCTCCATCCGTCGAAACGATACGGCGCGATTCCCTCCGCCCACGAATCCACCGCTTGACTGAACGTGAGGGCCACGCCGCTGGGGTAGCGCACCCGCGACACGGAAACTCGCATCTTGGCGGCGATTGCTTTCGCCTGCACGAACATGCTCGAGACACGCCTGCTTCGGCGACGACCGAATGGCCGCATCGGACCGGCTCCCCGGCAGTTTCGGATCGGCGCCGCGAGTCTCGAGATTGGCGACGAGGAGGTCTGTCGGCGTCTGCGACGAGAGCCCTGCCTTCCGTTGCGATGCAAGCTTTGACGACGCGGGCCGCGATGCCTGAAGCCGAGATCACAAATTGTCAGGGGACGTCTAGCAATGAGAGGTACGCGCGTGCCTTACCCTTTACCAACGCGGGGTAGGTTCACTTTGCACAGCATCATCTATAGGCTCCTCCTCGGCGCGGTGGTCTTGGCGGTCGTCATCCCGGTTTGGGCGGGTGGCCACCGCCCGATGTGGCCGGTCTCGCTCATCACCATCTTCGTTGTGGCCGCACTCGGCGTTTTGTTCGCACGCCAGCGGTGGCTGCGCGAGTGGTTGCGCCAACGCTGACCGTCCCGCGTCACGAGGCTCGAGCACGGACGTGGTCAGTTGAGGTTCCCTCATGACAGACATACACGTGCCTGGGCGCCAGTGATCACCCGTCGTCCTTCGCGGCGCTAATCCCGCGCGGATACGGGGGCGCGCTCTTCCCGTTGCGCGCGTCGAGTGCGGGTATTCGACGCGATTCTGGCGATTTGCAGGGCCGCGACCGTCCCCTCCGGTCGGTCCTGCTTCTGTAATTCCCCGCTACGTCGCCGGCCGCCCGCGGACGAGCGGGTGAGTCGCCGGGGGGATTGCGCCCCCCGGCGCTCGTAGAACCGGACGTGAACCTCTCAACTCATCCGGCTCCCATCGTCCAGCCTTCGGGGCGCGCGCCGAACCGCCAGTGGGCGAACAGGCCGGGCTCGCGTCGGTAGACCGCGGCCAGGAACCTTTTCGCCTTGGCGGGAGAGCGGCGCAGCCGCTTGTACTTCCAGCAGGCCCAACGAATCAGGTATGCGTTGATCCGTCTGAGCCGTCTGAGCCGTCTGAGCCGTCTGAGCCGTCTGACCAACTCCGAGCGGTAGAAGCGCCCATAGAAGTTGGTCCATCCCCTGACTTCGGCGTTGATCGCTTCGGCCAGGTCGGTGAGGGTGCTGCCCGAGCGACGATGCAACCGCCAGCGGCGGATGACCCGCCCGATGCGTTTGCGCTCGTCGTGCCGATCGCCGGGAGGAAGTTGACAAACTCGCCGCCATACTTGCTCCTGGCCATTCGCGGACGGGACGTGTAGCCCAAAAACGTGAAGCGCTCGTGCTCGGGGGAGCCGCGGCGCGTCCGATCCTTGCAGTACACGATGCGAGTCTTGTGCTCGTTGAGCTCAAGCCCGCACTCCGCCAGCCGCCGAGCGATCACGGCCCGCAGCTGCAGGGCCTGTCGTTGGCTCGAGGCGTGGACAATCACGTCATCGCAGTGACGCTCGAACCGGATGCCCGGACACTCCCGGGACATCCACGCGTCGAACGCGTAGTGCAAGAACATGTTGGCGAGCAGAGGCGAAATCGCAGAACCCTGGGGGGTGCCGCGATCCCGTGCGACCAGGCTGCCGTCCTCGCGTTGCAATGGCGCTGTGAGCCACCGCTCGACGTACAGCAGGATCCAGCGCTGGTCGGTGTGATGAGCTACCGCCTTCAGAACGAGATCGTGGGGAACGGTGTCGAAAAATGACTTCAGGTCCAGCTCCAAAACCCAGTCCTGTCGCCAGCATCGCTCCCGGCAAACCCCGACCGCGTCAAGCGCCGACCGACCCGGCCGATACCCATAGGAGTCCTCATGGAACATTGGCTCCACGTCGGGCTCCAGATATCCGCGCACGACGGTCTGAGCGATCCTGTCCGCGACAGTCGGCACCCCTAAAACTCTTGGGCTGCCGTCCTTCTTCGGTATCTCCACCGCGCGTACCGGCGGGGGCATATAGCTCCCCGACGACAGCCGATTCCAGAGCTTGTAGAGATTCCCGTGAAGGTCCCTCCCGAACTCCTGAATCGACTCGCCATCAACACCGGCCGCGCCTTTGTTCGCCTTGACCCTCCGATAGGCCTCCCAAACGGCCCACTTGGAGGTATCAAACGACTTCGGCTTCGGCTCGCCCACCGGCTCCTCCCGCATCATCGCGGTTGACCGCCGACCGAGTCAGGACGACCCGTCCCCTTCGCCCCACCCGCATTACCGGGTTTCACAGCTACTACGAGACGGTCCGCCCCTGCACCCCGCATCGCTACGCTCCCCTCGCGGATTCAGCCGCTTGAGGTTCTCGCTCCAGGCAACCAGCCGCAGGCCACAACCGCTCCACTGGCCAGCGACCCCATCGGGGC
>Ga0182024_10018586_pt1 | contig 12925 bp, 8 predicted proteins | sample P32metaG_FD_120480 | JGI IMG/M metagenome (GOLD analysis project Ga0182024, IMG submission 120480) | Permafrost microbial communities from Stordalen Mire, Sweden - P3-2 metaG (Illumina Assembly) | ecosystem: Environmental > Terrestrial > Soil > Wetlands > Permafrost | place: Sweden: Stordalen...
CGAAGTCACTGCTGAACTCAACGCATCAAGTTCTCGGCGACTCAGGCGAGGAGGCCACTCCATCAGCTGCCTCCGCCAAGCCGTCATCCAGCAGCGATCTCCACTTCGACTCAAAGGGGAACATAATTGCCGCTCCCGCAAAATAGCCCCGAGCGCACCGCCCACCTGGCTGACGGCCGGACTCTCCATTTCCCTGCCGACACCCCTGACGCCGTCATCAGCGCTACGGTAAAGAAGATGCTAAACGCTGAACCATCTGCGCCCGCCGTCCCAGCTCAGGGAGCCCCCCTCGCCCAGCCCTCTGGCCCCACTTCCATGCGCGCCTACACCATGGGCGACCGCCTGAAGCAGGCCATCAACTCAGGCAAGGAAGGCCTACCAGCCATCGGTGCCGGCCTCGCAGCGGCAGCCGCCCCCACCTCAGGCGGCCTAAGCGAACTTATTGTCCCAGTCCTCGCTGCCCTGATGGGGGGCGCTGCTGGGACCTCCGCCAAACAAGGAGTCTCAGCAGCCATCGGCAGTGGCGATCGCCCCAAGTCCACCACCGATGCCTTGACTGAGGTCGGCGTGGGCGGCATCCATCAAGCCGAATACGAAATGAGCGCAAAGCCTCTCGATGCCTTCCTTGGCCACGTCATCGGCACCACCGCCTCGAAGGCCAACCGCGCCCGAGTAGCCAACCTAACCGCCATGACCGGCAAGGGCGATCAGACTGGCGCAAATTTCGAAAAGATCCTCTCTGACATCGACGATACAGTGAAGGTCTCAGGTCGCCCTAAGTCCCCCTTGGGCGTGTTCAACGTCATCAAGCAGACCGGCAAGCGCCTCGATAGCGAATTCAACAACTCACTTGCCCTGGTGGGCAACCAGCGCGTGGTCCCCATGGACATTGCCAATCGCATCCATAGCCTGATCACCCCCGACATGGCCTACACCGCCGAAGGCCGGGCTGCCCGCAAGGAGATCCTCGACGCCGAGGTCGAATATCAGAAGCCTTGGACTTACTACGCCCTCAACAGTAAGCGCATGACCAACAATAATCTCCTTGATCCTCTCTACAACAAGGGCTCTCAAGGTCAAGCCGCCGCCCTGTCAGACGTGCAGAAGAAAATCGCCAAAGCCGTCCGCGATGAGTCGGCCAACATGGTCTACAGCGCCGTGGACAAGGTCAATCCTGCTATCGATGCTCAACTGCTGAAGCAAAGACAGGGAGCCCTCTGGTCGCTATCTGATCAACTCAGTGATCGCGTAAGCGAGATCCACGACGCCCAGCTGACCGAGGAAGGCAAAACTTTACGCCAGAAGGTCAGCCCCAGCGCCGTCGTCACTCCAAAGTCCGCCCATGGCTACGTTCGCGGGGTGAGCAAACTAATCCCCGGCGGCGGACCCGAGCGTCAAGCAGCCATTCAAACTCGCCGAGCCTTCAAGGATTCCAGCTCAGCGATCGCCCGCCGTCGTGCAATCCTCGCAGCCCCAGTAGCCAACATCATGCGCGGCGTGGGCGCGGTTGGATCCGCAGCCACTTCAGAGGACGACAACGATGACCAATAAAGGGAGCCAGCTCATGAAGTGGACAATCAGCATCATCTTGACACTCATAGCGCTGCTGACCATGGCTCAGTCGGCCACGGCCCAGGCTGGCTACACGACCGTCACCGGCACCGTGGTCGATGCCAACTCAGTTCCCTACGTGGCTGGCAACTACAACGTGACCTTCGTCAACACGACCGGACAACAGGCGATGTTTCAGGGCAGCGTTCTCAACCAGACAACCTTCAGCGGCAAGTTGACCTCTACCGCCACCTTCTCGATCGTGCTGCCAGCGAACTCCGGTGCGGGCGCTATTAGCCCGCTGGGCACGCAATGGAACTTCAGCTTTACCGCCAGCGACGGCGGCTCCCCCTTCAACATCAACGCGACCATCACTGGCTCCACTCAGTCGCTCAGCACTGCAATCGCCGCTGCCGCGCCCATTCTCACCTTCACTATCGGCGGACCAAGCGGCGAGCCAATCCCCGGCGGCCCCTCCGCTGACTGCCCCGCATCGAATGGCACCTTGAGTTACTGGATTCCCTGTGCGGGTGGCGGTCCTCCAACTGGGGCCGCCGGGGGCGTATTGGCTGGTACATATCCCAACCCCACCTGTTCAACATGCGCCATTACCGCGAATCCACTTTCCCAATTCGCACCCACAACCTCAGCCCAGCTTCGAGGTGTACTCAGCGATGAGACCGGAACAGGCGCAGCCGTCTTCGGAACCTCGCCAACTCTAATCACTCCTGCTCTTGGCACTCCTACTGCATTAGTTCTAACAAGCGCGACGGGATTGCCCCTGTCTACCGGAGTGGTCGGTCAATTGCCAATCGGCAGCGTAGGCAGCGCGGGTTTGAGTGGGACATCTCCCATCGCGATTGCTTCTACCGGTGTGATTAGTTGCACCACTTGCGGAGTGATCACGGTACCGGTGGGAGCTGATCCTTCGGGCGCAACTGATTCTCGCGTTGCTTTACAGGCGGCACTGACCATAGGGGCAACCACACCTTATCCGGCAGTATTTATCCCGGCAGGAAGCTACATAGTCTCTTCGCCAGGCCTAAGCTGCCCGTCAAGTTCCTGCAAGATATTTGGCTCAGGCGGTAACACTACCTCAATCCAGGCCAGCGCCAGCGGCTACAACACACTGGTAATTGGAGGACCATACGTCTCGCAAAACCCGTCAGGATGGACAAAGGACATCGCAGTTAGCGGCTCCGGAAGGCCAGGTTCGATAACTGGGGTTTCAGCACTCCAACTCAATGATGTGCAGAACTACCGCATCGAAAATGTCAGCCTCTATAACGACGACATCGGGCTTGACCTCATAAATAATTGCTACGGGCTTCTTGCCGAGAATATTCGCGGAGGTGGTGGAAGTCTAAATGTCGGCATCAACCTCCGCACGGGATCACAATCGGGATCGGACCTTGTTTTTAACAGCGTATGGGTGGAAGGGATATTCGCAGGTGTGTCTATATCCCCCGGTGGAGGAGGATATCACTTCTATGGTGGGCAGCTTGGCACAGATCTAAACTTCGGTTCCGCGAACGACCTTGCCGGGACCGTCGTCATGGGCAAGGACTACATCACAGGGTCTACGGCTGGCGGCGGGACAAGCGCCAATTTCGATGGAACGAGCTTTGAGGGCACCAACTACGCCTGGGTGTTCCGTGCGTACGGATCTGCTTATCTCTTTACCAATGAAATCGCCATGAACCCATCGAACGCCAGCTATCCCGCCATTGGCGTCTACAAGAACACCACCTTCGGCACGGGCCAGCTTGAGATGCGCGGCAGCTCAATCAGTGGCGCATGGGCTAACACGAATACCGGCGGGGCCTTGATAGTCGTATCCGGAGTGACGCAAAGCCTCAATCCCTATCCAATCATCGAAGAGGGGACAATCGTAACTGGGAGCACGCCATATATAAATGGGGTTGCCACGAATATATCTTCGATCACCGACCAATCGGGCGTGCAGCAATACGCTACTTCTCACAGTGGCCAAGGCATCGAACATAATGGCCTTCTTTTTAGGAATAACGGCGGGGTTCTACAGACATCCTTGAACCAGGGAGGTACTTGGGGCAACGTTCCGCAGCTAACAACTATCGGTGACGTGGGCTACGGAGGCTCTTCGGGAACTCCCACACGCCTTCCAAGAAACACCACGAACACCGATCAAGTTCTAGTCTCACACGGCACGGGCGGCGCGGCAGCAGCACCTACCACGAAAACATGCGTCTCTGGAACAGGAGGAGCGGGAACTTCCACCACGTGCACCTGGAGTACTCCGCCACAAGCAGGAGAGTTCGTTGCCATCGCGGTCAACAACTTCACCTCGGCTACCTACACGGTGACGGACTCCGCAGCCAACTCTTATAGCGCGTATGGCAGTGTTCACAGTTCAGCCTCAACCGGCTACACGCAAACATTTTACTTCGGCCCCCTCGCCGCGCCCATCACCACCACGACGGTGACGGCGACTGCGGGCAGCTATTTGAACATAGCTGGGCAGACAGCCGCAAACATTGCAACCTCTTCGCCCACGGATGGGCAAGGAACGATAGACACGACCGGCACCGCCAACGTCCCCCCAAATGGCTATTCTCCGATTACGCTTGGCAGCGCGATAACCACGACTGCGAATGGCGACTACATATTCTGCCCCACCTTCGGCCAGTTTCAGAATGTGCTTTCACCAGGAGTTGGCTTCACGGCAGGAACGTCGTCCAGTGGATTCCAAAATCTTATTCAATATCTAGTCCAGGGCACGGCTGGCGCTATCACTCCATCGATGATTGGCACGGCTGGATTTGCGGCTACGATGACTTGCAGCGCGTTCAAGTCTGCCGGGGGATCAGTGGGAGGGGGAACTGCGGCAGCTCCTTATCTAACGAGCACTCCAAGTTTCGCCAAGGTTCTTACTGCCTCAAATTGTTCTAACTCAGCTTCTCCAGCGGTATGTGGCTCGGCAGCATCGGGTAGCGTAGCTCTCCCGACAGGAACTAATCCGACTCTCGTTGTAAACTCGACTGCTGTCACAGCCAACAGCCAGATCATGCTCACTGTGGATGAGAGCCTAAGGACCAAGCTGAGCGTCACCTGCAATACAACGCTATCCACCTTGCTCAACCCAGTAGTCACAGCGCGCACGGCGGCTACTAGCTTCACTTTCACGATTGGCGCGATCATCGCCACCAACCCAGCATGTGTCAGCTACACGATCATAAACTGATGAGGGTCAGGATGATTAGACGATTACTATGGCTGATGTTGTTGGGGCTGCTGAGCAGCCTGCCCACGTTGGCCCAACAGGGATTCACTGTTGTCAGTGGCACGGTCGTGGACAGCAATGGATCAGTCTACTCCAACGCTACCTTCAATGTGGGATTCGTGAATCCAGGCACCCCAGCAGGTGTGCTGCCCCTGCTCAACGGCTCCACGTTTCAGCAACAATATGTGGGAGTAGTCACCGACTCCTTCGGGCGCTTCTCGCTGGCCATCCCCGACAACAATGTGATCGCCCTCTCGGGGGCGCTGAACACGCAATGGAACTTTAGTTTCTGCAGCGTGCTATACCCGGCACCCAACCAAAAATACTGCTTCAACACGAACTTGACGATCACCGGCCCGACGATGAATATCAGTACTCAATTGACTGCTGCAGCGGCGATCTTGCCCCCTATAGGAGGCGGTGCGACATTGGCCTTCTTATATACGCAGGCCACCCCTGCAACTAGCTGGGAAATCGTCCACAACTTGAATACGCCCTCGGTGACGTTTGATTGTTTCGATGCGAACCAGCAATACGTGGTACCAGACACGGTCACTAACACCAATGTAAACACTTTGATGGTAACCTTCACTGTGGCGCAAGCAGGAACCTGCATAGTGTTAGGCGCTGGAGCCGCCAGCTCAACGAGTGGAGGAGGTGGCGCTACCCTGACAGCCACGCAAAACGGTTTCGGTTCATCCGGGAACGCATTGACTGGCGACCCTACCTACACATTCAATTCCACCACAAAAAATGAACAAGTACCTTCAATCAACCAAACTATCTACATCGACGGCGTGAAATATCCGCAATCCGACATTGGGGCCGGGATTAATGCTGCTTACGCTGCGCTCCCGGCGAATGGCGGAACAATCATCATTCCCGCAAGCGCTACCTGCTACCAAACATCGACGGCCATGAACTTTGCGACCGAAGGCAAGTTCCCCCTTATCGTTTCTTCCCCTGGCGGATCAGCCTGCATCCAGTGGACCTCGACAACTGGCACGGCGATAACTTTCAACTCAGGAGAAGGCGTTCTCGCTACTCACCCGCGAGCATTCGGATTGCGCGATATTGAACTTGTAGGACCGAACGGAAGCACGGGACCCACGAACATTTGCACGTCCCTTTCAGGCGTGACAGCGACAGCACTTCTACTCGGTGGCACGAATGGAGCAGAAGGATTTGGCGCTTACGGAATCAACATCAATTGCTTTGGGACGGGCGTGACCTACGGGAACAATACCTGGGGCACACTGTTCAAACACGGCACGATCCGCAACAACACAAAAGACCTGAACATTACGGGCTCCCTCTCGAACACAGGCGAGCAACTAGCCTTCGATGAAATCTCCTGGATTTACGACCTGGCATCAGCCCCGGCCTGCGTAGTGAACATGAATCCTACCGGGATCACACTCGAAACCGAGTTCGTAAATAACTCGTTCGATGGCGCGGAATTCTGCCCTCTCGGCATCTCTCACCTGATCAATCCGCACTTTGAGAATCCAGGGAACAATATGACGTTCCCGTTCATCGTGAACTCGGCCAACCTGGAGATTTTAGGCGGAACATTCCTTGAGGACTACACTTCGACATTTGTACCCAACGAGTACATCGCCAACACGGGAAATAACGCCGTCCTGCTCCTGCATGGGTTCAACGCCTACGCTGGATCGGTGCTCAGCTACTTCGTGGGCGATGCCAATAACGCTGTAACCAATATCGATGGGCTGATGACCGGCACGTTTTCTTGGTCCGCGTGGATCAACCATACCGGAACGGGAACCTGTCTGATTGACGGTTACGGTACCGCATCTGGGGTCGGAGACTTCTACTCTTGCCAGCCGATAATCTTCCGAGGAGGCATCCAGCTCAATAATCCCGTGACTACTCTCCCATCAGCAAGTGCAGCTAATACAGGGCAGGTGATGACAGTTAGTAATTCAACCACCGTGGTAACTGAAGGACAGGTATGTGCGCTCAGCGGTTCTAGTTTTGCTATCGCTATATCTACTGGTTCCGTATGGAAATGCTTCTAATTCCATACGTTGATTGAGGCGGCTATGATTAAACGATCCTTGATACTGTTGACGCTAATCATTGGCCTGACTCTGACCGCTCAGGCGCAGACCGCTGGTACGCAAGTTGGCCGGGTGTCTTTAACCCAAGGAGCGTCGGTAAGTCAGCAAGGATACATAGCTGGAGGCTCAATCATTCTTGGTCAGCTTGTCACCATCAATTCATCGGGGCAGGTAATCGCCGCGACGACTTCCACAACCGATGGGGTCATCGGCGTCGCCAAGAATAGTGGGACAACCTCACAGCCAGTAGATGTAGCCCTAATCGGGCAGGTAGCTGCCTTATCAGATGGTACCTGCTCACAAGGTCAACTACTGCAAATTTCCATTATCTCTGCTGGGCGTGTTAACTGTACACCGTCTATCATCAATCAGCAAATCGGTATAAGCGATTCCAGCGTAGCTGGACCGGGAAATATCACCGCGGTATTGACAGGTGGCGGGTCGTCTGGCAGCAGTGGTGGCGCGAACACGACGCTATCGAACCTCGGCACGACGGCTCTTAACGCCGATCTGATGTGCGCCACCGCAGGGAGCTGCAACCTTGGATCCGCCGCGGATCCAGTCAACGGAGTCTACTTGAAATTCTTCCAGCTGAATACTCCAGGGGCGCTGATACTCGGCTACCCTGGTCCCTGCGCTGCCCCCGGCCCCAGCCAAATCGGCTCATGTTTTGGCGACTCCAATGGGGCGATCGATGATTGGGATGGCTATTCGGCTACCTTTAGGCCTCACGCGCTGGCGCTCGTGCCGGGCACCTTCGCGGCCTTGAGCGCTGAGTATCCCTGTCCTGGCTCGGAAGGGCAAGGGGGTTCAGTAACCGACTCGACCACGAACACATGGGGGGCGACAGTAGTCGGCGGCGGGGCGGATCATGTTCTGGCGTACTGTGACGGCAGCGCTTGGACTGTCGCGGCTAAATAATATGACGCCAACTAATACGAAGCCTGATCTGAGAAATACTTTGCTTGTTGACGCCAAATCGTTGCGCCAAAACTTTCCCTGGCTCAATACTCTGCCTTATTTCGCGTACGGCTTCTTCCGTGAGTCTAGAGTTTCCACAAGTTTCCCCCCGCGGCATCTTCCCATTGCGATAAGCGTGCATCCAGTTTTCACGGCTAGTCATGTACTCCAAGTTTGCAGGCCAGCGATTATCTGTCTTCTTGCCATTCTTGTGATTGGCAGTATGTCCATCTGGGCACACCCCTACGAAACTTCCCATCACAAGAGAGTGAACTTTACGGTACGCGGTTTTTCCAGCGGCACTCAGGTGAACTACTTTGTACCCATAGAAATCAATAGTGGGATTCAGAATCTTCCCAACATGGGTATGCGGACCTGGTGCTATCCTTCGTACGCGGCCTCTGTCAGAAACTTGGTAGTAATCATCAAAGCCAAAAACTGGAAGCCATTTTTCGGAGTTACCCATAAGGATCTATTGTATCACACAAAATGGACGGTGGCTGCGAAATGATGAAGCGACTTTTGACATTGCTGACCTTACTGTTCGGCCTGACCTGGACGGCCAACGCTCAATTTACCTGTCCACCCTCGTGTGCCCGGCTGACCTCCAACGCGACCAACAGCATCGTTCCGCAGGGTGGATTTGGGTCGGCGTTCCGCGCTTATGTGTACGGTAAGACCTTTCAGGCTCCCAATGCGGTCAATGCCGTCACCTGGAGCATCTCAGTAGGCACCCTCCCTGCTGGCCTGACCCTGGGTGCGTCCACCAGCAATACGGCCACGATCGTAGGCACCCCAACCGGCACCGGATCGTCGGCATTCACCTTAAAGGGAGTCGATAGCATTGGGCAGATATTCCTGCTGCCCACCACGATTACTGTCTATGTGTCCACTGGAGTGTCGGTGACGCCAACGGGCCAGAGCATCAAGACCGGGGCGACCCTGCAACTTACCGCCCTCAGCCTAGAGTCAGACTCCATCACCACTCTCCAAATATCGTCGATCGCTACATGGGCATGTAGTGGGACCGGCTACTCATCGATCTCCATGAGCGGCCTGTTCACCGCCAGCGGCTCGACTGGTTCGCCATCCTGCACGGCGGCGTTCGATAGCCAGACCAGCGCGGGGGTCACCATCACCATTGGCTCATCTGTCCCGACGATCACCAACTCAGCCACATTGCCAGCGCCATGCGATATAAATTTTCCATGCCCAGGATTGCAGCTGAATGCCACGGGAGGCGTAACTCTTCCTTACGTGTGGACTATTACCAGCGGAGCACCTGCGGGATGCACAACCTCGGTATCTTCGACAGGCTTCTATGCCTGCACGCCAACGACGGCGACGACATATTCTAGTTTCATCATTCAAGTTTGCGACAGCGCGGGCTCACCGAATTGCACCTCAAAGACTTTCACTCAGGTGGTCGGGTCGCTCTCTTCCATCGCGGTTACAGGGATGGCTTCCATCTCAGTTAATGGGAGCACTCAGCTAACCGCGACCGGGACATATAGCGGCGCTGGCACGCACGATATTACCATTGGCACTGGTGGTGGCACGGTCGCATGGACCTACATCCGAGGTAATAACGTCATTAATTCCTCGACGACCACCGCAGTCGTACCGCTCAACAATGTCGTCGCTGGTGACACGATTATTTGCGCCCCCATCTACGTTAACGGCGCGGGGTCCGGTCAAACGCTTACGAGCGTGAAGGACCAAGCAGCGGCAGCCTTCACTGCTACCACGCATTCGCCAACAACTTTTCTCGCAAGCGTTGGGCAAGCGTGGATGTACTACCAACTCAGCGCGGCAGGCGGCAACGAGACATTCACTGGAACGTGGTCAACTGTTGGAGCAGCCTTCGGAATGGGATGCGACGAATTTAGGGCCTCGGGAGGAACGCCAGCATATGACGTGAACGCCGCGCAATCCTCCGGAGCGTCGGGTACCGCCAACACTGGCCTAACCATCACGCCAGCCGGAGCAGGCGAACTCATCTATGCCGTGGACGTGCCTGTGAACGCGATCACCGCTGCGGGCGCTCCGTTTACCCTTGGCTCAGGTGGATTCTTCGATGCGGCGGCAACAGAATACTTACTCAGTTCAGTAGCGGGCGCGAACTCGATCAACTTCGCACAGGCTCCAGCAGGGGCTTATGCGGCAATCGAAGCGGCATTCAGCGTCACGCCAACCAGCGGAGGAGTGGGCACCGTATGGACGGCTACTGCGCCGTGCTCAGTGAATGGGAGTGGGCTCGTACAAGGGCTAGGTGCTGGGACTTGCAGCGCGAAGGCCGCGGTGGGTGCGGTAAACGGCACGCTCACTGTCACCGTGACAGCGCCGACCGACACGACCATAACGGTCGCTCCACCCACAGGGTCTCAACTAATTGGAAGACAGTTTACATTCTCTGCAACCGGCAATCCCAGCGGCACGATAGACACTGGCGCACCGACCGTCTGGTCATCGAGCAGTCCATCTACCCTATCGATGGTAGGTAATATAGGAACGTGTAAGGCTGCTGGGTCGGCAGTGATTACTGCTACCGTGAACTCCAACCTAAGCGGCTCTACCAATGCTCTTACAAATAACCCCATCATTTGCGTCACGGCGGTCGCGGGGGGCGGGAACCTTTCCAACTGTGTCGTTACCGGCAGTACTCCCACCTCTACCGCGAGTGTGACGGGATGCGCTAATTCCTGGCCTCCTGCTGGATGGACTCTGGTTATTGCAGATGGAGCGAATGGAGCGCAGCCATCAAATGTAGCCCTCGCGGGCATAACGAAAAAGCTTCCATTCGGTCACTCTGGGGCTAATTCCTATGGACTTAATTTAACTGGTAACGGATCGGAAGCTGGCTGGTATGTCAGCGGATCATCCCTCACAACTTTCAGCCAGGTGGATATTTCCTATTGGGAATATGACGACAGCAACGCGATGTATGCGAACTCGGATTACTACCTAGTTTCACTTCGCAGCAACTTGGCGTGCTCTGGGCAAGGCCAAGCTGTCGGCATAAACGCCCAACTCTACAATGTTCCCGTAAATACTGCTTCAGTTCTCAAGGGAGCGTTCTTCTCATCTCCCGTACTGGGAAACCCAACCAACAATGCGTGTCAAGGGGCGATCTGGCAGCAGGGTTTCAATATGGGCATCAATGCGGGAGTGTGGCGACAGTACGAATTTCTGATTATCCCTAACACGACCGAAACGGGAGGGCAAGTTTTCCCTCCGCCGAATTGCAACAACCTAAGTCCTTCGACCATCGGATGCGGAAATGGAACGATGACGGTGTGGGTAAATGGCGTGCAGGTCGTCACTTACCTCAACGCTAATTTGCAAGGGACTCAGACTCTCGGGAGCAATTCTGATACGGCAGTGGAAGTTGGCGGCGTCATGTCATCATTTTCCAACATGAATTTTACTACACCTTGCAACTCATGGAGCGCCACCGGAGGTGGTTCGTGTCCCGGAACTCAGCCAGGCACAGGCGCTCCGCAACCATTCCATCGTTATCTTGCCGACATCGTGGTTATCAAGCAATGAGAACTCTACTCCTAATCCTTCTCTGCGTCGCTCCGTTGCGAGCGCAGACTGGCACCCCGGCAAGTTTCTTCTCAATGACCATGAACACTCAGGGGCACGAAACGATACTCCCTATCGGTGGCCTGCGTCTTTGGGATACGTCCGCTACGTGGCCCTCGATAGAAACGGCTAACGGGACTTACAGTTACACCACGCTCGATGCGTGGTTGGCCGAGGCGCAGATGCTGAACGCGGATGTTACGTTCACTGTGGGCGGTCAAACGCCACCTTGGGCCATAACTGGTAGCTGCACGGGGACATACTCAGGCTCCTCTCCCAAAGGCTGCGCTCAAGTACCGTCCGATATCGGTTCAGGTGACAACATCTGGAAAGCGTTCATTACTGCGTTGGTAAAACATTCTCTCGCATCCTCGACAGCGCACATCAAGTTTTATGAATGTTGGAACGAACCGGACCTGACAGGGACTTTCGCTGGCACCGTCCCGCAGCTCGTTACTCTCTGCCACGACCTCTACACGACCGTCCATGCACTCGACCCTAACGCCTTGGTGATTGGTCCGTCTCCATCCACCGGATGTACGAACAACTGCGGCATTCACACTCTGCCTACATACTATGCCTACGGTGGTGCTCCCTACGAAGACATCGTGGGAATGCACGCATACATGTACCAATTCCAGACCACGCCAGAGCCAATTTCCAACATCGTCACTCAGCTCCAGACGCTGATGACCGCCAATGGCATTGGCGCGTTACCGATATTTTTCACCGAGGGCAACGAAGGCAACTCGACCCAAGCTCCGATCAGCACTATGACCGATGCTCAGAAGGTCGCCTATCTGATGCGCGAATACTTATTGATGTGGATGGTCCCGCAAGTTCAGCGGTACTACTGGTACGCTTGGGACAACGCGAACTACGGGACTTTGTACAGCAATGGCGCACTGACGCAAGCGGGCATTGCCTACAAAACGCTGCAAAGCTGGCTGGTCGGCTCGACGCATCCCGCGAACCAGTGTAGCAAGGATAGCAATGGGACATGGTCCTGCACGCTGATCTACCAGGGCAATCCAGCGCTGATCCTGTGGAACCAGACGACCACGCCAAGCACGCCAGTCCCAGAGACGTTCGCTCATGTGCTCTCGTATACCGGTACTAGGAGTGCCATCGTCGCGAACGCGGTCACTGCTGGCCCGATTCCGCAGATGGCTGTCCCTGATAGCTGGATATGGAATTGCACCGGTGCCCAAACTTTTATTTGCACGGGTAAGACATGATGAGATTATTGTCCCTACTTCTCCTGTTCGCGCTTCCCGCGAGCGCTGCGAATTCCGTCTACATCGCGCAGACCGCCGCTGGAGGCAACACGGGGGCAGATTGCCTGGACGCGAAGCCGGTCATCTACTTCAACACTTCGGGAAACTGGAGCGCGACGCCTACAGGCATTCAGATCGGCCCTGGCACGGCTGTCCATCTCTGCGGCACGTTCACCGGGACCGCTGGCAGTACGATGCTGACC
>Ga0182024_10018588_pt1 | contig 12924 bp, 10 predicted proteins | sample P32metaG_FD_120480 | JGI IMG/M metagenome (GOLD analysis project Ga0182024, IMG submission 120480) | Permafrost microbial communities from Stordalen Mire, Sweden - P3-2 metaG (Illumina Assembly) | ecosystem: Environmental > Terrestrial > Soil > Wetlands > Permafrost | place: Sweden: Stordalen...
GAGTAGATCGATCCATTGCCGTAGGTCGTTCCACAGCCGGTAGGAGCGCCGGCACCATTCAGAATCTCCACAGTCCCCATGGTGATGGTCGGGTTGCCGCTGCCGGCCACGGAAATATGCGGGTTTGAGGCGTTCGAGACCGGCGCCGTTCCGCCAGAAGATGACCCATAGAAATCAAAGACTCCGAAACCTGGACCGGTTCCGGAGGACAGAAGGCCTTGATCCGGTCCCCCCGCAGTCCGATAAATTTGATAGGTGTTAACCCCGGCCACCCATGGACACACAACCTGTGTTGCTTTCGGATATGCCCAGCTTGCTGCCGCGGTGATCGTCGTCGTTGCTCCTGGGATCAGATTCCCATCGAAGTCTGTTCCGGAGCACACATAGCTGTAGGTCGTCGACCCGGTTCCGGCGAGGTTGGTCACTGTGGGCGAGGGAATGTTGGGAGTGGTGATGACGTTGAAAGACCCGGCATGGCCGCCGCCGAGGGTCATGGGCGAGTATGCGGAGTTGGGTCCGTTTGTCTGGAAAAGGTTCCCGCTCGACCCGATCGGCGGCGCAAACGGAGCGGTTCCGACCTGTAGTGGCCCCTCGAACACATTGGTCGCGCCTGAGTTGTTCTGATGGATCGCCCCTGCGGTGTCCCACCAGGTCTCGTTGCCGCCGTTGTTAATCGAGAAGACCGAAGCCCCGCCATGGTTAAAAGGGAAGGGATTGTTCACGGCGAAGATCTCGGCTTCGGTCGTTCCATACGCAATCACCGTCGATGGCAGCTGTTGTGGGCTGCCCAGGACGAGAGAGACGCTTACAACCGTGGCGCCGCTGTTGTGGGTAGTGGGGGTGGTGATATACGCTCCGCGCGAGATCCCTCCCAAGTGGGTTCCATCGACGATCGTGCTGTAGCACTGATATTCGCCATCGACAAAGAAACACCCCGCAGAAGAGAAACCAGACGTGCTCGCGACCGTCACCGTCGTATCGCTCACGCCCTCATTTGCGGCCAGCGTTGTCTGGTTGCCCTTGGTCGGGCAGGTGTAACCGTTGTTGATCCCGGTGACCGGCGATTGCGCGCAACCGTTCGACGTGCTGCCCGTCGACCCGCCCGGCAGGTTGATGGTCGTCGCATTGATCGTTTGCGCGTTGATCTCCTCCTGCACCGGAGTGAAGTCGAGGAAGCTGATCTGGATCTGGTCTGCTGTCGTCGCTCCGCGGAGAAACAACTCTAGACCGCACCCTGAGGCTGTGTTCCCGGTGAAATCGATGGGCACCTGAAAGTACTGCGCGGAGGTAGTTGGCCAGGCGTTGGTAATCGGGATGCTGTACGTCCCGATCACCCCATTGCAAGTGGTGCCCACCTGAAAAGACCAGGTATTTGTTGCGGCCGTCGCGTCCTTCACGCTCAGGTACATCACATATTTCCCATTGGTGATGCGCTGCCCAGGGCCGACCCCGATCTTGTTCTGGTTGAAAGCGCTCGTGAAGCAGTAATTCGAGTTCGGGTTGTTCCCCACATTGCAGGCGGTATAGCTGTGGGTCACGGGGGCAGTGTCGTTGAAGGTGTAGCCGACGCTCATGGCCTGGGCTTCAAACTGAAAGCTGGCGTTGAACTCTTCCGGGGTGACGAAGCCGCTGTCTGAGCTGGTGTACGGCGCCGTCAGGTTGCCGGTGTTGAAGGTTTCGTTCGTCTGGTTCGGAATTGCCTGCCGGCCGCCCACTTGAATGCCGCCCCACGGACCGGACCCGCTACCGAACGCCTGCGCTGTGGTGCCGCTGAAGTCATTGCCGTAGCCGTAGTTAATCAGGCTATTGGCGCCGTAGACGTTGCCCTTCGGCTCAGCCCCCAGGTTGGTCACCCTCATCGTGGTATTTTGGCTGCCAAAGGCGATGACTGGGGTTGAGATCGCATTGTTGAAGTTCCCCCCGAACCAATGCTGCTGCGCACCCCCGATGTAGACTTCGCCTCCGCCGCCCATGTGCTGGTCTTCGATTTCGGAGTTGTAGGTGTCCCACTCCCACAGGGGCATAATGCCACCATGTGCACCTGTTTCGGGTTCGCAGTAGATATTTTTGAAGTGCGCGAGCGAGATCGCAGTGAAGTAGCTGCCGTTCTGGTCATCGTGGTTTGCTGTGAGATAGAAGCAGGTGTTCGCGCCCAGGGTGCCGTTTGAGACAGTTCCCTCCTGCGAGTACATGTTGAAGTTGGCGAAGCTGTTCTGATTGCCCGTCGCCAGGATGAACGGATTCGTGGCGTAGAGCTGTAGCCCATCCCAGTGCGTTCCGTCTCCCGTCGGCTGGGCAGTCGCGTAGGCATGATTTTCGAGCGACGGCGGCCCGTTGCTGATACCGAACGATGAATACAGACCATACAGATTGGCAAAGGTCGACGCATAGTGCGGCGTCACAAAGTAGATCAGCCCGGTGTTGTTGACCTCCTGCCAGGTTTCACCGTTGATGTCATTCGGCCAGGCGAAAAACGACAGGTTCTCGATCTTTGCGTTCGCCGACCATCCGCCGCTGCCGATCGGCGTCGCCCCGCTTGCCACCGGGAAGGCAAACACATTGTTGCCCACGTTCCACCCTGGATAGTACGTCGCCGTCCCGCTCGGCGTGGTGTCATTTGCATTGATGGACGGGATCACCGGCCAGGGATACGAGGGTTTGAACCGGTTCAGGGGAAACACTGTCGCCGAAGCGCCGTGCGCCGCCCGCGTCGTCCCGTTCTGCGCGCACTGGATGCCGTACAGCGTATTTGCCGGCGACGTGTTGCCCGCATTCGATCGCCCGAAGTATGTGAACTGCTCGCCGTCAATCTGGATCAGCCCGAACGGAGGAACATTCGATTCCCACCCTGCCACCGGGTTGATGTTGTTCGACAGCGCAATCGATGTGGGGCAAGTGCCCGCCCCGATCGCCGATGCCAGGTTCTGCACGCTCGATCCGGCAAACCACTCAGCCTGCGCACTCGTTGCGGTCATGTTCGCGTTCAGCGTGCGCGCCGTAAACCCCGCGGAGCAGCTCCCTGCGGTCGACGCCACCGTCGAGGTGTAGATCGTCGCCTGATACGGGAAGATCACCGTAGCGCCCACCGCCGGCGGCGTCTCCGCATTCGGCACGCAAATCACTGCGGATCCGCTCGTGATCGACGCCACCCCATTCGACGCGCCTACCATCCAGCCAGGCGCTAGAGGATTCGCCGCCACCCCGCTCAGGGCCGCCACCGGCCGATACAACGCCGCCACCGCCGTGCAACCGGAATCGTTACACTTCTGCCACGGCTGTGTCGCATCGATCCGCGAATCGAACATGAGCGTCATATCGTGGATATGCGCCGCGCCCTGGTTCACCCCCTGCGTCAGACTGGGGTCCGGCGCCTGAAACAAATCCTCGCCCGGCATCTCGACCAGATACGAATTGATCCCCAGTCCAATCGGGCTCTGACCTTTCAGCAACTGCGTGTGGGTCATGCACGTCCCGGCAGGGATGACAAATGTGCCCCCTCCGCCGACCGTGTTCATCGTCTTGGTGATCGCCGCCGTATCATCGTGGCCCAGGTTGATCTCGTGATAGACCGCCTGGGTGAAAGGTGAAGGCGTGGTCAGCACCGCGTGCAGTGAATCCGTAACCGAAACAATGGCAGACTCGAACTGCGTCACTACCCCGCCGCTGGCCGTGCCCACCGCGACAATGCTCCGGCCCACGTCCGCAGCAGTGAGCGCGCCATTCTGAATCGTCAGCGTCGTGGATCCCGCCGTCAGGATGCCGAAAATCTCCCGCGTATCGCAAACCGCGCCGTCCTCGGTGATCCCGCGAGCAAACGCCGGCACATCGTTGCGCAGGTCCAGCACCCGGTTATTGCCCGTGGCCACGAACGGCGTCCGGCCCGCACCTGGCTGGAGGATGACCGAACCATTGTGCGCCGCAGCCGCGGTCACCGCCTGTTGTGCCGTATCTGTCGCAACGCCTGCCGTGGATGAGCCTGCGATATAGATGTCCTGGTCTACCGCTGCCGAATTGTTCTGGTTATTCCCCAGAATATCGCTCTGCCGCGTGCCCAGGTTCCCCGCGCTCCCGCCGAGCGGCACCAGCGCATATTGGGTGCCATTCCAGCTGTACCAGTTATAAGGCGTGGTGGTCACGTCGACCAGGTTCAGCTGGCTGCCCCCTTTGGCCGCCCCAATCACCGCTGTGGCATTCGCTGCCCCGACCAACTCGTACCACGCGCTGTCCAGCACGACCGTATTCGTCGCCGGCGTAGTCAGGTTCTGGCTGAGCGCTTCCTGCAGCCCTCCGGTGGCTGAAGTTAGATAGAACGGAACCTGGTGATCGTTGACCGGAGCAATACTGATCGCGCACGACACGTTGCTGTCCACAATCGCCGTCGGCGTAACCGTCTCTGTCAACGACGGATTTGCATCGACGATCCTGATCGAAGTTCCGGAACTGAACGCAAAAAAGAAGCTGGCGCCGCCCTGCACCCGGCATGAATCCGGCGCGAACGAGCTGTAGGTATTTGGAGCGTACCCGGGCACCCTCCACTTGCCATACTGCGAAGCAATAATCTGGCCTTCGATATTCTGCGCCTGTACAGAGGCAATGCAGAGCAGAAGAGGCAGGAGCGAAAGGACTTTTTTCATAGTCGAAACCGCAAACAACGTGCAGGAAACTGGACGGGTGCCCCACGTTCGCCTAAGCGTACTCCGGATTTCCTGTCGAGTTTTCCTGCGTTGGCGAACTTCATGCGGCTTTCCTTGATGAAAGCCGCACAAGCGGCTACGGGTGGTGCCCCGTGCAGGAAATCCGGATACGTGGGCCGAAAACGAAGGGCGAAGCCCAACGAACGCTTTCGCTGAACCGATCAGCAAATCAAGAATTGAGAAACCGCAGGCTCTAAAGCTCACCAGGAAAACTAAGGATGCATCCCGATGCAGTCAATCTCAGACAAGCTAATCGGGTTCGCCCCACTGGCATCAGCATTCTGAATATTCAACGTGAAGCCCGAAGCTGTCTTCCCGCTAAAGTAAATCGTGTTCAAAGTCAGAGCACTGGGTGACGAAGGCGTGCACGTCAGTGCGTACGAACTATTGGCGAATGAGCTTGCCCAGGTCGCATTGATGCTGCAGGTCGAAAACGCCGTGTTGCCCGTAGTGCAAATTCCAGTGTTGATCACCAGGGCCTGGATCGTCGGGATCGCCGCACCGTTGCTTGCGCTCTGGATGCGGCCATACTGGTCGACAATGATATTCGCGTTGGTATACGTACCTGCCGCCACGCCAGTTTGGCTCAGCCCAATATCGGTGCGCGTCGACCCCGGGTTATCTACCACGTTGAAGCTTCCGTCAAAGTTAGCGAAAGCCTCCTGCGGCCTGAGCGCCCCACCGCCCTGCAAATGCTGGTAATAAACTGTCGGCAGGGAACCGCATGACCCCGGGACGAATGCGGTTCCATTGGAGACAAGGCACTGCCCGATAGTCCCAGCTCCCCCTATGAAGAGGTAACCCAGGTTGGTATTGATGAAATCGTTCTCAACGTCCACCCCATAGGCTGGCACCGAAGTCCCTACACCGACCTTGCCCACGTTCAGGATGCTGTACCCGGTCATGTTGATCAGCCCGGAAATGCTCTGAGGCCCATGGTTCAGTGGCTGTGACAAAAGCGGCATCGGATAGACCACCGTCCCGTTCCACAGGGGAGCGCCATTCGAGATGTTCACCGTGCCCGAGGGTCCACCATTCAACTGCCAGGTCTGCGGCCAGCCAGGGTAAGCATTCCCGCTTGAGGAAATCAGCGACACGTTGTAACCCGAGTAGGGAATAATCGTGTCGTTGAAGGCGATGCTGCAGAGGCTGGTGTTCGTGGCCGGGATGGTCTCGCCCGTGCCCTGCGGCGGCGAGGTTTGCACAAATGTGCCTGTGGGACCGGCCGAGTTGCCCTGCGCCGTCTCCGCGCCGCTTATCGTGCCCACGTAGACGCGCATGCCGGCTGCATTTGCGGGAAACGTAGCCGGCGGCGAAATGGTCAGCGATCCCGTGCCAGTCAACTGTACCTGCAGTTCAGGCGAAGCCAGAGTTTCCAGGCTGCTGTTGTTGTAGAACGTAAACACGACGTAATAGATTCCGGCCGCCATCGTGCCGGACCCATATGTGATCGACGTGGAAGGCAGCGTCAACGGGTTGGGCATCCCTACCACCGAGCCGTCGGTCGATGTAAAGCACGATGCCGTGGTGGGGACCACGCTGCCGCTACCGGCAATCAGGCCGGCCTGCTGCAGCGTGAAAGTAAGCGTGCCATTCTTCACCGGCAGCCCGGAAGGGCCTTGCAGTGTCCCGGTGACAGTGCCGCCATACGCTGCGGCTGTGGCCATAATCAGGGTAAGCAGGGCTCGCATCTTCATGATAGTCAGAAACCGCCGCCGCCGCGCACCAGCTGCATCCCGCACGTGATCACTTCGCCGTACTGGTTCCGCGTGTACGTCTTGATCCACGAGCGTGCATTCTGGAACGTAGCGACTTTCCTATGTTTCCCCAGCCACACCAGTTCACCCGCCTTGACTAGCGTGTCCACTTTGCTTTTGGAGTAGTGATGATGGCGCCGGCTGGAGCATTTGTGAGCAATTCCGCCGTAGGTTAGAGAACGAGCATCATCCTCATTGAGGATGCAGACCTTGGGAGTCATACGTCTCCGTCTCGTCGCTTAGTCCCAAGGTCTCTACGCGCTGGGAGCGCAATGCAGAAGCAAGCGGACGAGCGCTTATCTTCTGATCTGGATACCTGTATAGATTCCAACTACACCCAAAAAGTGTTAGCTCTTCTTATGCGCATCGCGTAATAGTCGTTTCACCCGGTATAGCGTGCACTTCACGGCAACTACCGTTGTACCCAACGTCTCTGCAATCTGCAGATCGGGCAAATCTTCGAGGTAAGCCATCTCCAGAATCTGGCGTTGCAGGGGCTTCAGTGTCCCCAGCAGCCGCTCCAGATCCAGCCTGGTCCCCACTCCTTCGAGTTGGGTGTCTCTGCTCGCAAACAGGCAGCGATCGATTGTCTCGTCCGCCTCTATCTGCACCACGTGTGACTCCACATTGCCCGCCTGTCGCCCTTTGCGCAGGATCATCAAACATCGATTGATGGCGATCCGAGTAATCCAGGTCCGAAACAGTGAATTTCCTTCGAAGCTATCGAGTCGTTTGAACGCCAACAGGAACGTCTCCTGGCACATGTCGTCCAGGTCCCGGCTACGAAGAATCGAGCGTCCGATTGCCCTGACATACCCGATATGTAGTCGATACAACTCGGCGAACGCATCTTGATCTCCCAAACGCGCCGCAGCAATCAATTCGGTCTCATCCATGCTTGCTCCCAGTGAAACCGCGTCTGACGTTTGATCGAACAACGGCAGTCAACAACTCTGTGACACAGTCCCGTAGGGACGCCTGAACTTAGCCCAGGACGTTAGTCCTGGGTAGGAGCGAAGACATGATCCAGTCCCGCAGGGACGGCTGAAAAACTCAAAAGGCGATGGGCTGAGGCCAACGATTCTCCACCAACCATCGCCACACCCCATCAATCCACATCCTCGTCATACAACTCCCGCCGCAAATGTTCCGCGGCAGCAACCCTCACAAACTCGATCATCCCCAGCGTATCGGCCGCTATCTGGCCACAACTGTCGTAGCTGATCTCGCCCTCCCCCGTACGAGTGACGATCAGAACCTGGGTAACATCGTCCATACCTTCCATCTTCGAAATAAGAAACTCACTCGGGCTAGGCTCATCGGCCATATTCGCTCTCCTCACCATGAATTGTCTTCAAAGAGCTTTTGCCAACAACAAAGCCCTGGCGCCTAGAATCTCTAGTGCGTCCACGTATCCCTCGTAGTACGCTCCGCGATCCTCCCGCGTGCCCTCGAGCGCAGCCATCACTAAGACATATTCGTGTGTCCGGCGAAGCACCACCAGCCCATACGCTGTCCGCCGGGCGTGCCGGCTGAGCAGCAGGCACACCACTTCCCGGGGGAACCTCAGAGTGAACCCGCTAAGAGCATTTCCTGGCTTCATCGCCTTTCCCCCTCCTGCCAATGTTTCTCACGCGTCCAGTCGCACTGATGCGCTCGGCCCGTTGCCAATCCCAGTTACTCCTGGATCGATCCAGCAAATCCCGAAGCCACGCAGGGTTCAGTCCATCGTCCAGCGAAACTGCCCAGTCGTAGTGGGCCTGCCACTCGGGCGTTAGCGGATAAAGAAACCGTTCCGCATCTTTGTGTATGTCCTCATCCATGCAGCGGTAATCCTGCACCGCAGCCAGCAGAATAGCGGCCCCCAGGTTGCGCATGCGCGGTCTGACCGGCTGGTATGTCGGGCTTATAGTGGCCAGTTCCCTGGAAACAAACCGTAGTTCATTGCTCACTGCGTCCTCCGTCCAGGGGGATGGTATGTGCTTCGCTCGAATCAGAAACTCTTCCGCTCGTTCGCAGGATGTGCAGACAACATCGAACCCATTGCGCTTCTATCCGTTCGGCGGTCCTCGAAGCCGCGTCACCGTGGAACGTGTCCCAGCCTTTCGCGACCGGGTGTTGACTTAGATACCGCAGACCCTGCTTGGCCGATCCACTTCCCAGCGCAGCGAGGATGGCTTCGATCTCCGCCGGTATCTCCGGCGCCGGAATCACCGGTGCTGCCTCCAGCAGCACCCTGCGTCCGGTCTCGTCCTCTCCGAACCGCACCCCGCCGCCGTGCGCGCGTCCTTCCACCCCGTGCTTCGCCAGGTAGGCGAACACCCACTGCAGCGCAGCACGACCCCTGGTCTCTTCCGACCAGCCCGCCAGTTCGCGTATCTGCCCCGGCGTTGGCCAATACGTGCACGTCTTTTCCGCCATTGCATACGCTAACGCCAGCGCCGCTGGATCGATCTCCTTCAGGTTCCGCACATGCGCCGCGGTCACCGCGCAGTTGTCTTCCTTTTCCATCGCCTCGCGTAACTGCCGCACGGCCCTGGCAATCGCGTGCGCACGATCGGAGCGGCTGTTGACCCCAGAGAAGATTTCCTGATACACCTCTGCGCTGCTCTCGTTCACCATGCGCTCACTTCCTGCCTTCCAGCTCGATGAGTTTCGCCTGCACCCGCAGCTGCCGGACGGTAGGGAACCGGTCCATCTGTTCCGGCCTCCCCATGCGCAACGTCCCTCGCCGCCATCCCGTGATCGCGATCTCCAGGTACAGCCAGGGCACATCCCTCAGGTCCTGCGCCATCAGCAAGAGGCACTCCGGTGTCATGGAAAGCTGTCTGCTCAGGGCCAGCTTGCCCAGCTCCACCAGCGTGTTCTCGAGCCAGCACGAGCGCTCGATCGACGGCGCTGACGACGCTGTTACGATTAATTTCCGCTCTGCTTGCATGGCCTCCCCCTGCGGATGCCGGCTTGTTGTACACCGTGATTTCTTCCTGATAGCGAGTCAAATTCGCAATCCACAAATACACCCGGTCCCCATGGGCAACCGCCGATCGCGCACGGTTCACCAGCATCTGCCGAAACTGCATTTCGCTTAAGCTGGGGCTGGCGGAGAGAAAGTCACTGAGCGCTTTGGCATCACGGCCCTGCCATGGCATCTCCGGAGAAGCATGGTTCTTTGCCTTCCAGTACTCACCAAGAATGCCTCGAAAGCATGTATGCCGCGAATCAGGACCACGTTTCTCAGAAACTCGTTCCTGAGAAATATATGTTTTTAATAACTCTGGTTCTGAATGTGAATGTGAATCGGCATCGTCCGGCAATGCGTCCGCATTGCTCACAGCATCGGTGCTCTCGATCATTCCAGGCAGTAACAGTTCCGGCTTGCCCCATCTGCGAGCTGCCGCTGACTTCGCCTGTTTGGAATTGGACAGTTGCTTGGCCGTGACGCGGATTCTTTCCCGCTCCACGCGCCCATGCCGCCAAAGCCCGTCGTGAATTTGGAAGAATTCGGCCAGCACCGGCCGGCTTTGGCTCCACGCATTCCGGCTCAGACCGGTTATCTGTGCCAGCGCTCCATCATCGTCGGGCAGGGTGCCGCGGCGCCATAGATGGAAAAGCAATAAGAGATACGCACCATGCTGTTCTGTACTCAGGTGCATGGTGTCGGCGAGATAGTCGCCTATGAAGACCGGCATCCAGATGTCGGTCTTGCCCGCGCTCAAAGTCTGGGAAAGGTCGTGCTATGCCCGTAGCGCCTCATAGATTCCTCTCTCTTGGCTGCCTTACTTCGCTTACCGGAAACCCCGGTGCAAGATCAAGATGGCATGCGCTGGGCGCGGGCGCAAGAGGCGGTACTTAAGAATCTTGAGGGAAAAGGGGTAGTTAACTCGAAGTTACTCCCAGTAACCAGGCGTCGCCGCGTAAATCAACATAACAAAGACCGTAGTAGTTACTTTTAGTTTACTACCCCTGCTTCCTCATCTTTCTGTGCCGGTCGCTTGACGGTGCGGACCCCTGGCAGCAAGCTCAAAGTAGTAATCAGGCTCCCCGTTCGCAGTTGACCCATGGACGACAACCATGCTTACACATCGTTTACTGTTGATCAGATCATCCGGCAGTTATCACGCTTCACCGCCGAACAGCGCTCCCTTGCCTGGTCGCCTCAGCCGCCCTTTCAAAGCACTGGGGCAGGCGATTGTCGCTGGGGTGGAAACTGCGGCCTTGACTTCAACCATGGAACCGCGCGTGCTCGATGGACCCAGGCCCGCCACCGCTTCATTCGCGAACAGAAGAGGCGCGAACAGAGCAGGCTCAGGTCTTATGAGGCCTGAGAATATGGTGGCGCCTCTTACCGGATCACCGGTCTGTCGATGCTCCGTGTGTGCATCCCGTCGAGCGACACGATTGGCCCAGGACTTGCAGGACAAATTCGGTTCACTGACCCCACCGGGAGGATCCGATGAGTAATGAACAGCATCGTCGCCGGCAATTTATTGCCGGTCTTCGTGCCGTGGCGCAGTTCTATGAGGAAAATCCTGCCGCCTGGTATGACGGCATGCACCTCACGTTAAACATGTATGTGTGGGGCCGCGCCGCGCGCAAAACCCTTAGCGAGACAGCCAGGGCATTTGGCCACTGCAACAAGATCCACGATGACAACAACATTACCGTCTCCCGGCAGTTCAGCGAGCAGGTGACCGTTGCCGTCTTTGCCGCAAAAGCCAGGGTCTGCCGTCGGGTAGTCCTGGGCGCTCGCATCTTACCCGAAAGGGTAGTGTCGGCGACCAGCGAAGTGCGTATCCCCGCATCCAGGGTTGAGATTGTCGAGTGGCAATGCGATCCTCTGTTGAAGCAGGACGATCCCACCTCCTAATCCGTTTTGGACCACCTGAAAATTGTCTCGCCTTTCATGCACCCCTGTTGACCTAAGTTGAGATACACTTAAGGGCGATGACGATCGAAGAAATAATCTCCCACATAGATGCCGAAATTAGCCGTTTAACAGAAGCCCGTGACCTGGTCGCTGGTACAGCCGTAGGTAAGGTGTCCCGCAGTCCGCGTAAGAGCGGCTTGGCTGCCCCTAAACCGCGCGCCGTCCGTAGCAAGCGGGTTATCTCACCCGAAGGCAGAGCCCGCATCGCCGCCGCCCAGAAACTCCGTTGGGCTAAGCAGAAGCGCGCCAAGAGCAAAGCCTGAGCCCAATGCTTAGACCGAAAACGGCCACTCCCGCCGCCCCCGGGCCCTAAGCAGGTAAGTCAATGTTCCTGTCAGCACCACCACCATAGCGAAGAATATCTCTCGTGCGAAGTGGGGCCGCGAGAACAATATGTAAAGAAACCCTGCAATCGCTACCAGCGGCGGCAGCGGGTAGAACCATATCCGAAATGGCCTCTCCATCTCCGGTTGGGTATGGCGCAAAACCATCACTCCGACCTGTTGTAGCAAAAACTGCAACAGGATCCGTATGACTACCAACGCCGCCACCAGGTCCACCAACTGCAGCACGCAAAACACCATCGAGACCCCGGCCAGCATGAGCAGGGAAACGTTGGGGATGCGATGCCGCGGGTGCACATGGGCAAATATGCGAAAGTAGTTATCGTCCCGCGCCGCCGCGTAGGGCACCCGGGAGTAGCCCAGCAGCAGGGCATACACAGAAGCAAACGCAGTCCACACCACCAGCCCTGCGACGATCCGTCCCGCCACCGCGCCATAGGCCCGCTGCACCACCACCGCCGCCACCGAGAGACGCGCATTGGTGCCCGCCTGTCCAACCAGCTCCTGCCACGGCATTGTCCCCAGCACGCTCGTATTCATCAGCAGGTAAAGAACCGCCACCAGCGCCACCGACCACACAATGGCTCGTGGAATGGTTCGCCCTGGATCGCGCACCTCCGCCCCCAGAAAATTTATGTTGTAGGCGCCCCAATAGTCGTAGGTGGCGATGAGTAAGGCCGCGCCCAGCCCGGTAAAGAATCCGGTCGAGGGTTGGAACGCACCCGGAGGGAACCCGAAGGCCAGGCTCGCGTGAAAGTGCAGCAGCCCGGTCAGGATCACCGCCATCAAGGTGCCCATCACCCCCAGCCAAAGCAGCCCGGACAAGCGGGTCACGCTCTGTATGTTGCGATACAGCAATGCGGCGGCGATCGCGCAGCACGCCATAGCGGCCAGCGTGCCGGGTCCAAGCAGAATGGAAAGCGGCAACGTTTTCACAAACGGAACCGGAATCGGCAACTGGTAGGAGAAGTAGACTTTCCGCAAGGCCGGCCACAGATAGCCGCCATATTGTGCCAACCCTACGCATCCCGATGCGATCGAGAGCGGAGCACTAAAACTCAGCTGCCATATATACAAGAAGGAGAGAAACCTTCCCCAGCGTTTCGGTCCATAGATGGTACGCAGATACTCATAGGATCCGCCCGCCTTGGGCATGGCCGCGCCCAGTTCCGCCCACACCAGCCCATCGCAAGCAGCCAGCA
>Ga0182024_10018589_pt1 | contig 12924 bp, 9 predicted proteins | sample P32metaG_FD_120480 | JGI IMG/M metagenome (GOLD analysis project Ga0182024, IMG submission 120480) | Permafrost microbial communities from Stordalen Mire, Sweden - P3-2 metaG (Illumina Assembly) | ecosystem: Environmental > Terrestrial > Soil > Wetlands > Permafrost | place: Sweden: Stordalen...
AGGCGGAAATCCACTTCCACGTTGATTTGAACGGCGACCGGCTTGCCATCTTTCATGGCAGGCTCAAATTTCCAGTTCTTGACTGCTTCGATGGCTTTTTCGTCCAGGCCCAATCCCAAGGTGCGCGAGACCCGAATGTCCCGTGGACGGCCGTCCGGTCCCACGATCAGCCACAGTACACAAGTGCCTTGGTATTTCGCCTTGCGCGCTTCCTCGGAGTATTCCGGATCCGGAGCAAAAACCGCTTTGGGAGCAGAAACCCCGCCTCCTACGCGGAAGACTCCTCCACCAATACCGCCACCGCGGCCATCACCGACGCCCGGGCCAGCGCCAACACCCACGCCACCACCGGAGCCCGAGCCAATCCCGCCACCCGATCCGGTTCCGTTCGATGGAGGACCCGAAGGCAAGTGCGACATGGGGTCTCCCAGGTTCGGCATATTGCTTGCCAGCTTGATTTGCGGAGGAACAACTACAGTAGGTTCTACCGCGAGTTTGGGATGATCGTTTCTGACGATCACTGCAGGAGGAGTGATTTGCTCCATCGCCTGCTTCGGCAACTTCCCTTTCAGGGCTTGTAATTTGTCGCGGTCGCCGCCTCCACCGCCACCTCCGACCTTGGTCTTCGACGGCGGCAACGCTGGAACGTCATCCGGCCTGATCAGGGTCATCACTTCTTGAGGCTTCTCAATTGCCTTCACAAGTCGGCGGGCCAGGATTGTGCCCCCAATAATCAACAGAACAAGCAGAACGTGTACTAGAGTTGAACCGAATACACCGTTCTTCTTGTAATTGTAGAAGCCCCAAATATCGGCAACTGGGATTGGCTTTGAAGTCAGAACCAGCGGTGCTTGTTTCTTGGGAAAGAAAAAGTCGTTTAGATTTTGAAAAAGCGACTTCCACAACGACTCGTCGAACGTACTCGAAGGCACTAGAAGATTGAGTTCGGGTTGATTCTGAAGGCTTGGTCCGATGCTGTCGTTGGTTCCCATAGTTGACCCGACGTGCAATCTTTGCGAGGCTTAATCCCCGCCTATCATAAGAGTTGATGAGCCCGCTCGCCGCCAAGTTGCAGAACGGCGCAAGTTAGCCACTAAGTTAGATGCGCATCCGCCGAAAAACGCACCTCTGATTGAAATTGTACACTTGTTTTCTCGATTTATGACATTGCTTTTGCGGTTCCTTTGGGTCTGAGCCCCCGCGTCTTCACTGGCTGAATGGACGTTCGTCGCCATGCTCCCTATAATGAAGAAAATCAAGTTGTTTGGGAGAAAACAACCGCGTGCCGCTCGATCTGAAATCCACCCTTAATTTGCCCAAAACCGACTTTCCCATGAAGGCCAACCTTCCCCAGAATGAGCCCAAAATACTGGCTCGCTGGGACGAGATGGGCATCTACGAGCGCATTCGTGGGGCACGGAAGGGTGCGCCAATCTACGTATTGCATGATGGGCCTCCCTACGCGAACGGTCCTATTCACCTGGGCACGGCCCTGAACAAGGGTTTGAAGGATTTCGTCGTCAAATCCAAGACGATGGCTGGTTTTGATGCGCCCTACGTCCCAGGATGGGATTGCCACGGCTTGCCCATTGAAATCAAAGTAGATAAAGAACTCGGCGGCAAGAAGCTGCAAATGCGGCCCACCGATGTGCGCCTGGAATGCCGTAAGTACGCTGAGAAATATCTCGATTTGCAACGCGGACAGTTCAAGCGCATCGGGGTTTTCGGACGGTGGGACAAGCCCTACTCCACCATGACTCCGCAGTATGAGTCGGTGGTGCTGGATACTTTCTTCGTCTTTTACGAAAAGAACTTTGTCTACAAAGGGCTGCGTGCGGTGTATTGGTGCATGCACGACAAAACCGCGTTGGCGGAGGCGGAGGTCGAGTATGAAAGCCACACCAGTCCAACGGTGTGGGTGAAGTATTCCCTGTTGGAGGACCCGGCGAAAATCGATCCGGCGCTGAAGGACAAGAAGGTTTCCACCATCATCTGGACCACCACTCCGTGGACGCTGCCTGCGTCGTTGGCAGTGGCGTTTCATCCGAACGAGGAATACGTCGCAATTCCCGACCGCAAGAGTCCGAACGAGGTTTACATCGTTGCGGAGCGGCTTGCTGGCAATGTGCAAGCCGATGTGAAAGACACGGTGAGCCTGGATTCGGGAGCAGCAATCGCGCGCTTCCCTGGCCGCAAAATGGAGCGACTGAACTTCCAGCATCCTTTCCTCGATCGCAGGATCCTTGGCGTTCTGGCGGACTACGTCACCATGGATACCGGCACTGGCGTCGTTCACACTGCGCCGTCGCATGGCGCGGAGGACTTTGCCACCGGCATGAAGTATGGTCTCGACGCCACCAGCAATGTGGACGAGCGCGGCATCTTGCGCAATGGGCTGCCGGAATATGACGGCCTCAGGGTTTGGGATGCGAATCCGGTCATCATCGAATTACTCAAGAAGCGTGGCGCGCTGCTGGCTTCGGGGAAACTGGAGCACTCGTATCCCTGCTGCTGGCGCTGTCATAACCCCATCATCTTTCGCGCTACCGAACAGTGGTTCATTTCCATGGAAGCACCGATGGAAGGCGGCGGAACATTGCGCAGCCGTACGCTGGATGACATCAAGAAAGTGAAATGGGATCCATCCTGGGGCGAAGAGCGCATGCACAATATGATCGCCGGACGCCCCGATTGGTGTATTTCGCGTCAGCGGGTATGGGGCGTTCCGATTGCCGTGTTCCTGTGCGAGAGCTGCGGCAAACCGCTCAATGATCACGCCATCAATCGCAAAGTCGTTGAGCTTTTCGCGCGAGCCGGAGCCGATGCCTGGTACACACCGGAAGCAGATGCGGTCTTACCTGCCAACACTAAGTGTCCGTATTGCCCGGGAACCAAATTTAAAAAAGAACTGGACATCTTTGATGTCTGGCTGGAGTCGGGCGCAAGCTACCTGGCATTACGTGCCGGGGAACCCGGCTATCCCTGGCCTTCAAGTCTCTACCTCGAAGGCGCCGATCAGTTTCGAGGCTGGTTTCAATCTGCACTGCTGTGCGCCATGGGAAAGCAAGGCAGCCCGCCCTACGCAGGCGTAGTCACTCCGGGATGGACTCTCGATGAAAAAGGGCAAGCCATGTCAAAGTCTCGGGGAAATGATGTTGACCCCGTCGATATCGCCAAGCGCTTCGGCGGCGAAGTGGTGCGTATGTGGGTAGCCTCGGTGGACTTCCGGGAAGACATGGTGGGATCTGAAGCGTTGATGCAGCGAGTGGCAGATAATTATCGCAAGATCCGCAATACATTGAAAAATATCCTCGGGAATTTGTACGACTTTCAACCCGACCGGGACGCGGTTCCATTCGCGAAGATGGAAACTCTCGACCAATACATGCTCTGGCAGACTGTTGGACTATCTGCCGAGCTAAGAAAATGGTATGAGGAGTTCGCGTTTCACAAAATTTATCATCGGATAAACCACTTCTGTGTAGTTGATCTGAGCGCTTTCTATTTTGACGTACTCAAAGACCGTCTCTATATCTATTTGCCGAATTCGAGCGGTCGTCGCTCCGCTCAAACCGCGATGTGGAGAATCGCGGAAGCGCTAGTTCGCCTTCTAGCACCGATCATGAGTTTCACCTGTGATGAAATCTGGCACTATCTGCCCAAGATGGCAGAACGCCCGGAGAGCGTCCATCTAGCTGACTTTCCTGTTGAGACAGATATTCTTGGCAATCATGTGGCAACAGATGGCATCGAGGCCGGTGCGGATTGGGCAACTCTACAAAAAACGCGAGAGTTGGTACTTGAATGCCTTGAGAAAAGGCGTAACAGTAAATTAATTGGTGGCAGCTTGGATGCTCAGGTAACGATTACTGTACCAGAGCCGCAGTACTCAATTTTAGAGAGATATAAAGATCAACTCAGGTATTTATTTATTGTTTCGAACGTCACACTCAGACGGAAAACCCAGGAAGACGGAACTGCTGGTGGAATCATCATCAACGTTATAGACGTAGAGGTAACAAAAGCCGACGGCCAGAAGTGCGAGCGCTGCTGGAATTACTCGATTCACGTCGGGGAAGATTCCAGGTATCCGACAGTTTGTGAGCGGTGCAGTGCTGTGCTCAAGGAACTCGATCCCGAGGACAACCCTGGAACCGATTCCTGAAAAGTTGTGCAACCGATGATCAGCTTCAAGTGACGTCCCCATCATCCCATGCGAAAGTATCACTTTTTGATTGCGCTTTTTATAGTGCTCCTCGACCGGGCAACCAAGTTGCTTGTGGCCAAGGACATCGCGCTCCACAACAGCATCCAGATTATTCCCCGTTTTTTCTACATTACTCACCTGGAGAATCGTGGAGCGGCGTTTGGATTGTTCGCCGACTCGCATTCCCAATGGAAAGCAAGCCTGCTGGTTTTGTTCTCGATTGTGGCTTTGGTCATTGTGTCGGCCATGTTATGGCGTAGCCGTCATACGATGGCAACCACTGGAATTGGACTGGCAATGATTATGGGAGGTGCAATCGGAAACCTGTGGGACCGGCTGGTCAGCGGAAAGGTTGTGGACTTCCTGCTGTTCTACCTCGGTTCGTACGAGTGGCCAGCTTTCAACGTTGCGGACAGCGCCATCGTAATCGGCGCCGGATTGTTATTGGTGGAAATCCTGTTTGCAAAATCCGTAGCCCCACAGAAATCCGCTCCGTGAACTTTTCCTGTTCAAATCGCCGAAAATAGCCACCTGGCGTGAAGCGCTTCCCCATCCACCCCATTTGGGCCAGGGACGCCACGGTGCGCCATTCTGCGCTAAGGCTGCGGGCGGCGCTGATTGACGCTTGTGGCTTCTCGGTTGTCCGCCTAGGTTTAGAGCGTGAGCCGAACGAGCTCTGCGACACCGTTTTGGGAGAACACTTCAGATAATCGTGACAAAGGAGAAACTATGAGGCGCGTCACCGGTAATTTGCTCTGTTGTCCTAGTCCTTCCATTGGAGTCTGGCACAGTCCTTCCCGGGGATCAGGAGACCGAATGCTGCCCATCACGGGAGCGCTGCAGAGCCTGCCAGGACCCCCCCAAAAGCGCACGGTGGACGCGGAAGGCACTGTCGAGCCTCTGTGTCGACCAGATTGATAGAGATGTTCGTAGCGTGGTCCGGGGAGCTGCTCCGGGCACTATTCTTGGCGTGTTAGGTTTGGAGCTATGTTTCCGCTACGGCTGGGGGGGTGCTTGGCGGCTTAGGCCTTGGCAAAGCTTTGTTTACCCGCAGCGACCCGATTTCGCTGCCGATGGGAGCTCAGGTGGAAATGGTCTTGCAGCACCCCTTGTTGGTGCAAACAAATTAGGCGGTAAACCCGGGAGATCTATGGGATTCCATACAATTGCCGATAGACATTGGCATTGCGCAAAATGGCTTGCACATATTCCCGCGTCTCGGTGAAAGGAATGGATTCCACGAACTCCTGGGGATCGCGATATTTTCCAGTGCTTCGCCAATCGTCCACGCGATTGGTGCCGGCGTTATATGCAGCCAGGGCGTATTCGAAAGCCCCATATTGATCAACCATGCCGCGGAAGTAATGCGTCCCCAATTGCAGATTAATTGCCGGTGTGAATAACTGTGTGGCGGAGAAATGCTTCAGCTTTTGTTGTTTGGCGACACCTTTGCCCACCTTCGGAAGCAGTTGCATCAGCCCCACGGCGTTGGCGTGCGACACCGCGTTGGGGTTGAATTCGGATTCCTGCCGAATCAAAGAAGCCACGAGATACGGATCAAGGTTGTTGCTTTCGGAAAACTTCTTGAGATCGGGCCAATAGGGCTTGGGGAACAAGACCTCCCAGTAGGAACGGGGCAGGCTGGCTAAATCCAGCGCGAAATAATCCGGGACGGAGCGCTTGAGGACTTCGATAGCGACATCGTAGCGGCCGGCTTCGTCGTACATGCGGGTGATCTCGGCGATGGCCCAGTTTCCCTTGTCCTCCTCAGCAGCGGTTCGTAATTCGCCGGCCGCCAGTTCCAGCAGCGCGCCATTTTCGAGCAACTGCGCCTTTTGCACACGGAGATCGTCCGCAGGAAGCTCTTCCGCCGCAACTCTGGTACTAGTCCTAAGCGGCGATACTCGATCGAGCAGCGCATAGTGCGGGGGATCGGTATCGACTTGGATTTTTGCCAGCCGCTGCTCGGCCAAAACACCGTAGTAGTAGTTGCGAAACCGGGCAGTGAGTTTCTGGTAGTAGGCGGCCGCCATGGCCAGATTGTTGTCTTCCTCCGCCAGTCGTGCCCGCCAATAGAGTGCCGCGGGCGTCTCGGCGAAGGCGGGATAAAGCGCAATTTGCTGCTCGAAGCCAGCCTCGGCATCAGCGTTTCTGCCCATTCGCAAGGTCAGCCAGGCCGCTTTCCAGTGGGCATACGAAGCATGGCTTCCGCTGGGAAAACGTTGTTGCAACTCGCGGTACGAATCGATGGCATGGTCGTAGTCACGCCGCAGGAGATAGATATTTCCCGCCTCCAGGAGCGCCTGTTCCAGCCATGGACTCGTAGGTGCAACCTGACGGAGTTCATCAACCGTCCTGAGAAATCCGTCGTCATCATTCGCGGCACGTGCAATCTCGCCCATGGCGAGCATGCGCTCGGCGTTGATCTCAGGAGTGGAATTGGGAATCGCCACCAAAGCCTGCTTGGCTTCTCTGGTTCGATCGGCCCGTCGCAGGGCATCGGCCATCGCGATCTGGATTGCGGGACGATCGCTCTCGCTCACTTCGCCCAGGATATTGCGATATTCATCCGCCGCGTCGCCGTAGCGCTTGCCCTTGAGCAACAGAGCAGCACGGATTTGCCGTTCCCCGGTGGCGGGCGCCGGGACCTCCGAAGCGGGGAGTTTCTTCAGCTCGACGTCGGCTTGGTTCGCCTCTGCACTGAGCGGCATGGTGAAATAGAGATTGCGAAATATCGTGGCGGCCTTCGTACTTTGTCCGGCCGCAGCGTAAGCACGACCGAGTGTTAGTTCCAGGTCGGAGCGGGTGGGCGAACGGTTTTTTTCCAGAAGCGCGATCGCTTCCTGCGATCGGCCGACGGTCACCAAAGCACCGCCATAAAGCACGTGTGCGTCGCGAATGAGGAATGAATCGGGATAGGTCTCGTCAAAATCGCCCAGTGTCGCGATGGCTTCAGTGGTTCGTCCAGTCTGCAAGTAGGAACTTCCTAAATAGTAGTTGACGTAATCTCCCAGATCGCCGGCCAGGGGCTTGGCGCGATTCAGCGGGTCGATGGCCTTGGCATAGTCGTGATCGATTACATGCGAGTAGCCAACCACCAACCAGGCCAATGCGCCTGCATCTTCCTTGGCGTGGCGCCGCGCGTAAGCTTCCACACCGGCGTAGGCAGCTGGCGTCCGGTCTTGGAGTAATTGTCGCGCCATGGGCTTCAGTGTCGCCGATGCCACAAACGCCTGGCGCATCCGCTTCAGCCGCGGCGAATTATGATTCCGCTTCTTCCTTGCGGCGGTGGATTGCGCTTTTTTGTTGGTCTTGGTTTGACCTGTCGCGGGCTTCTTTGCGCCGCTGGACGGGTGTGCAGATGATGACTGGGTAGACGAGGGTGGAGCTGTGGAGGACTGCGCGAAGACACGCCAAGTCAGCGCAGAAAAATCATTACTCAAGACTGCGAAAAACAAAGCGAAAATTATGGAAAGTTGCCGAAGATATGAGACCACTTTATTCAATTATCGTTACTTTAAGGCCGAGGCGCAATTAACGGCGGAAGTTCGGGCCCATGAGAGAAATGTCATCCTCGGCCAGACTGCGGAGTAGTTCCTGGTTAAGATAATCGCCGCTTGCCGCTGCCGTGTTGCCATACCGCTTCTGATAGGTAGAGCGGCTTTTGTCGATATCTTCCTTCAACCGATCATATAAGTCTTTGTGCTTCCGTCCCTCGGTCACTTTAACCTGATTGTAGAGCTTGATCTCGTCCAAGAGCAGGCGGGCGAAACGCTGGGCCTTGTGATGAATTTCCGCATCCTCCCGCGAGGCTTGCTGCGGCACCTCAGGCGCAGGAGAGCTTTGCGGCACTGGCAGAGGGGCGGATTCGACCTCGGCTGTAGCAGCCGTCGCGGCCATTGCCTGTTCTGCGACGACGGGAGCATGTGCAGCGGGAGCGTGCATGGGAGCATGCGGCGCGAATGGGTCGGAAAAAGATGAAACGCTCTGTAGGGGAGGCGGAGCGTCAGCTTTCTCGCTTCCCGAACCTTCCGATGTGCCCTCTTTTTGTGCTTGCTTGCGCAGCGAGGCCACTTCGAGCCACGCACTGGTCGCCGTCACGAGCAGTTCCAGGGCAGACGAGTCCATGTTCGCGCCCGCGTGGGTGCCTGCATCGGCATAGACCAGCGCTGCTAATTTGTCCTTCAGCAGAAGCGGAAGCACCAAGACCTGATCGTCGGCTGGTGCGCCAAATTGTGAAACAAATTTCGAATCGAGTTCTGCAGCGCTTCCGAGCGCGGCCTTCCGCGATTGCATCACGGCGGCGGCTATGCCTGAACTTACGTCCAGCGGAAAATCTTTGATGTCATCACTATTGCTGAATGCGCGTCCCTGCCATCCCGAGGCCGTGCCAGACTTAATGACAAACAGCGCAGCCCGGCCGCAGTAAAGAACCGTACTGTCTAAAAGCGAACGAAGAATTTCCTTCTGCGTCGTGCCCGCATGAATCGAGGAGATTGCCTTCAGGAGGTGACCAGGGCTGGCCCCTGGACTGCCGTCCGAGGCGCCCTTTCGGGACGGTGCTTTTTCCAATGCGGGTTGCAATTCTTGCAAAACCCGCTGCACCAACTCTTCCTTCAACCGAGGAATATGGCTGTCCAGTACCTGAGACACAGTCTTCGCAACGATTTGTTCGATCCGGGCTTTGTCTGGCATGGTTCCCTAAGCTTGCCTGGTGCGTGGGCTTGCTATTTTGTATTCTCAGCTAAGTCCTGATTATAGGGCTACTTCGAGCTGGTTAATGGTTCGCCCACCTCAGTCATTGGTCGTAAGACAACAAAGTACTTGCTGGCGAACGTATACGAACGCGATCACCAACGATTTTGATCAACGTCCGAATTTAACGCAAACCCGCCAGTCGAAGATACGTCAAAACAGTTAGCGCGCAGGCAGGTTACCAAGTAGAATAACAGCTTCGTCTCCGGCTCGCGCCGCCTGAAAATTGTTGCATCGAAGGAACCATGAGTACCATCCAACCAAAGGTAAGTGAGCCGGCCAGTGACGAGCTCGCGCTGGTACAGGCGGCGAAGGAAGGCGACGTTGGTGCGTTCGAACAATTAATTCGACGCTACGACCGCAACGTATTCCGGATTGCCCAGCACATCACGCAAAACCGCGAAGATGCGGAAGACGTGGTGCAGGACGCGTTCCTTAAGGCGTACAGCAATCTGAAACAGTTCCAGGGGCAGTCCAAGTTTTACACCTGGCTGGTACGGATTGCGGTCAACGAAGCGCTGATGAAGTTGCGTCGGCGCCGACCCGAGCGGACGGTTTCACTGGACGAAGAGGTAAAGACCGAGGAAGACTCGGTGCCGCGCGAAGTCGCGGATTGGAGCCCAAACCCAGAGCAACAATATAGTCAGGCGGAGTTACGAGAGATACTGACTCGTACAATTCAGGGCTTGCCTGCGAGTTTTAGGACCGTGTTTGTCCTGCGGGACGTGGAAGGTTTGTCCACGGAAGAGACTGCGGAAGCGCTCGAACTGAGTATTCCGGCGGTGAAGTCGAGGCTGCTTCGCGCCCGGCTGCAGTTGCGGGAACGGTTGAGTCGTTTCTTTCAGAAGCGGGAGAGTGGAAATGGTAAACCGACACTTGAGAGCGGAGATGGCGACCAGTGAAATGCTCTGAATTCTTGCAAGAGCTGACCAATTATTTGGACGGCGCCATCGATGACCGCACTAAGTCGGAACTGGAAAACCATCTGTCGTGGTGCCACAACTGCTACGTGGTCTGCGACACAACCAAGAAAACCATTGAAATTTACCGCGACTCCCAGCTCTACGAACTCCCTGACGATCTCCGCAGCCGTCTCCGCTCCGCCATCGTATCCAAATGCCAGGGACACAAGAAAGTTGATCCGGAGAGCGTCTAACCTGCCTTTTCTCGTGCTTTTGGACTAATCATTCTACAAAGCATTTCCACTCGGGGAAGCCATTGCGGCACTGGCCGCATATCTCTGGTCGAACCTTTTTCGCCAGAGTTGAATCTAATTGAGAAGTGAAGTTAGGGTTCTGTGAAGTCCCGGGTCAGGGCCAGTTAGAGCCCAGGGTGGAGGTTTTATCATGATGGCGAAATTATTCGACGCCTTTTTCGGCTGCTGGCACAGCCATTACAGTTTTCCTATGACTATTCGGAAGAACTCGCGCCGCGGCACAGCGGCTTCTGTAACTGGCACGTATGTAGTATGCCTGGATTGCGGCAAGGAACTGCCTTACAACTGGGATGAAATGAAGATTATGGACCCCTCATCGCAGTACCAAAATCCCGTGGTGGGATCTTTGGCTACGAAACACGCCGCATAAACGGTACATACAACGAAAAGAAAAGCCGCGACCATGAGTCGCGGCTTTTTCGTTTATGAGAATAAAGCAGCAGGATTTAGTTGCTATCATCTCTCCGCTTCAGTGTCGGCCGACCGTCGTCGGTGCTATCCGTGCCGCTCTTATCTGCTGTGGATGTGCGACGCAGGCTGGGTTTCTTGCCATCCTTCTCGTCGAGCACTTTGTGCTTGTTCTCGATGGCCGCCAAGCGGGCTTTGACGTCGTCAAATTCCGAGGTGCTGACCATGTATTCCGCCTTGGCCGGAAGAATCGTAGCAATTTCTTCCTGCGACTTGGAAATCCGATCAGGCGTCTGCGGATGCGAGGCAAAAGCCTTGGACAGGGTTCCCGGCTTCTTCTTTTCCAGCGCTTGCACCTTCTCGAAGAACGCGACGAAGGCTTGCGGGTCGTATCCCGATTTGTACATGTACTGCAGGCCGAGATAGTCAGCTTCAGCCTCAAATCCACGAGAGAATTTCAGGAACGTCATGGGCAACGCTAATCCCGCCGCTTCATAACCGGCATAGCCGATGGGGCCGCCGATAAAGATGAGTGGGATCGACGCTAGATTCATCAAGTTTCCGCGCGTGTTTTCGCGGGCAGCGTGGCAGGCTGCAACGTGCGCAATCTCATGTGCCATCACACCCGCCAGTTCTGCTTCTTCATCCGCAGCGAGGATCAATCCGGAGTTCACGTAGAAGAACCCGCCGGGAAGGGCGAAGGCATTGATGTCATCCGCGTCAATCACCTTAATGGTGAAGGGCACTTGGGCGTCCGAGTTACGCACCAGATTCTGCCCAATCCGGTTCACATATTCGGTGACCACGGGATCGCTCACCATCTTTGACTGAGATTCGACCTGCATGGAGTACGACTTCCCCATGGCAATCTGCTTTTCAATGCTGTACCAGTTGCCCATGCCCCGTTCGCAACCTACGTTACGGTTGCCAATCGCGTCCACGTCCGCTCGCCCTCCGTCATGATCGACCTTGCTGGGATCTGCGGCCTGCACGGGCTGTGGCTGCGCGGCCGTCTTGGTCGATGTATCCGACGCGTTTGTCGAGCCGGCCGGAGCGCTGGTTGAAGCGTCAGGAGCCTTGGTCGACGCCGCCGGAGCGTTTTGGTCTGTCGGAGTGGGGCTGTTCTGGGTCGTACTGCTGGGAGCGGTTTGACTGCTCGGGGTTGAAGGGCTTGGATTCTGCGCTAGCGTCCAGGGCGCAGCACAACTGAATGCCAGCAGCCCACTCATCAGTACCGTTCGCTGAAGCTTCATACAATCACCCCATTCCATCCAGAGGGCTTCCTATAGCCAATTATACGCCTGCATAGGACGCCACCCTACCTAGATATCTATTAGTTGGACGCACAAAGGACACGGAGGGTTATCCGGGACTAAAACCGGGGCATCTTCCTAGGAAATGGCAGCTAAAACAGGGCAAAACGCTTCTTGGAGGAGTTTCAGGCGCAAGGTGTGCGGACGCTCTTGCTTTGCGGACTCAGCTGCCATTCTTCGCGAGCTTCGCGGTAAAAGCTCTTAACCGCAAGGTACGCCAAGGATTCGCAAAGGTCGCGAATATCCCATTCAAGCTCGCGCCTTCGGCGCTTAGTCGTAATACTCCAACCCAAGGTGGGTGATGAGTTCTTCACCCCTCAAATGCCGCAGCGTGTTTTTGAGCTTCATCAATTGAATAAATAAATCATGCTCCGGATAGAGTCCGGGTGGAGTAATTGGAGACTTGAAATAGAAACTCAACCACTCCTGAATGCCGAGGCCTCGCAATTCAGCACTGCGTTGGGCCAAATCCATGAACAGAATCAAGTCGAGGACAAGCGGAGCCGCGAGGATGGAGTCGCGGCAGAGGAAATCCACCTTGATCTGCATGGGATATCCCAGCCAACCGAAGATGTCTATGTTGTCCCAGCCCTCTTTGTTATCACCACGTGGCGGATAATAATTAATGCGTACCTTGTGGGTAAAGTTGCCATACAACTCGGGATAAAGCTCGGGCTGGAGAATATGTTCCAGCACGGAGAGCTTCGATTCTTCCTTGGTTTTGAAGGATCCCGGGTCTTCCAGCACTTCCCCGTCGCGATTCCCGAGAATATTGGTAGAAAACCAGCCGTTCAATCCCAGCAATCTCGCCTTGAACCCGGGAGCGAGAATGGTCTTCATGAGAGTTTGACCGGTTTTAAAGTCCTTGCCGCAGATGGGGGCTTGGTTCTGGCGGGAAAGTTCGAGCATGGCAGGGATGTCGTTGGTCAGGTTTGGCGCACCGTTGGCGAACGGCACGCCTTCCTTCAACGAGGCGTAGGCGTAAATCATCGAGGGCGCAATGGTCTCGTCATTCTTCAGCAACG
>Ga0182024_10018590_pt1 | contig 12924 bp, 7 predicted proteins | sample P32metaG_FD_120480 | JGI IMG/M metagenome (GOLD analysis project Ga0182024, IMG submission 120480) | Permafrost microbial communities from Stordalen Mire, Sweden - P3-2 metaG (Illumina Assembly) | ecosystem: Environmental > Terrestrial > Soil > Wetlands > Permafrost | place: Sweden: Stordalen...
ATCCCGCGCCGAAAGCTTGATCTCGAACCTCACGCCTCTGCCCATGACTCAGCTATACAGCCAGAACTGGCCCACGCCAAGTATCAACACTGGTTACTTATACATGCGGTCACGGTACTAGGTTCTTGCCGATGATTAACATTCACAATATTTCAAGATTAACGGGGCCCATCAGCGGAAAAATGATGGGTGACTAGAACAAGATAGCAAAAGGTCAATCGGCTCGTTAGTACAGAAGCACCTCGGACGGATAGGTACAACCTTACCCAAGAGCGGTAGGGACCTCCACTGCGACCCCGTCACATCGAGACAACATTCGCTCTCTCGTCGGCTTCTTCACGTTTCGGCTGACGGGAGGCCGAGGGTGACAGCCGATGACTTCCATGAGAGCAATTCGTTTCCCCCTCGAGGCGCCGGTAACCTTTTGGTGGAACGATATATTCGGGACACGTCGAGAAGGACAAGGCAGAAGTCGGGACATCAGCGAATCAGGAGCCTTCATCCTGACCAAGACTTGCCCACCCGTCGGAACTAGACTTGGACTGAAGATTCTCCTGGAAGAAGCGGCAGAGACAACGCGCGCAATACGGGTGGAGATTGATGGGCACATTCTTCGGATAGATGAGATTAGCACCACGCGCGAAATACAGGGGTTCGCCGTATTCAGTGATGAGGCGATCTTGAAAGAGGAGATTGGCTCTGCGTGAAGCCAGGGATCACTTCCCTCTGGCAGATTAACGGCAGGAGATCCGTTTCGTTCACCACGTGGATGGAGCTCGACATGCAATACATTGACAAATGGTCATTCTGGCTTGATCTGCAGCTCTCGAAAACTTCAGTTACCAGAAGCGCGGCTTCCTACAGAGGCGCGCTTGCACGAACTGCAGTGAGATATCGCTGCTCGTCGAAGGGCTCAATGTTCCTTCTGGTTCTCAAAACAGACCTGGGACTGAAAGGGCGAAGCTTGCCTGACCAAAGCACGAATAAACGGGAGCGAAGCATGATCCTGAACGGAGAGCATAGTAATGGACTACTAGGTCGGGGACTATTCAGTCGAAGGCTCCCTTCGCATCGGCATCTTGGTCCGCGAAGACATATTAATTGGCGATTCGATTCAATTCATCTAACGCTCCACCGATCTCACTATCGCCGGCCAGGCCGGGATTACTGTTAAACCTCAGCCGATTATTTTTCCTGCGCTCCCGACGACACTTCTCGGGTGCGTCGTCCGACGTGAGGCTCGTCCCAATAGTGCTTACGTCGCCTAATGAAAATGCACGACGGCTCGGACGCGCAGGAATGTTCAATCTCTTCGAAGCGAGCCCCCTCTGTTCCGACTACGAAGGGTTAGAATAAACCGCTTCCATCACGCCTTTCATCTCCCACTTATTGAAGGTCAAATCGCTTTTCAAGGGTTCGTTGAAAAGCATCGTATACGTGTTTCTCAAAAGACGAGCGAGGAGCGCTCACCATGCTTGAATCAAGAGAATCCCGTGTCGCCATCTTAGGTGTGGCCATTGACAACCTGACGATGGATCAAGTCTTGGACGCTTTGGAGGCCCAGATTGCAGAGGGTGGCTTTCACCAGATCGCTACAGCCAATGTAGATTTCGTGATGATATCCGTCCGGGACGAAGAACTGCGCGAGGTGCTCAACCGCTGCGATATTGTCTTGGCTGATGGCATGCCACTCGTATGGGCTTCGCGTCTTTTGGGCGTGAGGCTGAAGGAGCGCGTGGCGGGAGCCGATCTCGTACCGCGGCTGATAAAACTGTCGGCCCAGCGCGGATATCGGATCTTCCTGTTGGGAGCAAGTGAAGAGAGCTCAGCCGGAACAGCTGCCTGGATGCAGAAGAACTTTCCGAGCGTTTGCATTGCCGGACGCCATTGTCCGAGGTTTCAACCGCTTGAAGAAATGGATCACGAGGACATCCTGGCCCGCATCGAAGAGGCGCGGCCGGATATCCTTCTGGTTGCCTTTGGAAATCCCAAGCAGGAAAAATGGCTTGCCATGCACCGTAACCGGCTGAAGGTTCCTGTATGCATCGGAGTTGGCGGATCGTTTGATTTTCTGAGCGGCAGGATTCGTCGAGCACCTGTTTGGATGCAGCAGAACGGTTTGGAATGGCTCTATCGAACGATTCAAGAGCCCTCTCGACTGGCCAAGCGTTATGCCAGCAACGTGGTAGGGCTCATACGATATCTCCCCGTCCAAATGGTCGCGATAGCAATGCAGGCGAAGCGGCGCTCACAGGCGCAGATTACAAACGAAACAGTTGGCGCAGCTAAGGTTCTTCGCATTGACGGCAATTTTACCGGCGCACTGTTGCAGCGATTCGAAACCGACGCGCGCAGTGCGATTGTTTCTGGCTCTCACATTGTGCTTGATATGAGCGCGACTGCGTACATTGGAGCGGACGCGCTGGGCGCGCTTATTCGCCTTCTGAGTACTGCCCGCCGCTGGAAACGAGAACTGTGGCTCGCCGGCCTGCATCCCCTTCTGCGCGGGGTGGTTCGCGCTGCGAGATTGGATCACTCCATCCGCACCGCCCCTCGAGTCGCAGAGGCATTGCGACGCATCGAGCCGGAGCTTGTGCCCGTTCCCCAATTCGGGAAAGACTTTGCGTTCTGTCGCATCGGAGGCCAATTGGTTCCGATACGCGCTCAGGAAATGCCTGATGTCTACCGTCAGGTTCACATCATGTTGAAGCAGAGAGTAATGATTGATCCGATTTCAATCACGTTGTCCGAGAGTCAGGAAAAGGATCGGCTGATTCGGGAACTGATGCCGTTGATGCCGGATGAGATGCTGTCACGGGAGCAGACCAAGCCGCAGGGGATCAGTTTCCTGGATGTCCAGCCGCGGTCAGTTGGATAGAACTCCTGGCGGCGATTTTCGCGAAACGGCAGCTTCGTAAACCGCTGTCCAATCGAGGTCTGAGACTTACTTTATGCCCTTATCTCATTTGCTCAGCCTCATCGGGATCGCCGTCGTGCTTGCGACGCTGCCGTTGCTCGCAGAAATCCTCGTTCTAACTGCAGCAGCCCTGTTGCCAGCAGCAGGTTTACGGGTTAAAGTCGGCGGGTCGGGGCTCGCACCGCTGACAGTTCTTGTTCCGGCTCACAATGAGGAAGCTCTGATCGGTCGTTGCATCCGCAGCGTGTTGGCCGCCGCCAGCTCAGGCGTGGATGTGCTAGTTGTCGCGCATAACTGCACCGACGCAACGGCGGTGAGAGCTGAGGCCGCAGGCGCACATGTCTTGGTGCTGAATGATCCGAGGCAGACGGGCAAGGGCTGTGCGCTTAGATACGGGTTTGCCGCGACTTTGGCCGGCCCCTCACATGGCGTACTGGTGATCGATGCAGATTCTGTTATCGAACTCGGCCTTATCGAAAGAGTACGGCGCCGGTTAATGCTAGGCGCGCCTGCATTGCAATGCCGATACGAGGTCTCTTGTTCTCAGGACCGTCGGCGCGCAAAACTGACGATCCTAGCCTTTCATGCGTTCAACGTAATACGTCCTCGCGGACGTGCACGTCTCGGCCTCTCTGCAGGTATTCTGGGTAACGGTTTTGCTCTTCACCGGGAAGTGCTCAAACGCGTTCCATACAACGCTCATTCAATTGTCGAGGATCTGGAATATCATTTGACGCTAGTTCGAGCGAATATTCGTGTGGAGTTCATCGACACAGCCGTGGTTTATGGTGAAATGCCAGTCAGGTCTAAGAGTGCACAAACACAGCGCGCTCGTTGGGAAGGCGGCCGCTTGCGCGTTATGAAACAGTGGGCTCCCAGGCTTCTGGTCGACGTAGCTAGCGGCCGAGTTCGCCTTATAGAGCCACTCCTCGACCTATTGGCACTACCGATATCCTCGGAAGTGACCCTCTTACTGGTCGCGGCCTGCTTGCCTGTCACCTGGCTCAGGTTCTATGTTTTGGCAGCATTTGCCGTGCTGCTCTTTCACGTGACGGCTGCAGCGTTCAGCGGGCCTGGTTTTTGGGGAACAATGAAGGCTCTATCGACGGCTCCGGGTTACATCCTCTGGAAGCTATGGATCTTCCCGGAGATATGGCGCACTTCTCGAGCAAATGCAGCATGGGTGCGCACTGAGCGCGAATCTCCTGCCAATGGCCGATAAACAGAGGGACAATGCAAGGGAAGTCTTTGTTATCACGCGCCCTATTCTCGCGGTCTCGCACGCTACCCGGTATCCGAACCGGTCAGGTAGCCCAAATGAAGAGAGGTTGTCTGTGAACTTGTCGATTGCTCGATATGCCCTGACCATCTGTGGTTCTGCCATCCTGGTGATCGGAATGGTTTGTCCCCGGACCGCAGAGGCTAGGCACCCCGGCAACTCGCAGGAATCCGTCGGTCCGGTGCAGCAGTACGCCAACCCGTCCGGCGATTCTAACCCGGACAGCTCGACTGGTCCCAAATTGAAACTGAGCCCAATCGCAACCTTGCGCAACTTCGAGCCGCCGGTAAACGAGGAATACACGCTTGGTGCCGGCGATGAGATTTCTATTCAGTATCCTGGGAGACCCGAGCTTGCTAGCAAAGATGTGATTGGCCCGGATGGCCGAATCACACTTCCGCTCGCCGGACCGATCGAGGTCGCCAACCTTACACGTGAAGCGGCCGGGGAGAAGGTCGTAGCTGCACTTTCGGCTTACTATACTTACATCCTGGCGGCAACTGTAGAGGTGGAGAAATACGGCTCGAATCACGTCACCCTTCTGGGGAATGTGAAGAGCCCTGGGCTCATCAACTTCGACCAGACACCGACCCTGCTGGAGGTGCTTTCCAAGGGCGGCATCGAAACTCGCCCTGACGGGTACCTTCCCGAACAGTGTGTGATCTACCGCGGAGAACAGGTGCTTTGGGTTGAATTGCAGGAATTATTGAGCGACGGCAGCCCACTAGCGGACATGCGCCTGCGCCGCAATGATGTGATCTTCGTGCCTGCTTTATCCACCAGATTTGTCACGGTGATGGGCCAGGTACAACATCCGGGCGAGATTGTGCTTAGGCAGAACTCGACCCTTACTTCCGTCCTTGGTGAAGCCGGAGGGGTAAGCGATACGGCCGGCGCTAATCCGGAGCTCCAGATCGTGCACCGAATCAAGGGGGGGAAGACTCAGTACGTACGTCTCAAAGACCTGCTAAAGGCTACGGGAGGCATGGAAATCTCGCTTTTTCCGGGCGATGTGATCTATGTACCGAAGAGCGGACTCTCCAGGGTGGGATTTGTGATGCAGCAATTAGCGCCGTTTCTGAGCTTGGGTAGTTTCGCTGCGATTGCTGCTCATTGATTTTGAAAGGCTGGTCATGATCAACTCGTTGCCTGGCAAAGCGATGTCCGGAAACTCCATTGGATTGGCACCGTCTAGTCCGCGCCCACCCAGGAGTTCGACTGAACCGCAGCGTCCGAATATCAACTTAGTGGGCAGTCTTAGGCGCCACTGGTTAATCTCGCTGTTCGTGTTTCTAGTACTTCTTGGCTGTGGCGAATTCTTCCTTTGGAAAAGGGATAAGCCGGTTTACGAAGCCCACAGCGTGGTCTATGTTTCGCCAACGTTTCCCAAGCTGGCAACTAACGACAACGAAGTCGAGCTTCCATACGAGTCCTATTTTGCGGACCAGATCCAAACGGTAGCTCGACACGACATCATCGAGGATGCAATTACGAAACTCCCTTACTCCGCGCGGCACCTGAGCGGACCAGTGCTTCCCTACGAGATTCAGGTACTTCAGCAAAACCTGGTTGCCAAGAGGATCGGTATAACCTATGAAATGTCCATCGGGCTAACTGGTCCTTCGCCGAATGGCCTAGCCGAGATTGTGAATTTGGTCACCGACACCTACGTGGAGAAAGCGAGAAACGAGGAGTTTTTTGGGCTTAACTCTCGATTGGCTACGCTCCATCAGGAACAGGATCGGCTGCAGAAGCAAATGGATGACAGCCTTGGAGAACAGGCTCAACTCATGAAGGAGCTAGGGGTAGCCAAAATTTCTTCTGGAGCAGAATCCCTGAACCCCTATGATTCAACGTTGCTTACGGTGAACGGGCAGTTGGCTGCGGCGCGCATGCAGCGCCAAGCGGCCGAGGCTCAATATGCGGCGGTGCAGAAGGGAACTGGTTCAGAGGGATTGCCAGCACTTGACACTGTCGCGGATGAGGCGATTGCCACCAACGCCAGTTCGGCTGCAGTGATGAGCACTCTGAACACCCGCCGGACCGCGCTCACCCAGGAAATGAACGGCCTGAGTCCCGATCATCCCGTCTACCAGAAAGATAAGGAGGAACTGGCTTCGATCGACTTTCAGATGGACGACTTGAGACGCACGGCGGCTCAACACCTCCAGGAAAAGCTGCGACAGGACGTGACGCGCACGCGCATGGTTGAACTCCAGTTGACTAGTGAACTGGGAGCGAAAACTCATGCGGCCACCTCGGCTGCACCCAAGTATCTGCGAGCTGCGGAGCTCGCGCCAGAGATCGACAGTCTGCAAAAGGCATATGATGCAATCGAAGATCGCATACGCGAGCTCCGCCTGGAAAGTAGTTCACCCGGATCGATTCATTTGTCGACCCGTGCGCTGAATCCATTGGGCCCGGAAAAGAGTAAATTGCGAGGCTTCGCGCCCCTTGTGTTTTTCGTGAGTTTGACGTGCGCCATTGTGCTTCCCATTGGAATCGATCTTGTGGACAGCAGAATATACACGCCAAAGGATGTCGAAGAGGTGGTTGGCTTTCATCCACTCGGTATCCTGCTCAACGATGACAACTTCCGACAAGAGATTTCTGACGAGTACTATTTCCGACTGGCCGCAGGTGTCGATCACGCTTTCCGCAACTCTGGAGTGCGAACCTTCCTGTTTACGTCTCCGGCGCATGGCAGCGGAACGACCACCGTGGTAAGAAAGCTGAACGAAGAATTACGCGGTCTCAATCTAAGGACCCGGACGATAAGTGCGACGGGATCCGACGAACAAAAGGTTTCCCGAAGTGGCGTTCTTTCGCGGTTCGACCATCTCCTGGAGAGCCGAAACAGGACCGACGAGATTCAGTCTTCGCAGCTAACGCCGCTCGTTGCATTTTACGATGGCGATGGAGAGCCCAAGCGGCAAGAAGAAACCGCTCCCCGTGCAGTGGTACAGCTGTTGCATCATGCTGCTGAGTTGTGCGATGTGGTGCTGATCGATGCAGACCCGTTGCCGATTTCCGCGAACACTGAGTATTTAGCGCGGTTGGCCGACGCAACTGTCCTTGTGGTCAAGTCCGGGACGACGACCAAACAGGAGTTGGATCGCACAGCGCGACTTCTCGAGCGACTGCAGGCCGATGGGGTTGCGGTGATTCTTAACAAGATGAGTCAGGATCGCGCCGATGGCGCCTTGAAAAGAGAACTCAGCCGATACGAAGAATCTTTTCGGAAGCGTCACTCCGCCACCGCTGCGGCCTCCCCGCGAAGAGGTTAACCCCCGAATCTGAAGCAACGGCTGTGAAGGGACCGCATTCTAAGAGCGGGTGAAAAGCACCGGGTTCCGAAAGATGCTAAACCTGCCGCAAGAAACGAACGATTGGCAGGTCTGCTTTCTCATCCGACGTAGTCCGCTAATAGTCAGCGGCGTTATAGGTGAGTACGTCCTGACCATGCGAAAGCCCGTTCCTCTTTTGCATTCCATTCTATTGTCTCCGTGCCGGAGATTTACCCCCTACGTCAGTCTCCAAATCGTCTCCTGAAATCTCGGGTGAGTGAGGTCTACGAAACGCTCATGGCGACATCGGAATTCGGTCATAGAGCCCCCTTTGCTGTAACTTCCCCTGAATGGATCGGAAAAGCGGCCGTACGTCGGGCACGGGGGGAGCGAAACGCGGTCGAGCTATGGACGGTTCTGGATGGAGTAACCGTTCTTGGGGCTGCGACACTCTCGACGCTGTATGAGCTGCACACTGGACCTGTGGCCGGAGCCAAGGGGTTTTGGCACGGCACGCTCATTCAGGGTCGATCGATGGGCATTCTCCTGGCCCTTTTCTGCGGGTTTGCGATTTCGCTCATGGTCACCAGCCGGCGTTTGCAACTGTACTCGCCCACGCGTCTCACCAGCTATCTGCATGAGCAGCGGCTGAACCTGCAGGCCTGCTTTACCTCGGGTCTTCTGTTGACCGGCACGCTCTATCTGCTTCGTGCGTCTGACATACCCCGAAGCATCGTGCTGACCACGGTGGGGCTGGTGACGATCATGCTTAGCCTGCGCCGGCTGGCTTACCGCATGCTGATCAATCGGCGATTCGAACGAGGTGTGGGCACCCGAAATGTACTCATTGTTGGCACCGGACCTGAGGCGCAAGCACTTCGCCACCACTTGGCGAGCTACGGCCATCTTGGCTACACATTCAAGGGTTTCATCGAGTGCCCTGAGTCGAGTTCGAGTCACACGACGAGATCCAGCGACGTGGTTGGCACCTTGGATACGATGTTCCAATATGCGCGAAAACAATTTGTAGACGAAATCTTCTTCACCGCTCCCTGCGACCGAGCTGTTGTGCTCGACACTCTTGCGCAGGCTCGCACGCAGGGAGTGGACGTGAGCGTGGTCCTGGACTTGTACAACGGTCTGCCGAGTACTCCGATTGAGTACATCGGGCAATTCCCGACGATTCCACTGCACTCCCGCCACGTGCCCGAACTCGCCCTCTTCTTGAAGCGAATAGTCGATATTGTATTCTCCAGCCTGGCATTGATTCTTCTTTCGCCTATTCTTCTGGCGATCGCGGTTGCCATCAAGCTGGACTCGAGCGGTCCGATCTTCTACTTCTCGGAGCGGATTGGTAAAAAGGGCCGTGTCTTCCGCTGCACCAAATTTCGCACCATGGTCCGTGACGCGGAGAAGCGACGCGCTGAATTGATGAACATGAACGAGCGCGACGGGATACTGTTCAAGATATCCAATGATCCCCGCATCACCAGGCTCGGCCATTTTCTGCGGAGGTATTCGCTGGACGAGCTGCCCCAGTTCCTTAATGTTTTGTGTGGCGACATGAGTATTGTGGGTCCTCGTCCGCCGATCGGGAGCGAAGTGCAGGAGTATCAGTTAAGTGATTTGCGCCGCTTGGACGTAATTCCGGGAATCACGGGACTTTGGCAGGTGAATGCTCGGAAGGATCCCTCGTTCGACAGCTATATCTCTCTGGATGTCGCATACATCGACAATTGGAGTCTTTGGCTGGACCTAAAAATCATTTTCAGAACGATCGTTGTTGTTTTTGCGGGAACCGGCTCCTAGAGCACTTCCCAAACGAAACAACCGGACAAAGTTAATGGCAGGCTCTAGTTGCGTGTTGTCGTTTCACCGGGCTTGCCCGAGGCAGAAAGTGCATTTCGATCAACGCCCGCTGGCGCTGATTCCCGCACGTCGTGCCAGCCTCTAACGTAAAAGAGCCTTGGTAAAAGATCCGGCTACAAAGGAAGAGTTAGGGGCAACACTTTATTGCCGGTGATTTGACGGCATTCGTGAGTTTTCACTTGTTTCAGATTTACAGCTTGTCCTGCGCGCTCGGCTGCATTCCCGATAACTTCCAGATTCGCCTCGATGCCGCAGCGTAATTGAGCAACAGGTCCGGAGAGTTCCCATGGATGTCAGCAGAGAAACAAAGAGCATCCGCGAAGAAAGTGATTCGATGGCTCAGTTCAAACCCGAGGCCGCGTTTCCGATCAGTGCGGAAGAAGGACCGGACACCGAAGACGCGATTCCCCAGCACGATTCCTCCTTCCCACAGCAACTAAGCCCCGCGCAGCAGCGGCTCTGGTACGCGACGCAATTAAACCCGAATGTTCCCGTCTACAACGAGGCGGAGGCGGTGCGGCTAACGGGCGAACTGAACGCCGACGCGCTGGAGAGCGCGCTGAACATGATAATCGATCGCCATGAAGCGCTGCGCTCGACGATCAGGATCATCGAGGGGGTTCCCCACTCGGTGATTCACGATAGCTGGCCACTTAGCTTCAAGAAGATCGACCTGAGCGCGTTATCTCCTGCAGAGCGCCAAACTGAGGTGGATCGCCTGTTGATCGATGAGCCGCGGGTCCGGTACGACCTTGAAACGAGTCCAGGAATTCGCGCGGCGCTGTTGCGTCTGAGTCCCCGGAAGCATGTTCTCATTCTGATGACGCACCACATAGTATGCGACTGGGCTTCGAAAGGCATTATCTGGCGGGAATTGTCTGCTTTATACAGATCCTATCTCAGTGGGGAGCCGGTCGTGCTTCCTTCTCTGCCGTTGAAGCACGGGGATTACGCGGTCTGGCGGCAGGAGAGGCTCGCAACGAGGAGGTTCGCAGAAGATCTGGCTTACTGGGAGGAGAATCTCCGCGGGGCTCCGCCACTCCTCGAGTTACCAGCGGATCGAGCGTGCCCCGCGGTCATGTCTTACCGGGGAGGACGCATTCGGCGGAAGCTTAGCAGAACTCTGACCGAGGCGCTGCGCCAGACGGGCCAACAGGAAAAGACCAGTCTCTTCACGGTTTTCGCCGCTGCACTCAACACGCTGCTTTACCGCTATTCCGGGTGCGACGACATCCTATTGGGCATTCCCCTGGCTGACCGAGATCGCAGGGAATCGCAATCGGTGGTCGGATTCCTGCTTCACACGCATGTATTGCGAACCAGACTTTCGGGCGATATGACCTTCCGTGAACTGCTCGGCCGCGTTCAATGGGCAGTGCTAGACCTGTATCTCCATCGCTCTGCGCCGGTCGACCAGATCGTTTGGAAACTGAAACCCGAGCAGAATCTGAGCTATTCTCCGCTATTCCAAGTAATGCTCAATTGGCGAGATCGCGATCAGCAGCCGACATTTATTGGGCTTGAGAGACTTGGAGTCGAATCTTTGATGGCAGCGACCAACACTTCAAAGCTTGACTTATCCTTCTTCGCGACCGACGCAGAGGACGGGATCTGGCTGGAAGTGGAATATAGCACAGACCTGTTCGACGAAGACCGCATCGCGCGGATGTTGGGCCATTATCAAACCGTCCTTGAAGCAGTCGCCGCCGATCCAGGAGCAAGGATCGCGGAAATACCGCTACTGACGCCTAGCGTACGCCGACAGATCCTCGTCGATTGGAACCAGACAGAATCGAGTTATCCCAAGAACAAGTGCCTAGATGACCTGATTTACGAGCAAATCGAACGTTCGCCTGATGCCGCCGCAGTTGTTTTTGAAGGCGGTCGGCTCACATACCAACAGGTCGGAAATCGCGCAGACCACTTAGCCAGCTATCTGCAGCAGCTGGGAATCGGTCGGAACACTCTGGTGGCTATTTGCGTGGACCGGTCTCTGGAGATGGTGGTCGGATTGTTGGGAATCTTACGGGCTGGGGCGGCCTATCTTCCCCTGGACCCTACCTTCCCACCGGATCGACTATCCTTCATGCTCAAGGACGCGCAACCGCTCGTGTTGTTAACCCAGGAGAAACTGCTTGACCTTCTCCTCCCCACTCCGCAAACTCAGGTTGTTTGCCTGGATGCATTGCCCACAACGCAAAACCGAGATCCAACTAGATCAGCTAACAGGAGTACGGATGATTTGGCCTATGTGCTGTACACGTCGGGTTCAACCGGAACCCCCAAAGGCGTACAGATCCAGCACTGCGCGCTAGTTAACTTTCTGATATCCATGCAACGCGAACCTGGGATCACGGCCGCGGACACGATGTTGGCCATCACCACATTGTCATTCGATATCGCAGGGCTCGAACTCTACCTCCCCCTGACGGTTGGAGCTCGTGTGGTAATCGCTTCGCACCAGACGGCCAGAGATGGAAACGAGCTTGCGGCATTGATGAAACGCAGTGGAACTACCATTATGCAGGCAACGCCTGCAACATGGCGGATGCTGCTGGATTCCGGGTGGAAGGGAAAGCCAGGACTGAAGGTTCTCTGCGGTGGAGAATCTTGGAGCACTGAACTCGCTAGCGAGTTGTTGCCAAGGTGCATGTCCCTTTGGAATATGTATGGCCCCACTGAGACGACGATTTGGTCCTCTGTATCCCGCGTGAAAAGAGATAAGCCGCTTGTGATCGGACCGCCAATCGCAAATACCACCTTTTATGTTCTCGACGGACGCGGGCAGTTGCTCCCATGTGGTATTCCAGGAGAGCTTTACATTGGCGGTCATGGCTTGGCGTTGGGCTATCTGGGTAGACCCGATCTGACAAGCGAGCGTTTCGTGGCGGACCAATTCCGTCCGCAGGTCGGTGCGAGGCTATACAAAACAGGTGATCTTGTGCGGCGTCGTTCAGACGGCTCAATCGAGTTTCTCGGCCGTGTCGATAACCAAGTCAAGATTCGAGGCTTCCGCATTGAGTTGGGTGAGATCGAGGTTTCGCTGGAACAAGATGCCGCCATCAGTCAGTGCTTGGTCACGGTTCAAGGGGAGGGAGCCGCGGACAAACGCCTGGTGGCATATTTCGTTCCAACAGATCCGCGGAACGTCCCAACGGCCGAGGATCTGAAGGATGCATTGAAAATGCGTCTGCCGAGTTACATGATTCCAGTATCCTTCGTTGCGGTTGAAAAGATGCCGTTGACGCCGAATGGCAAGATCGACCGCATGGCCTTGTCGCATTCCAGTTTCGCGGTGATGGCTCGTCAAGCACCTGGCGACGCTCCGCGGGATTTGATGGAGGCCAAGATGGTCCGGATTTGGGAGCGAGTGCTGGATGTGCGACCGATCGGGATCAGGACGAATTTCTTCGATGTAGGCGGTTATTCGCTGATGGTCGTAAAGCTGTTCACACAAATCAACAAGGAGTTCGGCCGGTCGCTGCCCATCGCAACCATCTTCAGTTCTCCAACGATCGAACATCTGGCCACTCTGGTCCGTGGGCGAACAATCAACAATAGCGCGTTGGTTC
>Ga0182024_10018591_pt1 | contig 12924 bp, 10 predicted proteins | sample P32metaG_FD_120480 | JGI IMG/M metagenome (GOLD analysis project Ga0182024, IMG submission 120480) | Permafrost microbial communities from Stordalen Mire, Sweden - P3-2 metaG (Illumina Assembly) | ecosystem: Environmental > Terrestrial > Soil > Wetlands > Permafrost | place: Sweden: Stordalen...
CACCGCCCCTTCACAACAACCGAACAACCTGGAGCCCCTGGACCCCAAGGAAGCGACGGGCGTGCTCGGCAAGAAGGTGCAGGGATCGAAAGGCGAGGCCATGGGCCTCATCGTCGATGTCATCGTCGACGCGGTCGGCGCGCCGCGGGCGGCGATCATCGATTTCGGCGGATTCCTCGGCGTCGGCAGCCGAAAGATCGCGATCGACTGGCGGCTCCTCCAGTTCAAGCCCGGTGCCGACGAGCCAGTCTCGCTGATCCTCGATCGCGCCCATGTACAAGCCGCGCCCGAATATAAACCGGCCGGCCCCGGAGCCCAGATGGTCGGGCCGTCGCCCGTCGCGCCGGCCCGGCCCGATGCCGCCAAAAAATGATCCGCCTACCGGTGCGGCCCCGGCACCGGAGGGAACGGGAGTCTCGCGGAGTGCCGGGCGCGGGCTTGACTGGCTGAACCTCTTCGTCGCCAACATTCAAACCGGATTTGGTCCGTTCATCGCCGTCTACCTGACGACGCAAGGCTGGACCCAGGGTGCGATCGGCTTGGCGCTCAGCGTGGGCACGGTGACGGCCATGGCAAGCCAGGTGCCGGCCGGCGCGCTCGTCGACGCGGTACGCAGCAAAAGCTTTGTGGCATTGGTCAGCATTCTCTCCTTCAGCGCCAGCGCGCTTTTTTTCGCCGTCAATCCGTTGCCGCTTTTCGTCTATCTCGCCGAGGCGCTCCACGGCTTTTCCAGTTGCACGCTTGGACCGGCCATCGCGGCGATGAGTCTCGCGATCGCCGGCCGCTCCGCTCTCGGCATACGATTCGGGCGGAACGCCCGCTTCGGCTCCGTCGGCAACGCCGCGGGCGCGGCGCTGATGGGCGCCGTCGGCTATTATGTCTCGGAGCGGTCGGTGTTTTTTTTGACCGCGCTATTAACCATCCCAGCGCTCATCGCGCTTTTGCCGCTGTCAGGTATCGGCGATATCCCCCAGGCGGCGCCCGCGCACAAAAGCTGGCACCGCGCGCGAATCCTGGCGGACCATCGCCTCCTAATCTTCGCCGCCTGCGCCGCCTTGTTCAATTTGGCGAACGCGGCGCTGTTGCCGCTCGCCGGGGCGGCTTTGACGAAGCGCGCCACCGGGGAGGCGAGCCTGCTCATCGCCGCGTGCATCGTGCTGCCGCAGCTCGTGGTGGCCATCGTGTCGCCAACCGTCGGCCGCCTGGCGCAGAGTTGGGGGCGCCGCCCCGTCCTGCTCGTGGGCTTTGCGATGCTGCCGCTGCGCGGCACATTGTTTGCCGTCGTTTCCGACCCGGTCCTGGTGGTGGCGGTGCAGGTATTCGACGGCGTGGCGGCGGCGTCGTTTGGGGTGTTGATGCCGTTGATCGTCAGCGACATTGCCGGCCACACGCGTCATTTCAATTTTTCCCTCGGCTTGGTGGGCTTCGCCATCGGCATCGGCGCCACTTTCAGCACCGGCGTCGCCGGATGGATCGCCGACCGGCTGGGGGATCCGGCGGCATTCGGAGCGCTCGCCGCGGTCGGTTTGGCGGCCACGCTGTTGGTGTGGCTGGCGATGCCCGAAACCCGTCCGCGATCCACCGCGTGATCCCAGGGCTCGGGGCATCTTACGGCGAAGCTCGCTCCCAGGTCAGGATGACATAGCCGTTGCCGTTTCCGGGCTGGAGCTGGACCACCGCCCGCCGGTGAAACGACGCGCGGTCCGCTCCCAACGCCACCGCGTCGATGGTCACCGCCCGCTCCTGATTCTGTTGCTGATTCTGTTGCGGGTTCGGTTGCGGTTGTTGCGGCTGCGCGTTTGCGTTGGGGTCTGGCGGCACTTGGCGGAGCGCCTGAGCCACCACCAGATCGGTCGTCTGCGGATTGACGGAACCGCCGCCCCACAGCGTGACATGCGGCTTGGTCGCCTGGAACAGGTCGGGGGTCATGCCTAGAACCAGCGAAAGTTCGTCGATCGACTTGAACGGTTCTCCCGGAGGACCGTAATCGCGACCCGCCGCGCGGTAAGCTTGATTCGGATCGCTGGCCGGACCGGTCGTTTGATCGCCGCGCCAAATCGCGATGGCGTTCGCCAATCCCTGCGCCTGGGACGCCTCGACGTTGAGCGTGGCGAACAGCGCCGCGAGCAACGGCGCCGGCGCCGCGTTGAGATCGATCTTGCCGCTTTCGTCCTCGACGGTAACATCGACCCCGGTGCCGCCAACCGTCAAATGATGCGGCGCGCCGGCGACCCAGTCCGCCTCGCCGCGCAGCAAATGATATATCGCCTCGTAAACGGCGCCGTCGGAAGCCGCCTCGACGATCGCCGCCGAGCGGAGATTGGTAGCGATATGCGTTTCGCGCCGGCCAAGCGCCGTGACCTGGGTTCCGATCAGCGCCGCCAGCACGATCGCCCACAGCACGATCAAGAGGGCAAAGCCGCGCTCGCCGTGCGCGAGGGGAGCCGTGCGCGCGAGAAACGACCCGTTCGGATCGAGCGTTCGCTTCGCCGCCCCCGCCGGAGCGGGGACGACGAACCGTGAATTCCATCTCAACCGGCCACGCTCAGGGTAGCGGCGTGGGACCCGGCCCCGGGACGCCGATCGGCGGGTAATTCGCGGGATCGGAAGAGCCGGATTTCACCAGGTTCTGGAGTTCTTGCGGCACGAGGCCGGCACGCCACAGCTTGGCGCGCAGATCGTCCGTCAAGGCGCGCGTATCGCGCTGATTGTTGTCGACGTGCGGCGTGATGAGCACGAGGAGTTCGGTGCGCATCCGCTGATTGTCCTGGTTGCTGAGCAGCCCGCCGAGGAGGGGGACGTCCTTGAGGATCGGAACGCCGCCGTTGGCGCGCGAATAATTATCGCTGATGAGACCGGCAAGACCGATGGTCTGGCCGTCTTGGACCACGACGCGACTCTTGATGACGCGGTCGGAAAAAGTCGGCGAACCGATGTTCGAGGTGGTCGTGGTGATGGGTTGGCTGACTTCCTGGGCGATGTCGAGGGTGACGAGCCCCCCGGAATTAACCCGCGGAATCACTTGGAGAATGACGCCGGTTTCCTGATAGGCGACGCTGTTGACGACGGTGGTCCCGAGATTTTGGTTGGTGACGCCCACGCTCCCGAGGACGGCCGCGGATTGGGTGAGATACGGCACCTGATCGCCAACCTGGAGCGTCGCCGCCTCATTATCGAGGACCGTGACTTCGGGCGACGACAGGACCCGGACATCGGTCACGGATTGGAGCGCGCTCAAGGTGAATTGCACCGCGCTCGAGGCCTTGCTGAGGACAAAACCCGGAAACTCGCCCGAGATCGGCAGGCCGGACGAGGTCGAGTTCTGGCTGAGGATCCCGGAGAGGCCGCCGCTGTGAAGGTAAAACTGGACGCCGTACTGGAGTTGATCGTTGAGCGTGACCTCGGCGATGACGGCATCGATGCGGACCTGCAGCGGCAGAATGTCGAGCCGGTCGAGCATGGCCTGGATGGTGCTGTATTCCTGCGGCGTGGCGTGGATCAGGATCGCGTTGTTGGTTCGATTCGCGATGATCTCGATGCGGTCCTTGGTTTTTTCACCCTCGCCGCCGTTGGCGGAGAGCGACTCCGTGCTGGGCGGCGCCTGGGCCCCTCCGGCGGGATGGGTCTGATTGTTCTGGTTCTGACCGCCCTGTTGGGAGGAGGAAAGAGTCATGCCGCCGGACGTTCCGCCGGATTGGCCGCCGCCGCCAATACCGCCGATGCCGCCTCCCGCGCCGCCGCCGCCGGTCCCGTTATTCTGCTGCGAGATTTGCAAGCCGGGCACCGTCGCGCCGAGGCGATTGGTGTCGCTCTGCCCGGTCGACGTGACGTGGTCAGGCGTGAAAGCGCGCTGCAGCACGTATTCGAGATCGGTGCTTTGGCCGTTCTTGACGTAATAGACATGCCAGGTTCGCACGGTGGTCGAGCTGACCTGGTCCACGAGACGATAGAGCCTGCGCGCGGCGTCGATGTAGCGGGGTTGCGACGAGACCACGAGCACGGCATTGACGCGATCCATGGGGATCACCTTGACGAGCCCGGCTAGCGCGCCGTTCTCGCCGCTTTGCAGCACCTTCTCCAATTCGGCCGCCACCTTGTCGGGCTGCGCCGATCCCGTCACCGGAAACATGGCGAACGATTGCCCCGACAGAATGTCGATGTCGAAAGCGCGGATCACCGCGACGATGGAGTTGCGCGCCGCTTCATCGCCGCTGACCAGGAGAGCGTTGCGCCCGGGATCGGCCACGATCTTGCCGCCCGGCGCCACGAACGGGTCCAGCACGTTCGCGAGGTCGGCCGCCGAGGCATAACGCAACTGCACGATCTGCGCGCCCGCTCCCGCGCCGTTGCCGCCGACGAGATTGGGCGGCAGGGTCCCGGCCGGCGTCGCCGAGACGTGATAAATGCCGTCCGCCTGCGTCAGGGAGGCGCCATTCTGCGCCAGCAGCGATTCCAGAATCGTCAGCACTTTCGCGCGGGGGATCGGGAGCGGCGTCTGGATCGTTCCGGTGCCGTGAACGCCCAGATCCATCGTATAGGTGACCTTGAGCATCGTCCCCAAGACGGTGCGGGCAATCTCGCGGATGTCGGTATCGACGAAGTTCAGGGTCACATCGCCGCCGGATGCCTCGCCCATCGTCGGCGGCTTGACGGCGGAGCTGGTTCCGGGCGCCACCTGGACCGGCGGCTCGGGCGGGCGTTCCGATGTCACCAACCCGTTGGTCCGGGGCGCCGCCTCTTGATTGCTCGGCGGCCCGCCCGTCAGTGGCGCCAGCACCTCCTGAAGGACGGGAGTTTCGCAGCCGGAGAGCGCCAGCGACGCCGCGGCCGCGATTACGAATGGGCGCATCCGGTTCATGCCCACGCCGATTTCGGCCTGCCGCAAGACCATCGGGAGCGGGCCTCGATTTCGTGCCCGGCTCCAATCCTTCGTTTCAATGGTCGAAAAAACCCGCCGCGCAAGCAATGACACAATCGTCCCCACCCCGAAGAAATCCTTCGCTTCGGGGACCATCTTAGACCGGCAAGGCTTGGAAACAAAAGAGCCGCCAAGATTAAGTATTTGTCACGATGAATTGGCGCGCCGTCTTGCGATATTCACGCGGTTCCCGCTATAGGATCGTCCCAGCATGAATTCCGCCGATAGGAATCCCGGTCGAACGCGCCGGAACGAGCGTGGCTTCACGCTGCTGGAACTGCTGGTCGTTCTCGCGATCCTGGGATTGCTGATCGGGCTGGTCGCGCCCGCGGCACTGCGCCAACTCGGCAGCGCCAAGCACAAGGTGGCGGAACAATCGATCGAGCGGCTGGCCGGCGTGCTCGATCTCTATAAGCTCGATGTCGGCGCCTATCCGACGACCGAACAGGGACTGAAGGCGCTGACACAGCCGCCCTCCGGCGTGAAGAATTGGAGCGGACCCTATCTTAAAGGCGAAGGCATCCCGGACGACCCGTGGGGCAAGCCTTTCGTCTATCGCCGGCCGAGCACAAGGGCGGGGCACGATTTCGACCTCTATACGCTTGGCGCCGACAACAAGCCCGGCGGCACCGGCGAAGACGCCGACGTCTACAACAAGTAGGACCAGGTCGCCCGTCGGCGCGCGGTGCATGCCGGGTAGCGCTCCCGCAACCGGCTATGCTGGACGCACTAGCCAGATATCGTCGGGGAACGATCGATAATCTTCCTCATAGAGATTTGCCATCGTGCCACGATTTTCATCATCCCACGGGTTGTAAGCCGGATATCGATCTCCTTTTCGCAAAATTTTTGGGACAGAATTTATCAGTTCGCCCGCCACGGACGCGCCGAAGCGATCCGCGATCATCTCGAGAATATCCACCGACGTTTGCGAAAATGAAGGATGTTCAAGTGTCTCGGCTTTCGCCGCCTTTTCCGACACTTCGACGTCAAAGGCCAGATCGCGGACGATGCGATCCGAGAGCGGCCGGAAATCCTCGTAGCGCCACAGCCTGATGGCATCCGGCCTCAAGGCATCCGCGAAGCGCCGAACCATTCCCGGCCATCTGACGGATGCAAAGTCGAACTTGCGTCGAAATTCGTTGAATTTGACGAAGCGCTGCGTATTTCGGAGCGTCTCGCAATAAAGGGATGCGGTGAAACTATCGTAGGATCGAATCGCCATGAACATGGTAATGCGATGGCCGGCAAGAAGCTCGCGAATTCGCGTGAGCCGCTTTTCCGCCTCGGCATACGCGCGGCCGGATTGTATCAGGGTGCCGCCCCAGCCGATAAAATTCTCATCGGAGAGGATAAGTCCTCGAACGGTCGAAGGCTGAGCGCCGCGAAAGAACCTCTCCAAGTACGTCTCGATGTTGAACGATTCGGGCGAGAACGCCATCAGGTGCCGCGTGAAAGACTGTCGAAGCTCCGTCAGCGGGATAAATCCGACGCCGGCCTCGTTCAGCTTCCGCTGATTCAATTCGCAGAGACCCTGCATGTACGTGGTCGCCGTCTTATGGACCCCAATATGCACATGAATCTCCCTCCGAGGAGTCGGCGATGGAACGATCGTCATTTCCGTGTCATTCGATAGGGCAAGCACGGCGACGTCGATACAGGGAGTGCGTCACAACGGCAATGGACGCCGGCGACACCGATGCCGGCGGTATCTTCCAAGCATGTGTTCGCGCTGGCGAACGCGTAACGCCGGTTGATTTTGCATCCGCGACCGATCGTACCACCCGCGGTTACGCGGAGTTGCGCCCATCGCGGACCTGGAACAAGGTAGGCGTATTCGCGAAAGGGCGATGTGGACGACGGCGATCGCGAGAGATATAGAGCCTGCCGTTTCGCCGGTTTGCGCCTTGTTATCCAGCCTATTGCGGGATCAGCCGCGCTTCGACGAGCGCCGGCGCGCCTTGCGCGAAGCGCTCGAAGCTCGCCCGCAGGCTCGCCATTTCCTTTTTCTCGTCGATGAGCGCTTGTTTCATGGTTTCGTTGTCGGCTTTCAGTTCCGCGATCGTCGCTTCGTCCTCCTTGAGCTTTCGATAGAGGCCCTTCGCCGCGGCGAGCGCCACGCCGTGCGCGCTCCCGTCGCTAATGGTGATGTCGTTTTCGCCGAGACCGAACGCCGTTTTGAAATCCTGCGCCATGGGACCGAGATATAGGGTCGGCAGCTTCGATTTCTTCATCTGGTAGGTGAAGACCGGCATCGCGTCGAGGCGATCGAGGACCTCGTTCAAATCGACCGCGGAGAAATGCTCTTTCAGGTTTCGGTCGCTGGAATAGTTCCACCCGGTGCCGCCGTTGAAGCTTTCGACCGCGCTGCCGCCCGCGCCGCCGCTGAACGCGGCCGAAAGACCATTTTCCGAGCTGCCCACGACGCCAGCTCCCTCGCCTTCGCTATTGTCCTCGCCATGCACGCCAGATCCGCCGGCGCCATTATTCACGCCATAGACGCCGTTGCCGTCTCCATTGCTCACCCCTTCCACGGCGGCGGTGAACGACGATCCGGTCTGGGCGTAAAGGGCTGGGGAAATATTCTCGATGCTGGTGATCTCGAAATAGCCGGCCGATCCGTAATTGCCGGGATGCATCTGGTTGGAGCCGGCGGACGTAACCCCCTTGAGGGCGGCGTCCCCGCCGGAACCGTCGAGCAGAAAATAACCGGCGTCGCCGGTGCTGGAATTGACGCCATAGACGGCGATGCCTCCGGTCCCCCGCGCCTCGCCCACGACGCCGCGCCCGAAGGCGCCACCGGCGATGCCGGCGATCGCGGTCGGCCTGACCGAATTGCTGCCGGTTTCGCTATTGGTGATCGTGAAGTCCGAGCCGGGGGACGATTTGGTGCCGGTCTCCGGAAGCGACGCGCTGATGTTTCCGGCGAGCGCGGGCGTTAGGGCGAGCGCCGATATCGTTCCGGCAAGCGCGAAGACTCGAACCGAGCGCCGCTTCAATTGCTTTGACATGAGCCACCCCTTCCAAACCGTTTCCTCGATCGCACGATCATGCGCCGAAGAGAATTTCCGGGCAATTGGCGTGGTCTCGCGACAGGTGGATCGCTCGAACCGCCCGCCTTATCGACTATCGATCGGTCAAGTCCGCCACGGCAAGGGCCGGCCGATTCCGCGCCAATCGATCGACGGCCGCCCGCAGGCTCGCCATTTCGTTTTTCTCCTCGGCGAGCGTTTGTTTCATGGCGGCGTTGTCAGCCGTCAGTGCCGCGATCTTGGCTTCGTCGTCGATGAGCTTCCGGTCGAGCCCGGCGATCGCGGTGAGCGCGACGCCATGCAGATTGGCGTCGTCGATCATTGTGGAGTCGCCCCCGCCGAGATCGAACGCGGCTTTGAAATCCTCGCCGGTGGGGCCGAGATACCAGGCGCCGTCTGTCTCGCCTTTCAGTTGATAGCGCCACTCCGGCAGCGCCGTCAGCTTTTCCAGCACGGCGCGCGGATCGGCGGCGGCGGCATGCTTTCTCGCGGCGGCGGGGTAGGCACAGTTCCAGCCCGAACTTCCGGCATATTCGCAATATTCACCGCCACTGTTGCCGAATTCGAAATACGCCGAAATGTTATGGATGCTCTCGCCAAAGACCGCGATGTTCGCGTCCGAGACGGCGTAAATGCCGTAGGTGTAGGACCCGGATGGCGAAAAATCGAGCGCCTGCACGGCCGACAAACCCGCCGCGCCTTTCTTGGCGGAATCGTTGCCGCCGTTGAGATTCGCCTCCACGCCGATCCCGTGCTTCGACACCGCGAGGACTCCGACGCCGGCCTTCGAATCGTCGAAAGCCTCGATCACGTTTTGCCCGGCCTCGCCATTTTGCGCCTGGAGCGCCGCCTCGATATTGCCGCTCGTCAATTTCATCACGGGCACGCCCGAGGACGGGGACGCGCTTTCCGCATAGGTGCCGTCGACCGCCAACGTCGCCGTGGGATCGGTCGCGTGGATGCCGACATTGCCGTTCGACAGGATCCGCAGCCTCTCCTTGTTGTCGGTCTTGACGATCAGCGGCTCGTTGTTGATGGTGCCGAGGAAATTCGTCGCGGTCGTGGAATTGCCAGTCGTCTTCCAGTCCTGCGCCGCGGCAGCGCCCGACATGAAGATCGCGCCGATCGTCGCGATTGCGGTAAAGAGTCGCCCGTACGCCATTTTGCACTCCTTCGACTATTCGAGGTTCCCCCGAAGCGCCGTTCGATGCTAGCAGGTCTGAAAACCCAAAGCACCGTTCGGCGGCGTCGGCCGACGGGTCAAAATCGCGATCCCCTGATTCGAGGAGAGGGATCGCCATGAGGAGGCAGCAAGATGATTCGATATGAACTTAGCGGAAAGACGGCGCTGGTGACGGGCGCGGCCTCGGGCATCGGGCTCGCGACCGCGACCATCCTCGCACGCTCGGGCGCCACGGTCGCGCTCAACTTCCTCCCCGACGATGCGCGCGGGCCGCAAGCGGTCGAGAAACTCAAGACCGAAGGACTGCGGGCGATCGCCGCGCCCGGCCATGTCGGCGACGCGGCCGGCGCCGTCGCGATGGTGGAGCGCGCCATCGCGGCGCTGGGCCGGCTCGATCTCCTCGTCAACAACGCCGGCACGCCGGGCGTCCGCGCCACCGTCGACATGGCGCGGCTCGACCTCGTCACCGAGGAATTGTGGGCGACGATCTTGGCCACCAACCTCCTCGGCCCGTTCCGCTGCGGCAAGGCGGCGGCGCCGGCTCTGAAGGCGGCCAGGGGTGCCATCGTCAACACCGCCTCGATCGCCGGCACCGGCTCCGGCGGCAGCTCGATGCCCTATGGCGCGAGCAAGGCCGCGCTCGTCAATCTGACCAAAAACCTCGCCCGCGCGCTCGCGCCCGAGGTGCGCGTCAACGCCGTGGCGCCCGGCGGCGTCGACAGTTCGTGGCAGATCGAATGGACCCAAGAGCAGCGCCGCCAATCGGTCGAGCGCTCGCTCCTGAAGAAGCGCGCAGATCCCGCGGAAATCGGCGACCTCATCGTCTATCTCGGCTTCGGCGCGACGATGGTGACCGGCCAGACGGTGATCTGCGACGCCGGGCTGACGCTCTAGCGCCGGGGGTTCCGGGGCGGCGCAAGGGACGCGGTATTGGGCTATTCCGGAGCGCGGAAACCGGATAGATATTGTAAAGGGAAAGGGGGCGGGCGCGACGGAAGGCCCGATTTCCCGAGGCAACGAGGGGGGTCTCGATCTAGCGCTCGTCGTTGAAGCCCGATTGCGGGACGAGACCGTGCGCGAGCAGGTTCGGTTCAAGTTCAAACCCAAACTTCAAATGGAGGGAATCGACGATGAGGGGGATTTTCGGTTCGAACGCGACGGTGTTCGCGACGTTGATTGCAATTGCCGCGGCGGGCGCCGCGACGGCGTCGCACGGGGTCGCTCAAACGACGGCGTCGGCCATCGCAAATTGGCCCCAGTTCAAATCCGACAATTTCCATACCGGATACAACGCGGTCGAAAAGACGCTTACCGTTGGCAACGTCCCGAACCTTGTCGTCAAATGGAGCGACGCGGCGGGCTCGAACGGCATGAGCACGTCGCCGGCGGTCGCGAACGGCATCGTCTATTTCGGGGCTTCCAACGAAACTTTCTACGCTGTCGACGCCAAGACGGGCGCGCCCAAATGGCATGCGTCGACCGACGGAGCGATTCTCTCGTCCGCGGCGGTCGTCAACGGAATCGTCTATGTCGGGTCGGAGGACGATTATCTGTACGCCTTCAATGCCGAGACCGGAAAAGCGCTGTGGTCGGTCCCGACCGGCGATTCGATCGAGAATTCGTCGCCTGTCGTCGCGAACGGCATTGTCTATGTCGGCTCGGATGACGCGGGGCTTTACGCTTTCAACGCGACAACCGGGAAGAAGGTATGGACCACCTTCGTCAGTGACGCGATCACGTCCTCTCCCGCCGTCAAGGGCAACATTGTCTATGTCGGCAGTGTCGACGGTGGGCTTCATGCCTTCAACGCGAAAACCGGAGCGCGGCTTTGGACCGGGCGCACCGGCAATCAAGTCACCTCGTCCCCGGCGATAGCGGGCAACGTTGTCTATGTCGGGTCGCTCGATCAAGGCCTTTACGCGTTCAACGCCGTCACGGGCGCCAAGGTCTGGAAAGCGGTACTGGGAGGCTCGGTCGAATCCTCGCCGTCGCTCTTCAACGGTGTCGTCTACGTCGCCGCGGACGATGGGAATGTATATGCGCTCGATGCCAAGACGGGAAAGCAACGATGGCACAGGCTGGTTGGGAACTTCGTGGATTCGTCTCCCGCCGTGGCGAATGGCGTCGTTTATATCGGCTCCGACAACGGCGCGTTCTATGCCCTAAATGCCACAACCGGCGCGATCCTGTTTAAGAGACTGGTCACTTCCCAATTCGATTCCTCGCCGGCGGTGGCGAACGGCGTCGTCTATATCGGGGCGAGCCGGCTATTTGCGTTTGGGCTCAAATAGGGATCCATCCGCGCGATGCAAATCGTGGAACCGTGGTTGCCGTTTAGCGAAGCCAGGCTAGCATGGGAGAGTGACGCGGGTTCGGAGGCATGGCTTCCCAGGGTAGGTCGGTAGCGATGACGACGACGCGCGCCTGCGGCGGGGCAGCGCGCGCCGCCGCCGGGTCAATGCTCCGTCAGTTTGGCTTCGCGCCTGCCGTCGGTGCCTTGCGCCAGCCGCCCTAGGGTCTCTTTCACCTCCACCATCGCCGATTCCTGTGCGGCGAGCCGATCCGCGAGCGCGGCGATGTTCGCGTCTTGCGCCGCGTTTCGGATCTCGAGCACCGCGATCTTCGCGTCGCGGTCCCGAAGTTCCTCGTAGAGGCCTTTGATCGCGGCGAGGGCCGCGCCCATCTCGTTGCCGAGATTGATGTGGGTGTCGTCGGCCTCGCCCAGACCGAAATAAAGCCTGAAATCCTGCGCCACCGGACCGAGCCAGCGCGCATCGGGTTCCTTCTGATGTTTCACCCGATAGCTCCACACCGGCATGGCCGCGAGCCGGTGCAGCACATCCCTTAAATCGACCGCGTGGAAATCTTCCTTGACGTTGCGGTCGCTGGTGCAGCTCCAGTTCGTGCCGCTCGGAAAAAAGCAGTCGACATTCGTTTTGTCCTGCGTGAAATAGGCGGCGAGACCATTGACGCTCTCGCCTTCGACGCCCGCGCCGGCACCGGCGCCGAATCCCGTCACGCCGGCGCCGCTGCTGTCGGTCGCTTCGCCATAGACGCCGCTGAAGCCGGTCGCATGGACGCCATAGCCGTTGGTGCTGCTCGCCTCGATGCCGTCGCCGACCGTGGCGACCGCATCGAGGGCGGGACTGAAATTGGACGCGTTGGTGATCTTGAGAATCCCGGCGCTGCCGTAATTGCCCGCCGCGGCGCCGCCGCTGGAATTGAGGCCGAAGATCGCGGCATTGTCGGCACTGGCGGCGGCGCCGGTGGTTTCGAAGAGGCCGCCGATGCCGCCCTTGCCCGCGGCCTTCCCGAAGAGCGCGCGGCCATTGCTCCCGGCGGTCACGGCTTCGATGGCGACGGGCACGCCGGAAGTGTTCGAGTCGGAGATCGCAAGACCGGCGCCGGTCCCGGAATAGGAACAGAAGCCGGGCACGGTCCCGCTGGGCAGGGCGCAGGCCGCCAGGGCGGTCGGAATTTTCAGGGCAACGACGATCGCGGCGACGGAACCGAGCGCCACGGAACTCTTGGCACGAAGTTTAGCCGGCATGGTGACCCCTTCAGCGATGCGGGTTGCTGGATAGCGCTATTCTAGCAGAGCGGGGAATCGGAGGCACCGCCCCCGCAAAGAGCGGCGCCCGCGCGCTGTCAGCGCGATCGTTAGCTTTTGTCCGGCGTTCTTGACCGAATGTCCGGCTTTTGTCCGTCAATGACAGCCGAATCCTAACCTAGGAATTGGAGTGTTTGGACGCGGCCACACCCGCAATGCGCGAATCACCGCACCTTCGGGC
>Ga0182024_10018592_pt1 | contig 12924 bp, 13 predicted proteins | sample P32metaG_FD_120480 | JGI IMG/M metagenome (GOLD analysis project Ga0182024, IMG submission 120480) | Permafrost microbial communities from Stordalen Mire, Sweden - P3-2 metaG (Illumina Assembly) | ecosystem: Environmental > Terrestrial > Soil > Wetlands > Permafrost | place: Sweden: Stordalen...
CCAGGCAAGTCAGGTCAGGCTTCAACCGGCCAGTGCGACACCCAGTACGAGCGCTGCTGATGCCGTCAGCCCGCTCATTGCTCCCCAGAACGCTAACGACGCCGCAGTCTTGGATCGCTGGTGAATCCACGCCGAGAGCCCCGATAGGACTACGACGGCGATCTTGACGGTCAAGACCACTCTCCATGCCGCAGACTGCTTAGACGGCTCGAGCGCGACGACGTTCCATACTCCCGTTCCGAGCAGCACGACATAGGCCGGCCACGCCATCTGGGCGAAGCGCCGGGCCGCAGCCGCGACGACAGCAGGCCCGCCTTGGCGAAGCGTCGGTACCACGCCGGCAAGGGTGAACTGGCCGCCGATCCAGATGGTGGCGGCCAGGATGTGAAGAGACAGCCGAACGATCGTCGACGCGGTCGCCAGCACGACCGAGAGAATACGCGGGTAGCGGACAGTCGATCCAATGCTGCACCCCGTCCAGTTGGGCTGAAGGACGCCAAAATCTCAATCAGCCCTGTGAATTGGGGTAATGTCGGTCCGACCTGATCGGGTCCTGCCAGAGTGGGAACAGCACGCAGGTCGACCGAGACTCTTCCTACCGTGGCGGGATAACTCGGGACCCCGTTCGACCTGTGCAGAGCACGATCGGAATAATGGTGCCCTACAGGTCGCCCAGAATACCGGGACGGGGTCGCACTTTCGGCGTCCCCTACCGGCCAGGGGACAGTCCGCCAGAGCTCACGGTGAGCGATATCCGGGCATTCCCGAGTGGTCGCCGACGGCTTCGAGACTGGTCGCTCTGACTAGCCCTTCTCGTCTGCATAGACGTCGATCGTGGGATCGAGCCCCGAACGCGGACTGGTCTCGACGACCGGTAGCAACCAGAACGAACTCCAGCGGATCGCCCGTGATCTGGGAGCGTCCGCCTCCAATCTCGATTCGTTCGACGCCGTTCAGCGCGAGAGTGGCGGAACCCCAGTGCTGGTGGTCGAGGTAGCCGGTGACATGATGAACCGCGCAGCGCAATCCAGCGCCGCGGGCTGACGGAAGCCCGAGGGCTTCCCGGATGTCATCCCCATGGAGATATGCGTCGTACCAGATTGCCTCGACGGCGAAGCTAAGTGGAAAGTCCGGATTGCTCGGCGCGGGCCCGTCCCATGCGTCGGGCGGCGAGCCATCCGTGGATTCCGCCGTCGAGGTGGGCTACGTCGGTGTAACCAAAATGCCGGAGCGTGAGGACGGCCAGCGCGGAGCGGCCACCGGATGCACAGTAGAGGATCGATATATGGGACGGTGAAAGCTGCACGATGGGCGCTGTGCTCGCGAAAGTTGCCTGCTGCAGAACGGCACTACTGGGCTACCGCCATTCCATCTGAACGAAGATCGCTTCACCGGCGACAGCTTCGCCGCGAAGTCGCTGTATCCGTGGATTCGAGCCTGGAGTGCCGGGCAGACGCCCGTCAACTTTGGTCAGCTTCGAACAGGAATCCCATGGTCTCCCGAAGTGCGGCGTCGACCAGTTCGATCCGGACACCGAGGTCGTTCCGGTGGTAGGCGAACGACACCGGGGCGGCGTCGCCGCTCCGGCCACACAGCTGCAGGGGGCAGCCGGCACCGGTCAGTTCGGAGCCGTCGGCGGCGAGGTCGTCGCTCCAGAAGCCGATGTGGTGGAGGTTGGAGTGCTCGTTGGGCACCCAGACGGAGCCGGGCACCTCCTGGATCAGCTCGAGGTGCGGCCCGTCGACGGAGTAGCACATGGTCGTAGGGAGCACGACGTCCTCACCGGCACCGTCGCGGTACTCGACCGTATCGAGGTGGAGCACCGGGCCCCAGGTGACCCCCAGCTGTTCCGTGAGTGTCGTTCGGGCCGCTTCGACATCGGGGACGACGATGCCCACGTGGTAGAGCGGCCTCGGTCGATGTTTGGTCATCTCGGGTGGCCTCCGCTGAGCTTCGTGTTCTCGATCGTCACCTGTGTCACTTCGCAGTACGCACGCCCCAACCGTAGGTGGCCAAGGGTCTGGCACGCCGGAAACCGACCGGGGGCATTTCGGGGAAGCGGCAGCGCAGTCGTCTCCGACTCGCGTGGCAGTAGGCGTTTCCCGGTCTGTCAGTCGGTCCTCAGGCCGGTGTGATGATGATGGGGAGGCTCGCGTGCCGACGGATGAAGACGCTCGGTCGGCGGGTCGGCGGGTCGGCGGCCGTTCCGTGTCCAACGTGATCGAGGCGGTCCGGGTGAGGAGCTGTTCGAGGGCGATGCGAGCCTCGAGGAGGGCAACCGGGGCACCGATGCCCCTTGCCGAACGCGAAGTGGGGGGCGGGTCCCCCATCCTCGGAAGTGTCGGGAACATCGTCCGACCCGTCCGACGACGGCCGGTTCGCAGCCGCCCACATGAGTAGGACCCGGCTGTTGGCCGGGATGGTCGTCCCGCCGAGCATCATGTCGTGGGGAGTCGCCCTGTAGTGGAATTGGAACGGCCCGTTCGTGCGCAGGATGTCCTCGATCGCGCCGGGGATGCGTGCTGGATCGCTGCGGAGCTGCTCTTGCAGCTCGGGGTCTCGGGCAAGCGTCTCGGCGGCGGTGGCCAGCAGGCTGGCGGTGGTCTCGGATCCCGCCGATACGAGCATGAGGAGCATGTCCCGGGCTTCGTCGGCTTGCACGGTGCCCGACTCGATGCTCTCGGCGAACACCGCGAGCAGGCCGGACCGCTCCTCGGCGGAACGGCCCAGGGCCGCGTCGAGCTCACGCTGGACGTAGACGATCAGGTCCATCGCTGCGTGGACGGCGGTCCCCATGCCGTCGGCATGGGTGACGCCGTCGAGCAGCGCCCCGACGCCCGACATGGTCGTTACGATCTGAGGTGCGGCGGCAGAGGGGAGCCCGACCACCTCGCAGATGGTCCGTGCCGGTACCAGATCGCCGAACGCGGCCACGAAATCGGCGTGGCCGGACTCCAGCATCACGTCGAGGTGCTCGGTGACGATCCTGGTCACCGCCGGCTCGAGGGCCGACACCGTCGCCGGGCTGAGGTGCGACTGGAGCAGCTTGCGGTGGCGGGAGTGCAGCGGCGGGTCGGCCGTGGAGAGCACGTGGATCGGGTCACCGAACGGAGCCATCGCGTACGCCACCGGGCAGCCGGTGTCGTCGTCGTGGAGGATGCTCACCAGGTTGGACGAGAAGTCGTCGGGACGGCGGACGGCTTCGCGGATCAGGGACGGGTCCGACACGAGGAACGTATCCTGCCCGGGGATCCGCCACACCGGGGCCTCGCTCCGCAACGAGTCGTAGAAGGGTCCGGGGTCGTCCAGCACGTCCTCCCGCAGCAGCAGTCGCGGGTCCACCCAGATCAAACGCCATCGCGCCTCCCTCGACCTCGTCACCAGGTATTCCGTTCAGCATCGTATCGAAATACACTCCTGCCATGCCCTGCGCACCGCGACCTCACCTTCGCCGGCCACTTCCCCGATGATCGGGCCGGCCCCCTCACTGCGCCTCGACCTCAACGTGGGGACGTCATGGTCGCTCCCGTCGTGGAGCAGCGGACCCCACGGGGACGAGCAGGCGACGCTCGAAGCCTCCCGTGCCGCGGGCTACTGGGGCGTCCAGTGCGCGAACCCCAGGCGTTGCCGGGACCTCGGCCTGATCCCCAGCACCTTCGGCATCCATGCGAGCCCGGGCGGCCTCCTCGAGCAGGTCCGCTCCTGGGCCGACAACGGCTTCGCCTGCTGCACGCAGCTCCTTGGCACCGGCATGGAGGACGACGACGGGGCGGCCCGGCTCGTCGACGAGGTGCTCCACGCCAGCGCCACCGCCGGAATCCCCATGTACGTCGAGACCCACCGAGCCGCGCTCACCCAGGACGCCTGGCGGACGGTCCGGCTGGTGGACAGGTTCCCCGAGCTCCGGTTCAACGGTGACTTCTCCCACTGGTACGCCGGGCTCGACCTGTCGTTCGGTAACTTCGAGGCCAAGCTCGACTTCCTGGCACCCGTGTTCGACCGGGTCCGCTACTCCACGGCCGGATCGGGACACCGGGTTGCATCCAGGTCGACGTCGGCGATGGAGGAACCGACGACCAGCCGCCCGTCGCCCACTTCCGTGCGCTGTGGGCACGGGCCACGACTGGCTTCCTGGCCAACGTCAAAAACGACCTTGTCGTCGCTCCCAACCTCGAGCTGGGCTTTGCACCCGAGCTGCTGCCCCCCGAGGTCGAGTACGCACGCCTCGTCACCGGCCCCGATGGCGAGCCCGAGGAGGTGGGCGATCGCTGGGCCCAAGCCCTCGTGCTCGCCCGCATCGCCGTCGACTGCTTTGCCGCGGCGGGCAGCGACACGGACTCCGTGGGCCGTGGGTCGGTGGGTACCAGTGGGCGGTGACCAGACCTGACGAGCGCGGAACCGGAACCGGGGACGAGGTTCCGTTATGATGACTAACGAAATGTCGATCGCAGCCATGTCCAGGGAGCCGAAGGCCGGACGACCTCGCGACGCACGACTCGACGCGGCGATCCTGCAGGCGACCGTCGAACTGCTCGAGCAGCACGGGTACTTCGACGTGAGCCTCGCGGCCATCGCCGAGCGCGCCGGCACGACCACGCCGGCCATCTACCGACGGTGGGACTCGAAGGCAGATCTCGTGGTCCAGGCGGTGTTCCGTACCGAGGGCGACGACGTCGTGGCCGACACTGGCGACCTGGCCGCGGACATCACCACCATGATGTGGTGGACCGTCGGGAAGCTCTGCCGCCCGGCTGGAAGAGCCGCGCTGGTCGGCCTGCTCGGTGAGTCGCACGAAGAGCTCAAGGGACGTCGCGCCGATGTCACCCGGGTGATGGCCCGGACCGGGGAGCGGCTGGAGCGGGCGAAGGCTGCCGGTGAGATCCGCCCCGACGTCGACACCGCGGTGCTGGTCGCCATGATGTCCGGCTCCGTCCTCCAGATGGCGGTGACCAACGGGCGGCGGGGCGTGGACGACGCCTGGGTGACCGGCATGGTGTCGGTGCTCCTCGACGGGATCCGCCCGCCCGTCCGCTCCGAGCGAGAGAAAGGCCCGATGGCCCCATGAAGCAGATCCGAATCCACGGTCCCGACGACGTCCGCTTGGACGACATCGACCCGCCGGATCCCGGGCCTCGGGACATCGTGCTGCAGGTGGCCGCATGCGGGATCTGCGGCTCCGATGTGTCCTGGGTGCACATGGGGGGGCTCGCCGGGCCGTCTGACCAGCCCATGCCGCTCGGTCACGAACTGGCGGGCCTCGTCGACTGGGTGGGTGCCGACGTCGAGGGCATCAGTGTCGGCGACCGGGTCATCGTCTATCCCGGGGCCGGCAATCACGGGCAGATCGGCAGCGGGGGACCCGTTGGTGGGCTGACTCCGTCGCTGCTCCTCCGCGACGCGCGCCTCGGTGAACGGGTGTTCCGTGTGCCCGAGGGTGTGCCGCTCACGGTGGCGGCACTCGCCGAGCCGCTCGGCGTCGGCATGCAGGCGGTCAACCAGGCTGATGTGGCACCCGGCGACAAGGTGGCCGTGTTCGGGTGTGGCCCGGTCGGGCTGATGGCGATCGCCACGCTGATCGACCGGGGCATCCACGAGGTGGTGGCCATCGACCTCAGCCCGCAGCGCCTGGCGCTGGCCGAGGGCCTGGGCGCCCAGGCAGTGCTCGATCCGACCACGGTTGACGTGTGGGAGGAGCTGGCCGGACTCCACGGCACGGCACCGTTCATGTTCGGGCCGACCCCGGCCACCAACGCATTCATCGAGGCGTCGGGGGCCGACCAGGTGATTGGCGACGTCCTCCAGCACGGACGGGCGGGTGGCCGGATGTCGGTGGTGGCTCTGCACTACCGACCGGTTCCGACCAGCTTCCTGATGCTGCTGATGAAGCAGTTCACGATCCGTGGCTCGATGGAGTACCCGCCCAGGTTCGAGGATGCCATTGAGCTGCTCGAGCGTCGTGACCTCTCCGGGCTGATCACCCACCAGTTCCCACTCGAGGAGTTCCACGAGGGCCTGCGACTGCTCGAGGGCTCCAAGGACTGCGGCAAGGTGATGATCACGATGGGGGTGGAGTGATGACCAACCGCTGCCGGTTCGACTTCCTCGGCACCGATGTCCTCGTGACCGGTGGGACCAGCGGGATCGGCTTCGCGATCGCTTCGGCGTTTGCCGACGCCGGCGCGACGGTAACCGTCACCGGGACCCGTCCGTCGACCGCCGAGTACGACACCGCGCTCGAGCGCTTCGGCTACCACCAGCTCGACATGCGGGACACCGAGGCCGTCGACGATCTGGCGGGGAGCATCTCGTCCCTCGACGTCCTGGTGAACAACGCCGGGGCCAACTTCCCCGACGGCAAGGACGAGTGGGACCCCGACGGGTTCTCCGCCGCGCTCGACCTCAACGTCGAGGGGGCGATGCGCCTGACGGTGCGCTGCCGCGCCGCGCTCGCCGCCAGTTCGATGTCCGGCGGGGCCAGCGTGACGAACATCGTGTCGATGACGGCCTTCCGGTCGACGACCATCGTGCCTGGGTACTCGGCCGCCAAGGCGGCTCTCCTCGCCCTCACCCGGAACCTGGCCGTCCACTGGGTCGGGGACGGCACCCGGGTGAACGCCGTGGCACCGGGCCTCATCGACACACCGATGACTGCGCCGATGAAGGCGTTCGACGGGATGGTCGACGCCGAGCTGTCCAAGGTCGCCATCCGACGCATGGGCAGCGTCGACGAGGTGGCGGCAGCAGTGTTGTTCCTGGCCAGTGATGCATCGGCCTATACGACCGGATCGGTGCTCGCCGTTGACGGCGGGTACCTGGCGCTCTGAGCGCAGCAGCCGAGCCGACGAGTTCCGATGACCCACGAGATCCGCATCGACGACCTGGCCGAGCCGGTCCTGAGTGACCTCCAGCGCTCCGCCCTGGCCTACGGCGAGTCACAGCACACCGACCTCACCGTCGACGCGGTACTGGACCGGGCCAGAGGGGCGACCGGGCTCGACGACTTCGGCCCGGACGACTTCCACGAACGGCTCGGACTCTGGCTGTCCGAGATGGACGAGGACCCCGACGCCGTGGGGCTCGCCCGACTCATCCTGTTCGGCAACGCCGTGCGCTACGCGTCCAACCGCCTGCGGATGGCGGACCTCCTGCGGAGGAACCCCGAGATCCATGACGTTCCGATCGAGCGGCCCGTCATCGTCGTGGGCCTGCCCCGGTCAGGGACGACCAACCTGGTCAACCTGCTCGGCGCCGACCAGCGGTTCCGGTCGATGTCGCTGTGGGAGAGCTACGAGCCGGTGCCGGACCCTGCCGAGGCGGCCGGGGCCGACGGGGTCGATCCCCGCTGGACCCGGTGCAACGGAATGTGGGAGGCGATGCGGGCCACGGTGCCGTATGTGGCGGCCATGCACCCGATGGAGCCGGACCATATCCACGAGGAGATCGAGCTCCAGCTCTCGGACTTCGCCTCCTACAACCAGGAGTGGGTCTCCCGGGCGCCGAAATGGCGGGACTACCACCTGTTCCACGACCAGACGCCGCACTACCGGTACATGAGGACCGCGCTGCAGGTCCTGCAGTGGCGGCGGCCCCGCGAGCGCTGGGTGCTCAAGTCGCCCCAGCACCTCGAGCAGATCGGTCCGTTGCTGTCGGTGTTCCCCGACGCCACGTTCGTGGTCACCCATCGGGATCCCGTGGCGGTCGTGCAGTCCACCGCGACCATGATGGCGTACTCGGCCCGCATGGCCTACCGACACACCGTGCCGGAGTGGTACGTCGAGTACTGGACCGACCGGATCCGCCGGCTGCTGGAGTCCTCGGTGCGTGACCGCCACCTTTTCCCCGCCGACCGCACCGTCGACGTGTACTTCGACCGCTACATGGCTGACGAGATGGGGACCCTGCAGCACATCTACGACGTGGCCGGGCTGGACTTCACGCCCGAGGCCAGGCGACAGATCGGCGCCCATCGCGATGCCCATCCGAGGGGCAAGGAGGGCCGGGTCGTCTACGACCTCCGCCGTGACTTCTCCGTGACCCCCGACGAGGTCCGCACCCCGTTCGACTTCTACTTCGACCGCTTCGACACCAGAATCGAGGTCACATGACCATCCAGGACCAGGTCGACCGCCTGATCGACGAGCGCCCGGGCAGGCAGCTGCTCACGCCCGTCTACGAGGACCCGGCGCACCGGATCTCCGACACCATCTACCGGTCGAGTGGCACCACCGCCGCGTACCTCCTCCTCACCGACAGCGGCCGGGTGGTCGTCAACACGGGCCTTGGCTTCGAGGCTCCGCACCACAAGCGGGTGTTCGACGCCGTCCGCGCCGGGCCCACGCATCACATCATCACCACCCAGGCCCACGTCGACCATCTCGGGGGCGTAGGGCTCTTCCGCGAGCCGGGCACCACCTACATCGCCCAGGCGAACAACCTCGCGTGCCAGGCCGACGACGCCCGGATCCAGGCGCTTCGGATGCGCACCGCCGGCATCTGGTTCGACATGCTGGGAACCGACGCCATCCGCATCGCCAAGGAAAACCCCGGCGTTCCGATGCGTCAGGACACTCCCACGCCGGACATCACGTTCCACGACCGTCTCGGCCTGACCGTCGACGGCCTTCGCATCGAGCTCGTCGCGTCCGTCGGGGAGACGATCGACAGCTGCATCGTGTGGCTTCCCGAGCACCGCACCGCACTGATCAGCAACCTGCTGGGACCCCTGTTCCCTCACTTCCCGAACCTGAACACCCTGCGGGGGGACAAGTACCGGTCCGCAGAGGCCTACCTCGCGACCGTCCGGCGCCTCCGCGAGATGCAGCCCGAGATGCTGGTCACCGGGCATCACGACCCGATCGTCGGTGCCGAGCTCATCGACGCGTCGCTCGAGCGCCTCCTCGGTGCGGTCGACTACGTCCACCGACGGGCGCTCGAGGGGTTCAACGCCGGGACCGACGTGTGGACGCTGATGCGCGAGATCGAGCTGCCTGCCCATCTGCGTGTCGGCCAGGGGTACGGCAAGGTGGCGTGGGGTCTGCGGACGCTGTGGGAGACGTACGTCGGCTGGTTTCAGCTGCGGTCCACCACCGAGATGTACCCGGACTCGTCGGGCGCAGCGCTCGCCGAGCTAGTTGTCGCCGCTGGCATCGATGCCGCCGTCGGGCGTGCCGAGGCGGCGCTGGCCCGTGGCGATGCTGTTGTGGCCATCCGGGTTGCAGAGGCAGTCGAGGTGCAGTCGGCCCACGATCCGCGTGTCAGAGCCGTGCTCGCCGCGGCACACCGGTTCCTGCTCGACCACGGCGGTGACGTCAGCTTCTGGGAGCACGGCTGGCTTCACCACGAGCTGGATCGCCTAGGAGCCGACTGAGGCTGCCCCCCAGCCCCGGTTGGGTGAGACGGAGAAGGCCTAGGACATGGATAGACGATCCGGAAGGGTTCTCCTCAGAGACCATGTCGAAGCAGTGTGTCCCAATGTGACCAGCGGTGGCTGCAACGAGCGAAAGGTGGGGCCTCATGGCTGATCTGGATCGACCGATCTTGAGACAACTCGCCGACGGGGGTGACCGGGAGGCGACCGACCAACTCATTGAGCTCGCGAAGAAGCAAGGCGATATGGCTGAGCTTCGGCGACTTGCCGACAGGGGGAACCGCACCGCAGCAGAGGTACTCAGCGAACTCAGGTCTGAGTAGCCTCCTCATCAACGCGATCCGCCGAACATCAATGTGTCGAGGGTGTCTATCACCGGGACAGCAGCGGTTATCAACCATGGCTGATCGGCACCATGGGGGCACGCCGGTGATGGCCCCCAAGACTCGACCCCATTTAAGCTTGTCCTGTGAACTCACCCAACCCCGAGGGGGACGAAGGGACGAACCTTCGCAACAGCGCACACTGGAGGCTGGCCGTCTGGGGACTCCGCTTGGTGGGGTGCGGTCTAGCTGTCGCCGTCGCTGGCCTCGTCACCCGGGTGGGCACTGTTGCATTGAGCCGCGCCACCCTACGCGGCGCATCAAATGGGCCGACAATCCCGTATTGAGACGCCTTGAGAAGACATGGGTGCCACGGAATGGACGTTCAGACATTGCGCCGAAAGATGCGGGATCAGCGTCGTTCGCCCTTAATGCAACAGCGCCCATCCTCGGCACCCACAGCCTGGATTACGGCTGGACGCGCACGGGGATGCGACTGTACGCCCGGGCCCAGATCGATTGCGCCCGCACTGGCTCGCCGTCCAACTCGTAGTTCGGAAAGCGAGCGTGCCATTCCTCGAGAGCGGCACGTGCCTCGATCCGGGCGAGGTTGGCACCCAGGCAGAAGTGGATGCCGTGGCTGAAGGCGAGATGGCGCGAGAACTGCCGGGTGACATCGAAACGCTCTGGGTCGGGGAACTCACGCTCATCGTGGTTGGCCGCGCCCCAAAGCAACATCACCCGCGAACCCGCCGGGATGGTCACTCCGTGGAAGGTGACGTCGCGCGTCGCGGTCCGCGACAGGGCCTGGGTCGGTGACTCGACACGGTTGAGCTCTTCGACGGCGTTGGGCCATAGCGAGGGGTTGGCGAGCAGCAGCGACCGCTGGTCGGCGTCGCGGGCGAGGAGAGCAATGCCGCTCCCGATCAGGCTCGATGTGGTGTCATTGCCGGCCAGGATGAGAAGCAGGCAGAAGCCGAGGAGCTCCTCGTCGCTGAGCCGCTGCCCGTCGACCTCGGCATCGAGCAAGGCAGTCATGAGGTCATCCGCGGGGACTTGGCGCCGCTCGGTGAGCAGCTCGGCGAACAGGCCGTAGATGTTGGCGGCCGCCTCGGCATATTCGTTCGAGTCCGAGATCTCGATGAACGACCCCGTCCAGGCCCGGAAATCTCCGATGTGCTCGGACGGCACGCCGATCAGCTTGGCGATGACCAGGCTGGGGACGATAGCGGCGAACTCGTGCTGCACTTCGCAGATACCGCGCTCCGCCACCCCGGCAGTGAGCTCACGGGCCGTCTCCCGGACGAATGGCTCGACCTGCGCGACGCGCCGGGGCGTGAAGGCGCGCGAGACGAGCCTTCGAAGCGAAGTATGCCGTGGCGGGTCCATAAAGATCATCTGGGGCAAGAGCGAGTTCGCCTCGGGAACGACGCTGGAGAACGTCTCCCAATCACGTGCGGCCTCCGACACGTCCTCGAACCGGGAGAGGGCGAAGAAGCCACCACCTGGATCGCGATAGACGGGGTGTTCGTCGCGCATGGTGCGGTAGACCTTCCAGATCGCGTCCTGGAATTCGGAGGTCGACGGGTCGTAGATAAAGTTTGGGGTGAGTGACTCCATGATTCCATGCTCATCGACTGCACCAGCCCCGTCAACTGGGCATGATGGGATCGTGACGGACCTGACCTTCGGGCTCTACTACGACTTCCGTTGCACCGACTCCGAGCCGGGTGCCCTGACTCGGCGGTGGGCCGGGATCCTCGAGCAGGTCACATGGGCCGAGCAACTCGGGTTCGGGTCGGTGTGGATCTCCGAGCACCACTTCGTCGACGACGCCTACGCATCGTCGACGCTGACCTTGGCGGCCGCCCTGGCTGCACGCACCGAGAGGATGCTGCTGGGCACCAACGTCATGGTGCTGCCGATCCATCATCCGCTGCGTCTGGCCGAGGAGGCCCTCACCGTCGACGCCCTGTCGGGAGGCCGCCTTCGCCTCGGTGTCGGAATGGGCTATCGCGAAGCCGACTTCCTTCCGTTCGGGACGTCGCTTCCCGAACGGCGGCCGCGCTTTGAGGCCGCGCTCGCCACCCTCCGACAGGCGTTGCGCGGCGAGATGGTGGATGGCATCCGTGTCGCGCCCCGGCCCGTGCGGCCTGGTGGTCCCGAGCTGTGGATCGGAGCCCTGTCGCGCCCCGCCGTCGAGCGGGCGGCCCGGCTCGCCGACGGCATCCTCTGTGTCCTGCCCGACCAGATCGGCCCCTACGTCGACAGCCGCCGCGCCCTCGGGCGCGACGACGGACAGGTGGCCCTCGGATACCAGTGGGTGGTCGCCGACGATCCCGAGCGCGCGTTCGCGGCCGTCGCTCCCCACATCCTGTACCAGGTCAACGCCTACGCCGAGTTCGGCATGTTCGGCGACGTGGCGCCGCTCACCGACGCCCAACAGCTCGTCGACCTTGGCTTCTACCGTCTGCTGGACGCTGATGGCGCCGCCGCCGAGCTCCTTCGACTCATCGCCTCGGGGCCGGTGGTCGACTGCTTCTCGTGGACGCTCTTCCCCGGCGAACCACTGGAGAGCTCGTACGAGCGCCTCGAGTACTTCGCCACCAGGGTCATCCCCGCGGTGCGCGCCGCCAGTACTCCGGCTGGTGGTGGAGCCAGCCGCTCTCCCAGAAGCTGACGTCGCCTCCGGCGGGCACTGTTGCATTGAGCCGCGCCACCCTACGCGGCGCATCAGATGGGCCACCAATCCCGTATTGAGACACATTGAGACGACATGGCCGCCACGGAATGGACGTTCAGACATTGCGCCGAAAGATGCGGGATCAGCGTCGTTCGCCCTTAATGCAACAGTGCCGCTCCAAGTGTCCCCGAGCACGTGCGAGTTCAGGGGATCAACGCAACACCTGCCTGATTGGCGAACATTGACGTCGTCGATCAGGAGGTGTGGAGATGAATTGGCACAAACCGTTTACCGACGCCGCAAGTATTCGGCTATCGCCGCGGGCCTGGCAACCATCCCGGTCCACGTGCGACACGGCATGTCGGCCGTCCATCAGGTCGCAGGCATGCTGGTCGAGAATCACGACCGGGAGGACCTGACACCCAGTGAATTCGTTGCTGGCATCCAACAGCTGGCGGGGATGGAGGGCGTGACCACCAAGGCCATCACCGAGATGACCGGCGTCAAGGCCGCCGAGGTCAAAAAGGCCGTCAAGGTGGCGACGAGCGAGG
>Ga0182024_10018593_pt1 | contig 12923 bp, 9 predicted proteins | sample P32metaG_FD_120480 | JGI IMG/M metagenome (GOLD analysis project Ga0182024, IMG submission 120480) | Permafrost microbial communities from Stordalen Mire, Sweden - P3-2 metaG (Illumina Assembly) | ecosystem: Environmental > Terrestrial > Soil > Wetlands > Permafrost | place: Sweden: Stordalen...
GACAATTCGACCGCATCGGAATCGGTCTCCGCGCCTTCGGCCACGACGTCCATGCCGAGGTCATGGGCAAGCGTAATGATCGAGCGCAGGATCACCGGGCGCGTGCCCTTGCTCGTGGTGCGCACGAACGACTGGTCGATCTTGATGGTGTCGAACGGAAACCGCTGCAAATACGACAGCGACGAATAGCCGGTGCCGAAATCATCGAGGGCGAGGCCGGCGCCCAGTTCGCGAACCCGGTGCAGCATCTGCGCGGCGTGCTCGGGATTTTCCATCACGACGGATTCGGTGAGTTCGAGCTTGAGCGAGCCGCGCGTCAGCGGCGCCCGGGTCAGCACGGTGCGCAGATCCTGGATCAGGTCGTGGCGCAGCAACTGGCGCGACGAGATGTTGACGCTGGCGAACAGCGGACTGCGATGGCGCAGCGTGCGCTGCCAGGTGCTGAGCTGGCGCGCCGTGCGTTCGAGAACGAACAGCCCCAATTCGACGATCAGCCCGGTCTCCTCGGCGATGGTGATGAATTCGGCGGGCGACATGCGGCCCTGCTTCGGATGGTTCCAGCGCGCCAGCGCCTCGAAGCCGGCGACGGCGCGGTCCTCGAGCCGCACGATCGGCTGATACAGGATGGTGATCTCCTCGCGCTCGATCGCCCGGCGCAGATCGGATTCCAGCGTCAGCCGATCGGTCTTGCGCGCCCGCATGGCGGCCTTGAACACCTCGATACGGTCGCCGCCGCCGCGCTTGGCGTGATACATGGCGAGCTCGGCGTCTTTGAGAATCTCTTCGCCGCGCTGCGGGTCCTTGTCGCCGAGCGTCATGCCGATCGAGCCGGTGACGAAGATCTCGCGATCGTTGAAGGTGATCGGGGCGCGCAGCGTGCGCCGCAGCGTCTGCGCCAGCGTGGTGACGCGCGCGGCTTCGTTCTCGGACAGCAGGATAAGACCGAACTGGTCGCCGGCGAGGCGCGCCAGCGTGTCCTGCGGCTTGATCACCCGGCCCAGCCGCCGCGCCAGCGTCAGCAGGATGGAATCGCCGACCGCCATGCCGACCGAATCGTTGACCTGCTTGAAGCGGTCGAGGTCGATGACCATCACGGTCGGGCGGATCTTGGGATCGCTTTTGGCGAAGCCGAGCACGGCGTCGAGCCGGTCGAGAAACAGTTCGCGGTTCGGCAGGCCGGTGAGGTTGTCGTGCACGGCGTCATGCAACAGCCGCTCCTCGGCGGTCTTGAATTCGGTCACGTCGGTGAGCGTGCCGACGAGCCGGATCACCTCGCCGTCGGAGCCCACCACCGGGCGCGCCCGCATGGCGAACCACAGATAATGGCCGTCGGCGGTGCGCAGCCGAAAATCCTGGGCGACGCGGCCGCGCCGCTGTTCCAGCACGTTGTCGAGGGTGGCGCGGAAGCGGTCGCGGTCGAGCGGATGCAGCACCTCGAGCCACTTCGCCGCCGGGCCTTCGAGCGCTCCGGCCTTGAGCCCGAGCACGGTTTCGGTCTCGGCGCTGGTAAACACCTTGTCGGAAGCGACGTCCCAGTCCCAGATCATGTCGCCGGCGCCGGTCAGCGCCAGCGCGCGGCGCTCGATGTCGGACACGATGCCCTGGGCGATGCCGCCCGCAAAGGCATGCTGCATCACCGTGAAGCCGATCAGCATGACGATGAGCACCAGGCCGCCCAGCAGCGCCGGCCCGACGATGTCGTTGGTCACGAAGCCCAGCACCGTCATCGCGGCGCCGATCACCCACACCACCAGCAGCAGCCAGGTCGGGATCAGCATCACCGCGCGGTCATAGCCGTGGGTGGACAGATAGACGACCAGGGCGAAGCCGAGCACCGCGACGAAGAACAGCGAGATGCGGGCGATGCCCGAGGCCACTTCGGGCGAGAACAGGGCGATCGCCACCAGCGCGCCGAGAAAGGCCAGCCAGCCTACCGTGATATGCGCGTAGCGCACGTGCCAGCGGTTAAGATTGAGATAAGCGAACAGGAACACCAACAACGTGGCGGCAAGGATCGCTTCGCCCGACGCGCGCCAGACCCGCTCGGCGCCCGACGACATGTCGAACACCTTGCCCCAGAACCCGAAGTCGATGCCGATGTAGACCAGCACCGCCCAGCCGAGCGCGGCGGCGGCGGGAAACATCACGCTGCCTTTGACCACGAACAGGATGGTCAGGAACAGCGCCAGCAAGCCGGCGATGCCGATGACGATGCCTTGATAGAGCGTCAGCGAATTGACCTTGTCCTTATAGGCGTCGGGCTCCCACAGATAGAGCTGGGGAAGCCGCGGCGTGCGCAGTTCGGCGACGAAAGTGATGACCGTGCCGGGGTCGAGCGTGATGCGGTACACGTCGGCACTGGGATTATCCTCGCGCTCGGGCGGGTCGCCGGAGGACGGCGTGATATAGACGATGCGCGACAGTCCGAGGTCCGGCCAGATCAGGCCGGAGCCGACCATGCGGTAATGCGGCGCCACGATGAGACGGTCGATCTGCTCGTCGCCATTGTTGGCGAGCGCAAAGACCGCCCAGTTCTTGCCGGCCTCCCGGGCGCGCACCTCGATGCGGCGGACGATGGCGTCGGCGCCGGGCGCAGTCGAGACCTGGATGCGGTCGCTGTCGGTGCGCTGATATTCGACGGCGTCGGTCAGATCGATAGCCGCGGCGTCAGTGCGGACATTGACGGCTTCGACGGCCTTGGCGGTGGAAGTGCCGGCGAAAGTCGCCAACGCGACAGCCAGAAGGAGACCGAACGCGGCGATGCACGAGCTGAGTGTGCGGAACGCGGTAGCGCGCGGAAATGCCAAGAAACGACCTCCGAGGCCGGCAGCCTGCGCCGCTCGCGTCACCACGTTCACTGATCCCCCGCCCCTTTTATTAGGCTGCCCCGCGTGCCGGGAACCCTATGCGGCAGGTTTGCGCCGAATTTTCGGCTCTGCGGCCTGCCGAGCGGTACCTTCTGCCGAAAGTCGCGCGGCAGCAACGCTTTGGTAGCCTTTGGGGCCTCGCGGAGCAATGGATGTTTCCGTGTACTTTCAAAGGGTCAGAACGATCTTGGCGGTATGATTAGTGGCTGTCGTGGTGCGGCCGTGGGCGTTTCGGCGGCGGCCGCCGGGCATGACAACTTGGGCGGACGCGGTAAGATTGGTCAAACGAACGAGGGCGATGATGGCCGCTGTCGATCCGGACGAACTGCCAAAAAAGAAAATCACCCACGAGATGGGACAGGATTTGGCGCTGCTGTCGGTGACCGAGCTCGCCGAGCGCATCGCCCTCCTGAGCGCGGAAATTGGGCGCCTCGAGGCCGAAATGAAGCGCAAAAACGCCTCCAAGTCCGCCGCCGATTTGTTCTTCAAGAAATAGCTTGGGCGAATTCAGCGCGTCGCCGCGCGCGTCGCCTTACCATCTTGCTCACACCAAACGCCAGCGCGATTCGGCAATTTTCTGCAATTTCTTAACCTTTGGTTAAGCTTTCTCGTTCATTACACATCTTGTCCATCTTCTGGACATCGAGTGGCTCCTGTCCACTCTGTTTGACGCCTCCCTGTTATCACCTTGAGCCGCCGGCGACGGCGGCTCTTTTTTATGTCATTGCCGCGGCTTTCGCGTGTGCGGCCATTTGCTGGCGGCAACTATGTCGGAAGCTTTGGGTCAGACGCCGCTGGACTCCGAGCCCGCCGCGCGCGATGCTGGTCGCCGGTGTGAGGCGTATCCATGTCTGAGAAGCGTTCGATCGAGGCCGGCGCGGTCTCCTTCACTGAGCGATTGACGAGTTCGCAGGCCTTCGCCACGTTGTTTCGCGACGGCATGGCGCTGGTCGAGGAGACGGCGAGCTATCTCGACGGTGCGGGCCGGCAGGACTGCAAGAAACTCGAGCGCAGCGGGGCGTTAGTCTACGCCACCGAAAGCATGCGGCTCACCACGCGGCTGATGCAGCTTGCCTCATGGCTGTTGCTGCATCGGGCGGTCAAGGAAGGCGAGATGACGCTCGCCCAGGCCAGCAAGGAAAAGAGCAAGGTCAGGCTCGCTGCCTGCGAACCCGGCGATGCAAAATCCATCGCGCTGCTTCCCGGCAAGCTGCAGGAGCTGATCGCCCGCTCGACCAAATTGCAGGCCGAGGTGCGCCGGCTGGACGCGACCATGCACGCCGCGCCGCCGTTTCGGATCGCCGTCGGCAATCCGGTCGAGCGGCAGCTGGGATTGCTGAAAGCCGCCTTCGAATCCGACGGCCTCTAGGCACGATCGGCCAAAAGCTTGCCCGCGGACTTGGTCCGGGGGCGGAAACCGGCTTTCCGACCAGATCACGCTCAATCAAAAGCGTCAGAGCGCCAATCGATTCAATCTGAAACGATTGCCCTTTGGCTATTTCACCGGCGCGGCGTCCGGAATAAAGCGCTGGCCGAACGCCGGCTCGTTGTGGGGCGTCGGCGGCAATTCCCACGCCCCCGTCGACGGCGGCCGCACTTCGGCGTCGACATGGACGTCGAGCAGATACGGCTTGTTCGCCTTCACCGCGTGCTCCAGCGCGCCGCGGAAATCCTGCGACTTCGTCACCGTGAGCGCTTCGACGCCTGATGCCTTGGCCCAGGCCGCGAAGTCCGGATTGTACGGCTTGTTGTTGGCGCCCTGGTGGAACATGGTGCCGTGCTCGCGGCCGCCGAACATGCCGAGCTGAATGTCGCGGATCGAGACCCAGCCGAAATTGTTCCAGATCACCCAGACCACCGGAATGTCGTATTCCACCGCGGTGCAGAGCACGTGCGGCACCATGGTGAAGCAGCCATCGCCGGTGACCGCGACCACGGGCCGATCCGGCGCCGCAAGCTTGGCGCCGAGCGCGCCCGCGGCGCCGAAGCCCATGCCGGAAAAGCCCCAGGAATTGAGCATGCATTGCGGCTTCCGCGCGTTCCAGAACTGCATGTACCAGTTGTGGGAAACGCCGACGTCGCAGCAGATGATGCCGTCGTCCGGCAGCACCGCCTGGCAGTCTGCCACCACACGCTCGGGCCGCATCGGCGCGGCATGTGTCTCGAAGTTCGGCCGCACGAAGCTGTCCCATTGCGCGCGCCATTTCCCGATGTCGGCGAGCCAGGCTTGCGTCTGTCCGGCCTTGCCGGCGAATTCGACGCTGCGCCGGTCGAGTTCGGCGAGGAGCTGACGCAAGAACGTGCGCGCATCGGCGAGGATGCCGAGATCGGGCGGATAATTGCGGCCGATCTCGGCCGGATCGACATCGGCATGGATGAGCTTGGTGGCCGGAAAATTCCACGAATAGCCGGGCATCCATGACGAGGCCGAGCGGTCGTCGAACCGCGCGCCGATGGCGATGACGAGATCGGCGCGGCGGCCGGCTTCGTTGGCCGGAAACGCGCCGTTCCTTCCGATGAAGCCGAGCGACAGCGGATCGGTCATGTCGATGCAGCCCATGCCGTTGGGCGATGAGATCACCGGAATGCCCAGGCTTTTGGCGAACGCGGTAAGCTCGCGGCTCGCCTCGGAGAGGGTGACGCCGTGACCGATGAAGATGACCGGCCGCTGCGCGCTCAAGATCATGTCGAACGCGCGCGAAATCTCTTCCGGCGAGGCGCCGCTCCGTTGCGCGTTCAGCGGCGGCGCCGGCGGCGGCATTTCGACCTCATCCTCTTCCTGAAAGACATTGAACGGCACATCGATGTTCACCGGGCCCGGCCGGCCGGACAGCATCGTTGTCATGGCCTGCCGCAGCGCCAGCGGCAGCATGTCGACGCGGGTCGGCTGAAAGCTTCGCTTCACCACCGGGCGCACGATGTTGACGAAGTCGGCCTGGAAGTGCCGGTTGATCTCCTGAAACGGGCTGCGGTTGAACTGCTGGGTCGGCACGTTGGCGGTGATCGACAGCAGCGCCGAGGAATCGGTCAGCGCGCAGGCCAACGGCATGATGATGTTGCAGGAGCCCGGACCGCACGAGGTCAGCGTCGCCACCGGCTTGTGCCGGACGCGGAAATAGGCGTCCGCCATGTGCGCCGCGACCTGCTCATGGCGCGGCGAAATGAGCTTGATGCGGTCGCGCGCTTCATAGAGCGGATCGAGCATGCCGACATTGCCATGCCCGCAGATGCCGAACACGTACGGAATGTCGTTGGCGATCAGATATTCGGTGATCAGTTCGGCACCTTTCATGCGTGGCATCGGGTTTCCTTGCAGGGGTTCAAAGCGGCTACCTGGCGCGCCGATTATAGGCGCTGGCGCAGCCGGCCAACAGACGACGAATCCTTGGCCGACGAAGAGGCGTTCAGAAATGCGGGCGGAATGCCGGCCCGATCTTCTCGATATGGCCGGCGAACGGCGCGCCGACGTGACCGGGGAAGACCAGGGCGCCGGTCGCGGCGCAATCCTCGAAGACCCGCCGCCGGCTGCGCCGGGCTTCGTCGGCATTCGAGTTCTTGGGGAAATTCCAGTCCGGATAATAGACCTGCAGCAGGTGATGAAAGACATCGCCGACCACCATCGCCCGGCTGCCGCCGATATCGAGCTTGAACACGAAGTGCCCCGGCGAATGACCGCCGGCGGGCAGAATTTCGATGAACTCGTCGAGACGGTGAGGGCCGCTGACGAGGTCGGCGCGGCCGGCTTCGACGACCGGCAGGACGCATTCGCGAAACGAGCCGAATTCCGCGGGCGTCGTTGCCGGGTCGCCGTCGAGCTTCTGGAAATAATCGAAATCGAGCTTGGAAAAAACGTAGCGGGCGTTGGGAAACGTCGGCTGCCAGCGGCCGTCCCGCAATTGCGTGTTCCAACCGACATGATCGTGATGCAGGTGCGTGCACATGACGAGGTCGATCTCGTCCGGGCGCGCGCCGGCCGCGGCGAGGCGATCGAGCCACGGCGTGTCGAGCATGTTCCACCACGGCCGCAGCGGCCGCGACTTCTGATTGCCGCAGCAGCCGTCGATCAGGATGTTGCGGCCGTCGAGTTGCAAGAGCCAGCTGTGAACGCTGAGCTTGAGCTTGCGCGCCGCCGGATCGTAGTGGTGCGGCGCCAGCCAGTGGCCGTGCTCGGCCAGATGGGCGTCGGTCAATGCCGGGAAAATCTCCGCCGGCGGATAGATCGGCAGATAGGTTTCCTCGATCCGGGTGACGGTTGCCTTGCCGACCTTGAATACCGACATCGGCTAGGTCTTTGGGCAGGGTCTTTGGGCTGGGTCTTTGGCTGTCGTCGCCGGCCGGCAACCCGGTCCGCTATTTCTTGAGGAAGCCTTCGAATTTCTTGTTGAAACGCGACAATCGACCGCCACGGTCGAGCAGATGCTGCTGGCCGCCGGTCCAGGCCGGATGCGACTTCGGATCGATGTCGAGGTGCAACGTATCGCCGGGCTTGCCCCAGGTGGTCCGGGTGGTGAATTCGGTGCCGTCGGTCATGACCACTTTGACCATATGGTAATCGGGGTGCGTGTCGGGTTTCATGGCTGCCTTCAAGGGTTTTCGCGCGATTTCGGCGCGCGCGTGCTGACCGGAATTTGCCGGCTCTATACCGCGCCGGCCCCGTCGAAACAAGCCGCTGCTGCGGTCATCTCGCACGTTGCCAGCAGGCGCCCCAAGGGGCATTGTCCCGCGCAAACGGCGGCGGGGTGGCCGAAAAGGTGTTGCGGCGCATGAACTTCACTGCCGAAAAGGACGCCGCGAGCCTGGCGCCGGCCGGGTCGCCGCCGGTAGCGGCAATTGAGCCCGCAGGGCAGCCGGCCGCGCCGGCGCCTGATCTCGCGACCGCCGCGCCTGCGGAAAAGCGCAAGGTCAACTTGCGGCCGCTCGCATCGCTCTTGCCCTATGTGAAACGCTACCGCTGGCGCGCATTGGCGGCGCTCGGCGCCTTGATCCTGGCGGCGCTGACCACGCTCGTCGTGCCGATCGCGGTGCGGCGCATGATCGACTTCGGCTTCACCGCCCGCGGCATCAATCTCATCAATAGCTATTTTCTGGTCATGATCGGCGTGGCGGCGCTGCTCGCGCTGGCGAGCGCGCTGCGCTTTTACCTCGTCACCACGCTCGGCGAGCGCATCGTCGCCGATCTGCGGGGCGATGTGTTCGCCCATCTGACGTCGCTGTCGCCGGCGTTTTTCGACGAGGCCAGGACCGGCGAGGTGATCTCGCGGCTCACCGCCGACACCACGCAGATCAAGGCCGCCGTCGGCAGCTCGGTATCGGTCGCGCTGCGCAATCTGGTGCTGTTCGTCGGCGCCGCCGCCATGATGGTGGTGACGAGCCCGTGGCTGTCGGTGTTCGTGCTCGGCGCCATCCCGATCATCGTGCTGCCGCTTTACGCGTTCGGCCGCGCGGTGCGTCGCCGCTCGCGCTCGGCGCAGGACACCTTGGCCGAAGCATCCGCCTATGCGGCCGAGCTGATCGGAGCGGTGCGCGTGCTGCAGGCCTTCACCAGCGAACGGCTCGGCATTGCGCGCTTCCGCGAGGCGGTCGAGCGGGCCTTTCGCGCCGCGCGGGATTCGATCCGCGCCCGCGCCGTGCTCACCGGCATCGCCATCTTCCTGGTCTCGGCCAGCGTCGTCGTGGTGCTCTGGATCGGCGCCCATGAGGTGCTGACCGAGCAGATGACGCCGGGCCGTCTCGGCCAATTCATCCTCTATGCCGTGCTCGCCTCCGGCGCGCTCGGCTCGCTGTCGGAAATCGGCGGCGAGGTCGCGGCGGCTTCGGGCGCCGCCGAGCGGCTGTTCGAGATTCTGGCGATCGAACCTGCCATCGTGCGACCGGCGCAGCCGCTGCAATTGCCGATGCCGCCGCGCGGCGAAGTCGCGTTCGAGGATGTGGTTTTCTCCTATCCGACGCGGTCCAGCGTCGCGGCGCTCAATGGGGTATCGTTTCGGGTTCGCCAAGGCGAAAAAGTCGCGATCGTCGGCCCGTCGGGCGCCGGCAAGAGCACGATCTTCCATCTGCTGCTGCGTTTCTACGATCCGATCGCCGGCGCCATCAGGCTCGACGGCGTGCGGCTGGCCGATCTCGATCCGGCCGCGCTGCGGGGCCGTCTCGCGCTGGTGCCGCAGGACAGCGTGATGTTCGCCACCTCGGTGCGCGACAACATCCGTTTCGGCCGGCCGGAGGCGACCGACGCCGAAGTCGCGCGCGCGGCGGAACTGGCCCATGCGGCGGCGTTCATCGCCGCCCTGCCGCAGGGTTTTGACACGCCCGCCGGCGAGCGCGGCGTCACGCTGTCCGGCGGCCAGCGCCAGCGCATCGCCATTGCGCGCGCCATTCTGCGCGATGCGCCGCTGCTTCTGCTCGACGAAGCGACTTCGTCGCTCGACGCCGAAAGCGAAACCCAGGTTGCGGCGGCGCTCGCCGACCTGATGCGGGCGCGCACCACCATCGTCATCGCCCATCGGCTCGCCACCGTGCTGACGTGCGACCGCATTCTGGTGATGGAGGCCGGCCGCATCGTCGAGGAAGGCACGCACCAGACGCTGGTCGCGCGCGGCGGCCTCTATGCACGGCTGGCGAAACTGCAGTTCGAGGGGGCGTGAGGCGCGGCTTTAGAACTCCAGCAAGGCGCCGCCTGCGCTGGCGCGGCGGTAGCCCGGCAGCCGCGACAGCGCCCGCACCATGGCAAGCGCGTCGCGGCCGGGCGTATCGCCGTAGTCGGTGATGAAATCGACCAGGATGCGGTTGTCCGTCGAACTGGCGCTGATCGCAACACCGAAATCGTCGCCGCCGCCGATCATCGAGAGGGTTCGCGCCGCGTCGTCGGTATACGAGACGTCGGCGTCGTACCAGCACGTCGGCGAGATGCGCAGTTGAAAATTCGCCTTGCGGCTCAGCCGCTTCAACGCGTCGGGCGGGCGGCCGGGATTGGAAAAGGCGGCGACGAACTGCTCGTAGGTCTTGGTCTGCAAGCCGTGCGCGATCAACGTGACCATGCGGGCGAGGAGCTTCGCCCGTTCGCCGACGGCGACGCCGCCCCAGCCGAGCCGGCGCGCCGCCTGCTCGCGCCCGAAACTGCGCAGGCTCGCGACCCACTCGCCGATCCGTGATCCGCCTTCGCCCCGAAGCGTGCGGACGCTCTCCACCCAACCGACCATCGCTGCCCCCAGGCCCGTATCCCGGCGGACAGATTACAGCAAATTCGAGACGCGGAGTCTTGCATCACCGCTCGGTCAATTTCAGCTCGATGCGGCGGTTGTGGCTGAAGGCTTCGTCGCCGGTGCCGGGGTCGATCGGCTGGAATTCGCCGAAGCCGGCGGCGACCAGGCGCTGCGGCGAGACGCCCTTGCTGATGAGATATTGCACCACCGAGATGGCGCGCGCGGCGGACAGCTCCCAGTTCGACTTGAACGGCGACGTCGCGGTCACCGGCCTGGTATCGGTGTGGCCGTCGACGCGCAGCACCCAGTTGATCTCGGGCGGAATCTGCTTCTGCAGATCAACCAGCGCGGCCGCGACCTTGTCGAGCTCGGCGCCGCCTTCGGGGCGCAGCGTGGCGGTGCCGCTGTCGAAGAACAATTCCGACTGGAACACGAAGCGGTCGCCGACCACGCGAATGTCGGGGCGGTTGCCGAGGATGTCGCGCAGCTTGCCGAAGAAATCCGAGCGGTAGCGCGACAGTTCCTGCACGCGCTGCGCCAGGGCCACGTTCAAGCGCTGGCCGAGATCGGCGATGCGCAGCTGCGAATCCGTCTGCTTCTGCTCCGAAGCGCCGAGCGCCTCCTGCAGCGCGCCGATCTGGCTGCGCAAGGCCTTGATCTGCTCGTTGAGATTTTCGATCTGCGCCACCGCGCGGGCCGTCGCCGTCTTCTGCAGGTCGATCTGCGAGTTGAGGTTGTCGGTCTGGGCTTGATCCTGGCCGGCGGCGGGCGCTGCGGCGCTGGTCGCGTCGCGCAGCCGGTCGCGTTCGCCTTCGGCGGCCGACAGCGAAGCGCGCAGCTGCGACACCTGGTCCTGCAGGTTGGCCTTGCCGGTCTGTTCCAGCGACAGCAATTGGCCCAGCCGCGAGATCTGGGCATTGAGCCGGTCGAGCGCGGTGTCCTTGCCGGCCACTTCCTGCGACAGCACGAATTGCGCCACCATGAACACGGTGAGCAGAAAGATCACGCACAGCACCAGCGTCGACAAGGCGTCGACAAAGCCCGGCCAGTAATTCATGCCGCTGTCGCGGCGGCTGCGGGAAAGCGCCATTGAATGTTCGCTCCGGATGCTCGATCCGCTGCCTCAGTGCCTCAACAGCATTTCGACGAAGGCCTGATGGTTCGGAAAACCACTTTTCCAGATCATGCCTTTAGCGCTCGACGGTCTCGCGCGCGGTGCGCTCCATGAACCGCCGCAGGTCCTTGTTGAGCTTGGCCTGCTCGTCCGCCCAGTCGCGGATCATCTGCTGCTCGCTGCGCATGTGCTGCACCAGGCCCTGGATCGCTTCGGCGAGGTTGGCCATGGCGAGCGTGGTCGCCTTGCCGGCGCCGCCTTCGTCGATCGAGCGGCGCAGCCGTTCGATCGCGTCGGCCAGGCTCGCGGGCAGCGCCACGCCGCCGCTCACCGCGTCCTGCACCGTCGTCGCCAGCCAGTCCTCGACATTGGTGTAGAAGCGGTTCTGCGCCTGGCCGGCCTGCAGGTCGAGAAAGCCGAGGATGAGCGAGCCGGCGAGGCCGAACAGCGACGACGAGAACGAGATGCCCATGCCGCCGAGCGGCGCCGCCAGGCCTTCCTTGAGCGCCTCGAACACCGAATCGGCATCGCCGCCGATCTTGAGCCCGTTGATGATGCCGCCGACCGAGCCGACCGTCTCGATCAGGCCCCAGAAGGTGCCGAGGAGGCCGAGAAAGACCAGGAGGCCGGTCAGATAGCGGGAAATGTCGCGGGCCTCGTCGAGCCGGGTCGCCAGCGAATCGAGGAACGCCCGCATGGTCTGCGCCGAGATGGCGACCCGCTCGATGCGTTCGCTGCCGATGATCGCCGCCATCGGCGCCAACAGCTTGGGCACCCGCGTGGCGGCTGGCGTGCCGTCGGCGCCGCCGGCGCTGCGGTAGCTGTTGACCCATTTCACCTCCGGGAACAGCCGGATGACGTGATGGAACGCCAGGATGATGCCGATGAACAGGACACCGATGATCAGGGCATTGAGCCAGGGATTGGCCAGGAAGGCGTTGAGGATCTGGTGCTGCAGCACGAAGGCGATGAGCCCGCACAGGATGAGGAACACCAGCATCCGGATCAGGAAGATGCGGGGCGAGGCTAGCTGCGCTGGGTTCGGGTCGCTCGCCATCGGCTCAACTTGGGGCGCGGAATCGCAACATAATGGCACAGAGCCCGTGACATAAAAAAGCGTCGTTGGGCGTCGTTCTGCCGCACCGCGCCGACCTGTCACAGAATTTGCGGCAGGGTGATGGCGCGCCGTTGGCGACGCGGCGCGAGCGGCCGGTCATGGAGTGAGCGCCGGCTCCTTGGCGGCTTCCTTGAGCAGGCGAAGCAGTTCGTGGTGCATGGTGTCGTTGCCGGCGACGACCTGGGCCTTGGCGAAAATGGCGTCGCCGCCGTCGCAATCGCTGACGAAGCCGCCGGCCTCGCGCACCAGCAGTCCGCCGGCGGCGAGGTCCCACGGCGACAGGTCGCGCTCCCAATAGGCGTCGAGCCGGCCGGCGGCGATCCAGGCGAGGTCGAGGGTGGCGGCGCCGTAACGGCGCAGGCCGGCGAAGTGCTGCTGGGCGACGGCGATCTCGCGGCGCGCCAGCGCCAGGTCGCCGCGGCCGTAATGCGGCAGGCCGCAGGCGACCACGGCGTCGGCGAGCCGCTGGCGCGCGGCGACGCGGATGCGCTGATCGTTGAGGAATGCGCCCTTGCCGCGCTCGGCGATGAACAGTTCCTCATTGGCCGGATTGTAGGTCAGCGCGGCGACGATGGCGCCGTCGCGCTCGAGCGCGATCGACACCGCGAAATGCGGGATGCCGTGCA
>Ga0182024_10018595_pt1 | contig 12920 bp, 14 predicted proteins | sample P32metaG_FD_120480 | JGI IMG/M metagenome (GOLD analysis project Ga0182024, IMG submission 120480) | Permafrost microbial communities from Stordalen Mire, Sweden - P3-2 metaG (Illumina Assembly) | ecosystem: Environmental > Terrestrial > Soil > Wetlands > Permafrost | place: Sweden: Stordalen...
CCTGGTCGAGGCGCTGGGAGGAGCCCAGCCGTTTCCTGAATTTTCGCCGGAACTCCGGTCGCGTCTCGCGGTGTGGACGTGGGAAGCCTTCGCCGACCGCGTCGTGGCCGCGCTCGCGGCCGCGGGTGCGCCGGCGGCGTAGCTTGAAAAAATTCTCTTATAGTTGAAAATGGATACATCGGAACCGGTTTCAATTTTGCTCGTGGGGTGCGGCGCCATCGCGGAGCTGCTCCACGCGCCGGCGCTGGCCGCGCTCGAGCAGGCGGGGGCGGTGCGCGTGGCCGGGCTGGTGGATCCGGCGCCGGCGCGGCGCGCGGTGTTGGGAAAATTCTTTCCGCACGCGCCGGGGGTGGACCAGGTCGCGGCCCTGCCGGCGACAGCGGGAGCGACCCTGGGCCTCGTGGCTTCGCCCGCCCGCTTCCACGCCGAGCACACGCTGGCCTTGTTCGCGCGCGGCGCCCATGTGCTGTGCGAAAAGCCGCTCGCCGCCACGCTGGCCGAGGCGGATGCGATGAACAATGCCGCGGCGCGCGCGGGCTGCTTGCTGGCCGCCGGGCACATCCGCCGCTTCTACCCCTCCGTGCGCGGCATCCGCTCGATCCTGCAATCGGGCCGGTTGGGCCACGTGCGGGACGTGGATTACGTCGAGGGCCACCGGTTCGGCTGGCCCGCGGCGACGCCGTCCTTCTTCCGGCGCGACCAGGGCGGCGGCGGCGTGTTGCTGGATGTGGGCATCCACGTCCTCGACACGTTGCGCTATTGGCTGGGCGAGCCGGCGGAAGCTTCAAGCGCGGACGACGCGCTCGGCGGCGTGGAAACAAACGCCACCGTGCGCTGGCGATGGGCCGACGGCCTGGACGCCCGCGTGCGCCTGAGTTGGGACACCCTGCTGGAAAATGGCTGCCACATCCGCTGCGAAGCTGGAGAAATCTACTGGCGCGGCAACCCCGAGGGTTTTGAACTGCAGGTCGGCCAAACGGGCGATTGGCTGGCCGGCCAGGTCCATACCGTTTTGCCGGGAGACCTGCACCGTCTCCAAGCGGGCGACGATTACGGGCAGGCGTTTCTGACCCAGTTGCGCAACGTGCTTGGTGCGATGGCGGGCCGCGAGACGCTCGTGTGCCCGGGCACCGACGCCGCCCGCAACCTGGCCTGGCTCGAACGCGCGCGCGCGTAGCGCACTCCGTTGGCCCAACCCTGGCTCAGCCCGGCCGAACAAGCCGGCGCGGCGCGTCTGGCCGCCCTGACATGAAACCCATTGCCATTTTGGGCGCGGCCGGATTTGTCGGCGTGCGATTGGTGGAGACCCTCCACCTCACCGGCGTGCCGGTGCGGCCGATCGTGCGCCGGCCGTCGGCGTTGGCGACCCTGGCGCGGTTCGACCTCGACATCCGCCTGGCCGACGGTACGGACACCGCCGCGCTCACCGCCGCGCTCGCAGGCTGCGACACTTTGGTTGATCTGGCGTTCGGCGACCCGCAGGTGATTCGCGCCCTGGCGGATCACGTGTACGACGCCGCCAGCCGCGCCGGCATCAGACGGTTGGTTTACTTGAGTTCCGCCGCGGTGCAGAATCAAAATCCCGGCCCCGGCACCGACGAGAGCTCACCTTTTCCCAAGCAATTCGATTTCCCCTACAACGCCGCCAAGGCGTGGGCGGAAACTCGTTTGCGCACGCGCCGGGCGCGCGGCGCGGTGGAACTGACGATGCTGCGGCCCGGCCTGGTGTGGGGTCCGCGCGACCGCTGGGTGACTCCGTTTGTCCACGCGCTACGCCGTCGGGAAGCAGCCTGGACCGGCGGGGGCCGGGCGATTGCGAATACCATCCACGTGGACAACCTCGTGCACGCGATCCGCCAAGCGGCGGAAAAACCGGTGGACGGCGAAGTGTTCTTTGTCAACGACGCCGAGACCCTGACCTGGCGCGAATGGCTGTCGCCCTTTATCTTCGCACTCGGCCAAAGCGTGGAAAAGATCGCGGATTTGCCGCCGACCGGCCATGTCCACGGCTGGTCGCAGCGGCTGGAAAACGTGCGCGTCTCCGCGCCGGTGCAGCGTCTGGCCCCGCTCGTGTCCGGCGTACTGAAGCGCGTGGCCAAAGGCGCACTCGGGGGATTACGCGAGCCGCCCGCGCCCGCCGCGCTGGCGCTGCCAAGCCACGGGCCGCCGCCCTTGCCCGAGGAAATTTCGCAGTTGCAACAATGCCGCTGGCACTTTCCCAACGCTAAGGCGGTAAACAAACTTGGATACACGCCGCCGGTTTCCTTCGCCGAAGGCGCGGCGCGCACGCTCGGCTGGCTGCGCTTTTGCGGCCTCGCGCCCGCTCCCGCCGCATGAACGCCACCGCCGCCACCGCCCTGCCGGGGCGCGGTCCGTTGACGGTCATTGCGCCCGACGCGAGCCGCTGGGAGCGCCTCGTGTACAGCGTGCAAACCCGCGCCTCGCGCTGGGCCTGGCCGCGCCTGGCCTGGCTCAACCGAATCGGCGCGCGCGTGACGGTGCGCGACCTTTTCAGCACGCCCGGCGACACGCTCGTCACCGCGATCCTCTGCCGCCATTTGAAACAGCGCTGGCCGCGGCTGCGCCTCAACTGCGTGACCCGCAACCCCGATTTGCTTACCCACGATCCGCATTTGGATGAACTCAACGGGCCGCTGGGGCTGTTCGTCGCCGATTTCTGGTACCTCGATATCCAGCAACGCCGGGACAAGCACACCCACATTCTCGCGCGCAGTTTGGCCATGCTCGGGCTGGCCGGGGCCGAGTACCGCGCGCGCGTTTACCTGACCGAAGCGGAGCGCGCGGCCGCCCGCGCGCGCCTGGCCGGCATCCCCGCACCGCGCCTTTCCCTCAACACCCTCAGCGCTTTCCCGGTGAAAAATTGGCCGTTGGAAAAATGGCAGGCGATCCTGCCGGAATTGGCGCGGCGCGGCGCGTTGGTACAATTGGGTGACGACCGCGAGCCGGATTTTCCCGGGGCGCTGCGATTGGCGGGCCAATTGAGCCGGCGCGAATCGCTGGCGGTGCTCGGGGAGTGCGCGGTGCACCTGGGGCCGGACAGTTTTCTGATGCACGGCGCCAACGGCCTGGACGTACCGTCGGTCATCATTTACGGCGGCTCGCGCACCCCCGCCAACCTCGGCTATGCCGCCAATCGCAACCTTTACACCGAGATGGCCTGCAGTGGTTGCTGGCTTTCCGGTTTGCCCGGCTCGGAATGCCCGTACGGTCTGGCGTGCATGGAAGCCATCTCGCCCGCGATGGTGCTCGCGGCGGTGGACGAACTTTTGGCCCAACCGCGCCCAGTCGCAACGTCCGAATAGATCCTTCGCCATCTGCTTCGCTGCGATTCCCGCCCATGCCCGCTTCGTACACGGCCTACATTCCGGTCTTCAACCAAGCTCTCGTGCTCGGTTCGACGTTGGCGGGGTTGCGCGAGCAAAGCGTCCCACCGGCGGAAATTTTCGTCGTGGATGACGGCTCGACCGACGGTTCGGGCGACCTCGCCGCCGCCGCCGGCGCGACCGTGTTGCGTCAGCCGGGCAATCTCGGCCGCGGCGCCGCGCGGGCGCGCGCCCTCACCGAAGCGCGGCATGAATTCGTCCTGTGCGCGGACGCCGGCAAGCGCATTGCGGCGGATTTTGCCGCGCGCGGCCTGGAACATTTTGCGCGACAAGAGCGCCTCGCCGCCGTGCACGGGCGGGTGGGCCAGCCGCCGGCCCGCACGCTCGCGCACCGCTGGCGCGGGCGCCATTTGTTCCTGGCCCGCCCCGGGCCGGTCGAACCCTGCACGACCCACAACAGCGGGGCCGCGATGGTGCGCCGCGCGGCGGTGCGGCAAATCGGCAATTACAATGCCGCTCTGCGGGCGCACGAAGACGACGATCTCGGCCGGCGCCTCGTCGCCGCCGGTTGGGAAATTTGGTACGATCCGGCGATGCTGGCCGAATGCCTGATGCAAAATAATCTGCCGGAAGTGTTCGCGCGCTACGCCCGTTGGTTTGAACCGCGCGACCGCGGCTGGTCGTGGCGCGACTACCCGCATAACCTGCGCACCGCCCTGCGGGTGATGGCCCCGCTCGACTGGGCGCAGCGCGACTGGCCCGCGCTGCTGGCCACGCTGGCGCTGCCCCATTATTTGCTCTGGCGCGCGGGCGCGGCTCCCGCGACCGAACTCAAACACCCCACCCCGCCCCTCCATGCGCCTTGAAAAAATCATCACCTTGGCCAACGAGCGGGTGGAACTTTACTTCCGCGCGATGGAGCGCTCCTTGCGCGCCACCGGCTGCGACCTGCCCTTGTGGGTCATCCCCTTCGACGAGCACCGCTTCGCCCTGCCGCCCAATGCGAAATGGTGGGAAAATGACGAGTTTTTCGCCTGGCTGGGCAAATTCCCCATGTGGCCCGACAGCCACAAATATGTTTGTCTGCTCGAGGCGAACTTCCAGTTCGTGGACACGGACGTCATCTTCCTGCGCAATCCGGCCGAGGTGCTGGCGCCGTACGCGGGCTTCGTCACCAGTTGCGGCCATTGGAGCAACCCGGGACACTGCGTGACCCCGGAGTCCGAGCGCATTCTGCGCCGGCGCACGACGCGCTGGCAGGCGTACGTCTTCAATTCCGGGCAATTTGCCTGCGATCGCGCGCTATTCCATAGCATGGCGGAACTGCGGGCAAAATTGGAGAGCCCCGAGCTGCGACCCATTTGCCTGGATTTTCCCTACCACGGCCAGCCCGGCTACAACGTGCTCGTGGCCGAGTCCGGCGTGCCGATGACCAACCTGATGCTGCCGCCCTCGCCCATGGAATCCACCTGGGCCGGCGATTATCACGGCGACTACGCCTCCTTCTGGCAGCCGCCGGAACGCCAGCCCTATTTCATCCACTGGGCCGGCGGCAAACCCAACGGCTTGCGCCCGATAGACGAGCTGTTCGCCCGCAACCTAACGCCCGCGGAGCGGGCCCTCTGGCACTCGCGGGTAGCCGCGCGCCTGCCGCCGAATTTGCGGGAACGCGCCCGCGCCGTGGTGCGCGCCGCGCGCCGGGCCTGGCGCGGGGAAATTTTCTGATTTTTTTGCGTGGCCTCAACTGTTCGCATTCTTGGCCTGGATTTTTTCCAGGGTACCGTCGCCGAAGCCGTCGCCGCGGCGCGCGCCGGCGGGCTGGTGATGGCGCCCTCCGGCCCGGGCTTGGCCGAGTTGCCCGACGATGCCGACTACCGCGCCGCCCTCGCCGCCGCCGACCTGCGCCTGCTCGATAGCGGGCTGCTGGCCTGGCTCTGGGAAGCGCGGCACCACCGGAAACTGGACCGCATTTCCGGCTATCTTTTCCTCCAGGAATTTTTGCAGATTCCCGAAATGTCCAACCCCTCCGCCTCGCTCTGGGTCGCGCCGACGGATGCGGCCGCCGCGCGCACGCGCGCCTGGCTGGCGGAACGGCGCGGGCTCGTTTCGCCAACCGGATGCTGGCACGTCGCGCCGGTTTACCCGCGCACGCCGGTGCGCGACGAGACGCTGCTGACCTTGGTGCGCGCGCAGCGGCCACGCTTCATCATCATCGGAGTGGGCAGCGGACCGCAGGAGAAGCTCGGCGCGTGGCTGAAGGGTGAGCTCGACTATCAGCCGGCGATTTTGTGCACCGGCGCGGCCATCGCCTTCCTGACCGGCGAGCAGGCGCGCATCCCCGCCTGGGCCGACCGCGCGCGGCTGGGCTGGCTCTGGCGCTGCGTCAGCGAGCCGCGGAAGTTTGTGCCGCGCTACTGGCGGGCCCGCAAACTCGCCGCGCTTTACCGCCGCTACGGCGACCACGCGCCCGCGGCCAACTGAAGAAGTCTTTGATCGTGCAAATTCTTTCCCATCGCGGCTGGTGGAACCAGCCCGCGGAAAAAAACACCCCCGCGGCGTTTGCCCGGTCGTTTGCGGCCGGCTTCGGCACGGAGACGGATTTGCGCGACCTCCAGCGCCGGCTCGTCATTTCCCACGACCCGCCGGCGGACGGCGCGTGGACGGCGGAGGAATTTTTTGCGCTGCACGCCCAGCTCGGGCCGGGATTGCCGCTGGCGCTGAATGTGAAGGCCGACGGGCTGCAAAGCTTGTTTGCGGAGTGCTTTTCGCGTTACGGTCTGGCGGAAGCCTTTCTTTTCGACATGTCCGTCCCCGACGCGTTGGTCTATCATCGCCGCGGCTTGCCCTTCTTCACCCGCCAAAGCGAGCTCGAACCCCAGCCCGCGCTCTACCGCGAGGCGCAGGGCGTTTGGCTGGACAGTTTTTTTGACGAAGCCTGGATCATACCCGCCGTGCTCGATGCGCACCTGGCCGCCGGCAAACGCCTCTGCCTGGTGTCGCCGGAATTGCACGGCCGCGACCCCGCGCGCTTCTGGGAACAGCTCTACCTTTACCCCGCGCGCGCCGACTCGCGCCTGCTCCTGTGCACCGACCGGCCGGACGAGGCGCAGCGCCTCGGCCTGGCCGCGGCTTGATTTTCCCCATGTCCGCCCTGCCCCCTCCCGGACCCGTGAAAGCCGTCGTCTTTGACATGGACGGCGTGCTGATTGACGCGCGCGACTGGCATTATGAAGCCCTCAACCGCGCGCTGGGTCTGTTCGGCCATTCCATCAGCCGCTACGACCATTTGGTGACCTTCGACGGCCTGCCCACGCGTCAGAAGCTGGAGATGCTTACGCGCGAGCGCGATCTGCCGCGCGGGCTGCACCCGTTCCTCAACGAACTGAAACAGATCTACACGATCGAGCTGGTGCACGCGCGCTGCAAGCCGCGCTTCACGCACGAGTTTGCGCTGTCGCACTTGCGCGCGGCGGGGTACCGGCTGGCGGTGGCGTCGAACTCGGTGCGTCAAAGTGTCGAACTGATGATGGAGAAATCCAATCTGGCTTCTTACCTCGAAGTCCTGGTGAGCAACGAAGACGTGCGCCACGCCAAACCCCATCCCGAGATTTACCAGTACGCCATGGCCAAGCTCGGCACGCGGCCGGAGGAAACCCTGATCGTCGAAGACAATCCGCACGGCATCGCCGCCGCGCAGGCGGCCGGCGCGCACCTGCTGGTCGTGCACAGCCCGGCGGAGGTCACGCTGGACCGGCTGCACTGGCGCTTGGCCGAACTCAACCCGCCTTCCGCATGAACATCCTCGCCCTCATGGCCGGCGGCAGCGAAGCCTTCGCGGAGGCCGGCTACACCTTTCCGAAAAACCTCGTGGAAATCGGCGGCAAGCCGCTGGTGCAGCGGGTGCTGGAAAACCTCCTGCCTCAGCTGCCGGCGGATGGGCGGCTGGTGACGGTTTTGCGCCACGACGAAGTGCTGCGTTTTCACACCGCCTCGGTCGTCAACCTGCTGGCGCCCGGCGCGGTGATTGTCGAGACGCCCGGGCCCACCGCCGGCGCGGCCTGCACCGCGCTGCTGGCCATCGAGCACCTCAACGACGACACCCCGCTGCTGATTGCCAACGGCGACCAGCTCTTCGACTGCGATCTGGCCGCCGCGCTGGCCGATTTTCGCGCGCGTTCCCTCGACGGCGGCATCGTCGTCTTCGACGACGTGCACCCGCGCTGGTCGTTTGTGAAGGTGGATGCCGACGGCCGGGCCGTCGAAACCGCGGAAAAACGGCCCATCAGCCGCCTGGCGACCGCCGGCCTGTACTATTTCGCGCACGGGAGCGATTTCGTGCGCGCCGCCACCGGCATGATCAAAAAAGGGGCCGACGTGAACGGCCTGTATTACGTCTGCCCGGCGTACAACGAATTGATTCTCGAACAAAAAAACATTGGCGTGCACGAGATTCCCAAGGCCGCCTACCGCTCGCTGGCCACGCCGCAGGGCGTCGCGGCGTACGACGAGTATTTGCGCGAGCAAAGCAAACGGGTCTGAGCGGCCCGACGTTTTCCCATGCGTTTCGCCCGGCTGGAAGATTTCACCAAAGGATGGTTTGCGGGGGATTTTTCACCCACGCTGCTGGCCACGCGCGCCGTCGAGGCGGCCGTCAAACATTACCGCGCGGGCGATGTTGAAGCCGCGCACTACCATAAGATCGCGACGGAAATCACTGTCATCGTGAGCGGCCGGGCGGAAATGTGCGGCCGCGAACTGGGCCCGGGCGACATCATTCTGCTCGAACCCGGCGAGGCGACCGGCTTCCACGCCTTGACCGATACGGTGACGGCGGTGCTCAAGCTCCCCTGCACGCCGGGCGACAAATATCCGGTGGGATCCTGATGCTGCACATCGTCATCCCCATGGCTGGCCGCGGCGCGCGTTTCGCGCAAGCCGGCTTCACCGATCCCAAGCCCTTGATCCCCGTCGGGGGCCAGCCGATGGTCGAATGGGTGGTCGAGAACGTGCGACCGGCGCGCGCCCACCGCTTTTACTTCCTTTGCCTGGGCGAGCATCTGGCGCGTTACCCGCGCCTGGCCGCGACCTTGCGCGAACTCGCGCCCAACTGCGAAATCATTCCCGTATCGGGAGTGACCGAGGGCGCCGCGTGCACCGTCTTGCTCGCGCGCTCCTTCATTAACGATGACCAGCCCCTGCTCCTCGCCAATTCCGACCAATGGGTGGCCGCGCCGATTGACGATTTCCTCGCCCGCACCGACCAGCCGGGCCTCGACGGCCTGATCATGACCTTTTGGGCCAACCACCCGAAGTGGTCCTATTGCCGCCGCCGACCCGATGGCACCGTCAGCGAAGTCGTGGAAAAGCAGGTCGTGAGCAACGACGCCACCGTCGGCATCTACCACTTCGCGCGCGGGGCGGATTTCGCGCGCGGAGCCGACGCGATGATCGCCCGCAATTTTCGCGTGAACAACGAATTTTACGTCGCGCCGGTGTATAACGAACTGCTCGCCGCCGGCGCGCGGGTCGAGGTGTTTACCATCCCGGTGAGCGACATGCATGGCCTGGGCGTGCCCGAGGATTTGGCCATATTCCAGCGCACCGCGCATTTCCACGATCGGAAACGCGCGGAGGACTGATCTCGCCGCATGATTTCCCCCGCTGAGATTTCGGTGGTGGTGCAGGGGCCGGTCGCGCCAGGCGCGGCGGACAAGCCCTTCACCACCGCCGCCGCGTTGGCCGGCGTGCGGCGGTTGCTGCCGGAGGCGGAATTGATTCTTTCCACCTGGCCGGGCTCGGATTTGGCCGGATTGTCGCCCGATCTTCTGGTGCAGCCGGCCGACCCGGGCCCGCAATTCATTTCCGAAAAATGCGCGCGCAAATACAACAACCTCAACCGCCAGATCGTTTCGACCGCCGCGGGTTTGCGCGCGGCCACGCGGCCGTGGACGTTGAAGCTGCGCACCGATTCGCTGCTCACGCACACCGGCTTTTTGGCGGCGGCGGAAAGTTTTCCGCGCGCACCCCGCTGGTCGGTCTTTTCCGGGCGCCTCCTGACAGCCGACCTCGGCTGCGTGAATCCGCGGCTGGCGCCCGAATTGTTTCACGTCTCCGATCTGTTCCATTTTGGCCGCCGCGAAGATTTGCTGGCGTTTTGGGACGCGCCGCTCGCGCCCGAGCCCGAAACCAGCCAATGGTTTGTCCACCGCCCGCCGCCGCCGATCGCGTTCTTTCCGGAGGCCAATTTCCTGCGCTACTCGCCCGAGCAATACCTCTGGCTCTCGTGCCTGCGCCGCCGCGGCCATTCCTACGAATTTTTTGGCATCAATGACGTGCGCCTGGGCCAGGCCTGGGCCTCGGAGCAGCTATTTCTAAACAATTTTCGCTGCTTTAAGCCGGACGAGTTCGGGCTGGCTTTGCCGCCGCACATCGAATCGAATCGGCCGAATCAATTTCATTACACCGGGGAAGTTTGGTCGAGGCTGTGCGCCGAGACGATTGCGCGGCGCGCGAACCCGGGTTATCGCTTGCGCCTGCTGGCCGACGTGCTTCGTTGCCGCGAGCGCCAGCGCTGGCGCACGTATTCGTATCGCTATCCCGAAAAATTTCTCGTTCGGTTGATGCGCCGCCGCGCGGATCGTCGCATCGCCGCCAGCCTCGCCCGCGCCCAAGACTCCCGACTCCCATGACCACCTCAAATCCTCTCGTAAGCATCCTCATTCCGGTCTATAACCGCGAGCGGTTCATTGAACGGGCCGTCCTTTCGGCTCTGGCACAGACTTACGCAACAACGGAAATCGTCATTGTTGACAATGCCAGCACCGACGGCACCTGGGACAAGCTGACGGAGCTTAAAAACCGCGATCCCCGCATCGCGATTTTTCGCAACGAAACCAATATCGGACCCGTGGCAAACTGGCTGCGGACGGCCGAACTGGGGCACGGCGTCTATGGAAAATACCTCTTTTCCGACGATCTCCTGGATCCGGTATTTCTGGAGAAAACCGTCCCCTTTCTCGAAGCCCATCCCCACGCGGGTTTTGTTTACGGACCGGTGGTTCTCGAATTGGAATCGGACGCGCATTCATTTGACATTTACGTCAAGCCCCCGCCCGGATCGCCGTTGGCCACGATGGATTGGTTTGTCAGCGAAACATTCAAAGCGCGCATCGACAACAACGAGTTTCCGGTAAACCCCAGTTGCGCCCTCTTTCGCCGGGCCGATCTCATCCCTGCCCTCCGGGAGGGGATGCAGCTCGATCCGGGGAAAAAATTCCAGATGTTTGAGCATAGCGGAGGCGTGGATCTCTGGATTTACTTGTACGCCGCCCGAAAATACTCTCATTACGGTTACTTGCCGGAGGCGAAAAGTCACTTCCTATCCTCCCATGATGCCTTGTCAATTATTTGCGGGCGCGCGTCGCTCTTCGAGGGCTATACGCGATCGCGGCTTCATTTTGCGGAGCAATTTCGCGGGCCGAAAGTGACCCGCTTGGTGGCGGCCCGACTATGGCTGACCGCGTGCAACCGGGAGCGGCATCTTTACTCTCCCTTCACCTTTTGCCGACGGTATTGCGACGTCAACCAACGTATACTTCCGATTTTGCAGGCTATTTGCGAATTGTTAACGAAACGCCTCAAGCGCCTGCTGGGTTCTTCGTGACCGACACGATAAAGACCGAAGAAACGACTCACGTACCGCTCGTGCCCTCGTGAAAATCGTCTATGAAGTGACCAGCCTTGGCTACGCGCACGGCGTGACGGCGCACATGGCGGGTATCTACCGGATGATGTGCGAGGTCATCCTCAGTTCGCAACGGGCCGAAGGCATGGAGATCGGCGTGTGCGCGGACACGCATCCGCTGTCCGACTACCTCACCTGGCAGACTTGCCACGACTTGAAACTGCTGCAACGCGCCCGGTGGGCTTCGGCCTGGCATCACGTGCTGCCGCGCGCATCCTATGCCCGTCTCGACGCGGTGAGCCGGGCGCGGCCGGGGCTGGCTTCGCTCGCGCCGCGGGCAGTCAAAAAACTTGGATTGCTCACCTCCTGGCGCAACCGCGGCCACGAGCCTCACGACATTTTCCATTCGCTGCATTACCCGCTGCAGACGGAATCCTCCTTTCGCGTCCGCGCCCGTTTTCTCGCCGTGTACGATTTGATTCCGATCAAATTTCCGGAACTCTGCGGGGGCGCGGACGATTTGGCGGCGGCCTACCATGCCTCGGTGATGCGCAGCGCGCGGCCGCAGCAGGACTGGGTGAGCGTCAACTCCGCCTCCACCCGGAACGATTATTGCGAATTCACCGGCATGGCGCCCGAGCGGGTGTTTATTTCTCCATTGGCCGCCGGGCCGGAATTTCATCCGGTGACGGATGCCGCCGGGCGCGCGCGGACCCGCGAGAAATATAAGCTGCCGGAGGGCCCTTACGTGTTGTCGCTGTGCACGCTCGAACCGCGGAAGAACCTGGCCCACTTGGTCCGGTGCTTCGTGCGTTTTCTCGACGAGACGCGCGCGGACGCGCACCTCGTTTTGGCCGGCGCGCAGGGCTGGAAGTTCGACGCGCTCTTCCAAACCATTGCCGGCGCCGGCGCGTGGCGTGAACGCATCGTCTGCCCGGGCCGCATTGCCGACGAGGATTTGGCCGCTGTCTATTCGGGCGCGCGCGTTTTTGTTTACCCCACTTTGTACGAAGGCTTCGGCCTGCCGCCGCTCGAAGCCATGCAGTGCGGCGTGCCGGTCATTTCGTCCAACACCAGTTCGCTCCCGGAAGTGCTGGGCGACGCCGGCCTCATGATTTCGCCGACGGACCCGGACGCCCTGTGCGGCGCGTTGCAACGCGTGCTCAGCAATGATGCCTTGCACGCGGATTTGCGCGCGCGCGGTCTGGCCCGGGCGCGGTTGTTCACCTGGGAGCGCACCTTTGCGACGCTGCTGGACGGCTACCGCACGGCGCTGGCGGCTTCGTAATCGCCCGGCTTGAAATTCACCCATGCTTTTCACCGTCGTCATTCCCACCCGCCGGCGCGACGACTTGCTGGCGCAGTGCCTGGAACGGCTCGGGCCGGACCAGCAATTGGGCATGAGCTTGCTGCCTTACACCCGCGCGGCCAGCCGACCGCCGCTGCCCTTGCCTTCCTACGAGGTGCTCGTGACCGACGACGGCGGTGAACACACCGCCGAAGCGATGCTGCAAAAAGACTTTTCCTGGGCCGGCTGGACCGCCGGGCCGCGCCGGGGTCCGGCGGCGAACCGCAATCATGGCGCGCGGCAGGCGCGCGGCGATTGGATCGTGTTCACTGACGACGACTGCCTGCCCGAGCCGGGCTGGCTGCAGGCCTACGCCGACGCCGCCAACCTTCATCCCGATTGCCCGGTGTTCGAAGGCCGCACGCTGGCGCCGCGCGCGCGGCAACGCCTGCTGGAAACCGCGCCCATCAACGAAGCCGGAGGCAACTGGTGGTCGTGCAACCTCGCGGTGCGGCGCGCGGTCTTTGTCGAATTGAACGGTTTCGACGAGCGCTTTCCCTACGCGGCGATGGAGGACAAGGAGTTTCACTACCGAGCGACCCGC
>Ga0182024_10018596_pt1 | contig 12919 bp, 9 predicted proteins | sample P32metaG_FD_120480 | JGI IMG/M metagenome (GOLD analysis project Ga0182024, IMG submission 120480) | Permafrost microbial communities from Stordalen Mire, Sweden - P3-2 metaG (Illumina Assembly) | ecosystem: Environmental > Terrestrial > Soil > Wetlands > Permafrost | place: Sweden: Stordalen...
CAACCGTGGCGCAGCCGGGGAAGAGCTAGAAATGCCCATCTCTTTCAAGGAATCTCCCTGGTATATCCAGGCGCTGGTTTTCGTGGCGCTGGCGATTCTGCTGCTCGCCGCGGGTGAGTACGTCCCGGGCCTGCCGGTAGCCAAGGCGCGGCAGAATCTCGTGCAGGTTCGTGCGCAAGATACCAAGCTCAACCAGGAAGTCAGCGCCCTGCAGGTGTACGAACGGCGCTACTCCGAATTTCAGGTCGAGATGAGCGCGCTGAACAAGCAGCTCGATACGCTCAAGGCCATTGTGCCGGAAGAAAAAGAAACCGATGAATTCATGCGGCAGATGCAAGGCGCCGCGGCAGCCTCCGGCGTGCAAATTCGCAAACTAACGGCCGAGCCTGTGGTCACCCGCGACTATCACTATGATATGCCGTTTGATATTCAAGTGGACGGCCCCTATTACAGCATCGTGGACTTTTTCTCTCGCCTCAGCCGTCTCTCCCGCATCATCAACGTCGGCGACCTGACCTTCGCAGGTCTGAGTGCGGGCCACGCCGCCGGCTACCCGGTTCGCCCCAGTACAACGGTGACGGGCAGCTGCGTCGTTACCACGTTCTTCAGCAGCTCTGCGGCAGCAATCGTTCCGGTGGCGGCCAAGACGGCGGCTCGACCTGGAGCCCCGGCGCAGGCCAAGTGAGTGAGTATCGCCGAGACAGATCTTAGACACGCACAAGGTAAGGATTAAGCCGATCATGCGACTGCCAAATTGGAAAGGTCAAAGCATAAGTGAGCGGGGCAGGGCATTCGTTTTCCTGCTGATTCTCTTATCTGCCAGTCTCCCGCTGGCCGCGCAACATTTCCTGCAGCCCCCTAATGGCGTCCGGCAACAGGTGAATCCTCCTGCGCCGCCGAATGCACCGGGACAGGTACAGGAGCCCGCGCCCGCCAATTTGGGGGATGCGCAGGGCAAAGTGGTCTTGGCACGTTCGACTGGCGGCCGGCGTGATCCATTTTCGTCACTGGTTGTCAGGGACAAGACTGGGGCGATTCCCGATCATCTGCCGCCTGGAAAAGCGGGTCTGGTGATCGCAACATTGCGCGTGGACGGCATCATACGCGGCCCCAACGGCATGATTGCAATCGTCTCGAATCCTCAGCAGCGCGTCTATTTCCTGCGCGATGGTGACCGTCTGTTTGACGGCGACGTAGAAAAAATCAGAATGGACGGGATATCGTTTCACCAAACCGGAAAAGATCCCTTCGGCAAGCCGGTGGAGCGCCAGATTGACAAGCGCCTCTATCCAACCCCAGGAGAACAGCAATGAAGACCTATTGGCGGGCCCTTGGGCTCAGCCGCTTGTTTATCGTGAGCGCGGCACTCGTGCCCCTTTTCGCTGGTGCGCAGGCCATGAAGCCCGCCTCCGTGAGCGCATCGCCCTCGACCTCGGTTTCCGAAGTCGCGGTCGATCATGCTGGGCAGCGAACGCTGGTTCGCGTGGCGGGTAGCGGAAAGCTCAGCTATCACGTCACGCGGCAATCCGATCCGCCCCAGGTCATCGTCGACTTTGACAACGCCAGCCTCTCTCTGTTTCGCCATGCCATTCCTAGCGAATTCGAGCCGGTGGCGGGAATCCGCGTCGATCAGTTCACCACCAGCGCGGTCCGGATGGTCATCGATCTGACGCGACCCGCGACTTTGCTCGTGGACAATAGCGGTGCGTCCCTAGTCATCTCCTTCGCTGATTCCACGGTAGCCGCAAACCAAAGCCCAGTGCCGCCAGCGCAGAAAGTTCAGCTGAACGGCGGTGCGATATCCCCAACGGCCGCGCCGCAAGTCGTCAAGATTTCCACGCAGCCGTCCGCTGCCCACGCGTTCCCGCTTCCTGCTTCGCTGACCAATAGGGCCGGCCTTGCGAGTCCTCGTCCCCAGACGATCGGCTCCCCGGCAACATCCGCGGCGAGCGCGGCGCAGTCAAATCAGAATCTCGCTTCGGGGCCAGCTATTGCCAGTGCCGCCATGCCCGATCCTGCTCAGGCCGGCGCAGCGGCACCGCCGAACCAGAGATTTACGGGCGAGCCGATATCGGTGAATCTGAAGGATGTCGACCTGAAGGATTTCTTCCGCCTGATCCATGAGATCAGCGGCCTCAACGTCGTGCTCGACCCCTCCGTTCATGGCACAGTAACGCTGGTGCTGGATGAAGTTCCCTGGGACCAGGCCCTCGAGATTGTTTTGCGCAATAACGGTCTGGCGAAAGAAATCGACGGCAACGTGTTGCGCATCGTTACCCAGGACACACTCAGGAAGGAAGCCGAAGACCAAAGCGCGCTCGAAAAGGCCCAATCTGCAGCCATCGACCCGGTTACCTCCACGCGCGTTTTGAGCTATGCCAAGGCCAGCGAACTGGTCCTGCCGCTTCGGCGGTTCCTGTCGCCGCGTGGCGATATTATCGCGCAGGACCGCAACAACATGCTCATCATCCGCGACATCCCGTCGGTGATGCCGAAGGTTGACGATCTGATTCGCCAACTCGATCGCAAGACGCAACAGGTCGAGATCGAAGCGCGCGTCGTCCAGGCTTCACGATCGTTCGCGCGCGACATCGGCACCCAGTTCGGTTTTGCCGTAAATGCCGATGCGCAAACCGTTCTCGGTGGTATCCCGACGTCTACGTTTACCAGCCCGATTACGCACCCAGCCTCTCCCGCGCCGCCGCTGGTCCAAACCGGAACGACCTCTATACCGCTCGTCTCGAATTTCCCGGCGGTCGCCCCCACAAGCGGCATGTCCGTCGCTTTCAGCGGCAAAAACCTGGCACTCGATTTGCTAATCACCGCGGCCGAGAACAAAGGTATGGGCAAGTTGCTGTCCAGTCCGAGGCTGGTTACCCAGAACAACGCCATGGCCGTTGTGAAGCAGGGAACTCAGATACCGATTCAGACCACGATCAACAATACTATCTCGGTCCAATACATTGACGCGGTCCTGAAGCTTCAGGTAACGCCGCAGATAACCGCCGACGGTACGGTATTCATGGACGTGCTGGTAGAAAACACGCAAGTGGACAACGGCATCCCGCTCGTCAATGGTATCCCGGCACTCTCCACGCAGTCCGCGCAGACTAAAGTCCTGATCGGCGATGGCGGCACGGTGGTAGTGGGTGGCGTGATGTTCACGCAGCAAAACACGAGCGTCAACCAGGTGCCGCTGCTCGGCAGCATTCCGCTGATTGGCCATCTATTCAAAGAGACCTCGGTCAGCGTGCAATCGCAGGAACTGCTGTTCTTCATCACGCCGCGCATCATGCCCAATTAGTCGGTGGCAGCGGAGGTAAGAGGGAACCCGGGGAGGAGATAAAAATCTCCTCCCTTTTTCTTGCCTGGGTTCTTTTGGCCGCATTTCTTATGTGATCATCATCTGTGTAATCATAGAATTGATCGAGACCACAGGGCGAGGCCTGCCACGATCCCGATGAGCACTACCGCCGCATCCGAACGCGATCCTCTGCACGAGCGAATGGCGCAGCTGCGCGCCAAGCTTGAGGCCCGGCATGTTGATGTCTTTGTCGTCACATATTTGCCCAACGTGCTATACCTGTGCGGATTCACCGGCAGCAACGGCGTCCTAGTCGTCCTACCCGATTCTACGCACCTTTTTACCGACAGCCGTTACACCGTGCAGGCGCGCCAGGAGGCGCCCGCAGTTCGCCTGCACATCGTCCGCGGTGCTTTGACGACCGTTTGCGGAGAGTTCCTGCAATCCCGTGGGCGAGCCCGTATGCGCGCGGCCTTCGAGCCCGCTCACCTGAGCGTCACCGAATGGACGCAACTCAAGTTGGCCGCCGGCGCTCGCATCCGATGGAAAGCGGCCACAGGGCTGCTTGAAGGTCTGCGCGAGATCAAGACTCCCGCTGAGCTCGAAATCATGCGCAGTTCCGCGAAGCTCGGCTCTGAAGTAATGACCGAGGTCATAAACTTGGTGCGCCCCGGCGTTACCGAACTGGACCTCGCCGCCGAGGTCGATTACCGCATCCGGCGCAAAGGCGCCGCCGGCCCCTCGTTTGAAACCATCGTGGCCTCAGGCTCGCGCACGGCGCTGCCGCACGCACGCCCCACCTCGAAGGCCTTGCGGAAAAACGAGTTGGTCCTCTTGGACCTGGGTGCTATACTCCGCCACTACTGCAGCGATTTAACGCGCACGGTATATTTGGGGCGTGCGCCCGCGAAGGTTCGGCGGTGGTATCAAGCCGTTGAGCGGGCCCAGCAGGCGGCTCTTGAGGTTTTGGCCGCCGGGACGACGGCAGGGTCGGTGGATCGGGCGGCGCGCCGGGTATTCGAGCGGTACCGGCTGGGTCGTTACTTCACACATAGCACGGGTCACGGGCTGGGGATCGAAATTCATGAGACTCCTCGGCTGGGCCGGAAACAACAGCAGGAGATTCGCGTGGGCTTCGTAGTGACCCTCGAGCCGGGCGTTTACCTCGAAGGGCTGGGCGGAATTCGTATTGAAGACGAAGTTGCGGTTCACGCGGACCGCACCGAAGTCTTGACCAGCGCGCCCCGAGGACTTCTCGAACTCTGACTCTTTGATGAAGGAATCCGCAAACAAATCCAAGAATAAGAAAACGCCGCCTGCCGGGTTTCCGATGCCTGGCGTGGATGTCGACCAGCTTGAGCGCTTGCTTGACTTCATGGCTTCCCATGGACTTGAGGAATTCGAATACGAGCATGCCGGCTTGCACATCCGCCTGCGAAAAGCTGCGTCCGGCTTCTCTGCGCCGCAGACTAATGCCGCGCAATCTGATTCGCCATCGGCCACGCAAGTCACTGCGCCTGTGGCGTCGACTGAGCACGCCGCCGATGCTGCCCCCGCTGGAGCTGCCAGGGCCGCAGCTCCGCCTGCGGAGGAGTTGCACGTCATCAAATCACCTATCGTCGGGACCTTTTACGCTTCGGCCAGCCCCGAAGCTACGCCCTTCGTTAAGATCGGCGATGCCATTGAAGAGGGCAGGGTCGTGTGCATCGTCGAAGCCATGAAGCTCATGAATGAAATCGAAGCGGACGTGAACGGGGAAGTGGTGCGCGTCCTCGTCGAAGATGGCCAGCCGGTCGAGTATGGCCAGCCGCTGTTCGCGGTCCGGGCCGCCCAGACCAAGAACCAGACCAAGAAAAAGTAGCTTCCATTTTTCGCCATCATGTTTCGTAAAATTCTTATCGCCAATAGAGGGGAGATCGCTTTGCGGGTGATTTGTGCCTGCAAGGAACTGGGCATCCCCACTGTCGCCGTCTATTCGGAAGCCGACCGCAACTCTCTGCATGTGCGCTTCGCCGACGAGGCGGTCTGCATCGGGCCGGCGCGCAGCGCGGACAGCTACCTGAACATTCCCCACGTCATCAGCGCGGCTGAAATCACCGATGTCGACGCGATCCATCCCGGCTATGGCTTTCTATCCGAAAATGCGAATTTCGCAGAAGTTTGCGAGGCTTCGCAGATCACCTTCATCGGACCTACGCCGCATATGCTGCGCCTGACCGGCGAGAAGGAGCGCGCGCGGCGCGAAATGGCCGCCGCAGGCGTGCCGGTCGTGCCCGGAAGCAATGGGCTGGTTCCCGATGCCGATTCCGCGGCCGCCGAAGGCGAACGCATCGGCTATCCGCTCATCGTCAAAGCCTCCGCAGGTGGTGGCGGGCGCGGCATGCGCGTGGTGCGCACTCGCGACGAACTTGCCGCGGCTTGGGAAGTCGCTCGAAATGAGGCGCAGCAGGCCTTTGGCGTGCCCGACGTTTACATGGAGAAGTTCATCGAGCGCCCGCGGCATATCGAGTTCCAGGTGTTGGGCGATCACTATGGCAATTTAATTACTCTCGGCGAGCGCGAGTGCAGCATCCAGCGCCGGCACCAGAAGCTGGTTGAAGAATCGCCTTCGACGGCTCTCACCCCTAAACGGCGGACGGAATTGAGCCGGCGCGTGGCCGGGGCCCTTAAAAAAATTGGCTACACGAATGCCGGAACGGTTGAGTTTCTGATGGACCAGGACGGTTCCTTTTACTTCATCGAAATGAACGCGCGTATTCAAGTCGAGCATCCCGTGACGGAGATGGTCTCTGGGATCGATCTGATCAAGGCCCAAATCCGTATTGCCGCCGGAGAAAAACTGGAGAACGCCGTGGGTCCGGTGGAATTTCGCGGACACAGTATTGAGTGCCGCATCAATGCCGAAGATCCCCATACATTTGTGCCGTCCGCTGGCCGTATCACCACCTTTCAGATTCCTGGCGGCACCGGCGTGCGCGTGGATACAGCGTCCTATACCGATGCCGTGATCTCGCCCCATTACGATTCGCTGATCGCGAAGCTGATCGTCCACGGTCGCGACCGCACGGAGGCCATTGCCCGCATGCGCCGCGCTTTGGAAATGTTCGTAATTGAGGGGATTAAAACTTCACTACCGCTGCACCAGCGGATCTTTGCCGAGCCCGATTTCATAGCCGGCAACCTCGATACGCAGTTCCTGGAAAAACTTTTGCCTGTGTCTGCGAAGTAATCGGGCGGCTCGAATGCAGATGGTCTTCCCTCCGCTCTATGCCATAATCGACGCTGGTTTGCTCAAGACATCGGAACTTCGCTTCGCCCAGACATTGGCAGAATCCGGGGTTGAGCTTCTGCAATACCGCCGCAAACACGCCACCTCTCGCGAACTGTTTGATGTTTCCCGCGCGCTTGCTCTGCGATTGTCGCAACTTGGCAAATCGTCTCGGCGTGCCGTGCGTTTTATCGTGAACGATCGTCCCGACATCGCGCTCCTGGTGAACGCCGGCGGCGTGCACGTCGGTCAGACCGATCTCAGTGTTGCGGACGCTCGCGCCATCCTGCAGCTAGGCGGCCTTCCCCCAGACGGCACACTGCTGGATCGCACCCTAGAACGCGGCTGCTGGGTCGGCGTGTCCACCCACACGCTCGCTCAGCTCGAGGACGCCGATCGGACATCCGCCGATTACATTGCCTTCGGCCCGATATTCCCAACTGTGACGAAAGAACAGCCTGACCCCGTCGTCGGCCTCGCTCTGCTGGCGGAAGCACGCACCCGCACCAAGAAACCACTTGTCGCGATTGGAGGTATTACACTCGAACGCGCCGCGGAAGTGTACCGAGCCGGAGCCGATTCTGTGGCGGTCGCAAGCGACTTAATAGTTGCGCCAGATCCCGCTGCTCGGGCGCGAGCGTTCCTTGCTGTGGCCGCTACTGCGGCGACACCCGGCAGGCTACAAAAGCCGGGTTCGACCGGCCAACAGGGGCTAAGTCGGACCGAGTCCAGTTAATCTCAAGTAGGTTCGGACCTCGGCGGGTAGCTGCCCCGCATTTTAGGCTTAGGGCTCAGCTCAGAACTTACGATTCCACTTCATGCCGGACTCCACTCCCATAACCACACCCGCTCCCTCGGCCATCCCCGCCGACGCCGGTTTCATACGCGGATTGGGCCTATTCGATTCGACCATGATCGTTGTCGGCTCGATGATCGGCTCGGGAATCTTTATTGTATCGGCTGATATTGCGCGCCAGACGGGTTCCGCCGGAGGTTTGCTCGCCGCTTGGTTGATCACCGGAGCGCTCACGGTCGCGGCCGCGCTTTCTTACGGCGAACTCGCGGCCATGATGCCGCGAGCTGGCGGCCAATACGTCTATCTTCGGGAATCCTATTCTCCGCTTTGGGGCTTCCTCTATGGCTGGACGCTTTTTCTGGTCATTCAGACGGGGACAATTGCAGCCGTGGCCGTAGCCTTTGCCCGATTCCTCGGTGTCCTCGTTCCAGCCGTCTCCCCCAGTGTGTGGATCATTGCGCCGGTCCGTGTTTCGGCGAAATATGCCCTCAGCTTGTCTTGGCAGCAACTGATCGCGATCCTGCTGATTTTGTTTCTGACCGGCGCCAACACGCGCGGACTGCGCCTGGGGAAATGGATCCAGAATATTTTCACCTCTGCGAAAACGATTGCGCTGATCGCATTGATCGCGCTGGGTATTTTTGTGGGACGTAACGCGGAGGCGCTACACGCCAATTTCTCGAATCTCTGGGCCATTCAGGGGGCGCAGGTGATTCGTCCTGGCGCCGATTTCCTGCGTGCCTGGGTACCGTCGGTGTCGGCTGCCGCCGGTGCGTTCGGTCTCTTCGTCGCTTATGGGGTCGCGCAGGTGGGTTCGTTATTTTCAGCCGATGCCTGGAACAACATCACTTTTACCGCGGGAGAAGTGAAGAACCCCAGGCGGGATGTCCCTTTGTCGCTTGCGCTGGGCACCGCCATTGTCATCAGCCTCTATTTCCTGGCGAACATCGCGTACCTCTCCACTCTGACGCTCGCGCAAATTCAATCCGCACCGGACGATCGCGTCGCCACGGCTACACTGAGCACGATTTTTGGAAACGCCGGCGCAGGCATGATGGCCATCGCCATCATGATCTCGACCTTTGGCTGCGCCAACGGCCTGATTCTGGCCGGAGCTCGCGTCTATTACGCCATGGCGCGCGATGGCCTGTTCTTTCGCTCCATCGGAATATTGAACGCCCGCCGCGTCCCTTCGAAAGGGCTGGTGCTCCAGGGTATTTGGGCGTCGCTGCTGGTGCTGGCCCGCACGCGCCTGGTCAATCCGGCCACCGGTGTGGTGAGCTACGGTAACCTGTATAGCGATTTGCTGGATTATGTCGTGTTCGCCGTGCTTATTTTTTATGTGCTCACCATATTCGGAATCTTTGTTTTGCGTCGCAAGCGTCCCGATGCCGAGCGGCCGTATCGCGCCTTCGGTTATCCCGTTGTTCCGGTGTTGTACATTGTTGCAGCGGTGGCCATCATGCTTGTGCTCATCTTGTATAAGACCCAAACTACCTGGCCAGGTCTGCTAATCGTTGTGCTGGGCGCTCCCGTTTATATGTTCTGGTCACGGCGATAGGCCGTGAAGTACCCCAGGAAGTAGGCCGCGAACGAGGCCGCGAAGGAGTCACATGGGAAAGAATCAATCGTTCATGGTCAAGCCGCATAGCATCCTGCTCGAAGAGCTGCAATCCGATCAGCGCCTGCGCCGTATCCTGGGCCCGATCCACCTGTCGAGTCTGGGCATAGGAGCCATTATCGGAACTGGCATCTTCGTCCTGACGGGCATCGCCGCGCATGACCGTACCGGCCCCGCGCTGATGCTCTCGTTCGTCGTCGCCGGAATCACGTGCGTTTTCGCCGCGCTGTGCTACGCCGAATTTGCTTCCATGGTGCCTGTCGCGGGCTCGGCTTACACCTATGCCTACGCGACGATGGGCGAGTTGTTTGCGTGGATCATTGGCTGGGATCTTATTCTCGAGTACGCCGTGGCCTCCGCAACGGTAGCGCATGGCTGGTCCCATTATTTTCAGGACTTTCTTGCCTTCTTCCACTTCAAGCTTCCGTTCGTCTTCACCAATGCTCCCTTCGACTACGTCCCCGACACCGGCCGCCTGGCACTCACCGGCACCTGGTTTGATCTTCCCGCCATCGTTATCGTGGCTCTGATCACCGTAATTCTCGTCAAAGGCATACGCGAGAGTGCGAGTTTCAACGCTGGGATTGTGATGTTGAAAGTGGCTATCGTGTTCTTCGTGATTATTGCCGGGGCACGCTATGTGAATCCCGCCAACTGGCACCCCTTTGCCCCTTTCGGGCTCACCGGTTTTGGGTTTTTTGGCCACACCATCATGGGCCAGACCGGCTCGGCGGGTGAGCCTCTGGGCATGCTCGCTGGCGCCGCGATTGTTTTCTTCGCCTACATCGGCTTCGATTCGGTATCCACCCATGCCGAGGAAGCACGCAATCCCTCACGCGATGTGCCTATCGGGATCATGACCTCGCTTGTGCTCTGTACCGTGCTCTACATCGCGGTGGCCGCCGTGCTCACCGGCATGGTCCGCTACGATCACATCAACATTGACGCTCCCGTTTCCGACGCATTCAAACAGGTGGGCTTGCCTTGGGCGCAATTGCTTGTTTCAATCGGTGCGGTGGCCGGCATCACCTCGGTCCTGCTGGTGATGATGCTCAGCCAGCCCCGAATATTCCTGGCCATGGCCCGCGACGGTTTGTTGCCGCCGAATTTTTTCGCCGCCGTCCACGAACGCTTTCGCACGCCCTGGAAGTCGACCATCCTCACGGGCTTTTGTGTAGCCGCGATGGGTGCGTTTTTACCTCTGCGCATATTGGCGGAACTGGTGAATATCGGCACCCTTCTGGCATTCGTCATCGTCTGCGCCGCCGTTCTGATCATGCGCCGAACGCATCCCGAGGTGCACCGGCCATTTCGCGCGCCATTAGGTCCCGTCGTGCCGGTCCTGGGTATTTTGTTCTGTTTGCTGCTCATGTGTTCGCTGCCCGCGGAAAATTGGCTGCGGCTGTTCGTCTGGCTGGCGGTCGGGCTCGTGATTTATTTTTCCTATGGCCGCGAACACAGCGTTCTGGCGCGAAGAGTCGCGCGAGAGGCGGAGGTCGTAAGCAGCGCTTCGTCGCCCGTGCCGCGAAGTCGCTAGCTTTTCACCCGGCCGCCCCGAAAAGAAATTGCTTGCTGCCGTCTATCCCGCTCCAGCATGATGACGCCGTGAACGCCCCGGCGGACACAGCAAAGGCGAACACTGCTAAAACGAACACGGCAAAGATGAACAGCACAAAAATGTGTGCGCTGCGGGCAAGTCTGGCTTCGTCTCCGCGATGTTAGTCCTCACTGCCGCACAAATGCGCGAGGCTGACCGACTCACCTCCGAGCGCTATGGCATCCCGAGCCTGCAACTGATGGAGAACGCGGGAGCTGCTGTGTCCGCGTATTTGTCGGCAGAGTTCCCCAATATCGCCTCGCTTTCTGTCGTGGTCCTTTGTGGCAAGGGCAACAATGGTGGCGATGGCTTGGTCGTAGCGCGCCGCCTTCGCGAAATCGGAGCCTCGCCGCAGGTCATTCTTTTTGCCGAGCCGTCCGCGCTGCGTGGCGACGCGGCCGTAAACCTTCAAGCCTGGCAATCCGCAAACGGCAAGCTGCGAGTGGTTACGAGTGAAGCCCAATGGGCAGACATCCGCAAAGTTGTCCCCGAAGCCGACGTGATCGTCGATGCTCTGCTGGGCACTGGCCTCACCGGTCCCGTCGAAGGATTGCTCGCTACCGTGATCGGCGCCGTCAACGCTGCCGCGGGACCGTTCTCCAGGGGCACCGGTCCGCGCCGGCATGTCGTCTCGGTGGATATGCCTTCGGGCCTTCCCTCCGATATGTCGGAAGGCGACAGGGCGGAAGCACCTGCGGAAGCACCTGCGGAAGGAGTCGCCGATCCCGCAACACCTGACTCGTGGCCGGTCGTTGCCGCCGAGGCGACGGTTACATTTACGGCGCCCAAGCTGGGCCAGATGGTTTCGCCACTCGCCGACCGTGTAGGAAAGCTGGTTGTCCGCCAGATCGGCACGCCAACCGCGCTGCTGGACGAGTTGCTCGAAAACGAGTTGCACAAGAACGGGTTGCACAAAAATGAGTCGCGCGAAAATGAGTTCCGCGAAAACGGATCGCGCCAATCCGGTTCTCCCTCGTTCGTGCATTGGCTTGAGCCTGGCGAATTCCGGGCCTTGCCCCTGGTGCGTCGTCGCGACGCGAACAAAGGAAGCTTCGGCCATGCACTCGTTGTGGCCGGCTCGCTCGGGAAGTCTGGCGCCGCCTTGCTCGCCGGCAGCGCGGCGCTTCGCGTGGGCGCAGGCTTGGTCACTGTTGCGACGCCCGCTCCCGTGCTCCCCATCGTAGCCGGCGGCATGCCCGAACTGATGTCGGCTCCGCTCGAGGCCACCGATGCAGGCACCGCCAGCCTGCGCAATCTTGATTACGGGCGCTTCCCGGCACTTGCTTCTGGAAAATCGGTGCTGGCCATCGGCCCGGGCCTGTCGACGAATGCGGAAACCCAGGAGTTCATCCGCGCCGTGGTGAGTGCATCCGAAATCCCCGTCATCCTCGACGCGGACGGCCTCAATGCGTTTGCCGGGCGCGCGGACGAATTGGCAGCGCGCAAAACGTCTCTTCTCGCCGTCACGCCTCATCCCGGCGAAATGGCGCGGCTACTGGCAACCTCCGTGAAAGATGTGCAGGCGCACCGGCTGCGCGTCGCCCTTGACGCCGCCAAGCGCTGGCGCGCGTACGTGGTGCTGAAGGGTTTTCACACCATCCTCGCGACGCCCGACGGCCGCGCTTTCTTCAACACCACCGGCAACCCGGGCATGGCCACCGGAGGCACCGGAGACGTTTTGACCGGCATCCTCGCCGGCGTCACCGCTGAATTTGGCGCCGACAATTGGGAGCGTGTTCTCGGCTTCGGAATCTATTTGCATGGTCTGGCAGGCGATCTTGTTGCCGGGCGCTTCGGTGAAGCGCCACTTGTCGCCAGCGATCTGATCGACGCTCTGCCCCAGACATTCGCGGAACTTCTCGACGAGTGGAAGTTCGCCCAATGCTGAAGCGCGGCGAGCCCTTCATCTCGCGCTCGCCAGAAGAAACGGTCGAACTCGGCAGGGAATTGGGGCGCTCGTTAATTCCTCCCGTACTGGTCCTATTGTCTGGCGATCTGGGCGCGGGGAAAACCACTCTTACCAAGGGAATTATCAGCGCGCTGGGAGCCGCCGAAGAAAACGACGTCACCAGTCCCACATTCACGCTGGTGCACGTCTTCCAAAAGCGGCCCGCTACCCGCGTGAATATCGGCGCGAATATTGACGCGCAACCTGACGTGAATGCTGTTCAAGCTTCGTCGGCCCGGCCCGCCTCGTCGTCGACCGGCCCTGAAAACCACTGGTTAAAGGTCTACCACGTCGATCTCTACCGTGTCGAAGGTTCGAACGATCTCGCCACGCTCGCTCTCGAGGACGCACTCTCCGAACCCGCCGTGGTTATCATCGAATGGTC
>Ga0182024_10018597_pt1 | contig 12919 bp, 9 predicted proteins | sample P32metaG_FD_120480 | JGI IMG/M metagenome (GOLD analysis project Ga0182024, IMG submission 120480) | Permafrost microbial communities from Stordalen Mire, Sweden - P3-2 metaG (Illumina Assembly) | ecosystem: Environmental > Terrestrial > Soil > Wetlands > Permafrost | place: Sweden: Stordalen...
GTCGACGAAGGCCAGCTCCATGCCCGGTAAGACGTTCTGGATCCGTCCGACGTAGATGTTGCCGTCGATCTGGTTGGTCTCGTCGGCCGCCTTGGCGACGGTGTACTCGACCATGGTGCGGCCCTCGAGGGTCGCGATGTGGGTGGCATCTTTCGAGGTGTGGACGCACATGAGGTAGCGACCCTGGGCGCGCGTACGACGTTCCCCGCCGCGACGTCGCTTGTTCTTGCCCCGACCGGCCGCGCTCTCGTCACCGGCCGCTTCCGGAGCCGAGGCCTCGACCGGAGAGTCGAACGCACGATTCGGGTTGCGGGGTTGGCCGCCTTGGCCGCCTCGACCGCGACCACCGCGACGGCGTCGATTGCCGCCGCCTTGACCTTGACCTTGACCTTGTCCAGCTTGACCTTGACCCTGACGGGCCGGGGTTTGACCGTTTGGTGACGTCGCGGCAGACCCTGGTCGGGTATCGCCAATCTGGGGTGCCGGTCGAGTGTCGCCTATCCGAGGGCTAGACGATGATGCGGGTTGAGTGTTGGTTTCGTCGCTCACGACGGGTACTCCTTGAGTTCTTAGGTAGGGGGGCGCAGTGCGCCGCGCTTACGGGGGTGGATACGTGCCGAAGGGTTCGGGCGACGTAGGTGTTGGGAGTTGCGGCGTGACGGGTCAACAAGAGAGCGGCTATCCAAAATAGAAATAAGGTCACTTCTCTGCCGTGTACCACGTGTAGTCCTCAATGCCTGCAGGAACGGAGTGCGACTGCACCGCGCAACTGCTGCGTTCTTTTCGCGCACTGCACATTTTGCACAGAAACGCCCAACGCCATCAGGTTACTCGCCGAGGTGGCCCGACCAGCGATTTGACCTATTTATGGGTCGTCGTGGTAGTCGGAATCGTCGTGGGAGAGGTGGACGAGGTCGAGTACGGCTTGGTGGTGGTCGTTGGCATGGTCAACTGGCTCTTGAGCTTGATTTCGCGTGTTCCGCGGTATTGGCGTTAGGGCGAAACGGTGTAGCTGTAGGGAATCGCGGCAAGTTCGTCCGATTCCACCGGGCCGTTTACGAACTCGGTGCCCAGTTCGTAGTCGTCGACGTAGAGAGTTCCGGAGACCCGGGTCCCCGGCGGCCCGGTCGGGGCGACGGTCACCGTGATGGTGGCCGATGCGCCTGGGGCCAAGTACGTGGGTGAGAAGCCTTTCGACAGTCCGTTGAATGCTGACCACATGTCGCCGGTCGAAGACGTCATCCACGGGTCGAAGGCCCGGGTTACCGCGTTGAGGACCGCGCTCGCCGTAACGTTCGGCGCCCCCGCGGACGGATACGGTCCGATCTCGTCGGGGTTGAGTAGCCACGTCCCCGAACTGACTTCCGGTTCGTTGAAGGTCACGTTGGCACTGTCCCCATGAATCGATCCCGACGTACTCAACCCGTCATTCACTCCGGGTGAGAGATCGGGGTCGCCCTGGAAGTACTGGAGGTCGAAGGTCACCGGAGCAGAGCCGGTGATACTCGCCTGCAGTTGCGTCGTCTGTGAGGGCACCGCGTAGGACGGGAAGTCGAGTCCAGCGGGCAGCGGAAGCGTCATGTTCGCAGCTGTCGGCGGAAAGTTCTGGTCCTGCAGGCCGATGGTCTCGTTCTGGTTCAACCGGGGATCGACGAAGAACGCCTCGAGCGCGTTGCCGGAGTTGGTGACGTTGACCTGGTACGTCTGCGTACCGCTGGTCTCGATCGACGCGTTGCCGTCTGGCAGATTACTGGTGACGTTCACCTGGTTGAACTGAATCGTGCCCGAGAACGGTTCACTCAGTTCAAGACCGGAGACGGGATTGAGCCATTCGACGATGAGTGACCATGGCCCGCTAATCGGATTCACCGCGTACATGTCCGCCGTCAGACTCGCTGTCGGGATCCCATTTTCATTGTCTCGCACAGCGTTCGTCGAGTAACTCACGGTCTGACCGTTCGCGTCGACCAGTTCCGCGATGAAGATGTCGTGAGGGTCGTCGGCGAGGGCCACGCTCACGTCGAGGTCGCTCTGACCATACGGCACATTAAAGGCGTAGGTATTAGCGGCGGCCTGGTCACCATTACGACCGTTACCACCGGTGAGCAGGCCACTGAAAGTTCCGCCGTGACGGCCGAGGCCTACCGTTGTGCGCACCGTTACCGGCACCGTGGTGGTGCCGTAGGGGCTCGAGACGACGACGGACTGACTGGCGTCACCCGAGAGGCTCGAACTCGTGAGCGAGAGCTGGGCGGAGCCACTCTGACCGGGTCCAATTGTCAGTGACGACGGGAAGATGGTGCCGCCCGGGACGTAGGTCAAGGTGTCGGCGCTCCACCGTATTATTCCGCTCGCGCCGAGGCCGTCGCCCTCGGTAAAGAAGACCGCGGTCCACTTCCCGGGCGGCGGATTGGTCACCTCGACCTCGCCGTAGTTCCCAAGTCCCTGCGGGAGCGAGTAGGCGGCGTAGGTCCCATCGGGCTCTAAGAGCGCGAAATTGAACAACGAGGCTTGACCGCTGAACGCGTGGTCGGCAGCGAACACGAGCCTCGAAAGGCCGGTGGTCGTGGGGACCGTGAAGTGCTCGTCCTGATAGACCTCATTGACGCCGCTCCATATGGGGAACGACCCAGTGTTCACGGGACACCCGGGCTTCGGAGCGGATTGCATGCAGAAGTTGCCGTTCTGGGAGGCCAATGGCGTCGACGCGAGCGCCCTGGTCGAAAGGTTTACCGTGACGGGGTTGGCCCCGGCGTTGGTCACTTGGACTGTTCGATCGGAGGTGTCGCCCGGATCTTGGATCACGTTGATCTGTCCTGGGTTGAGGAGCAGACCCCCGCCGGACGCGTTGGATAGGGAGTGGTCTCCGCCAAGAGCGCTGCCGATCGACTCGGCCTCCTTTACGGCCGCAAGAACGTTCAAGAGTCCGGCGCCCTGCTCGGTCGCGGGCGCGCCGATGTCGGTGGCCGTGCTCATGAGGATCTGCTTGACCAATGCCGGCGCGGGGTCGTTTCCTTCGTGCGTCGAGGCGTAGGCCTGAATCACATCGGCGGCGCCTCCGGCGGTCAGCGGGGCCGCCTCGCTCGTGCCGCCAAAGAGTTCAATGGGCGAGCCCGCGTCGTTCTCATTGTCGCAGTCCGCGTACTTAGGGTTGGTACTGCACATCGCCCAATTGAGGTCGCCCGGGGCCACGAGGTCGACGGTGGCGCCGGACTGGGTGTAACCGCCCGAAGAGAGGCTCGAGATGTTGTTGTCGACGTACGCCCCGCTGGCGTTGGGGTCGTTGATGCCACCGTAGGTCAACTGCGTGTAGGTGCGAAACGTTGTCGACGCGCCGACGCTAATGACGTCGGGGTCAGTGGCCGGCGAGCCGATGGTGCTGGTATTTCCCGCGTCGCCAGAACTGACGACGACGGTGACGCCCGCCGCAACTGCGGCGTCGTTGGCATCACGAGTGACGTCGAGCGCGGTGTCAGGGAAGATCGTCGAAGAGAAGGACTCGTTGATGACCTTGGCGCCGCTCGCGACGGCGAAGTTGATCGCCTCGAGGAAACCCGACTCGGTGGTGTCGTTGTTCGTGGCGAACACCTTCAACGATTCGACGTTGGCCCCGGGGGCGACACCGACGATCTTGATGTCACAGCCGGTCGGCAACGGGTGCGCTGTTGACACGTACTGGGAGAGATCGTAAACAGTGTTGCCTTGGGCGGCGATGGAACTGGCGTCGCCGAATGCTTCGTCGCCCTGAGTCTCGGCGTTCGTTCCGTCGCTCGAGAAGTCGTACTGCTTCACGACGGGTTGGCCCGGTGTTCCGTAGGCCGCGTTGCGCTGAAAGTCCGGATCGGCGGGATCGAGGCCGTCGGCGATGATGGCGACCGTCACGCCGGAGCCGTCGTTGTTACCCAACTGGGTAGGCGTGGCGTTGATATTGGTCAGCGCCTCAGGATTCAACTGCGGGTTGTGTGCGTTTCCGCAAGTTGCGTCGACCGGAATTTTCGACGTGGGGTCGTGAGTTACCTTGGCGCCCAGGTCGGCCGAACCGGGGCGGGAGTTTGGAATAGGTCCGGGTATGACGGCGTTGGCCAGCACACGAGAGACCGCGGGATTGGCGGCCAGTAACCGCGCCTCCACCGGCGACATTTTCGCCACCAGCGCGTTGATCAAGCTCAAGGTGAAAATGTCTGTCGCCCCACTCTCGAGCAGCGACTTCACTATCGGAGCCTGCTCAGTCCTGACCGCGGTGTTGCGTGCGGCCGAACGAGGCGCGAGCGATCTATTCTGATTGCGCAAAATTACAATCATCTGCCTAGCTCCAGAGGTCCGCGCAGCTGCACTGCCCGCCGACACGTTGACGAAGATCGCCCCGCCACACACGACTACCGCCAAGGCGGCGGTGCCGGCCCGGCGAGAATGACTATTTCGCATCCGCATGAAACCGGCGCGGACTACATTGCCGGTTCTCGACCCACGGGGAACCTTGGAGTCGACCACACCCGAAGTCTCGCTTGCGTATGTTCGGTCGACTTGGAGATGACCCATGATTTAGTTAGGTATACGCGACCAGCGAGGGCGGCGTGTAATGAGTGTCGCAGGGGCCCGCCGTGCCATCCAGCGTCGTACCACGGCCTGGACCAATTGGTACTTCGAGACCGTCGAGATCCTTTGATTCATCTTGGTCGTACCCGCGGTGAAACCCACCGCCGTCATGGCAAGTGCGCCCGAAGTATTCCGGTCTTCAAGACGAGAAGAAGGAGTGCGGGCCCCATGTCGTGACCTTACATGTGTCTACGAACCGCACGCATTCGGTCACGCGTATGGCGTTTCACTTCGATCACTCCCAAAAGTATTTGCCGAAACTCGTGTAACGACGGTGGCAACAGTTGCGTAAGAAAACCGACCTACTAATGAGTCGTCGTGGTGGTCGGTACCGTCGTGGTGGTCGGTACCGTCGTGGTGGTCGGTACCGTCGTGGTCGTGGTCGAGGTCGAGTGCGCCTTGGTAGTGGTGGTCGTAGGAATGGTCAACTGGCGCTTGAGCCGGATCGGCCCGATCGGGTGGGCGACGAGATAGTTGAAGGTCCGGGCAACGACCGGGGCCGCGGCGTCGGCGCCGTAGCCGCCCTCTTCGATGACACAGAGCACCACGTACTTCGGGTGCGTCGTCGGCCCGAACCCGACGAACCACGAGTTCGGTTCCTTGCTGACCCCGCCGTTGCTCGCCGTACCGGTCTTACCGGCGATCGGGAACGCGGAGAGTGAGAAGTTGATGTTGGCGTGGAACGGCGCGTAGGCCGTGCCCGAAGGGCTCATGACGACACCCTCGAGTCCCTGGAGGATCGGGTTGCGCACGCTCGGCGGCAGACCGACGTGACCGAGGACGCGGGGGCCGTAGCGCAGCACGGTCTGTCCGTGCGCGTTGACGATGGCCGCCGCGACTTCGGGGGCGTAGCGGGTGCCGCCGTTGGCGAACGTGGCGTAGGCGTTGGCGAGGGCGATCGGGGTCAACGCAGTCGTGCCCTGGCCGAAGGCCATTTCGATGTTGTCGCCCGTGTACCAACTCACGTTGGGAAACGACTTGGGCGCCTCGGCGTGGAGTTCCTTTCGCACTTCGGGAGAGTCGACGCGTCCTTTGACTTCATCGGGCAGGTCGATGTCCGTGTACTGGTCCAGCCCGTATTGGTGGGCGACATTCTGGATCGGCGTCTGGCCGTACTTGGCCTGCTGGGACCAGAAGAGATAGCCCAAGTTATAGAAGTAGTAGTCCGACGACTCGGTGAGGGCGGAGGTTAGGTCGACGCTGCCGAGGCCCGTTGTCTCGTCGTCATGAAAGACACAGCCTTTTGGGTTCGTGTGACATCCCGGCACCTTGAACTGACCGGTGTCGTCGATGAAGACATTCGGCGAAAGCACACCGGTCTGCATCTCGGTGGTGGCCGTGATCAACTTGAAGGTGCTGCCGGGCGTGTAGAGACCCTGGATCGCGTAGTTGTTGAAGGCCCCGACCGCGAGCAGGTGGTGGAACTGGGCGTCCGAGAGACCGTTCACGAACGATGACAGGTCGTAGGACGGGTAGCTCGACATGGCGAGCACCGCTCCGTTGTTGACGTCCATGACCACCGCGGCACCGTTGATCGCCGCCGGCAGCAATCCCGAACGCGGGTCCGGCACGGTTCGGTCATGCAGTATGTCGGCCTTTAAGATTCCGTCGAGTGCACTTTGCAGTCCGGCGTCGATGTTCAAGACGACCGAGTCGCCGACTTTGGGCTGGGTGGTTTTGAGTGTCCCGATCACGTTGCCGGTGGCGCCGACTTCTATGGTGCTCGTTCCGTCGTGGCCGCGCAGATACTGCTCGTAGAACGACTCGATGCCCGTTTGACCAAACGTCGAGTCAGTCTGATAACCGGCGCCGGGGTGCGCCTGGATCTCGTTCTTCGTGATCGGTCCCACGTACCCGAGGACCTGTGAGCCGACGTTGCCGCCGAGCGGATAGGAACGTCGCGAGACGTCCAGCACCGACACGCCGGGGAACTCCGACGCGTGCAGTCTGATGAACTCCACGATTCTCGCGGAGGCGTTGGCGAGAATCGGCGCGGGCTGGTACGGACTGTAGGCCTGGTTGGCCAGGTCGCCGACAATTTGCTTGACGCTTTGTCCAGTGAGAGAGGCGAGCGTGCCCTCGATCTTCGGATTGAGCGTCGCCTCAGCGCGCGACAGTCGGATCTCGACGGTCGTCACATTGTTGACCAACGGCTTACCGGTACGGTCCAGGATCAGTCCCCGCGACGCCGGAATCGTCGCCACGTGCAGAGAGAGCGCGTCGACCTGAGCGACGGACTGCTTGTGGTCCTTGATCTGCAGCACGTAGAGACGCGCGACGAGCAATAAGAACAACAAGAGGAAAAATCCGCCAATCACGTACCAGCGACGCTCGGGTCGCAGCTTGACGTCCCCGGGCGCGGCCACCAGGTCGCGAATGCCCACCGGTTTGGGCTCATTGATCGAGCGGCCCTGGCCCCGAAAGGGATGCAGTGAAACCCACGGACGCCACACTCGCGAAAAGCGCGAACCGGAAGGGCGATCCCGCCACGAGCCCTTCACCGGCGCGCTCGCACTCCCGAGCGTCCGACCATGCGCGCCAGTCGCGAGACCGGACGGGCCAACACGAAGAAGGCGACGGCGTTGACCACCATCGAATTCACCAGACTGCCGTGCCACAGCGAGAAGTTCAAGACGCCGATGCCCCCGATGGTGAAGATGACCGGCGCGGTGGCGCCCGCACCGGCGGCCAGGATGGGCGTTACCCACCACGCCGCGGAGTCCAGGTCACCGACGCCTTCTTTGCCGAGGCGTGACGCACCGTAGGCGAGCAAGACCCCGACCATCGCGGTCAGTCCGAACGGGGTGGTGGCGTGAGTGTCGAAGAATACGCCTCCCACCAACGCCGCCCAAATGGACAGCGTCGTGGAGCCGGCGAGGCCGAGGGCGAAGGGCCAGAGCCACACCAGCATGAACACGACCCCGGCGAAACGCCACGTCGAAAAGACCGAGAGCTGTACCCCGACAATGAACATCGTGACCACCGTGACCGGTATCAGGGCCCGAGTCACGTGGAGGGCTCCCACAGCACGACGTCGAGGTAGACGAGGTTGCGCAGGTCAGCCAGAGGTTGCAGCGACAGGTTGTAGGTGGCCGCGCCGGGGGTGAGCGTCACCTTGGTGACACTGGCGACCGGCAGGCCGGGAGGAAACAGACCGCCGTCGAGTCCGTTCGTGGACAGCACGGTGCCGGCGCGCACCGATGACGTGAGCGGCACCGCCGTGGCGCCGAGGCCGTTGTTGACGCCTTGACCGCTCACGACGAGCGACGTCTTGCCGGAACCGAAGGTCACCCCGATGAGGGAATCCACATCGGTGATCAGGCGAACCGTCGCGCCGTGCGGGGTCGTTTCGGTAACGAGGCCGACCAGTCCCCCGTTGGCCACGACCGGCATGCCCACCATGACGCCGTTGTCGCGGCCTTTGGAGATATCGACCGTGGCGGCGAAGTTCGTCGGCGAGAGCGCCGTCACTTGAGCCGCCACCGTAGACAGGGAGCCGACGAAGGGCACGTCGAGCTGCGTGCTCAGTTGTTCGAGTTGCCGATTCTCCGCCCAGGTCTCGTTGGCTCGAAGTTCGGCGTTGCCCAACTCGTAGCGCAACTTCTGATTCTGAGCGACCACGTCGCTGTAGTTGATCGCCCCGGCGAACATGTGACCGATGGGACGCGCGATTTCATTGACGGTCCAACTGAAAGGTGAAGTGACGAAGTTTGCCGCCGTGCGCAGCCCCGACACCACCCCGCCGCTGAGATAGAGCACCACCAGGAGTACCGAGACGCTGGCGCCGATCGTCCACGTACGACGCCTCGTCCGATCGGTGGCCACGGGTTAGCGCGAAGGGCTGGTCTTCAACATGCGCGCGAAGACGTCGAGTTCTTCAAGGCACATGCCGCTTCCTAGAGCCACGCAGTTCATTGGTTCATTCGCCACGATGATGGGCATATTGGTCTCGTACTCCAGACGCGCCGCGATGCCCGCGAGCAACGCGCCGCCGCCAGTCAAGACAATGCCCTGTTCCATGAGGTCCGACGAGAGTTCCGGCGGCGTGCGATCGAGCGTCACCTTGACGGCATCGACGATGGCCTGCACCGGCTCTTCCGTGGCCTTTCGGATCTGTTCGGTCGAGATGATGACCGTCTTGGGCAGTCCGGTCACGAGGTCGCGACCACGAATCTCGGCGCGTAACTCCTCTTCGAGCGGGTAGGCCGAGCCGAGTTGAATCTTGATCTCTTCGGCGGTTCGTTCTCCGAGCGCCAACTGGAACTCTTTCTTCACGTACGCGATCAACGCCTCGTCGAGTTCGTCACCGCCCACGCGAATCGACTGACTCGTCACGATGCCGCCGAGGGAAATGACGGCCACCTCGGTCGTGCCACCGCCGATGTCCACGACCATGTTGCCGGTCGGTTCGTGAATCGGCAGGCCGGCGCCAATCGCGGCGGCCATCGGCTCTTCGATGATGTAGGCCTTGCGCGCGCCGGCGAACTCGGCGGCCTCCATGACGGCGCGCTGCTCGACGCCGGTGATGCCCGACGGCACGCAGATGACCATGCGGGGTTTCGCGAAGCGACGTTGGTGGACGCGGTGAATGAAGTAGCGCAGCATCTTCTCGCAGATTTCGAAGTCCGCGATGACGCCGTCCTTCAGCGGACGGATGGCCTGGATGTTGCTCGGGGTTCGGCCGATCATGCGCTTGGCCTCGGCGCCGACGGCCAGCGGCTTGCCGTCTTTGACGTCGACGGCGACGACCGACGGTTCGTTCAAGACGATGCCGCGACCCCGCACGTAGACCAACGTGTTCGCCGTTCCGAGGTCGACGGCCATGTCACGGCCCAAAAGTGAGAAACGACTATCAACCATAAAGTCCCTTTAAGTAGTGACGACGATGCCCTCTTCAACTACAAGGTTAGGACACGAGGCCCACTCGGGGCCACTAGACATCGTTAGACCAGATGAGGGAAGAAGATTTCGATCTCGCGTTGCGCCGACGCCGACGAGTCCGAACCGTGCACGAGATTCTCTCGCATCCCGATCGCGAGGTCACCGCGAATGGTTCCCGGTGCGGCCTCCTTCGAATTCGTCGCTCCCATGAGACCGCGTACGACCTGCCACGTGTCCTCGGATCCCTCGACGACCAGGACCAGTGACGGACCCTGCGTGATGAACTCCACCAGCTTTTCGTAGTAAGGCTGACCCTGGTGTTCGACGTAGTGGCGCTCGGCCGTCGCTCGCTCAAGGGTGCGCAACTCAGCCGCGACGATGCGCAGTTGCTTGCCTTCGAGGCGGCCAATGATTTCGCCGATGAGACCGCGCGCCACACCGTCGGGCTTCACAATGAAAAGCGTTCTATCCACGACGAAGCAATCTAACAGCCGCTAGGTCAAGTGACGAGAGCGCACGCGCAATACCTCACCGCGGACCTCGGCGACGAGATACAGACTGCCGGCCACCACAATCAGATCCTCGTCGGTCGAACGTTCTCGCGCGTGCGCCAGCGCCGCGATGGCACTCGGGTGCTCGTACGCGACGCCGCCGTGACGGCGAACCGCGTTGGCGACGTCCAGCGCCGCGACCGCCCTCGGAGAGTGCGGCGCGCAACAGTGGAACTCGGTGAAGCCGAGCGCGACCAGTGGTTCGACCATGTCATCGACGTCGCGGCCGCTCAGCATGCCCAACACGCAGCACCGCTCCCCCGTGACGTAGAAGGCCCCGTCGAGCGTGGCGACCAGCGCCCGGACGCCGGCCGGATTGTGCGCACCGTCGACGACGATCATGGGCTTGCGCGAGATGAGCTCCATTCGCCCGGGCACGTGGACCGTAGCCAGCGTGGAACTGACGATCTCTTCACCGAGCGCTCGGCCGAGGAAGGCTTCGGCCGCGACAACGGCCGTGGTGGCGTTGACGCCCTGGTGGATACCGTGCAGCGACACGAGAATCTCCTCGTAGCGCGCGAAAGGGGTGCGCACAGTGATCGCCCGGCCGCCGAGTGCCAGTTCGTTCTGCTCCAGGGCGAACGAGTCTCCCAAGAGCCACAGGGCGGCGCCCAGTTCGTCGGCCCGGCGTTGGGCGATCTCGACCACGACGGCGTTGGTCGTGGCGACGACGGCGATCGCGTCGGCGCGAAAGATACCCACCTTGTCGCTCGCGATCTCGGCGATCGTCGTGCCCAGCACCGCGGTGTGATCCAGATCGACGTTGGTGAGAACGGCGACGTCGCTGTTGATGACGTTCGTCGAATCCCAGGTGCCGCCCATGCCCACTTCGACCACCGCGACGTCGACGCCCTCGTCGGAGAAGTGCAGGAAGGCCGCCGCGGTCAAGAGTTCGAAGCGAGTGAGGGCGATGCCACTCACCGACTCGACGTCGGCCAGGCGCTGGAGGAGCCCAATGAACTCCTCGTCGTCAATCGGCTCACCGTTCACGGCGATTCGTTCATTGACGGCGTGCAGGTCGGGACTGGTGAAGGTTCCCACCCGCAGTCCGGTGGCACTCAACAACGCACTTATCAGGGTCGTCGTGGAGCCTTTCCCGTTCGTACCGGTCACGTGAATCGTCGGATAGTCGCTCTGCGGATCGGCGAGCAACGCCAGGGTGTCCACGATGGGCTGAAGGGTCGGGATCTCTCGTCGGTTCGGAGCGACGCGTTCGTAGTCGACGTGCGACTCCAGCCAGGTCAGCGCTTCGACGTACGTGCGAAAGCGCACGCGTTAGCTCGCGCGACGGGTGCGCGTCGCCTTTCGCAATTCGTATTCGGGGGCGACCTTGTCACGAACCGACTCGGTAGTCACGACGCACTTGACGACGTCGCTACGTCCGGGGACATCGAACATCGCTTCCAGTAGGACGTTCTCGAGGATGGAGCGAAGTCCGCGCGCTCCGGTGCCGCGCTCTAAGGCGAGGTCGGCGATCGCTTCGAGGGCACCCTCTTCGATTATCAGTTCGACGCCGTCCATGGCCAGCACCTGCTGGAACTGTTTGACCAGTGAGTTCTTCGGCTCGGTCAACACTCGAATCAACATGTCGCGGTCGAGCTGCTGGACGGCACTCACGATGGGAAGCCGTCCGATGAACTCGGGAATGAGTCCGAACTTGACGAGGTCCTCGGGCAGAACGTGACGGAATAGTTCGATGTCACCCTTGCGCTTGGATTCGACCGGCTGATTGAAGCCCATCGACTTCGTGCCGAGTCGACGTTCGATGATCTCTTCGAGACCGGCGAACGCACCGCCGACGACAAACAGGATGTTCGCGGTGTCGATGGTGATGAACTCTTGGTGGGGGTGCTTACGTCCGCCTTGGGGTGGCACGCTGGCGACGGTTCCTTCGAGAATCTTCAACAGCGCTTGCTGCACCCCTTCTCCGGAGACGTCACGCGTGATCGACGGATTCTCGGCCTTGCGGGCGATCTTGTCAATCTCGTCGATGTAGATGATGCCGCGTTCGGCGCGCTTGACGTCGAAGTCAGCCGCCGACAGAAGCTTCAAGAGGATGTTCTCGACGTCCTCACCGACGTAGCCGGCCTCGGTCAAGGCGGTGGCGTCAGCGATGGCGAAGGGGACGTTGAGCATCCGCGCCAACGTCTGGGCCAGAAAGGTCTTGCCGCAACCGGTGGGGCCGAGGAGCAACACGTTCGACTTGGCGACCTCGACGTCGTCGTCGTGGAGTGGTCCGGTTTGGATTCGCTTGTAGTGGTTGTAGACCGCGACGGCGAGAATCTTCTTCGCCTCTATCTGACCGATGACAAACTCGTCGAGGAAGGCCGAGATCTCACGCGGCGTCGGGAGATCGTCGAGAACGAACTCGGGGCGGTCCCCAAATTCGTCGGCGATGATGTCGTTGCACAGGTCGATGCACTCGTCGCAGATGTACACGCTGGGTCCCGCGATGAGCTTCTTTACCTGTTTTTGACCCTTGGCGCAGAAGCTGCACTTAATAAGGTCGTTGCTTTCACCAAACTTCGCCACTGATTTCCTCCGACATGACCTCCGTCGCGACCATCCTACGAGGCGGCAGAGTCAAACCTCGGTACCTAGAGTCGGGCCGTGATTACTTCGTCAATGAGTCCATATTCCACGGCCTCGGCGGCGCTGATGATGAAGTCACGGTCGGTGTCTTTGGTGATGCGCTCGACTGACTGGCCGGTGTCTTGGGCCAGCATGTCGTTCAACATGTCCTTCATACGCAAGATTTCACGAGCTTGAATCTCGATGTCCGACGCCTGTCCTCCGACCCCGCCCCACGGTTGGTGCAACAACACGCGCGCGTGCGGCAGGGCGAATCGCTTGCCCTTGGCCCCGGCGCCGAGCAACACCGCGGCGGCCGA
>Ga0182024_10018598_pt1 | contig 12918 bp, 15 predicted proteins | sample P32metaG_FD_120480 | JGI IMG/M metagenome (GOLD analysis project Ga0182024, IMG submission 120480) | Permafrost microbial communities from Stordalen Mire, Sweden - P3-2 metaG (Illumina Assembly) | ecosystem: Environmental > Terrestrial > Soil > Wetlands > Permafrost | place: Sweden: Stordalen...
GCGAGAAATTCCAGGTTCTGATGGGCCCGCCCGCAATCATTGCCGCGATAAAACCGAGCATTGTCGCACAGGGCGCTGCGATCGGTCCCGACCAGTTCGGTACGCCCACCAAAATCGCGACCATCGACCAAATGATCAATGGCATGGTTCCGGACAAATGATCCCGCCCCATTGTCATCCGTCCCCAAACCCCGCATAATCCCCCACGCCGGAGGACCGGTACGTCCGATCCGCGATAGGAAGTCGCGGCGGGCGGTTGGCAGGAGCTATTGCGGTGATCTTTGATTCAATTCTGAGTTTGTTCAGCATCGACATGGGCATCGACCTGGGGACGTGCAACACCCTGGTCTGCGTCAAAGGCGAGGGCATCGTTCTCAATGAGCCAAGCGTCGTGGCCGTGCGCAAGGGAACCAACAAGGTTCTGCAGAACGGCAACGCGGTCGGGCTGGTGGCCAAGGAGATGCTCGGCAAGACGCCGGGGAGCATCACGGCGATCCGGCCGCTGAAGGATGGCGTCATCAGCGATTTTGAAATCACCGAGGCGATGCTGTCGTACTTCATCCGTCGGGTGCATGGGCGGAAACACTTCATCAGCCCGCGGGTGGTGATCGCGATTCCGTCGGGCATCACTGCGGTGGAGAAGCGGGCGGTGCTCGATTCGGCGGAGCGCGCCGGGGCGCGGCGGGTGTTTCTGGTCGAGGAGCCGATGGCGGCGGCGATCGGGGCGGGATTGCCGGTCACGGAACCGACGGCCAGCATGATCGTGGACATCGGCGGCGGAACGACGGAAGTGGCGATCATCTCGCTGGCGGACATCAGCGTCTGCAAATCGGTGCGGGTGGCCGGCGATGATTTTGATGAGGCGATCATCCATCACATGAAAAAAGCGTACAACATGGCGATCGGGGAGCAGATGGCCGAGCGGATCAAGATCGACATCGGCTCGGCGGCGCCGCAGGGAGATTCGGAGCCGACGATGGAAGTGCGCGGGCGCGATCTGAACGGCGGTCTGCCGCGCAAGACGACGGTGACGGCCGGGGAAATCCGCGAGGCGCTCAAGGAGCCGATCACGGAGATCATCGCGGCGGTTATGCAGACACTGGAGCAGGCGGAGCCGGAACTGGCGGCCGATCTGGTGGACAATGGAATCACGATGGCCGGCGGTTCGAGTCTGCTGCGCGGACTGACGACGATCATCAGCAACGCGACGGGGCTGGAAGTGAAGCTGGCGGATGATCCGCTGACGTGCGTGGCGCGGGGAACCAGCGTTTATCTGGAGAATCTGGAGCTTTGGAAGGACACGATGGAGAGCGACGCGGATGAGATTTGAGTTTGGGACAGAGCCGGGCCGTGCCGGCCCGGTCCGGGGCGGCACGCCCCGGCTCTTTAATTTTGAGCGACACGGATGTCGGGTTTGCGATTCCAACACGTTTTTCTCGCGCTGATGTCGGCGGCGTTTCTGTGCGCCTTTGTGCTGCCGCCGGGTTTAACGGATTCGGCGAGGCTCGGGGCCGAGGGGTTGTTCAATCCACTGTCTTATCCGATCCGCCGCGTGGCGTTGTCGCTCGATGAGCATCTTGAGCAACCCCGCAAGAGCGATGTGATCGATGCGCAAAGTCTCGCCGACGAAAACGATCAGTTGCGTCAGGAAGTGGCGCGGCTCGCGGCGGGTGTGGAGAATCTTCAACGATTGGAAGGCGAACGGCAGACGCTGGGAGATTTGAAAAGTTTGTGCGTGCGCGTTCCCGTGGCCGGGGCGGATGCGGGCGGACGCGACGCGCTGTTTTTGTCGATGCCGCGCACGGCGGGGGCGGTGCGGGAGAATCCGGTTCTCTATTCCGGCGGATTGGCGGGGCGGCTTGAGGCTTCGCGCTGGAACACGGGTTCGGCGTCCGGGGCGCGCGTGCGATTGATCACCGATGAAGGGTTCGCCGTGACCGGAGCGTTTATTCGATTCACGAACGTCAACGGCGTGATTACACCGGCGCGGCTGGCGTCGCCCGCGCCGCTGGTTCAGGGACTGGGGGGCGGAAAACTTGGCGTGGTGGGAATGACGTGGGCCGATTGCGTCCGCGCGCGAATCGCCAAGGGGGACTGGGTGATTCTGGATGATTCGCTGTGGCCCAGGGCCGTGCAGGGAGTGCGGCTGGGGCGGGTGGTGAGCGTCGCGCCGCTGGCTTCGTCGGCGCTGTTCGCGGACATCCGATTGTCGCCGGACGCTGATCTGACGCGGCTGGCGGATGTCTGGGTGATGGCGGGAATCTAAGAATAAACCATGAGCTGGATGGCGTTTTTCATTTTGTCTTATGTGACCGTCGCTTTGCAGAGCGGGCTGACGCCGTTCCTGCGCGTCGGTTCGTCGGAGCCAAGTCTTGCGCTATTGGCGATGGTTTTCATCACGATCAACGCGCAGCGGCAGGCAGCGCTGCTGGGGGCGTTCATCCTAGGCGCGATGCTGGACCTGGCGACGCGGCAGCCGTTTGGATTGTTTGCATTAAGCTACGGACTGGCGGCGTTGGCGGTGGTCTGGGCGGCCAGGTCGGTGCATCGGGATCATCCGTTGACGCATTTTTTCTGCGCGCTGTTGGCGGGGGCGATCACGGCGATGACGTTGTTGGCCCACGCGAGAATGCGGCACGAAAGCCTGACTGCATCCGCCGCGTTTGCCGGCGTGTTGTACACGGCGCTGCTGGCGCCATTTCTGATCGGGCCGCTTCAGAAGGCCAAACGGTTGTTTTCTTTTCAGAAGCGTGCTCCGTGAGGCGTAACGAGATGATGGAATGTTCGAGCGCCGACTGAGAATCATCCTTTGGACGCTGCTGCTGGCGACGGCGGGGCTGATCGCGCGGGCGGGGCAGATTCAGTTGATTCAGAAGGATCGCTGGACGAGCGAAGCGGCGGATCTGCTGACGCGGCGGCAGCTCATCGACACGACGCGCGGGCGGATTCTCGATTTCAAGGGGCGCGAGCTGGCCGTCGATGCGCCGTGCATGGACGCGTGCGTGGATTATCCGGCGATCACGGAGGATTGGGATAAGTACGGCAAATGGCTGGCGGCGCAGGCGGCTTCCGCGGCGCAGCGGCAGAACGGGCAGTTCTTCACGAGGGCATCGGTGTCGGAGCAGGGGGCAATGATCGCGGCGGAAGAGGAGCGGATTCGCGGCCAGGTGAAGTCGATGTGGCACAAGCTGGCGGCGGCGGGCGGCAAGACGGATCAGGAGATGGAAGCGATTCGCGGCGCAATCATCAATCGCGTCGATGCCCGCGGGCAGTTCGTGATGTGGCAGAATTTTCGCAAAGCCCAGGCGCGGCAGAACGGCGCGACGCCGCCGTGGTATGAGAAATGGTGGCCGCTGGCGGGCGGGCAAAGTGCTGTGCAACTGGATGAGTCGGTGGAAGTGGCGGAGGAGACGCAAGCGCATGTGATTCTGCCGGCGATCAGCACGGCCGTGTACAACGAGCTGGCCCGCGAGGCGGAGGATTTGCCGGGGCTGGTGCTGCGGCCGGGACATCAGCGAATCTATCCGTTCGGCGCGGCGGCGTGCCATGCCATCGGACGGCTGGGCACGGTTGATTCGGAGCAGATCGAGCACGACCCCGACGCGGCCGATCCGCTGCGGCGATACTGGAAGAACGATCTGGCGGGAGCGAGCGGCGTCGAGGCGATGTGCGAGAGCACGCTGCGCGGCACGCGCGGGGAGCGCGTCACGACCGGGCCGTCCGCCGATGGTGGCGCGGGGATTGTCGTTACGACTGATCCCATTCCCGGCAAGGACGTGACGCTGACCATCGACGTCAATTTGCAGGCGGCAACCGAGCAGGCGTTCGCCATGGAGCGGACGTTCAGGGACAAGAACAGCGGGCAGGTGGTCGCGGTTCGCAAGAACCAGCCGGGAGCGGCGGTGGTGATGGACATGGCGACCAATCAGGTTCGGGCGCTGGTTTCCTATCCGACGTATGACCTGAATCAGTGGGATGCTGATTACGCGAAGCTGCGGCTGGATGATATGAATCAACCGCTGCTGGATCGGGCGTGCGGAGCGATGTATGAGCCGGGTTCGACGGTCAAGCCGCTGATGGGGCTGGCGGGGCTGAGCGAGGGGATCATCACGGGGCAATCGACCATCGAGTGCAAGGGGTATCTGGTGATCGACGGGCGCATCATCAAGAACGAGTTCAGGTGCTGGACGATGAGCGAGCATGGTTTGACGCATGCCGAGTGCCCGGAGGACGATCCGCTGCCGAGCAATCAGCTCACGGTGGTGGACGCGGTGGAGCGAAGCTGCGACGTTTTTTTTGAGACGGTGTCCGACCACCTGGGCGCGTCGCGGCAGCACGATTGGTATGACCGTTTCGGGCTGGGGCGGGTCACGGGAATCGGCCTGCCGGAAGTTCCGGGCCACATTCCCAGCCGTGCGCTGCTGCGGATGGAAACTTGGCTGGCCGGGATCGGCCAGGGATCCGTGCGGGCGACGCCGCTGCAAATGGCCAACGCGGCCGCGACGATCGCCCGCGACGGAGTCTGGATGCGGCCGACGATTCTGCGCGATGATCCGGAGCCGCAGGAAACGGTGGACCTGCATCTGTCGGCGGAGAACGTGGCGCTGGTGAAGGAAGGAATGTATCGCGCCGTGCACACGCCGGCGGGGACAGGACCGCTGCCGCATGACATGGACCCGCTGATGGTGGCGGCCAAGACGGGCACGGCGCAGGCGTCACGGCTGACGGTTCCGGTGCGCGACAGCGCGGGGAATATCGTGATGGAAAACGGCCGCGAGAAACGGCGGCTGGTCGATCCCAACGATCCGGCGGTGAGTTCATGGTACATCGGCATGGGAGACCAAAAGTCGCAGTACGACCACGCCTGGTACATCGGCTATGCCCCGGCCGATCATCCGCGGATTGCGTTCGCGGTCTTCGCGGAATACGGCGGCAGCGGTGGGCCGGTGGCGGGGGCGATTGTCCATGACATGCTTGCGGCGTGCGTGGAGCAGGGGTATTTGTCGGGGCAGTAGCGGCGGGCAGAGACTAATTCTGGATGCCGCCGACGTTGGTTGCGCTGATTCGTTACGCTGTCGTGGCGGCGGTGGTATACTCCAACAGGTCGAATACATGGTTGACACAGCGCAAATAATGAAGCTCACCGAGGGCATCGCCCGCGATTTCAACCCCGACAGGATTATCCTGTTCGGGTCTTATGCCCGCGGTACGCCCACGGAGCAGTCCGACGTGGATTTGCTGGTCATCATGCCGTTCGAGGGCAAGAGCCGCTACAAAAGACTGGAAATATGGGGCCGGTCGCGTCCGCAGTTTTCCGTGGACATCCTTGTTCGTCGCCCAGAGGACACTCAGAGGCGATACCTCGAGTGGGATCCGCTCATCCGGGAAGCGATTGACCACGGGAAGATGCTTTATGAACGAGACGGTGCGCGAGTGGGTCGCCACGGCTGAAGCCGACTACGCGACGGCTGCGCGGGAGAGGGCCGTTGAGAACGACCCGAACAACGACGTGATCTGCTTCCTTTGCCAGCAGTGCGTCGAGAAGCTGATGAAGGCTGTTCTGGTGCGTCACTCGGTCGCTTTCCCGCGAACTCACGACCTTGTCGAACTGCATCGCCTGCTGGCGACCGTGGCGCCGAAGTGGTCCTGGGATGAAAGCGAATTGCAGGGTCTAAGCCTGGGCGCGGTGGACTACCGCTATCCCGGTGAATCCGCCGATTCGGCCGACGCCGCCGAGGCATTTGCCATTTGCACACGGGCCAAAGAGTCTCTGCTGAAGCTTTTGGAATGACGGCGCCGTGTGCATTCCTTCCACAGAGCGGCGGGAACGGAATGGTTGCGACGAGCGATTCCATGCAAACGATGGACCAATTCGACATCATTGTGATCGGCGGCGGGCACGCGGGGGCGGAGGCGGCGTGGGCGGCGGCGCGGCTCGGCTGCCAAACGGCGATGGTGACGCTTGATCCGAGCCGCGTCGGGCAGATGTCGTGCAATCCGGCAATCGGCGGATTGGCCAAGGGCCAGATGGTGCGCGAGGTCGATGCGCTTGGCGGCCTGATGGGCATCGCCACCGACAACACCGCGATTCAGTTTCGCATGTTGAATCGCTCCAAGGGGCCGGCGGTGTGGGGACCGCGGGCGCAGGCGGATAAGTATCGCTATGCCAGGGAAGTTCAGCGGCTGCTGGGGACGTGCGAGAATCTTTCCGTCGTGTCGGGAGAGGTCGCGGAGATTTGCGCTGACGGCGCGATCAGCGGCGTGAAGCTGGCGGATGGGCGGTTTATTTCGTGCCGCGCCGTCATTGTGACGACCGGCACGTTTCTGCGCGCCCTGATGCACACCGGCGAAAAGAAGACCGAAGGCGGGCGAGTCGGGGAGGCATCGGCCAAGGGGCTGAGCGGTTGTCTGGCGAAACTCGGACTGGAGATGGGCCGTCTGAAGACCGGCACGCCGCCGCGGCTGGATAAGGAGTCGATCAACTTTTCGGCTTTCGAGGAGCAGCCGGGCGATGAGATTCCGTCGCCGTTTTCATATCTCAATGAGCGCCCCGACTGGCGGCCCCCGCTGCGGCAGATGCATTGCTGGATTGGGGCGACCAATGAGCGGATTCATCAGATCATCCGCGCTAATCTGCACCGCGCGCCGATGTACAGCGGCCAGATCAGCAGCACCGGCCCGCGATATTGTCCGAGCATCGAGGACAAGGTTGTGCGGTTTGCCGATAAGCAGAGCCATCACATTTTTCTCGAACCCGAGGGACTCGACACGAATGAGATTTACTGCAATGGCATCAGCACCTCGCTGCCGGGCGACGTGCAGGATGAGATTGTGCGGCTGATTCCAGGTCTGGAGCAGGCGCGGATTCTGCGGCATGGATACGCGGTGGAATATGACATGGTCTGGCCGACGCAGATTGAATCGACGTTGCAGACCAAGACAGTGCGCGGCCTGTTTCTGGCCGGGCAGATCAACGGAACCAGCGGCTACGAGGAGGCGGCGGGGCAGGGGATCGTCGCAGGCATCAACGCGGCCCGTTTCGTGCTGAACGGGTCTGCCGATTTTGTGCTGCGGCGCGATCAGGCATACATCGGCGTGATGATTGACGATCTGGTGACCAAGCCGCCGACGGAGCCGTATCGCATGTTCACCAGCCGGGCCGAGCATCGGCTGCGCCTGCGCAGCGACAACGCCGACGAGCGGCTGACGCCGCTGGGGCGCGAGATCGGGCTGGCGGACGATCATCGCTGGCAGGTTTTTTGCGATCGCCGAGCCGCCGTGGAGAGCGGTTTGGAATTGCTGAAGCAATCTGACGCCCTCGACTATCTCCGCCGCAGCGACGTGAGCTGGCCGGAGTTGATCGTGCGCTACCCCCCCGCTGCCGCGATGCCGGCGGGCGTGGCGCAGCAGGTTGAAGCGACCGTGAAATATGAAGGCTACATCGCCCGGCAGGACCGCGAGATCGAACGCATGGCGTCGATGGAAACAAAACTGATTCCCGCCACGGTGGATTATTCGCTCGTTTCAGGATTGCGCAACGAAGCGAGGCAGAAGTTCATCCGCTTCACGCCGCGCAGCCTGGGGCAGGCGCTGCGCATCAGCGGCATCACGCCGGCGGATGTGACAGTGCTGGCGATTCATCTTGAACGGAAATAGTCAATCGATCGTATCGCGTCGGCGAATGGAATAGAATGTCTTGAGTATGAGCACCATGACGATTCGCATACCCGATCCGTTGCGGCGCGAGCTGGAAGGTCTCGCCCGCCGCCAGCGGCGGCCAATGAGCGAATTGGCTCGCGATGCGCTTCGCCGGTACGTCGCCATCGAAGACTTTCGGGAGTTGCGGAGGCAGACATTGCCCTTCGCCGAAGCCCAGGGGTTTTTGACTGACGAAGATGTGTTCCGGGCCGTCTCCTGAGCTTCCATTGGCATACATGGCGGGCATGGCGAACCAGAAAACGCATTCTCACCGCCCGCTTCGCTTGAGGCGCGCAGGACGCAGAGATCAATCCCTTGGATTTTGGTTCTCTCTGCGCTCTCGGCGTCCTCCTCTGCGCCCTCTGCGTTAAAATCTTTCTCCCTTTTTGTATTTGGCACACTTCCTATTTCAATGGCAACGGATATCGGAAGACCGTGCCGTCTGGTGCGATGAGATACAGTGCCTTGGCCAGTTCCGTGGAGAGCAATCGCTGAACATGTGGAGCGAACGGGACCAACGCCGGCAAGGCATTGGAAATGCTGTCAAGGACGATGATTGGAATCGGAAGATCGTCAAGGTTCTGCTGATGCTGAATGTTCTTGTCGATGCTCAGGAACGCTTCGAAGCCGGCGCCGGCAGACGCTCGGAGGAGTTCGCCGTTGGCGAGTCGGTCCCATCCCATTTCGCGGGTGGTCTTCACGTCATGATTCGTCAGGTGCTGTTTGAAGTGGCGATTGACGTTGTGGTCGAACAAGACCTTCAAATCCGCTCCAGATCATCGAGAAGGTCTCTGCCGGCGAGGTCCATGGCCGCAAGAGCCTGTTCGCGGGTGACGCCGGGGAAACCGTCGAGGAATTCCTCAAGCGTTTCGCCGGCGGCCACGCTGTCGAATAGGTTTTTCAGCGGAACGCGCGTGCCGTAGAAGCAGGGTGTGCCGCTGACGCGCTCGGGATTGATCCAGACCAGACCGAAAAGCGGATGCCCGGGCTGAATTTTGTCGCCCACCAGATGCCGCGGATCGATTGGCTCGATGTGCTTGACCAACGGCTCGGCAGTGAGCTTGACCATAATCATATTATAACATACAGCGCGCATGGCGGCGTTTAATTACGGCAAATCGAGCAGGATCAATTCCGCGTCAGCGGTTGCCGCCAAATCCAGCTTGGTTTCGGCGGCGATGCGGGCTTGGTCGCCGGGAGCGAGGGGGGAACCGTTCAGGGTAACGCGGCCGTCGATGATGAAGAGATAGGCGTGGCGCTTCGGTTTGCTCTGGTGCGTGGTGGTCTGGCCGATTTTCAAACGCGAGACGAAGACCGTCGCGTCCTGGTCGATCTTCAATGTGTTCGGCGTCGCGCCCGACGACACAACCGGCAATAACTTTCCCGTCCGCTCGGCGACGGGGAATTGCCGCTGCTCCCAGCGCGGCGGGTTGTTTTTGTGCTCCGGGAACAGCCAGAGTTGCAGCAGATGCACGGGCGTGTCCTTCGATGGATTGTATTCGGAGTGGACGATTCCTTTTCCGGCCGACATCACCTGAACTTCGCCGGGATGCACGAGACCGCGGTTGCCGAGTTGATCCTGATGCTCAAGCTGGCCGGAGATGACGTAGGTGACAATTTCCATGTCGCGATGCGGGTGCATCGGGAATCCCTCCATCGGCTGCACGATGTCGTCGTTGAAGACGCGCAGCACGCTCCAGTGCATGTTGGCGGGATCGTGATAGTCGGCGAACGAGAAATGCAGGCGCGTGTTCAGCCAGCCGTGGTCAACGTGATAGCGGTCGGCTGACTCGATGATGGTGATCATGTTAGGAATGCTCGCGCATGGAGACCGGCGGTTGGAAGACTTCTGTCAGGATGAATTGCGTGCGCAGAGTTTGCGGGCGCAGCCAGCGGCGGAGGACGGCGGCGTTGACGGCGACGGAGGATTGTTTGACGGTCGCCGGGGGCGGAGCGGTGGTGACGATGCGTTTCACGGTGTCCGACACGAGGGGCGCGACGGGCGGCGGCGGAACAGGCGGGCGCGCGGTCCGCGATTGAAGACGCTGGCGCGGCGACCACTGCGGCGGGGGAATCCGCTGGGGCTGGGCCGCCGGCGGCGCGGCCGGGCGCGGCGCTCGCGCAGGGGGAGGAGGATTTGTCGGCTTCGGTACGCTCGGCTGCTTGCCCTGGAACAGGTCGATCACCAACTGGACGAGAATTTGAATCAGTTCATCCATGATTCGCTCTTCGAGCCGGCGCAGCGCGCGCCAAGCGCCCCGCAAGCGGGGCCGCCAAACTCCTAGGTCTTGGGCGGCTCGCCGGGTTTGGCGATCGCCTCGCGCATGGCGGTGTCGGCCTGCACGTTTCTCAGTTTGTAATAATCCATCACGCCGAGGTTGCCGCTGCGGAAGGCGTCGGCCATGGCGCGGGGAATTTCGGCTTCGGCCAGCACAACCAAAGCGCGATTCTCGGCTTGTTTGGCGACGTTTTCCTGTTCGTGGGCGACGGCCATGGCGCGGCGCTGTTCGGCCTCGGCCTGGAAACGGCGCTTGTCGGATTCGGCCTGATCGGCGCGGAGCTTGGCGCCGATGTTCTCGCCCACGTCGATGTCGGCGATGTCGATGGAGAGAATTTCAAAGGCGGTGTTGGCGTCCAGACCCTTGCTGAGCACGGCCTTGGAGATGCGGTCGGGGTTTTCAAGGACGTGTTTGTAATCCTCGGCCGAGCCGATGGCGTTGACGATGCCTTCGCCGACGCGGGCGATGATGGTCTCTTCGGTGGCGCCGCCGACGAGGCTCTTGATGTTGGTGCGCACCGTCACGCGGGCCTTGACCTTCAACTGGATGCCGTCCTTGGCGACGCCGTCGATGGTGACGCGGCCAAGGGCCTGATTGGGAACGTCGATCACCTTGGGATTCACGCTGGTCTGCACGGCATCGAGAATGTCGCGGCCGGCGAGGTCAATGGCGGTGGCAGTGCGCCATGGGAGATCAATGAGGGCTTTGTTGGCGGCGATCATGGCGTTGATGACGCGCGGGACGTTGCCGCCGGCGAGAAGATGACTTTCCATTTCGGCCTGCGTGACCTGCAATCCGGCGCGGATCGCCTGAATGCGGCAGCGGACGATGATGACGGCGTTGACTTTCCGCAGGCGCATGCCGAGCAGCTCCATGATGCTCACGCGAGCGCCGGAGGAGAGAGCCTGGATGTAGAGGCCGATGAACTGGAAGACCAGCGCGAAGAGGACGAGGAAGATGATGATGATGACGACGATGCCGCCGATCACGATCGGACTGGGGCCGCCGCTGGAATCGTCCGCAAGGGGAATGAGATGAAACATGCTCGTTTTCCTTTCCATCCGCCGAAGGGCTGAGATGTCGCCGGTATTGTAGAGCGGGCGTGGCCGGCAAGCGAATTGGCTGGTCGGGAAGACAATTTTGAATTCTAAATTTTGAATGTTGAAAGAAGATCGCGGCGCGCCCGTCGTTCTACCTTCTATTCCTATTTCAACATTCAAAATTCAGAATTCAACATTCCCCCTTCAGTGCTCGACGAATCGTTTGGTGAGGTCGCCGTAGGCGTCGATGCGGCGGTCGCGGAGGAAGGGCCAATGGGTGCGGCTGAATTCGACTTTGCGGAGGTCGCAATCGGCGATGACGATTTCTTCCTCGTCAGTTGACGCGCGGCGGACGATGGAGCCGTCGGGGGCGGCGATGAAGGATTGGCCCCAGAACTGAATGCCGTCTTTGCCGCCGCCTTTGATTTTTTCCAAACCGACTCGATTGGGAACGCAGACGAAGCAGCCGTTGGCGACGGCGTGGCTGCGTTGGATCAGTTCCCAGCTTTCGTGCTGGGCGTCGCCGTATTTGGCTTTTTCGCTGGGATGCCAGCCGATGGCGGTGGGATAGAAGATGATCTCCGCGCCGGCGAGAGCAGTGAGGCGGGCGGCTTCGGGAAACCACTGGTCCCAGCAGATGAGCACGCCGATGCGGCCAAAGCGGGTTTTCCAGACGCGAAAGCCGGTGTCGCCGGGAGTGAAATAAAACTTTTCGTAGTAGAGCGGATCGTCAGGAATGTGCATCTTGCGATAGCGGCCGAGCAGGGAGCCGTCGGCATCCAGAACGACGGCCGTATTGTGATACAACCCTTGCGCCCGCTTCTCGAAGAGCGAGGCGACGATCACGATGCGATGTTTTTTGGCTAGTTTGGCGAGGGCTTCGGTGCTGGGGCCGGGGATCGGCTCGGCGAGTTTGAAGAAGTCGTGATCCTCCACCTGACAGAAATATTGCGAGCGGAAGAGTTCCTGCGTGCAGACGATGCGCGCCCCCCCTGCCGCGGCGCGCTCGATCAGGCGGAGTTGCAAGGCGGTGTTTCTGCGCGGATCGGGGGAGCAGGCCATTTGGGTAAGGGCCACTTTTATCGACGCGCCATTCGAGCTGTGCGACGGTTTTGTTTTGCGTGGCATGTTAGAGCTTTACGTTCGCAGGTCGCGGCAATTTGGTCAAATCAATCGGTTGGACGCCAGGATCGTTGCCGATCGGATCAATCCTTGATCCGGCGAGTTCCGCAAACACGGTCTGATCCGCAGCCGAGGCGAAACACCGCCGGGGAAGGACGTACCGTTTGCGGTCGAGCGTCTCAAGGACAAACGATTCCGAACCGCTGAGAAACCGGCTGAACAATGGCCACGCGATCCATGTGAACATTCCGCCGCGAGCAACCGACACGCCCTGAGCGTCAATCTGATAAATGGTGCGTTTCCCAGTGCGTTGCCGGGTTATGCGGATTCCCTTTCTGTTGAGATAAATCCCGAATGAAATGAATCCAATACTCCCACCGAGTATGAGGTAAACCGGCCCGCGGCCATTTGGCCCAATCGTTCCAAACTGCTCGATGAAAATCACGACTCCGAGCAGGAAGATGAAGAACAGAGAGGATGCGACGAGCCGTGGCCGGATGGGAAAACTCCGTGCTATCATCCGCCTGGCGCGAACGGTCTCGGCGCGGGTCAACTCCACGTCCATCGTGAACAGAGGATCGACGGGCGGCATAGAAGCATTCTAGCCCAAGAAAAGAGGGTGAAACAGCGGGCGGAATCTGATTCGATTCCGCATCCCAGGGCCATCGCATCTTCACTGGTTGATAAGTCGCAAGAGATAATCATGGTCCCACCCGGCGTTGAGGCGTTTGCCCTTGATGCCGATTTTGAGGCTTTTCTCACTCTTGAGCAGATTTAAC
>Ga0182024_10018599_pt1 | contig 12918 bp, 10 predicted proteins | sample P32metaG_FD_120480 | JGI IMG/M metagenome (GOLD analysis project Ga0182024, IMG submission 120480) | Permafrost microbial communities from Stordalen Mire, Sweden - P3-2 metaG (Illumina Assembly) | ecosystem: Environmental > Terrestrial > Soil > Wetlands > Permafrost | place: Sweden: Stordalen...
CCAGGTCGCCCGGCGAGGTCTCGGCGGCGACCAGGGCGGGGAGATCGGCCGGGCTCGCCAGCGCCGCCACATGGCGGTGGCCGTGCCGTCGGACCCCCTCGACCAGCGCGTCGCGGTCGAAGCCTTCGATCGGCGGCTCGCCGGCCGGATAGACCGGGGCCACCACCACCACGTCGGCGTCGTTGAAGCAGCGGCAGAAGTCGGGGAACAGGTCGCGCAGCCGCGAGTAGCGGTGGGGCTGGACCACCGCGAGGACCCGGCCGCTGGTCATCGAGCGGGCGGCGGCGAGCACGCTGGCGATCTCGACAGGGTGGTGCCCGTAGTCGTCGATCACCCTCACCCCGCCGACCACGCCGGTGGTGGTGAACCGGCGGCGAACCCCGCCGAAGGCGGCTAGCCCGCCGCGGACGTCGTCGTCGGAGACGGCGAGTTCCCGGGCAACAGCGATGGCGGCCAGGGCGTTGAGCACATTGTGCCGCCCCGCCAGCGGCGTGAAGAGGCCGGCGATCGTCGACTGCGTCTCGTCAGGCCCGGTCACCTGGACATCGAACGTCGCCCCCTCGGGTCCCATGGCGATATTCAGGGCTCGGAACTCGGCCTGCGGATGGGTTCCGTAGGTGACGAGACGGCGGTTCTCGACGTTGGCGGCCAGCTCCTGCACCACCGGGTGGTCGATGCACAGCACCGCGAAGCCATAGAAGGGGATGTTCTGGACGAAGTCGCTGAAGGCGGCCTTGAGCGCGCTGAAGTCGCCGTGGTGATCGAGGTGCTCGGGATCGATGTTGGTGACCACCGCCACGGTGGACCGCAGCTTGAGGAAGGTGCCGTCGCTCTCGTCGGCTTCCACGACGATCCACTCGCCGCCCCCGACCTTGGCGTTGGCGCCATAGGCATTAATGATGCCGCCGTTGACCACCGTCGGATCCAGCCCACCGGCGTCGAGAAGGGCGGCGACCAGCGAGGTGGTGGTGGTCTTGCCGTGCGTGCCGCCGACGGCGATGGAGAACAGCAGCCGCATCAGCTCGGCCAGCATCTCGGCCCGGCGCACCAAGGGGATGCGAGCGGCGCGGGCGGCCGCCATCTCCGGATTCTCCGCCCGTATGGCGCTGGAGTAGACGACCGCGGAGGCGCCCGCGATGTGTTCCGCGTCGTGACCGATGAACACCCTGGCCCCCAGGGAGCGCAGGCGTTCGGTGTTGGGGCTCTCCCGCGCGTCCGAGCCCTGGACCGTGTAGCCCCGCCGCAGCATGATCTCGGCGATGCCGCTCATGCCGATGCCGCCGATGCCGATGAAGTGGACAGGACCAAGGTCGAAGGGCGCGGGTCGGCGATGCATCGCCGGGAGCTATCCCAATTCCCGGCCCTGGCAAAGGGAGGGGGCTGGAGCGCCGGCGTCTCGCCGGCATCCTATCTCTGAAGAAAGGGCCGGCGGGACGCCGGCGCTCCGGAACGACCGATCCTAGCCTACAGTGGCGTTTGCGCCTTGCCGGTCGGTTCGTTGTCGTTGGCCGCCGCCTGCGCGAACAGGCGCCGGACCTCCGCCAGGGTCTCCGCGGCCGAGCGATACGGCGTGGGGCGGGGTCCCAGGAAGCCGGCGAAGGTCACGCCGGGCGGTGGCATGTAGTCACCCTGCGTCACCGGGGGTCCGGACATCGGCGAGAGAACGATGAGCGAGCCGCGCCGCTCGATGCTTAGTTCCTGGCCGTCGAACCAGAACTCCTGGGGCAGGCGCACCGCCTGCGACCCCGCCAACCAGAACGTCGTTGCGATTTGCGCCATCTCTCCACCTCCGCTGAAGGTCGGCCACGCGCGTGTGGCCGCAACCGACTTTGCAATACGTATCAGGTGCGGCGGAACATGCAAGCCTTTTGTTTGCAAAAAGCGATGCCTAGCGCGCGGTCTTTTCCACCAGATCGGCCAGGCGCTCGGCGGCGTCGGGCCGGGCGAGCTTGCGGGCGGCGGCGGCCATGCGGGCGAGGCGGGCCGGATTGCCGAGCAGTGTGCAGAGGGCCGCGGTCATCGCCGGCTGGGTCAGCCCCGCTTCGCGCGCCACCTCCGCCCCGCCTCCCTCGGCCAGGATGCGAGCGTTCTGGCCTTGGTCGTCGTCGAGCGCGACACCGAGGGGGATGAGGATCGACGGCCGCCCGGCCACCGCCAGTTCGCTCACCGTCGAGGCGCCGGCGCGGCCGATGACCAGGTGGGCGCGGGCCAGGCGGCCGGCCATGTCCCGGAAGAACGGGGCCAGTTCGGCCCGGATCAGGGCGTCGGCGTAGATCTTGCGGGCGTTGTCGAGAGATTCGGGCCGGGTCTGCTGCTCGACCTGAAGTCGGAGACGCAGCGCCTCGGGCAGCGCCGCCAGGGCCGCGGGGATCATCTCCGAGAGGAGGCGCGCGCCCTGGCTGCCACCGGTGACCAGCAACCGAATCGTGTCGGTGGGCGGCTGATACTGCATGTAGGCGAGGCCACGGATCTCCGGCCGCACCGGATTGCCCACCACCACCGCCCGGGCCTGGGTGCGGGCGCTGGCCTTGCGGAGAGTCGGGAACGCGCAGGCCACCGCGGTGACGTACGGGGCCAGGAAGCGGTTGGCGCGCCCGGAGACCGCGTTCTGCTCGTGGATCAGGGTCGGCCGGCTCTGGGATATGGCCGCGATCAGGGCCGGCAACGACGGATAGCCGCCGAACCCGATCACCACCGCCGGATCGATCTCGGCCAATGCGGTGCGGCCCTGGAGGATGCCGCGCAGGATGGTGATCGCGGCCTTGGGGGTCCCGAGCGGATCTCCACGACGCGGCGTCGCCGAGGCGAGGGTCACCACGCGCTCGGCGGGAAACGCCTGGGCGAGGCTCTCCACCCGGTCGTCGGTGGCCAGCACGATGCGCCAGCCGCGCCCGCCCAGCGCCTCGGCCAGAGCCTGGGCGGGGAAGAGATGACCGCCGGTGCCGCCCGCCGCGATGACGGCGATCTTCCGCGACGCAGCGCCCCTGTCGGAGAGCCTGGGGTCAGCCAAAAGCGTCGAGCTCGCCGGGACCATCGTCGGCCATATAGGCGGAAGACTGGCGGCGCGTCAGGGCCAGGGCCATGCCCATAGTCAAGCTCATCGCCAGCATCGAGGAGCCCCCGTAGGAGATGAACGGCAGAGTCATGCCCTTGGTCGGCGCGAGGCCGAGGTTGACGACGATGTTGATGAAGGCCTGCATGCCGACCATGGCGAACAGGCCGGCGGCGGCGACCTGTTCGAAGGGGTCGGAGATCTTCATCGCGCGGTAGAGCCCGCGGATGACCAGCAGGGCGAAGAGGGCGATCAGCAGCAGGGAGAGCCAGAGGCCGTACTCTTCGGCCGCCGCCGAGTAGGCGAAGTCGGTGTGCATGTCGGGGATCAGGACCTTGGTGACCCCCTCCCCCGGCCCGCGGCCGAATCCGCGGCCGGCCGCGATGGCCTGCGCCGCCCGCTCCACCTGGCCCGGCTCGGCCGGCTTGGCGCCCAGAAAGAGATGCAACCGGTTGGCGACATGGGGGAAAATCCAATAGGTGCTGCCCAGGCCGACGATCGCGGTGGCGCCCATGCCCATGATCCAGCTGATCGGCACGCCCGCCACCCAGAAGGCCGCGCCGAAGGCCGCGGTGATCAGGGCCGTCTGGCCGATGTCCGGTTCGAGCAGCAGCAGCACCACCGCCGCGGCGTAGAGGCAGAAGGCGATCGAGACGCCCGGCACCTCGCCTTTCTGGGCCTCGGCGAACATCCAGGCGACCAGGACCAGCAGGGCTGGCTTCATGAACTCGGACGGCTGCAGGGCGAAGCCGGCGAACTCCACCCAGCGGGTCGCCCCCTTGGCGTTGTGGCCGAGGAACGGCAGGGCGAACATCGCCAGAAGGGCCCCCAAGTAGACCACGAAGGCCACGCGCCGGACGCCCTTGGGGCGCAGGAGGGACGTCGCCAGCACGATGACGACCCCGATGGCGGCGAACACGCACTGGCGCACCGCGAAGTGGAAGGGCCAGGCGATGCCGAGCCGCGCCGCCGCCGCCGGGCTGGTGCCGAACTGCAGCAGGACGCCCAGCAGGATCAGGGCGCCGGTGGCGCCCAGCAGCCAGCGATCGGTGGTCCACCACCACTGCGCCCAGCGCGAAGTGTCGGTCCTGGCCCAGGGGTGCTGATGGGGCGCCATCAGGCGTTGTCTCCCGACGAGAGGTCACCGGATGGGGGAAGCGCGGCCAGGGCGTGGACGGCGGCGCGGAACGCCTCGCCCCTGGCCTCGAAGTCGCTGAACTGGTCGAAGGAGGCGCAGGCCGGCGAGAAGAGCACGATCGGCTCGGCCTCACCCGAGGCCCGGGCGTCCTCGAAGGCGGCGCGGGTGGCGGCCTCGACGGCGCCGCACTGAACGATGGGAACCCGCCCCTCGAGGGTGCGGGCGAAGTCGGCCGCCGCCTCGCCTATCAGATAGGCCCGGGCGACGGCGCCGAACAGGTCGGAGAGGCAGCCGATGCCGCTCTTGGGACGCCCGCCGGCGATCCAGTAGAAGCGCGGATAGGCGCTCATCGCCTGGCGCGCCGCGTCGATGTTGGTCGCCTTGGAATCGTTGACGAAGCGGACGCCGTCGATGGCCCCGATGGTCTCCATGCGATGGGCGAGGCCGGGGAAGCTCAGCAGGCCTTCCACCGCTTCGGCGACGGGCACGCCGAGGGCGCGGGCGGCGGCGTAGGCGGCGGCGGCGTTCTGCCAGTTGTGCCGGCCCGGCAGGGAGCGGGCGCCGGTGAGGTCGGCGAGCTCGACGACCCGCCCGTCGGTGGCGTCATAGAGCCGGCCCTGCAGGGCGTAGACGCCGCGGCCCATCGCCTTGCGGGCGCTGATCGGCCAGATCGTCCGGCGATTGGCGGCGGTGATCTCGGTGCAGATGCGCTGGCCCCAGTCGTCGTCGACCCCGATCACCGCCGTGTCGCCCTTGCCCTGATTGAGCAGGATACGCTGCTTGGCGGCGGCGTAGCCCTCCAGGCCGCCGTGCCGGTCGAGATGGTCGGGGGTGATGTTGAGGATGATCGCCACGCCCGGCTTGAGGCTGGAGGTCAGGTCCAATTGATAGGACGACAGCTCCAGGACGTAGACCGCGCCGCCGTGCATCGGCTCCAGCCCCAGGACGCCGACGCCGATGTTGCCGCCGACGCGCGCGTCGCGGCCAGCGTGGGCGAGCATGTGGCCGACCAGGGCGGTGGTGGTCGACTTGCCGTTGGTGCCGGTGATCGCCACCACGCGCGGCCGCTTGTGGGCCGGGGCGGCGGCGATGGCGCGGGCGAAGAGCTCGATGTCGCCGACGATCTCGACACCCGCGGCGTGGGCGCGCTCGACGGTCCAGTGCGGTGTGGGGTGGGTCAGGGGCACGCCCGGCGAGAGCACCAGGGCCGCGAACCTCGACCAGTCGGCGCGCGCCAGGTCGACCACCCCGAAGCCTTCGGCGGCGGCGGCCGCCCGCGCCGCCTCGCTCTCGTCCCAGAGGGCGAGACGCGCGCCGCCGGCCCGCAGCGAGCGCGCCGCCGCGAGGCCCGAGCGGGCGAGGCCGAAGACGGCGACCTCCCTTCCCTCAAAGACGTCGACGGGGATCATCGGCGCGCCACCCCTACCTGAGCTTCAGGGTGGCGAGGCCGAGCATGGCCAGCATGATGGCGACGATCCAGAAGCGGATCACCACCGTCGGCTCCGACCAGCCGAGGCGCTCGAAGTGGTGGTGGATCGGCGCCATCAGGAAGACGCGGCGGCCGGTGCGCTTGAACCACAGCACCTGGATGATCACCGAAACCGTCTCGACCACGAAGAGGCCGCCGACGATGGCCAGGACGATCTCGTGCTTGGTGGCCACGGCCACGGCGCCCAGGGCGCCCCCGAGGGAGAGGGCGCCGCAGTCGCCCATGAAGATCCGGGCCGGCGGGGCGTTGTACCAGAGGAAACCCAGTCCCGAACCGACGATGGCCGCGCAGAACACCGCCGTCTCGCCGACCCCGGGAACGAAGTGCAGCTCCAGGTAGCCGGCGAAGACGAAGTTGCCGACCAGGTAGGCGATCAGCCCGAAGGTGGCGGCGGCGATCATCACCGGCACGGTGGCGAGGCCGTCGAGCCCGTCGGTGAAGTTGACCGCATTGGAGGCCCCGACGATCACCAGGGCGCCGAACACCAGGTAGAACCAGGAGAGGTCGATCAGGGCGCGCTTGAAGATCGGAAACGCCAGGGAGGTCGACAGGTGGGCGTTCTCCGGCGAAGGCTGGCCGAAACGGACCATGAGATAGACCGCCAGCATGGCGAGACCGGCCTCGATCAACAGCCGCATGCGGCCGGAGAGCCCGGCGGAGGTCTGTTTGGTGACCTTGGCGTAGTCGTCCATGAAGCCGAGCGCCCCGAAACCCAGGGTGACCAGCAGGCTCGCCCAGATGTAGACGTTGGTGAGGTCCGCCCACAGCAGGGTGGAGACGGTGATGCCGGCCAGGAACATCAGCCCGCCCATGGTCGGGGTGCCGGCCTTCTCGACGATGTGCCGCTCGATGCCCTCGGCTCGGATCGGCTGGCCCCGGCCCTGGCGCGCCTTCATCCAGCGGATGAAACGCGAGCCCATGGCGACCACCACCAACTGGGCGGTGGCCACGGCCATGCCGCCGCGGAAGGTGAGATAGCGCAGCAGATTGAGCACCGGTACGTGGTGATAGTGTTCGGCCAGGCGCTGGTAGAGCCAGTAGAGCATCAGGCCGGCTCCTGGGCCAGGAGACCGGCGACCAGCGCGGCCGCGCGGGAATCGCGCGAGCCCTTGATCATCACCACGTCGCCGGGACCGAGGGCCTCGACAAGGCTGGGCAGCAGGGCCTCGGCGGTGGGCGCCCAGGCGCCGCGGCGCGCGGCCGGCAACGCGTCGAACAGGGACCTCATCAGCGGCCCGCCGCAGAACACCAGGTCCACCCGCGCCGCCTCGACCACCTGGGCGAGTTCGGCATGGCGCTGGGCGGACTCGGGGCCCAGCTCCAGCATGTCGGTCAGGGCGGCGATCCGGCGGCCGGGGCCGGTTCGCGCCCCGAGGTTGGCGAGGGCGGCGGCGACAGACACCGGGCTGGCGTTGTAGCTCTCGTCGATCAGGGTCAGGCGCCCGCGCGGCCCGACAAGCGCGCGCTCGGCGCCCCGGCCGGCCAGGGGCTCGAAATCGCCCAGGGCGGCGAGGCCCGTCTCCAGATCGACGTTCAGCGCCCGCATCATCAAGAGGGCGCAGAGGCTCATCGGTCCCCAGTGCGGCGCGCTCTGGCGGACGGGAAACTCGACCCGGGTGTCGTCGATACGGGCCTCGACCGAGGCGCCGCCGGGCGCGGGGGCGAAGCGGATCAGCTGGGCGTCGGCGCCCTTGGCGCGGCCGAAGGCCCGCACCCGCGCCCCGCGACGGCGGGCCTCGGCCTTGAGGGTGTCGAACCAGCGGTTGTCGGCGTTGAGGATGGCCATGCCGCCGGGCTCCAGCCCATCGAGGATCTCCGCCTTGGCCCGGGCGACGCCCGCCTCGCCGTCGGGGAAATTCTCCACATGCACCGCCTCGACGTTGGTGATGACGACCGCATGGGGGCGAACCATCAGCGAGAGTGGGGTGATCTCGCCCTCATGGTTCATGCCGATCTCGAAGATCGCCCGCTCGGTGGCGGCCGGCATGCGGGCCAGGGTCAGGGGGACGCCGATGTGGTTGTTGTAGGACTTGACCGAGCCGTGGGCGGCGCCGGCGCGATCGAGGCCCGCGCGCACGGCCTGGGTGACGCTGGTCTTGCCGACCGAGCCCGTGACGGCTCCCCGCCGCGCCCTACGGGCCCGGCCGCGCGCCGCCTCGCCGAGGCGGCGCAGGCCCTCGAGGGTGTCGGCGACGACGATCGAGGGACCTTCCGCCGGCCGGGCGGTCAGGCTGCCCGCGGCGCCCCTGGCGACGGCCGCCGGGACGAACTCGTGACCGTCCCGCTCGCCGGCGAGGGCGACGAAGAGATCGCCCGGCGCGAGGTCGCGGCTGTCGATGCTGACGCCGGCGGCGACGAACCCGGCGCCCTCCAGCCGCCCGCGGGTGGCGGCGACGATCTCGTCCGACGTCCACAGGGGCGTCCACGGGGGCCGGGCCGCCGAATCCAGATCCGCGGCCATCTCAGGCGGCCACGTCGGCCAGGCCGAGGGCGCGACGGGTCTCGGCCACGTCATCGAACGGGATCGTCCGATCACCGACGGTTTGCCCCTGCTCATGGCCCTTGCCGGCGACGACCAGGATGTCGCCGGCCTCCATGAGGGCGGCGGCGGCGGCGATGGCCGCTCGGCGGTCGCCGATTTCACGAAGGCCCGCGCCGCCGGCCAGGACCTCGGCGCGGATGGCGGCGGGATTCTCCGAGCGCGGATTGTCGTCGGTGACGAAGGCGACGTCGGCGAGGTCGGCGGCGATCGCCCCCATCAGCGGGCGCTTGCCGCGGTCGCGGTCGCCGCCGGCCCCGAGCACGACGATCAGGCGTCGCTTGGCGTGCGGCCGGAGCGCCGTGAGGATGGTCCGCAGGCCGTCGGGGGTATGGGCGTAGTCCACATAGGCCTCGCCGCCGCGCGGACCGGCGCCCACGCGCTGCAGGCGCCCCGGCGCGCCCTCCAGCCGCTCGAGGGCGGCGATCACCGTGTCGGGCGCCTCGCCGGCGGCGATGCAGAGCCCGGCGGCCACCAGGGCGTTGGAGGCCTGGAACGCGCCGGCCAGCGGCAGGATGACCTCGTGCGGCCGGCCCCACGCCCGGATCTTCAGGCGCTGGCCATGGGGCACCAGCGCGCGACCGACCAGGGTCAGGCCCTGGCCCATGGCGCCCACCGACATCACCGTCTGGCCATGGGTGATCGCCGCGGCGGCGAAGGCGGAATAGGCGTCGGAATCGGCGTTCAGCACCGCCGCCCCGCCGCGCGGCAGCAGGGTGTCGAACAGGCGCAGCTTGGCGGCGCGATAGACCCCCATGGTGCCGTGATAGTCCAGGTGGTCCTGGGTCAGGTTCAGGAAGCCGGCGGCCTTCAGAGTCACCCCGTCGAGCCGCCGCTGGTCGATGCCGTGCGAGGAGGCCTCCAGCGCCAGGTGGGTGACGCCGCGCCCGGCGAGCTCGGCCATGATGCGCGAGACGTCGGCGGCGTCGGGGGTGGTGAGCCCGGGAGATGCGAGCTGCTCGTCGCCGGCCCGCACGCCCAACGTGCCCATGCTGGCCGACGAGCGCCCGGCGGCCGCGAAGATCTGGCGACAGAAGGCGGCGACCGAGGTCTTGCCATTGGTGCCGGTCACGGCGACGCAGGTCGCCGGCTGGGCGCCATGGAAGGCCGCCGCCGCCAGGGCGTAGGCCCGGCGGGGATCGCCGACCTTGATCACCGGGGCGGCGAGGCCCGGCAGGTCTTCGCTGGCCAGCACCGCGACGGCGCCGCGGGCCAGGGCGGCGGGCACGAAGGCCTTGCCGTCGGCCTTGGCGCCCGGCAGGGCGGCGAACAGGTAGCCGGGCTCCACCTTGCGGCTGTCGGCGGTGACCCCCTCGATCATCGGATCGACGGCGAGGTCGCGCTGCACGAGGTCGGAGAGGCGGGCGGCGGTCATTTGTCGAGCGCCTCGAGGATGGCGGGATCGACGTCGTCCTTGCCGCGGCCCGGCGCCGACTCGTCCGGCGGCGGGCTCGAGAGACGAGGCGCGTTCAGGAACGGCGCGATGCGCCGGATGATGCGGCCGGCGATCGGCGCGGAGACCGCCCCGCCGGTGGTGAAGCCGCCGGTCTCCGGCATGACGTTGGGCTCGTCCATCATCACCAGCACATAGTAGCGGTCCTGGTCGAAGCCGCCGGTGGTGGGGAAGATCGCCGCGAACGAGGCCAGGTTCTTCTTGCCCTTGTCGTAGTGGCCATGGACGAGCTTGGTCGCCGTCCCCGTCTTGCCGCCGACCATGTAGCCGGGCGCCAGCTGGTCGGCGAAGCGGCCCGTCCCGTTGGTGGCGTTGAGACGCATCAGGTGGAGCATGGTGCGGGAGGTGGATTCCTTGATCACCCGCCGTCCAGGCGCGGGCTCCTGCCCCGGCTCGAGCTTTCTGAGGGTCAGAGGGCGATAGATGCCGCCGTCGAGGATGGCGCTCATGCCGGTGGCGATGGCCAGCGGGCTGACCGAGATCGACTGGCCGAAGGCCATGGTGGCCACGGCGTTGATCGAGATGCGCTGCGGCGTCAGCGGATGGGCGGACTCCGCCAGCTCGCTGGGCGCCCTGGCGAACAGTCCGAAGCGGTGGAAATAGTCCGCCTCGTTGTCGCCGCCGACCCTGATGGCCATCTTGGCCGCGCCGATGTTGGAGGAGTGGGTGAACACCTCCCAGAGCGGCAGGGTGCAGTCGCCCTTGTCGTAGTCGTGGATGATCTGGCCCGGCAGGACCAGCGGCTCGCAGACGTTGAAGACGGTCTTCGGGTCGACGAGGCCGGTGTCGAGGCCCATGGCCACGGTGAACACCTTGAACACCGAGCCGGGCTCATAGACGGTGTTGGCGGCGTGGTTGACCATGGTCGCCGGATCGGCCCGGCCCGGCGCATTGGGATCGAACCCCGGCCAGCTGGCCATGGCCAGGATCTCGCCGGTGCGCACGTTGACCACCATGCCGACGGCGTCCTTGACCCCGAAGTGGGCCGCGGAGGCTTCCAGCTCGTCCTGCAGGGCGGCCTGCACGCGCAGATCGATGGACAGGGCCTGGGTCCCGTGGCTGGGCGCGGCGGCGCGGATCGGCGTGTCGAACGCCTTTTCCGCCCCCGCCATGCCCACCCCGTCCTTGCTGGCGAAGCCGATCAGGTGGGCGCCGGTGCGGCCGAGCGGATAGAGGCGGCCGGCCTCCTCCTGGAAGTCCAGCCCCGGCAGGGCGAGGTCGTGGAGGCGGGCCTTTTCGGCGGGAGTCAGGCCGCCGCCGGCGTAGAATTCCTTGGTGGGGTCGGGCTGGGCCGGCTTTCCCTTGCGGACGGGCTCGCGGCCGGCCAGTGCGCTGTCGAGCTGGCCCAGCGGCATCCGCGGCGCCATGGACAGTATGGCCGCCCGCGTCGCCGCCTTGTCGCCGATCTCGGCGGGCCGCAGATAGAGGCCGTAGCGCACCAGATCCATCGCCAGGACCTCGCCGTTGCGATCGACCAGGTCGGCGCGGGCGGCGCGGGTCGGCGTCAGCTCGCCCCGGTGGCGCGCGGCGTCCGAGAACAGCGCCGCGTTGGTGGCGGCGATCGCCACGGCCAGGAAGGCGGCGGCGAACAGGGCCATGACGAAGAAGATGCGCAGGCGGACGTCGTCGGTCGCCTTGCCCGAGGCGCGGGCGCGGTTGAACGCCCGCTCGACGGAGCCGAGCTGGTCGACCAGGCCCCGCCAGGGCGCCCAGCCCCGCCCTCCGGAGGCGCCGGTGAAGAAGGGATCGGCCGTCGTCACTGCGGCATCGCCTGGGCCGCCGCAGTGGGCGTTTTCTGGGTCGCCGGGGGTGTAGAGGGCGTCGCGGCCATTCGCTCGATGAGCGTGGGAGCCTTGGGCGGAGAGCTGGGCTTGCCGGTCGGCGGCGGCGCGCGGAGCTGGGCGGCCAGCGCCGGCAGGCCGTCCTCGGTGATGTCATGCTTCGCGTCGACGGGTGCGAGATTCAGGTACTGCCGCGACAGGTCGGCGACGCGCTGAGGGCCGCCGAGGGTGGAGATCTCGGCCTGGAGCATGCGGATGCGCTTCTGTTCCTGAACGATCTGATCCTCCACGCCGACGCCGCCGGCGTCCTGCGTCCCGGCCAGGGTCTTCAGCGCATAGCTGCCCAGCGCGATGACCAGCAGGACCGTGAGAGCCAGCAGGTTGACGATCCGGAAGCCGCGGATGCGCGCGGTGAGGAAGCCCGGCGCCCTCATGCCGCCATCCTCCATGCTGGGGCAGCCGTCCGTGCGGCCGCGCGCAGTTTGGCGGAGCGGGCGCGCGGGTTGGCGGCGATCTCGGCCTCGGTGGGCGTGATCGCGCGGTTGGTCAGCAGGGCGAAGCTGGGGGCCGGGCCCTGGGCGCGCGGCGGCGCGTGGCGCGAGGCCTCGCCCTGGCGACCAGCCCGGTCGTTGAGGAAAATCTTGACGATGCGGTCTTCCAGGGAGTGGAAACTCACCACCGCCAGACGACCGCCCGCCTTAAGGCTACGCTCGGCCGCCAATAAACCGGCCTCCAGTTCGGACAATTCCTCATTGACCGCGATTCTGAGCGCCTGGAAAACCCGCGTTGCAGGATGAATCTTGGCGCCGCGCCGGCCGCCGAGCGCCTTTTCCACCACTTCGGCCAGATCGAGCGTGCGTTCGAACGGCGTTTCGGCGCGGCGGCGCACCAGGGCCGCGACCACGCGCCGGGCCTGGCGCTCCTCGCCGTAGAGGCGGAAGATCCGCACCAGCTCGGCCGGATCGGCCTGGTTGACCAGATCGGCGGCGGCGAGCCCCTCGCTCGACATGCGCATGTCGAGCGGCCCATCGCGCATCAGGGAAAAGCCGCGATCGGCTTCGTCGAGCTGCATCGAGGAAAGGCCGAGGTCGAGGGCGACGCCGTCCGCCCCGCCCTCCCCCACCGTCTCGGCCATGCGGGAGAAGGGCGCGCGGACCAGCTGGAAATCGTCCCTACCCTGAAGATCCGCCGTAAAGTCGGCCGCGCCCGGGTCGCGGTCGAACGCGACGACGGCGGCGCCGGCGGCCAGGAAGGCGCGGCTGTAGCCGCCGGCCCCGAAGGTGCCGTCGACGATGGTCAGCCCCGGCGCCGGCCTCAGTGCGTCCAGCACTTCACCGAGCAGCACCGGAATGTGGGCCGGCGCGGTCACGACGCCGCCTTGGCCAGGCGCTGCTGGGCGCGGTAGGCCACCAGGCCCTCGCGCGCCACTATTCTCTGGCGTTCGCGGTGGGCGACGAAGGCCTCCC
>Ga0182024_10018600_pt1 | contig 12918 bp, 8 predicted proteins | sample P32metaG_FD_120480 | JGI IMG/M metagenome (GOLD analysis project Ga0182024, IMG submission 120480) | Permafrost microbial communities from Stordalen Mire, Sweden - P3-2 metaG (Illumina Assembly) | ecosystem: Environmental > Terrestrial > Soil > Wetlands > Permafrost | place: Sweden: Stordalen...
CACACCCGTGATCACCTTCCGTGCGATTCTCCGCTCTTTTTTCATACGTCTCCTCGATCGCTCAAGTTCACTTCGCAGGCTTCTTCGGCCACAGGACACCCTGGTCCTTGGTCGTCACCGGCGCCAAGCCTTTGTAAACGAATCTCTGCACGCGCTGGCCCCGGTAGGTCTCCGTCGTGTAGATGTTCCCTTTCGAGTCGGTCGCAATGCTATGCACGCCGTAGAATTCACCGGGCTGCCGCCCTCCCTGCCCGAAGCTGGTGAGCACTTCGAGCGTCGCCCGGTCCACGATGTGTACCTTGTCGTTTTCTCCGTCGGCCACATAAAGAAATTTTTGTTGCGGATCCCGCGAGAACGCGATGTCCCACACGGAGCCCGAGCCAAGCGTCCCCGTCGCGATAAAAGCTTCTTTCACAAAGGTCCAATCGGGCTTGAAAACCTGAATGCGATCGTTGACGCGATCGCACACATACAGCAAGCCGTCGTCCGAGAGCTGGGCGCAGTGCACAGGATTGCGAAACTGCTGTGCCGGCGGATCATGAGGCTTGTACGCACCGGCATTCACGTCGTCCGGCTTCTTACCGTAGGCTCCCCAGTGACGCTTATAAACGCCTGAGTCGGCATCGAACACGATCACACGATGGTTCCCGTAGCCATCGGCTACATAGAGTTCATTGGCCTTCGGATCGACAAAGATCTTTGCCGGCTGTTTAAAATTTTCGATGTCGTTGCTGCCTTTGCTTTGACCGGGCTTGCCGATCTGCATCAGGAATTTCCCGTCCTGGGTGAATTTGAGTACGGCGTCATCCTGCACACCCTCCGGCGCACGATTGTTGCCGCCAATCCATACATTGCCTTTGTAATCGATGGTGATCCCGTGGTTTGAAACAGGCCAATCGAAGCCGACACCTGGGCCGACCTGCGGACCGCCCCAATGACGGAGGAGATCGCCCTCCTGATTGAACTCGAGAACGGGCGGCGCCGGTGCGCAGCATTCCGCCGTGGCCGGGTTGGTGGTCGCGTGCATTTCGCCCGGCTCGAGCGAGCCAGGCCGGTGAACGATCCAAACATGGTCTTTGGAATCGGTCGATACGCCGATCGTAGCGCCCAGAATCCAGTGGTTTGGCAGAGGCTTCGGCCAGGTCAGGTCGACTTCAAACTTCGGTGCCATGACCGACGCTGCGTGCACTGCGGACCGGCTTGAGAGCATGGAGGATGCCGCTCCGATAACGCCCAGTACCGCGAGAAAGCTATTCACGCTGTTCATGCCCTTCATGGACTCGAAATACTATACTCCGTTCTTTCCACTCCCCGCCCGGTATCTCCAGAATCTCCCCTTGCGCTTCGACAAGAGATGATGTATTCTGCCATGTAGAAGCGAAAGGGGAACACATGCCCGTCCAACGAATCGACCTGCCGCAAGGCACACTGGACCTTTTGATTCTGCGGACTCTCGGTCTCGGGCCTCAGCACGGCTGGGGCATTTCCGAGCGCGTTCAACAGATGTCGAGCGATGTGCTGCGAATTCAGCAAGGCTCGCTCTACCCCGCCCTCCACCGGCTGGAGCGCCGCGGCTGGATCAAGCCCCGCTGGGGGACGTCGGAGAACAACCGGCGCGCCAAATACTACGAACTCACCAGGAGCGGGCGCAAGCAGCTCGAAGCGGAAAAAGATGTTTGGAATAAGCTGACGGCCGCCGTGGCGCAGGTGCTCGGGCCGGCTTAGGAATCGTCAATGCTCAGCGATCTCATTTTTCGTGTTCGCTCGCTTTTCCGGGCGCAGGCGGCGGAGGCGGAACTGGATGAAGAGTTGCGCTTTCACTCCGAGCAGCAACGGAACAAGTATGTGAAGTCCGGTATGACGCTCGAAGAGGCGACGCGTCTCGTGCGCATGGAATTTGGCGGACTCGATCAAGTGAAGGAAGAGTGCAGGGAGGCACGAGGCGTACAGTTTATGGAAACGCTATTGCAGGACGTTCACTATGCTCTGAGGACTCTGCGCAAAGCTCCGGGCTTCACTTGCGTCGCCCTGTTGACGCTAGGGCTTGGAATCGGCGCAAACACGGCGATATTCTCGATCGTGGACGGCGTCCTGCTCCGCCCGCTGCCCTACCAAGATCCTTCGCGCCTGATCGCTCTGAATGAGACGACGCCGAAGGTTGGCACGATCAGCGTGTCGTATCTCGATTTTCAGGACTGGCGCGAGCAGAGCCACTCGTTTTCGGATATGGCCGCCGTGTGTAGCGTCGGATTCAATCTCGCCGGGATCGATCAACCGGAGAACATCAGCGGCGAAGCCGTTTCGCCGAATTTCCTTTCGATGCTAGGTGTGCGGCCTTTCCTGGGACGGGACTTCGACGCATCTGAGGATAAGGCCGGCACGGCACCAGTAGTGCTCTTGAGCTATCAGCTCTGGCAATCGAAGTTCGGCGGCGACAGCAGCGCCCTCGGACGCACCATCAGTCTGGATGGGCGCGGCTTCACCATCATCGGCGTGCTTCCGCCGGATTTTCGTTCGACGGACAAAACGGATGTTATGGAGCCCATCGGCGTGTGGCTCACGAACAATTCCAGCTCCGCGGAAAGAGGCAATCGCGGAGACATGGTGGTTATCGGACGGCTTACGGCGGCGGCCAGCTTCGCGCAAGCCCGCGCGGAAATGGATGGGATCGCGGCGCGTCTGGCACAAGCATATCCTGGCAGCAACGATCAGTTCGGCGTTGCCCTGCGGCCGATTCGCGAGGTCTTTGTGAGTGGCACACGTCCGGCAATTCTGATCCTTTTTGGCGCGGTCATGTTTGTGTTGCTGATTGCCTGCGCCAACGTCGCGAATCTGTTTCTGATGCGTGGGGCGGGGCGTACCAAGGAAATTGCACTGCGTATCGCCCTCGGCGCGAGCCGTGGACGCATCATTCGCCAGATGCTGGCGGAGAGTTTCGTGCTGGCGATTCTCGGCGGCGTTTTCGGCCTAGCGCTGGCGGCAGCGGGAATCAACGGAATCGCGCGGCTGATCCCGATGGAAACGCTGGCAGGCGCGAGCGTGAATCTGAACGGCACGGTGCTTCTCTTCGCTGCCGGTGCGGTGGTCTTGTCCGCTTTGCTTTTCGGACTTGCGCCCGCCATCCAGTCGACCAAGGCTGGTATGCAGTCGGAGTTGAAGGACGGCGGAAGAACGACAGACGCGAGCGCGGGACAGAATCGCTGGCGAGCCATTCTCGCTGTGGCGGAAGTTTCGCTCGCGCTGATTCTTCTGGTTGGCGCAGGGCTGATGATGAAGAGCCTTTATCGGTTGCTCGCCGTGGATCCGGGATTTCGCTCCGACCGCGTGCTCACCATGGAAATGAGCCTGCGTACCTCCCAATACGATAAAGACATTAGCAAGCTGAATTTCTGGCAGCAGGCCGTTGACCGCGTGCGGGCGCTGCCTGGCGTAGAATCCGTGGCGCTGGGTACCGCGATTCCTTTGACGGACGACCATTCGCGTTCCGACATCACGCTGGAGGGAATGGCGTTGCCGAAGCCGGGTAGTTTCCCGCATCCGGATACACATACCGTCAGTCCGGGATACGCGCACACACTCGGCGTTCCCCTCCTACGAGGCCGCGAATTTGTGGACACGGATACTGAGAATGCTCCGCTCGTCGCGATGATCAATGCAAGAATGGCCCGGGAGTACTTCGCAAAAGAGAATCCTGTGGGCAAGCGGGTCATGTTTGGGCATCCTTCGGCGAAGAACTCGCCCAAGTGGATGACGATTGTGGGTGTGGTCGGCGATACCAGACTCTATGGGCTTGCCAATCCTTCGCGCCTGGAAATATACGTCCCGTTCCGCCAGTCGGCCCCAGGCAATATGTACCTGGTCGTCAAATCGGCGATGGATCCCGCCGCGCTCACCTCCGCCATTCGCGGCGCGGTCCGGGAGATCGACAAAGATCAGGCTATTTTCGGCATCTCAACGATGGATCAACTGATCGTCAATTCGGTATCGACGCGGCGGATTACGCTCATTCTTTTAGGGCTTTTCAGCACGCTCGCGCTGGTGTTGGCGGCCATCGGAATTTACGGCGTGATTTCCTACTCGGTTGCACAGCGCACACATGAAATCGGAATTCGCATGGCACTTGGCGCGCAAAAGGCGGATGTATTGCGCATGATTCTGGGTCAGGGAGCGAAGATCGCGGGGGCGGGAGTCGCGATCGGAATGGCCGCCTCGTTCGGCATCGCCCGATTGCTGGCGAACCTCCTGTTTTCCGTCAGCGCCGCAGATCCGCTAACATTCGCCGCGGTCGCAATCTTACTCGTCCTGGTCGCGATGCTCGCGTGTTACATCCCTGCCCGACGCACGCTGCGCGTCGATCCGATGATCGCATTGCGGTACGAGTAGATTCACCCCATTCATCGGAAGTGCTCCAGCCGGCTGCGCCGGGAAGCGGAGTCGCTGTTGGCCCACGAGTCCGAAGACGGCGAAACGTTTGTGGGCCCGTCTGGGGATGGGCACCTCCGTTAGTGCCAATCTTCCTTGTCATGGTTTCGTTGCGCCGGATCCACCCAGCGGGGACGGTGGGGGCGGCGGCGTAAAGGTGGAGGCGGTGTAAAAGTCTTTGTTGGCCTCCGGCTGGCCGAAATGTTCGTGGGCTGAGGCATCGAGCGAGCCGTGATGCAGATACGCCATTACGCGTTCGCCCACAGCGGTCAGCGTCGTTTCTCCGGATGCTGAGTGCTTGCGCTCGACGCGCCACTGGTAGCGGCCGGGGTTATTGTTGTTCGCCTTGCCGCCGGCAATTATCGTGGCATCGCCCGGTATCGGCGGGTCTTTATAAGTCCACGTCGCCTGGGAGGCGTCGGTGAAGATTGTTTGAATACCACCCGCCGTTCGATTTATGACCGCGCTCTTGGGCACGAAATTGTTTTTCTTGAGATCCTCTGCGTACAGAGATTTGGCTTCGGCAAACGACGCCGGATCGTTGACGGTTTGACTGAATGGTCGCACGCGGATAACCTTCTGGCCATGCTGGTCGCCCGGCCCTCCGCTATCCGGCGCAACCAACTGTTTCGCAAGGTTCTTGCGCTGCGATTCCGGCAGATGCGCGTAAAGCCTGTCGATTTCGGGCTGGATGTCCGCCGCCTTGAACAGCGTAGTCCCGGGTTGCTGAAACATTGGCCCGGAAAGCGCATCCACGGTCCCCGCCTTTTCGGCGATGTCGTCGAGATCCGGTTTAATGCGCTTCTCTTCCCCGGCGATCGCCTGCGTGCGCGCGGTTTCCGCTTGCGTGCGCGCCGCCGACGCAGCGTCGAATTCCTTTTTGGCCTGTTTGCGTGCGTCGCCCTTCAGCTTCGGATCGATCGCGGCCGGCTTCGCAGGCAAGGCCGGCAGTCCCGCGGTGAAGGCGCCGATCTGTTTGTCGTGCGCCTCGTGGCGCGCCTGCTCGCCAAGCGTCGGGTCGGTGGCATATTCCTGCTCATGCGTCGGCGCCGTCACTGTGCCTGCGCCGCCGAAGGCTTCGTCGATCAGTTCCACCATCTCCTGCGTGCGGCCGATGTCGCAACCCTTGATGTGGATCCTGGTCTGCGCGTCTATCACGGAAGAGACGGATGCAAGGGTGCTCGACCCACCCCCTTGGGGATGCAGCTCGTTGCGTAAATCGACCACCGACATGTGTCCGCCGGTGCTGGAGGAGTTGAGACCGAAGGCCAGCGTTCCGTCTTCGTTGCCGTGAGAGACGATATAGAGGTCGCCGATCGGAGCCGATACATTGGACGAGATCCAGCTCAGAAGGTCGGCGAGGCTGCGCTGGTCATCCACGAAAGTGGCGGCCGGCACGTGCGCGTGAAAATATTGGGTTGCTATCGTGTAGAACGGGTTGGACGTTCCCTGGGCGTCCTTGCCCATGATGAACACGAACGTCTTGCGAGGCACGGCCGGCATGGGTTTGCCGGTCGAGGTGGGCTGGCACTGCACCCACGGCATGAGTGAGGCGCTTTGCTGCACGACGTGCGCCAGTTCGTGGGCCAACAGGCTTGGCGCGGCGCCTTCCTGACCCAGCACGATGTCTTCGGCTACAGTGTAGGCGCACGCGCCGATGGCCTCGGCCGAGCGGGCCGCCACTCCGCCCGCGTGCAGTCGAACGGCCGAGAAATCGTGCCGGTATCGTCCCTCGAAGAGGTTCCTGCTAGCGGCGTCCAGCGGCCGGCCGGGCGATGCCAGCGCTTCCCGTACGACCGCCGGTGCCAGAAGGCGGCTGGATGGCGGGCCGCCAGCGCTAGCAACCGCCGTCGCGACTGACATGGACGCTGCATGGTTGGCGGCTGCCTCCAGTGGATCGCTCGAAGCACCGATCAACAACGGTGCCTCGATCGGAGCGCCCACAGGCATAGGGTCGTCGTGTTCAAACTCTGCATCGACCGCGCGGGCCCGCGGATTTGACTCGGGAAACGTCGATGCCGGTGCTGTTTGCAAGGGAGGACCGGGACGGAGTGGCGGATGTATCGGAATGCGCGAAAAATCCCATGACGGCTCGTGGTCTGAAGGCTCCCTCAAAGGTCGCTGCGGCAGCATGCCGGAAGCGTTTCGGTTCCCGATCGACTCCTGTACTGCTACCGGAGGGTGCGGCGTCTGTGTCGGGTGATGCGGAGTGTTCCGCAGACGATTGAACGCACCATCATTCGAGCGACCGGACGCCGCCCTCGGCTTGGGTATGAGACTGGCGCGTGGCATCCGCCCTCTCTCTTTCGCAGGAACTGCGACGAACGCCGTTAGCATACCAACATCTGTTCGTAGGACGCAGGTGGGGTGAACATCAAACGATCATCCAACAGCTCCAAGAGCAGAACGCAAGCGTGTTGAAGGTTCAGAACGGGAAAAGCAACCTTTGATTCAGACGTTGCTAACTGGGGCGGTGGAACGGCGGTCCGCGAGCAGTTCCGCGACGCGCAATTCCTTCACCCCGCCGACGCGCGCGATCGCTCGAATCCGGTTCATGGTCGGGGGGAGTTGGCCTTGTCGAGCGTGTCCGCGATGGAGATGCGTTCGACTTCGGCCAGTATGCGCGAGCTGGTATCGTGACCATGGAACAGCCCGTACCTATCGGGGCTCGATATAACATGAAAGACGTGAAGCTTGCTATCACTCCGCCGGTGTTGCCGATGCTCGCCAAAAGGGTGGGCGAACTGCCCGAGGGAGACACTTGGATTTTCGAACCGAAATGGGATGGCTTTCGCACGCTTATCTTTCGGGATGGAGACGAAATCCTCGTTCAGAGCCGCGATGAAAAATCGCTCAATCGTTACTTTCCCGAGCTGATCGAAACGCTGCTTGCGCAGTTACCTTCGCGCTGCGTCCTCGATGGAGAAATTGTCATCGCCAACGAGCGCGGGCTCGATTTCGACGCCTTACAGTTGCGGATACACCCCGCTGCATCGCGCGTCGAGGTTCTGGCCAAACAAACGCCCGTATCTATCGTGTTTTTTGACCTGCTTTGCGAAGGCGATCAGGACTTGCGCGCCGAGTCTTTTGAAGGCAGACGCAGGCGGTTGGAAGCGCTTCTCTCCTACACAAAGCCGCCGATCCATTTGACGCCCGCGACTTGTGATTTGAAAGTCGCGACCGACTGGTTTCATCGTTTTGAAGGCGCGGGACTCGATGGGGTTATGGCCAAGCCGCGAATGGGCGCCTACGAATCTGACAAGCGCGTGATGCTGAAGATCAAGCATGAACGCGACTGCGACTGCGTGGTCGCGGGCTTTCGATGGCACAAGAAGGGCGAGGGTACCGCGATCGGATCGCTATTGTTGGGGCTTTTCGACGATTCGGGCACACTACATCACGTCGGCGTGTGCGCGAGCTTCACGGCGCAAAAACGCGTAGAACTGGCGGCATATCTGGCGCCCTATCGCCAAGGCGCTGTTGCCAACCATCCGTGGCGGCGCTGGGCGGAACAGGCGTCGGCAAGCGCGGAGGCTGGTCAGAGAATGCCGGGCGGGCAAAGCCGGTGGAGCAATGGTAAAGATTTATCGTGGGAAGCCCTTCGGCCGGAGCTGGTCGTGGAGGTTGCGTACGAGCACATGCAGGGCGCGCGCTTTCGTCACATGTCGCAGTTTCGAAGGTGGCGTCTGGACAAGAAGCCGGGCGACTGCACCTATGCCCAGCTCGAAGTGGTTCCGCCACAAGAGCTGATGACGATTTTCGCCACCGGCCGTTAACTTACTTTCTTTTTGGAAGGCCTTTTCGTTTTAGCCGCCTCACGCCACTCACGCGTGGGATCATCATCGGGGTCGGGAGTTTCCTGCGTCGGACGCAAGTCTTCGGCAACATGTCGCAAGTTCACCCGGATGCGGGTCCAGGTGGACGATTTACCGCGCATCGAATCGATCAGCACATCGTCGACTGCCAGAAAAGCCGCGACTTCGGAGTGTTTGCTTTTCCATCTCTCCAGGCCGTCAAGCGCGGCTTCCTTGCTGGGAGAATTCGCAACCACGATGAGCGGCATCTTCGCTCGTTGTTTGGCAGCGGATTTAGACCGCGATGGCGCGACGCGCGGAGCTTCGCCTTGCATCTTGCGAAAATGAGGTGGCCATGGCGCGTCACCTAGCCCAGCCTGATCGTCCTTCGCCGCCAGTTCCAGCAACCGCTCCAGGGAGCCGGCAGTGGCATCCATGCCAGCGTGCGGGTCGCCCAATTGCTCAAAGCGCCTGGGAACGGTTAGTACGGTAAAATCGCCTGGATGGCAGTCCGGAACTTCCTGCCAAAGAAGCGGAGTCGACACACGCGCATCCGGGAGTGGACGCACTGAATACGCCGAGCAAGTTGTCCGATCCTTCGCATTTTGATTGTAATCGAGAAAAACTCCGTGCCGCTCCTCTTTCCACCACTTTGAGCTGGCAACGGCAGGCACCCTCCGCTCAATCGCCCGCGATAGAGCCAACGCGGCGCGCCTCACCTCATCGAAGGTCCACTTCGGTTGAATCCGCACATTCACATGTATCCCGCGGGAGCCGCTCGTTTTCGGCCAACCTTCCAGGCCCATTTCCTCCAGAAAAGATCTCACCTCCAGGGCTACGATGCGCACGTCCGCCCAACTCACGCCCGGGCCAGGATCAAGATCGACTCGCAGTTCGTCCGGATGGTCAAGATTACCGGATCGAACCGGGTGCGGATGTAACTCGATACAGCCCAAGTTGACGACCCATAGGAGGCCGGCGGTATTGTCGATGACAACTTCGTCCGCGGTTCGGCCAGACGGGAAGGAGAGCGTCACGGTTCGCAACCAGGAGGGCAAGTCTGAGGGCGCACGCTTCTGATAAAAGGGCTCTCCTTCAGCCCCGTTCACAAAGCGCTTCAGAACCAGAGGACGGTCACGAATCCCAGCAAGAGCGCCTGCCGCGATGGACTGATAGTAGCGCATGATATCGAGCTTGGAAAGCTTCGTCTGCTTGGAGAAATACGGCTTGTCCGGGTGGGTCACACGGACTTCGTGCCCGTCAACTAAGAGCACCCCGGCGGCTTCGTCTTTGCTCACAAGCTCAGGCTAGCGTACTTCCGAAGGAAGGGCGCAGATGTTGGCTCAGCAGTCGGCGCTCCCCACTTCCTATCGGGACGCAGCAGCGGCTCTCGCTTCAGTTGACCATGTAGCGGGCTTTTAGCGCGAAGGGAGCGATCTCGATATCGAACTGGGTTCCCCCGACGCGCGCCATCTGATATGTGCCGCGCATCACGCCGGTCGGAGTCTTGAGAGGACACCATGACGAGTACTTGAACGACTCCCCCGGCGCAAGCACCGGTTGTTCGCCAATAACTCCTGGTCCTTTCACTTCTTCGACGTGGTCGAGCCCGTCGGTGATGATCCAGTGCCGGGTCAGGAGTTGTACGGTCTCGGCTCCCTGGTTGGTGATACGGACGGTGTATTCAAACACCCAGACGTCCTGGTTCGGGCGTGAATTTTCGGGCGAGTACTGCGACATCACCTCGACGCGGATCGAGTTGGTCACCGCTTCCGACATCGGAGCGGGCTGCGGCGCTGACACGTCTCATGATAGCTAATTCGCTATCGCGATGACGTTCTTGATGCCCCCGGATTTTCCCGCCAGAGGCTCGGCCGCCTGATCCAGAGGCCAGCGCCGCGTGATCAGGGACCGCAGCGCCGTGGGCCATTTTTCTAGAAACGACCCGACGTCCGCGATCGCGTCGGCGAAACTTTCCGTGCTCGCGTTGACCGTGCCGAACAGGAGCTGGTTTTTCAATACGGCGTCGCGCATGATTTTATCGGTATCGATCGACACCGGACCTTTGCGACCCGGGACCCCTGTGAAAATGAAAACTCCGTTGGTGCCGAGGTACGGAATCACTTCAAACGCCAGCGACGACGCGCCTACCGCTTCGTAGACTATATCGATCCGTCCGATCTGTTCGGCGAGGTCGGCGATCGAGATCGTTTCTGCGTGAGCGAACTTTGCGCCGAAGGAGGTGACCAGCTTTTCCAGGTCGCTCCCGGCGGGCGTCCGCGAATAGACGGTGGCGTCACAACCCTCCAGAACCAGCTTCATTGCACCTAGAAGGCCGACAGGCCCACCGCCCAAAACCAGGGCGCGCGCGCTTTTCTCGTGCCACGGAAGACGCTGCTGGATCTGCTTGAGCTGCGCGATCCCTTTTTCGGCGATGGTCAAAGGCTCCACCAGGACCGCGACGTCGCGAAGGGCTCGCGGCACCGGATTCAAATACCGTTCCTGCTCGACTACGAATTCGGTCATGTAGCCGTGGCGCTGATTGATGCCTCGTTCCGTAAATTTCCCTGTGTAACAGAAATCCTGGCGGTCGGCGCGGCAGGCGATGCAGGAAGGATCGGAACAGGGCCGGCGAACGGTGGGAACAGCCAGGTCGCCCGCCTTCACCCGTTTGACCTCGGTGCCGATCTCGACCACCTCGCCTAGCGACTCGTGCCCGATAATCAGGTAAGGCGAGCCTTCGGGAGGCGTACCGTATTCAAAGGAAACGATTTCCTTGTCCGTTCCGCAGATGCCTACGTCCAGCATGCGGAGCTTCACGTCGGTGGGAGAAGCGACGGACGGCTCGGGATGATCGATGACGCTCAGTCGTCGGTCGGCGGGGAAAACGGCCACGGCTCTCATAAGGATATTGTCGATCATTCACGGTCGGCAAAAGTGCATAGTACTCCTAGTCTTGGCTTATGCGGAATTTCCTGGTAGTATGCTTGGCTGTAAGCACACTGAAGATTCGTAAATGGTTGCCAATCGGTGCCTTTGCGTAATCCTCATGCTGTGGATGGTCAGCTCGCGCCCCTCGGCGTCCATCCTGCCCGGAGCGCCTTCCTTCGGAGCATGGTGGGGAACGCCGGAATCGAGAAAAATCGCTAGACAGGCCGACGGGGCTCGCCGCGCAGGCGACCTTAACGGCGCCGAAGCCTATTATCGGCAGGGTTACGACGATGCGGTCCGCCGCCACGATCAGCGGGCCAAGGTCGGATACCTGAATGGGATTGCTGCGTGCAGGCTGACGCAACTACGATATAGCGCCGCTCTCGAAGCCTTGTTGGAGGCCAAGAGCGATGCCAGGTCGATCGGCGATAGGGAGGGTTTGGGAGCGATCGCGGTCAACCTGTCCACTCTCTATTCGCAGGTGTGGGACTTCGACAATGCGTCGAAAGAAGCCGAAGAAGGCCGTGCCGAAGTCGCATCCCTCGGGCGGCCTTACTTTCTCCCGAATCTTTTGATCCAATTGGGACGTTTGCACGACATTGCGGGCGACGGGAAGGCGGTATCGTTCTATCGCCAAGGTATTGAAATAGCAAGGATATCCGGTAACAGGCAGGTCGAAGCGCTGGGGCTCGATCTGCTGGGCGAAGAGAGGCTAGGACAAGGGGACTTGGAAGAGGCAGGCAAGGTAATCGGGGAAGGAATGCGTTTGCGGGAGAAATTCTCGCCCACGGAGCTGGATCTGTCCTGGTGGCGGATGGGGGAGCTCGAAAGGCTGCGGGGAAACTGGGCGGAAGCTGCCCGCTACACCGATCTCGCGCTCGAAGCGAGGAGGACGGCGCCGGAGTATCGGCTGAAACATCAGCGCGGGCTCATCCGTATGGCGATGGGGGACCGCGCCAATGCGCTCGCCGATCTGCGGCAAGCGGTCAAGTTGTCTTCGCGCTGGCGTCTCGAGGTTCTACCGGCGAGTTCATCCCTGACTGCGGCGAATGAAATGCTCGATGGATTTGTATTCTCATCGTTCATTGAGGCCGCAGCACAGGAAGCGTTGCGGACCGGGGACCAACGTTGGGCTCGGGAAGCGTTCGAGGCGGTCGAGCTCAATCGGGCAGCAAGCCTTCGGGAGAGCCGGGCGCTCTCTGACGCCTGGCACAGAAAGGTGCCTCCTCAGTACTGGGAGACCCTGGCCCAACTTCGCTTAGCGGATGTTAGTACGTCTGGAAGTCATGGAGGTAATGGAGAGTCGCGTCGTCTCCGTTTGGAACTCGCGGAGATGGAGGCCAAAGCGGGACTTGGTTTTTCTTCAAAGAACTCCGAGATTTTTTACGATCAGACTTCACTTATTCATTTTCAACGAGGCCTAGGTATGAAGGAAGTATTACTAAGCTTCCACCTGGGGGATACGGAGTCCTACCTTTGGGCCGTGACACGAGAGATGCTGCACCTATATAAGATTGCGGGGACGGGGGAAATTCGGAGCCAAGTGGTTAAGTTCGAGAATGCTGTTCAGGCAGGACGGCCGGAGGCGGTGGAGTTGGGCGAGCGGCTTTATCAAGTGCTGTTTGGCCAACTGGGGCAGAGTGCGGCGGCGAAATCGTCGTGGCTGCTTTCCCTGGAAGGGACATTGTTTGAGGCGCCGTTCGCTGCGCTTGTGACGGAGCAGAAGGGCGGCAAAGTGACTTATCTGGTGTCGAAGCATTCGGTGCAGACG
>Ga0182024_10018601_pt1 | contig 12917 bp, 11 predicted proteins | sample P32metaG_FD_120480 | JGI IMG/M metagenome (GOLD analysis project Ga0182024, IMG submission 120480) | Permafrost microbial communities from Stordalen Mire, Sweden - P3-2 metaG (Illumina Assembly) | ecosystem: Environmental > Terrestrial > Soil > Wetlands > Permafrost | place: Sweden: Stordalen...
GCCCGACGGCGGTGTCCACCTGCGGCGCCAATCCGGGCATGGTGTCCTGGTTCGTCAAGCAGGCGCTGTTCGACATCGCCCGCGACACCAACACGCCGTTCAACGAGCCGAAGAGCCGCGAAGGCTGGGGCCAGCTCGCCCACAAGCTCGGCGTCAAGGGCATCCATATCGCCGAGCGCGACACCCAGCGTTCGAAGAAGCCGAAGCCGATGAATGTGTTCGTCAACACCTGGTCGGTCGAGGGCTTCGTCTCCGAGGGCATGCAGCCGGCCGAACTCGGCTGGGGCACCCACGAAAAGTGGATGCCGGACAATGGCCGCAAGCACGACAGCGGATGCCAGGCCGCGATCTATCTGCTGCAGCCGGGCGCCAATACAAGGGTTCGCTCATGGTGTCCGACGCCGGGCGCACAATATGGCTTCCTCGTCACCCACAACGAGTCGATCTCGATCGCGGATTATTTCACGGTCCGCGACGGCCAGCGCGTGGTGTACCGCCCGACCTGCCACTACGCCTACCACCCCGCCAATGACGCGGTGCTGTCGCTGCACGAAATCTTCGGCGCGACCGGCAAGATGCAGCCGAAATGGCACATCCTGGACGAGAATGAAATCGAGGACGGCATCGACGAACTTGGCGTGCTGCTCTATGGCCACGGCAAGAACGCCTACTGGTACGGATCGCAGCTTTCGATCGAGGAAACCCGCGACCTCGCGCCCTACCAGAACGCCACCGGCTTGCAGGTGTCGTCGGCGGTGCTGGCCGGAATGGTGTGGGCGCTGGAAAATCCGGATGCCGGCATCGTCGAGGCCGATGAGATGGACTTCCGCCGCTGCCTGGAAATCCAGCGGCCCTATCTCGGGCCGGTGAAGGGCTACTACACCGACTGGACCCCGCTCTCGGACCGGCCCGGCCTGTTCCCGGAAGATATCGACAGCAGCGATCCCTGGCAGTTCCGCAACGTGCTGGTACGGTGAAGGTCCGGGATGGCGCTGTCGCTCGGAGCTACTTTTCCTTGATCGGCGGACCGGTCTTTTCCGCCGGCGCGGGCGGCAGTGCCGGCGTCGCGCCGTCCCTTTGGGCCTGCGCGTCGGGGCGCGCGGGCTGAGGCGCCGGCGTGGTCGGGCGCTCGCCGCCTGGCTTGGATTCCGCCGGAGCCTTGTCCTGATCTGACGGCGCGGGAGTCCCTTGCAGGGGTTGCGTCGCCTGCGCCATGTGCTGCGCGTTGCCGGTCTTGATCTCGGCCAGCGAAGCGCCAGAAATCGCGAGGCCCGCGGCAACCATCGCGGCTGCGAGCAGCAAATCCCTTCGGTAGGCGCGTTTCCTCTCGTCCGGCGTCATCGTCTCACCGCCTATTTTCAGCAGGACCAACCGCCGACAGAACGCATAGTTCCCGGTGGAACCGGGCGGCCTACAGCTCCAGCAACCCGGCCTCGCCATCCTCGGCAGCGAATGCCAGCAGCGTGCCCTTGGCGTTCCAGGCGAGTGCCGACACTGCGGCGCCGCCGTTGCGGCGGACCAGGATTTCGGCGCCGTCGGTCAGCCGCACCATCAGGATGGTGCCGTCGCCATAGCCGGCCGCGACGATGTCCTGCTTCGGATGACAGGCCACCATGGAAACCCGCGCCTGCAGCGGCGCGATCATCGCCGGCTCCTTGCCCATCGGGCCGTCCTTGCTGGCGAACGGCCACAGGATCACGGCATCGGCGCCCGACGTCGCGAGTGCCTTGCCGCCCGCGCTCCACGACATCGACCTGACACGCCCGGGATAGCCGGTCATGCGCATATGGCGATGATCGGCCAGCCGCCAGCCGTGCAGCGCCGGCTCGTGCATCGCGGTGACCAGAAACCTGTTGTCCGGGCTGAACACGACGCCGAGATGCGAGCCCGCCCATTCGAGGAATTCGGCGTTGGCGGCCATGTTCGGAAACCACAAGGTCACGCCGTTGTAATGCGCGATCGCAAGCCGCAGACCCTTCGGGGCGAACGCGAGCCCGCCGACGGTCGACGGCACCTCGAACGACTTGTCCTCGGCCCGGCCGCTGCGGACGAAAGCCGTCTTGCCGGCCGACCACGCCACCGCGCCGTCGGGATGCAGCGCGACATTGTCGATCCAGCGCCGCTTCGGATCGGTCGCAAGCAGCGTGACCTCGCCGGCCTTGTCCAGCGCGACCAGCTTGCCATCGTCGCCACCCATGACGATCCGCGCGCCGTCGGAGGCAACGCACAGGATGCCGCCGCCATGAACCGCGGCTTGCGAGATCTCGCCGTTCTCCCGCACCAGCGCGACGTTTTCCTCGGCCCCGACAAACGCGGCGCGGTCGCCCAGGAAATGCACCGCGATCACCGGCATGCCGATCGCAACCGGCCGCACCCGATCGGTGACGGACACGATGGATGCGGAATTGTCGCCTGGATCGAACTGCTTCATCACGTGGTGATGCACTGCTCGAAGCCGTCGCGGATGGTCTGCTCGGGCAATTCGCGTCCGATAAAGACGAGGCGGCTCTCGCGCGGCTCGCCGTCCTTCCAGGCCCGCTGATGATCGCCCTCGAGCATCATATGCACGCCCTGGAACACGTAGCGGTCGTCATCGTTGCTGAAGGCCAGAATTCCCTTCGAGCGCAGGATCTTCTGACCCTCGCTGGCGACCAGGTTCTGCAGCCAGGGCATGAATTTGGTGGCATCGAGCGGCTTGCTCGAGCGCAGCGCCAGCGATTGCATGTCCTCGTCATGATAGTGCTTCAGGCCGCCATGGCTGTGGCCGTGATCATGCTGGTGACGGTCGTGGTCGTGATGGTGGTCATGATGATCGTGACCGTCGCCGGCCTCCAGAAACTCCGGCTCGATCTCGAGGATGCGATCGAGATCGAAGGCGCCGCGCTCCAGCACGTCGGACAGCGCCACCCGGCAGCGCTCGGTGCGATGCAATTTGGCATAGGGGTTGATGGCGCGAATTCGCGCCTCGACTTCGGCAAGCTCGGGCCCGGAGACCAGATCGGTCTTGTTGAGCACGATGACGTCGGCAAAGGCGATCTGGTTCTTGGCCTCGGGCGCATCCTTCAGCCGGTCGCTCAGCCATTTCGCATCCGCCACCGTCACCACGGCGTCAAGCCGTGCGTTCTTCTGCACGTCCTCGTCGACGAAAAAGGTCTGTGCTACCGGTGCCGGATCGGCGAGGCCCGTAGTCTCGACGATGATGGCGTCGAACTTGCCCTTGCGCTTCATCAGCCCTTCCAGAATGCGCACAAGATCGCCACGGACGGTGCAGCACACGCAGCCATTGTTCATCTCGAACACTTCTTCGTCCGCGCCGATGATGAGGTCGTTGTCGATGCCGATTTCGCCGAATTCGTTGACGATGACGGCGTACTTCTTGCCGTGGTTTTCGGACAGAATGCGGTTGAGAAGGGTGGTCTTGCCGGCGCCGAGATAACCGGTCAGCACGGTCACGGGAATTTTTTGGGACGTCGGTTCTGGCATAGTCACTCCGGAAACGGCAGTTCGCCGCGCCACCCGCGGCGGGCTGGCGCTGCCCCTAATTTGCAAGTGCGCTGGTCAGTGCCTTTATATTGTGCCTGACCATATCAATGTAAGTGGGGGCGGGCCCCTTTTCGTCCGTCAGACTGTCGGAATAGAGCGTTCCACCGACGCGCGCGCCGGTCTCGGCGGAGATCCGGTTGATCAGCCTGTCATCGCTGATATTTTCCAGGAAGATCGCCGGGATTTTCGCGGTTTTGATCCGGGTAATGATGTCGGCGATATCGCGGGCGCTGGGCTCGGAATCCGTGGAAACGCCGAACGGTGCGATGAATTGGATGCCGTAGGCGGCGGCAAAATAGCCGAACGCACGGTGGGTCGAGATTACCTTGCGCTGCGCCGGCGGGATCTGCTCGACCGCGACCCGGACCTCGCGGTCAAGCGCGTCCAGCTTCGCCAGATAGCCGTCCGCATTGGCGCGAAAAACCCCGGCGTCGGCCGGGTCGGCAGCGGCGAACGCATCGCGGATGTTGGCCACATAGATCTTCGCATCGGCGACCGATTGCCAGGCATGCGGATCGGCGGCGCCACCGGCGTCCAGCGGTGCGATGCCGTGGCTCGCGGTCACGATGGCGGCCTTGCTGCCGGAGGATTGCACCAGCCGCGGCAGCCAGCCCTCCAGCCCGAGACCGTTGACAATCAGGAGCCTGGCATCCGCCACCTTCTTGGCGTCGGCCGGCGCCGGCGTATAGACATGCACGTCGCTGTCCGGACCGATCAAGGTCGTGACACTGGCGCGATCACCCCCGACATTCCGCGCGAAATCGGCAAGGATCGAAAAGCTGGTGACGACGTTCAACCCGGCCTGCGCCTGCGCGGGCAGCGTTGCCGGCGCGAGCATCGAGCAGATCAGCCAGACTGGAAGGCGCGGCATCGCGGGCCTGCTACGCTTCGAGGTGACGGCCGGGAAACAACTGCCGCAAGATGCCGCTGACGCTGCCGAACAGTACGGAGGCGACGTACAGCACCGCCGCCACCAGGATAATCGCCGGCCCCGACGGCACCCGGGTCTGGAATGACAGAACCAGCCCGGCATAGCCGGAGACCATCGCGCTCGCGACCGCGATGCAGATCATGCCGGTGATGTCGCGCGACCAGAACCGCGCGATGCCCGCAGGCAGGATCATCAGTCCGACCGCCAGCAAGGTGCCGAGCGCGTGAAAGCCGTTGACCAGATTGACCACGACCAGGGCGAGAAATGCCAGATGCGCCGGGGCGCCAGCCCGACTCACGGTGCGCAGGAATACCGGATCGACGCTTTCGATCACCAGCGGACGATAGATCACCGCCAGCACCAGAAGCGTGATCGTGGTGTTGAACGCGATCACGAACAGGGTCTGGTCGTCCATCGCCAGAATATTGCCGAACAGCACATGCAGCAGATCGATATTGGTGCCCTTGATCGAGATGATGGTGACCCCGATCGCGAGCGAAACCAAATAGAACGTGGCCAGAGCGGCATCTTCCTTGAGCTCGGTGGTGCGGGCGACCACGCCAGCCAGGATCGCGACCGCAAATCCCGCCATCAGGCCGCCGGTTGTCATCGCGAACAGATTGAGCCCCGACAGCAGAAAGCCAACCGCCGCGCCGGGCAAGATGGCATGCGCCATGGCGTCGCCGACCAGGCTCATTCGCCGCAGCATCAGAAATACCCCGATCGGCGCGCCGCCCAGCGCCAGCGCGATCACCGCCGCCAGCGCCCGGCGCATGAACTCGAATTCGGTGAAGGGCGTGATCAACGCATCGTAGATCATCACGGTCAGGCGGCCCGCGACGGCAGATCGTCGACGGCGCAGGCGGCGGCGCTGTCGTCGAACGCCTCGCACATCCGACGCGCTTCGAGCAGATTTTCCGGTGTCAGCACCTCGGCCGTGGCACCCCAGGCGACCTTGCCGCGCGCGAGCAGCAGGGTTTCGGGGAAATTGGCGCGCACCAGATCGATATCATGCAGCGCCGCCAGCACCGTGCGCTGCTCGGCATGCCAGCGCCGCACCAGCGCCAGCAGATCGACCGACGTTCTGGCGTCGATGGCATTGAACGGTTCGTCGAGCACGATCACGGGCGCGTCCTGCAGCAGCACCCGGGCAAACAGCAGGCGCTGCATCTGGCCGCCGGACAGCGTCCCGATCGGGCGGTTCTCGAAGCCGTTGAGGCCCACGGCCGCGAGCGCCTGGGTGATCCGCTCCCGCGCGCCCTGGTTCATGCCGCCGAAAAAGCCGGTGCGGCGCCACAGCCCGGTCGCGACGAAATCGAACACCGCGATCGGAAAGCTGCGGTCGATATCCGCGGTCTGCGGCAGATAGGCGATATCCCGGACATCGAGGTCGCCGCGCCGGATCGCGCCCGAAAGCGGCCTCAGGATGCCAACGATGCCGCGAAACAGCGTCGACTTGCCGGCACCGTTGGGGCCAACGACCGCAACCAGCGCGCCGGAGGCGACCTCGCCATTGAGATGATGCACCGCCGGATGGCGATCATAGCCGAGCGTGACATCGCGGAATTGCAGTTGCGCGGCCATGCTCACCTCATCGCCAGCCAGACCGCGCCCCACAGCGCGGCGCTGACCAGTAGCGCCGCGCCCAGCCGGGCGGCGACGGTCATGCGCAGGATCGACCAGGGCGCCGCTTGAGCCGGGTGCAGGGATGCCGGCCCATGACTGTGAACATGCGCGTGCCCCTGGTCATGTCCGTGGGGGTGGGAATGAGCCATCGAAAAACGTTATATTATAACATAACGCGTGTCCATCGAGCGGAACTCTGGCGCCCGGCTCATGCCATACGACGGACCAGGGCAAGACCGGCGAACAGGCCCGCGGACATCCGAACGAAGGGGCGGCAACCGTTGCTGCCGCCCCCGAAAAATTCCGTTGATCCGACCGTGTCAGGCTTTCGAGAACAACTGGTCGACATACTCCCAGTTCACCAGATGATCGAGAAATGCCTTGAGGTAGTCCGGACGGCGGTTGCGATAATCGATGTAGTAGGAGTGCTCCCAGACGTCGCAACCGAGGATCGGCGTCGCGCCGTGAACCAACGGGTTCTCGCCGTTCGGCGTCTTGGAAATCTCAAGCTTGCCGTTCTTGACCGCCACCCAGCACCACCCCGAGCCGAACTGGCCGACGCCGGCGGCGGCGAAATCGGTCTTGAATTTTTCGAGCCCGCCGAGATCTTCGGTGATCTTCTTTTCGAGCCGGCCGGGCAGCTTGCTGCCGCCGCCATTGGGTTTCATCCAGTTCCAGAAATGCAGATGGTTGTAGTGCTGGCCGGCATTGTTGAAGACCGCCGGATTCTTTCCGAACGAACCCTTCACGATCTCCTCGAGGGATTTGCCCTCGAATTCGGTTCCCTTGATCGCGTTGTTTCCGTTGGTCACATAGGCCAGGTGATGCTTGTCGTGGTGGTACTCCAGCGTTTCCTTCGACATATGGGGCGCGAGGGCGTCATGGGCATAAGGCAGGTTGGGAAGCGTGAAGGTCATGGGGGATGTCCGCAATAATGGGAGACGTGACTTAACGGGAACCCTTATAGAAGGTTCCATCGGGGTTAAACACCGCAAATTGGGACGACCAGACTGGACCGTGCGTCGCAAGAGGGGCTGCCGATGGGCATCGAGATCGAAGTTCTGAACGGCGACGTATCCTGGCCCCTGGCAAAACCGCTGTTCGACGCGGTCTGGCCGCCGCAGGTGGTCGAAAAGCTGCCCTGGGCCGGCATCGTCTTTGCCCATGCCGAGCTGCGGGTTCTGGTTCAGACCGAACCGGACGGGGTGGTCTGCCACGTCGGCATCTATCGCCGCGACATCGAATGGAATGGACACCGGGTGCGGGTCGGCGGCATCGGCGGGGTTTTGACCCGAGCGGACGCAAGGCGCCGCGGATATGCCAGCATCGCGCTCAATGCGGCCATTGAAACCCTGAAAGACGAAGGCTCGACCGCTTTCGCGCTGTTGTTTTGCGAGCCGCACAACGTGCCGTTTTATGCCAGGCGCGGCTGGAAGCCGTTCGATGGCGAGATCTATGCCGAACAACCGGCGGGGCGCGTTCGCTTCGAGGCCATCGCGCCCCATGTCTACCGGATCCGGCATGCGCCGCAGCAAGGCGTAATCGACCTCCGCGGCCTGCCCTGGTGAGGCTGTGGGGAGTGCTATCAGGCGGCGGTAGCCTTCAGCGCCGTCGCCGCCGAGGCATAGCCGCCGCGCGCGCCGTCGATGAAATGCACATGGTCGCTGCGCAGCGCCGAAGGTGTAAAGCAGGTCATCATCGCCGCGTCCTGCCGGTGCAGGCCGTATCGCGCGATCCCGCCTGCCGCCGCCGCCGCAAGGCGCTGCATCAGCTCTCGCTCCAATTGCGGCGTGCAATCGAGGATCATGCGCAATCCGTCGTCATATTTGCGGAAATCCGAATTCTCCACCACCTGCTGGACATAGGTTTTCGGCACGAAGCCGCCGACGCTGATGCCAAAGCGCATGACGAAATACGCAAACAGCGTGTGGGCAAGCACCCGGGCGCGGCGCTTGAACAGCGATCCGCCACGTGCGGCCCTCGCCTCGAAATCGACGCCGGCCGGCGGCCATCGCAGCGGCGGGCCGCCCGGCGGCACCGGCCGCCCGGCATCCGGGCTGCGCTCCACCAGCGCGATCACGTCTTCGATCAGTCTGCGGAAGGACGCCGGATCGGCACTCTGCGCCGGCACGATCAGCACCGACAGGATAAGCCCGCGGACCGAGGGGATTTCCTCGAACCGGCAGGACAGCCCAGTGAGATCCGGCTGGGTGCCGGACGGTGCCGCCGGCACCTTGAATTCGCCGCGCTTCATCGCAGCCTCGGCCCAGCCCAGGCCGCCCCCGGAAAACATCGCGTAGGACAGGTTGGGCGACGGCCCGAACCGCGCCACCCGCACATCGAGGCCCTGTGCCCGCACCGCGGCAACCGGCACCAGTGCCACGCGCAACTCGAGGTCGAGGTCGTCCTTGACCCAGATGGCGGTCGCCGCCAGCGCTTCGCGGGCGCGCGCGAGATCGTCCGGCGACACCGCAAAGCTCGCGCCGTCGCCGCCGAACACGAACGGAAACTCACGGCCGTCCAGCGCATTGGTGACCGATGCGATCACCGCGGCGCCGGCCATGTTGACGGCCTTGTAACGCGCCTCCGCAATCGCCCTGGTCGACTCCACGATATCGGCGACGCCGATACTCCAGTCGTCCGGCAGCGGCGAATACAACGTCGGGTCCATCAGCTTGCCGAAGCCGCGAAAGACCGCAATGCTGCCGTAAAACCTCTCGCTGCCTTCGGCCATTTTCATCGCGATGCCGGTTGTCCGTTGCAAATGCCTTTCTAGCAGATACGGCCGGTTCTGCATCCGGGTTCGCAGCGTCGCGCTACGGTTTGAGACCTTGCAGCACCAGCCGGTTCAGCCGACCGGCGAAGGCGGCGGGATCCTGCGGCAATTCGCCGTCGAGAATTTGGGCCTGCTCCAGCAGCAGCAGCGATAAATCCCTGGCGGCGTCCTTCGCGGTCGAAATCGCCGCGACCAGCGGGTGGCGCAGGTTGATCTCGAGGATCGGCGCGGTCACCGCGCCGCGGTTCTGTTGCATGAGCAGCCGCTCGAACGCGCGGTCCCGCCCCTGTCCGCCCGCAACCAGGCAGGATGCGCTCGACGTCAGGCGCTGCGATGCCCGCACGTCCGACACCAGCGCGCCAAGGGTATCCTTGATTACCGCGATGGTCGCGGCCTCATCGGCGCCGGGCCGCTCCTTGTCCTCGGATTTCTCGTCCAAGAGCGGGATCAACCCGAAATCGACGTCGCCCTGGCTCAGCGATTTGAGCGGCTTGCCGCCGAAATCCAGCGGCGCCGAGGTCCAGAACGCATCGACCGGGTCGGTCAGCAGCAGGACCTCGATACCCCGCACCGTGGCCGATTCAAGCTTCGGGTTCGATTTCAGCCGCTCGAGGCTCTCGCCGGTGAGATAATAGATCTCGGTCTGGTTCGGCTTGAGGTTCTCGACATATTGCTTCAGCGAGCGGCTTTCGCCGGCGGTGGTGGTGAAGCGCGACAGCGCCAGCAATTTCTCGCGCCGTTCGTAATCCTCCCACAGCCCTTCCTTGATCACCGGGCCGAACGCGTCCCAGATCTTGGCGAACGCCTCCGGCTGCTTCTCGCTCAGGCTTTCCAGCTCGGCGATCACGCGGCCGGTGACGGCCTTGCGAATCTGCGCGAGCTGCGGGTTGTTCTGCAGCATCTCGCGCGAGATATTGAGCGGGAGATCCTCGCTGTCGATCACGCCGCGGATGAACCGCAAATAGGCGGGCAACAGCTCGGCGTCGTCGGCAATGAAGACGCGGCGAACGTAGAGCCTGACCTTGCCCTTGCGGGCCGGCTCGAACAGATCGAACGGTTTGGTCGACGGCGCGAACAGCAGCACGGCATAGGACTGGCGGCCTTCGGCGCGATAATGCAGCGTCATCGCCGGATCGTCCAGGGCGCCGGCGATGGCACGATAGGCCTGCTTGTAATCCTCCGCGCTCAGTTCCGACTTCGGCCGCTGCCACAGCGCGCTCGCCGAGTTGATCTGGCGCGGCTCGCCCTGCTCGGGCTGAAGCTCGATCGGAAACTGGATGTTGTCGGAATAGGCGCCGACGATGCGCTCGATCTCGTAGCTCTCGAGGTATTTCCTGGCATCGGACTTCAGATGCAGGGCGATTTCCGTCCCCCGCGGGACGCGCCGCGCGTCCGCTTCGCTGCCGGGCGCGATTTCGAATCCGCTGCCGCCCGACGACGACCAGACCCAGACCTGGTCGGTCCCGGCGCGACGGCTGGTGACAACGATGCGATCGGCGACCATGAACGCGGCGTAGAAACCGACCCCGAACTGGCCGATCAGGCCGGCGCCATCCTTGGCCTCGGTCAGGCGGGACAGGAAGGATTTGGTACCGGAACGCGCGATGGTGCCGAGATTGTCGATCAGCTCCTGCCGATCCATCCCGATGCCGCTGTCGATCACGGAAAGCGTGTCTGCTTTCTTGTCGGACACGATGCGGATTTTAGGCGGCGCCCCGTCGGCGATCAGATCAGGGGCGGCGATGGCCTCGTAGCGCAGCTTGTCGCAGGCATCCGACGCGTTGGAAATCAGTTCGCGCAGGAAGATGTCGGTCTCGGAATAGACCGAATGCACCATCAGGTGCAGCAGTTCGGCAACCTCGGCCTGGAACGGCTGGGAAACGGCTGAAGTGTCGGTATCGGCGGTCATGGGCTGGCTCGCTTGGGGTTGGGTTCGGAAAGTCCGGAAAATTCCCATATAGCGCGGCCATTGCGGGTGGCAAGTTTTGCCAACCGCCCGCCGTTGCCACTCTCCCCGACTATCAATATGAAGAGATCAAGGGTGATCGGGGGGCGATCTCGTTCGCCCATTCCGCAAGAAGAAAGAAACAAGAAGAAAGAAGGGTAAGGATTACGCCTATGGAAGCTCAGGTCAACAGCGCGAGTTCGGCCGGCGAATGGTCGCCTTCGTCCCAGGCGAGCGACATCGTCAAGCGCATTCATGCGATGCTGCATCCGCGCAACATCGTGCTGGTCGGCGCCACCGACAAGCCGGGCAATTACGCCGAGCGCATCTGGAACAACCTGATCAAATACCAATTCGAAGGCGGCCTCTATCCAGTCAATTCCCGGCGCGAAACCATCTGGGGCGTTCCCTGCTACAAGGATTTCTCTGCCCTGCCCGACAAGCCCGACCATGTGCTGGTGCTGGTGCCGGCCCGTTTCGCCGTTCAGGTGATCCGCGACGCCGCGGCCGCCGGCGCCCGCTCGGCCACCATCGTCACCTCGGGCTTCAGCGAATTGCAGGACGCGGAAAGCCAGCGGCTTGCGATCGAATTGCAGCAGGCCATTCGCGACACCGGCATGGCCGTCACCGGCCCGAATTGCCTCGGCAACCTCAGCGCGGGCGAAAGGCTGTTCACCAATATCGACGACCGCATCGTCACCATGGAGGCCGGCCCGGTCGCGGTCGCCGGCCAGTCCGGGGCGATCGTGATGGCGATTCGCCAGGCGCTCGAGGATCGCGGCGTCGGCGTCGGCTACATGGTCACGACCGGCAACGAGGCCGGCCTCGAGACGCCGGATCTGATGGCCTATTTCGCCGCCGATCCCTCGGTCCGCGTCATCGTGGTTTATCTGGAAGGCGTGCGCAACACCAAGGTGTTCCGCCAGGCCTGCAAGGCGGCGCGGGCCGCCGGCAAGCCGGTCATCGCGCTCAAGCTCGGATCATCCGAGGGAGGCCGCGCCGCCGCCATGGCGCACACCGGTGCGCTCGCCGGCTCGATCGAGACCTTTGACGCCATTTCGACCCGCGAGGGCGTGATCCGGGTCCGCGGCCTCGACGAATTGATCGAAACCACCGAGTGCTTTGTCCATGCCGACCCGCCCAAGGGCAATCGCCTCGCCGCCGTGACCCTGTCGGGCGGCAAGCGCGGCCTCTTGATCGACGCGTTCCATTCGGCCGGGCTGAATTTCGCGCCGCTCAGCCCCGGCGCGACCGACAAGCTCGCCAACATGCTCGGTCCCGGCAGCATAGTCGGCAATCCGCTCGACGCCGGCTTCGCCGCGGTGGTCGATCCCACGGTTTACATGCAATCGATCCAGATCATGATCGACGACCCCGACACCGACATCGTCATCATCGACGCCGAATTACCCAAGGCCCCGCACGAGTTGCGCGAGCGCAACCTGCGGATCGTCAACGAAAAGGCCGCCAACGCCAACAAGCCCGTGATCTATATCAGCACGATGTCGATCGGCTTCACCGAATTCACCAAGGCGTTGCGCAAGTCGCTGCCGCATATCGCGGTCATGCAGGGGCTCGATCGCGCGGTGGGCGCGATCAAGGCCTTGATCGATTATGCCTCGCTGCGCAAGGAAGTGCCGGATGCCGCATCAAGCTCCAGCGCATCGGCGCGGGCGACATTGGAGCGGATGCTGAGGAGCGCCAAGGGCGCCGCGCTCGACGAGGTCGCCTCGAAGAAGCTACTCAAGGCGTATGGCATTCCGGTCTCCAAGGAGGAGATCGCACAGACCGCAGCCGATGCGGTCAGGATCGCCAGCAAGATCGGATTTCCCGTCGTGGCAAAAGTGGTCAGCGCGGACATCCTGCACAAATCCGATATCGGCGGCGTGGTGCTGAACCTCAACAACGCGGCCGAGGTGAAAAAGGCGTTCAACGACATCACCGCGCGGGTCGGAAAATTAAAAAGCAGGCCGAAGCTCGAGGGCATCCTGATTGCGCAACAGGTCAAGGCCGATCTCGAACTCGTGGTCGGCGCCTCGCTCGATGCCGAAATGGGCCCGGTGGTGCTGTTCGGCACCGGCGGCGTCGATATCGAA
>Ga0182024_10018603_pt1 | contig 12915 bp, 10 predicted proteins | sample P32metaG_FD_120480 | JGI IMG/M metagenome (GOLD analysis project Ga0182024, IMG submission 120480) | Permafrost microbial communities from Stordalen Mire, Sweden - P3-2 metaG (Illumina Assembly) | ecosystem: Environmental > Terrestrial > Soil > Wetlands > Permafrost | place: Sweden: Stordalen...
CTCAACCTGGTCTACCTGCCCCACCAGACGTTGCTGGCCCTCGACGCCATCATTCGTTCGCTGGTGCGCAGCTTCATCACCGGGCAGCGTCTTCTCGAGTGGGAAACCGCGGCCGAGGCGGAGGCGGGGACCAGCCGGCGCACGCCGGTCGACCGCTACCTTGCTTTGACACCCCTGGTCGCATTGGTGGTCGGGGTGCTGATCTTCCTGCACCATCGGGAGTCGTTGCTGGTAGCCCTGCCCATTCTGATCCTGTGGGCCTTTGCCGGGGGCATCACCTCCTGGCTGAATAATTCGCCCCAGCAGACAAGGCCGCAGCTTACAGCAGAAGAAAATGTCTTTCTGCGCCACCTGGCGCTGCGGACCTGGCGCTTCTTCAACCAGTTCGGAGCCGAGAACCACAACTACCTGATCCCGGATAACGTCGAGGAAGAGGGCCTGTTTGAGGCCGCGCGCGTCTCGCCCACCAATTTCGGCCTGTTGCTCAACGCCCGGCAGGCAGCGAACACCTTCGGATATCTGACCATCCCGGAATTCATTATCCTGACCGAGCGCAGCCTGCTGACCTACGACAAGCTGGAGAAAGTGCGTGGGCACATCTACAACTGGTACGACACACGGACGCTTGCGCCCATCCACCCGCGTACGATCTCTTCGGTCGACAGCGGCAACCTGGCGGCCTCGTTCTACACCTTGCGTACGGGCTGCCGGAGCCTGTTGCGCGGGCCGCTGCTCGACCCCGGCCTCTTTGAAGGCATCCGCGACCACTGGCAGCTGCTGATGAGCCTGCCGAATGCACCGGCCGGCCTGAAGACCCTGACGCTACCCGCCGCGAACACAGGCGCTGATGGATGGATCGTCTGGGCTCGAGCCACCGTCGACGACCCGGTTTTTATCCCGGGCGCAACGGCGGCAGGCAGCGAGGCATCCTGGTGGCTGGCCGAGACCCATCGCCGCATCCGCGCCCTGGTCACGCTGGTTAGCGATTACATGCCGTGGCTTCTGCCGCAGTTTGTGCCGTTGCGCGCACTGCCCCAGTTGCAAGGCCTTGCGGGCTCCTGGGCGGCTGTTTCGACCGCGGATGCCAGCGCCCTGGCTGCCGATCTTGAGGCCCGCATCGCCCGGACTTCGGCGAGCCTGCCCGCCGATTCCTCCCATGTAGTGCTGGCGGAAGAGCTGCGCTCCGCGCTTCCGCCGGCGCGGCAACGGCTGAAGGCGCTCGCCGGCGAACTCCATGCTCTGGCGTCGGAAGCCATGCGCTTCGCCACGGAAATGGATTTCGGCTTCCTGATGGATCGTTCCCGGCTGCTGCTCTCGATCGGCTTTGAAGTGGATCGGCAGCATCTGCATCAGGCCTGTTATGACCTGCTGTCGAGCGAGGCCCGCATTGCCGCGTTTATCACCGTGGCCAAGGGGGAGGCCCCGCAGCAGAGCTGGTTCAAACTGGGCCGCACGCACACCATGGCCTACGGACACGCCGTGCTCATCTCCTGGACAGGCACCATGTTCGAGTACCTGATGCCGTCGATCTGGATGCGCAGTTATCCTGACACGCTGGTTTCCCGCACCCTCAGCGGGGTGGTGGCCATCCAGCGCGCATTCGGCCGGGAGCACGGCATCCCGTGGGGCATCTCCGAATCAGGCTGGGCCGGGATGGACAATCACGGTCACTACCATTACCAGGCGTTCGGCATACCGCCGATCGCGCTCAAGTGGGACGCGGTGGCCGGCCCGGTGGTCTCGCCCTATTCCACTTGCCTGGCGCTGGGCATCGACCCGATCGAAGCCATGCGCAACCTCAAGCGCATGGCGAAGATGGGCTGGACAGGCGCTTACGGCTTCTATGAGGCGGCGGATTATCAGGAATCGACCAAAACGCCGAAGTTGGTCCGGGAGTGGATGGCCCACCACCAGGGCATGTCGCTGCTGGCCGTGCTCAATCTGCTCTACGACAACATCGTGCAGGATTGGTTCCACGCCAATGCGCATCTCGAGGCAACGCAACTGCTGCTGCACGAGAAGCCGGTACACAAGGCGGCGCTCAAGGCTGAGTTCCAGGCGGCGCAGCCACGCAGGAAGGCCAGCTAGGGAGCCAGGCGGAATTAAGCGCGGTTGCACCCTAATGGGAAAGCATTGGAAACCAATCACTATTGTCCCAGGTACGCTGGTGCGAACCTGGGGCACCCGCACGGCTCTGCTGTTCCGCACACACTCGCTTTACCATGCGACGTGACCGTGCCGTGGAACATGGAAATTAGCCGACCGGCGTGAATTCAGCCTCTTTGTTCATCTTCGTTCTTCAGCGCCTGTTGCACGCCACGCACCAACGCCTCGGGATTGAACTCTGCCCGGATAATTTCGTCGGGGCAGTCGCTTTCGATGGCCACGCGGTAATTGCACACGAAGGCAACATGCTGCTGCGGGACAACCTTTTTGATCTCGTCGCAGAGTTCCTGGGCGCTCTGCACCCGGATATCGGACTCAACATCGATCAATACCAGGTCGTAGGCCCTCTGGCTGACCTCATCCAGGGCCTGCTGTGAGAACAGTGTCGACTGAACCTCGAATCCATGCATCCGGAGTATTTCGTCGCGCAGTTCCTTGATGGTCTCCCGGCCGCTGACGTGGAAAATCCGCTGCCGTCCATTGGTCCCTGTAGCTGTAGCTTGCATCAGGCGATGCTACCAGCACCGGCGCGGATTTCCTATAGGCGTGCACCGTCGTTGGTGCAGCAACAGGACACACTAGACCACAAAATTACTTGCCTGGAGGTGATGCGGGATCAGCGCCCTTGAACGCTACTCTACCCAGAAAAGCAAAGCCCGTTTACTTCACGGCATCCGCTTTGGCCTCAGCGCTATGCGGCAGCCCGATGGACTGGACCAGCATGTCTTGCTTGCGATAGATCAGGGTCGTCGCATTGAGCGAAGCCAACTCAAATCCATGTCCATGCGTAATTGCGTCCGTGGGACAAGCTTCCACGCAGTATCCGCAAAAAATGCAGCGGTTGTAGTCGATGTTATAGACCTTGGCATAGCGTTCCGCGCTGGAGATTCGTTGCTCAGCCGTGTTCTCCGCTGCCTCGATGTAAATGCAGTTGGCTGGGCAAGCCGCCGCGCACAGGAAGCAGGCAACACATTTCTCCAGCCCATTTTCGTCCCGCTGCAGCACGTGAGCGCCACGGAAGCGATCCTGGAAGTGAGCACCGCGGTTAGGTCCCGGCCCATCCGGGTAGTTTTCCACCTCGGTTGGCTGCAGCATCTCACGAAACGTGATGCTCATTCCCTTCGCTACCCCGGCTATATTGCGCACAATGGACATAGCAGAAGTATACGATGTTCCTGCCGATCCTCAGGCAGTCGTGTTCAAAGCATCGAATTCTGCTCTCGCTCCTATTGTGCTCGCCGGATCTTCGGCTATCTTGTAGCCATTTCAAGTTCGCCGCCAAGTGTCGATCGACGCAAGCAGCCGCTGCAGCCCTGGAGCTTCCGACGCGCGGAGGAAACTTCGCACATCGCCGGCGAGCGAGGCCATCTCAGCCGGTGCATTCCGCGCATGCCGGGCAAAGTAGAGATCGCCCCGAGGAGACGCGAGAAGCCGGCTCCAATATATTGCCGAAAGTCCCAAAGGAACCCCGCACATGATGGTTCGTAGCGCAAAGGGTGCAGCTCCCACCTGCTTACGGTCCTGTGCCGCCCAGCCTTCGCGCACGGCAACGATGAAGCGACGTACCGTTTCAGGATTTTGCGCGAGACGGCTTGCATCGCAGTCGTTCTCATAAAGCGCCCCTACAATCGCGGTAATAAAAACAGCGTGACGCTGTAACCACGCGTCCATGTCGCGCACTCGATCCACAGGAAAACCAGCTTCCCGAAAAAGAGAAACGACGTCTGGTGCGCGCTCCTCCACGACGGTGTGTTGCTGGGGAATATCGAGGTATCGGATCATGGCGCCTTCGCGGTATCCGGCGATCCCTGGAAACGCAAGAACAGCCCGAGACCGTCCCAGAGCTGTCAGCAAATTGCCGGAACCGTTGGCGTGGTTCACCAGCAGCACCATCCGCGGGATTGCAATTGCCTGTGCGAGGTCTGGAAGGATAGTTTCGATCTGCTCGCGGCGCACAGTGACCAAGCACATATCTGCAGCAAAGTCGTGCGCCAATCTTTCCAGAACGGGCAGCATCCTGGTGTAGATCCGCATAGTCTTTAAGTCCTGAATCGTTGCGCCTCCCTGACGAAGCGCTGCAGTCCGGTCAGGTCGCGAGACCAGCGTTACCTGGTGACCAACCATGGCGAGCCTGATCCCGAAAACCGTACCTTGAACACCGGCGCCAATAATGACGACTTTCAATGTCGATCTCCAGTCTGAGCGAAAGCGCAAGTTTCTCAACACCACGCCGCCAGCGGTGTGATTTTCGAATACAAGGTCTCTTTCGATGGGGATTTTCGCTGCTTTTGCAACGAACTGCTCAGCGCGTCAGCTTGCAAAATGGAGCACTCGATGAGGGCTCTGCGGACCCACAGAAGACTAAACGACGCGAGCGAGTCCTAACTGAGAACCTTACTCTACAATGAAGGATAAGTATTGGGTCGAGAATGCAGGGAACGAATGGATGAGATTAAGCACGGGCACCATCACGAAGTTCACGACCATCGTCCTTACTGGAAACGCGCACATCGTGATTGGCGCTTCTGGATTGCTGTGTTTTTTATCTTTGCCGCCTTGGCTATCTATGTGCTGAGCGATGACTTGGCCCTGGTGCCTCGCGGCCACCGCGTCCAACCACAGTCAAAAGCTGTCAATAAGTAGCGGAGCGCATAGGCTTGCGGCTTTGAATTACTTCGCCAGCAGCTTGCGGATGGATTCCAACTCTGCCCGGCGCTTCGCGGTGGTTTTGGGATATGCCATCTTGAGGCCGGCGAGCCCATCAAGAACAATTTGCGAAACAATCAAGCGGGCATTCTCTTTTCAGCGCAACCTTTTTTCCGGGCGGTAGGCGGAAATCCTTCAAATGGATGATCATCTTCTTCATTATCAGCCTGGACTCGTCGTGTTGCAGCATTGCGCGTTACGGAGGAGAATGTCTGCATATAACTGAGGGGGCCGATGAAAGCGACGCAAAAACTCCACGAACTGGGCCAAAGCCTTTGGCTCGACAACATCACCCGGGGTCTGCTGACCGGCGGAACGCTGCGCCGCTACATTCAGGATTTGTCGGTTACCGGCCTCACTTCCAACCCCACCATCTTCGATCACGCCATCAAGAACAGTTCCGACTACGACGATTCCATCCGTCAGAAATTGAAGGAAGGCAAGTCGGGAGAAGCGCTGTTCTTCGAGCTGGCGATCGAGGACCTCAGGCAGGCCGCCGATCTCTTTCGGCCGACCCACGACCGGACCAACGGCGTGGACGGTTGGGTGTCCCTCGAGGTCTCTCCCCTACTGGCGCACGACACTTCCGGCACCCTGGCTGCGGCAAAGGCTCTCCACGCCCGCGCGGACCGGTCGAATCTGTTCATCAAAATACCGGGCACCAAGGAGGGCCTGCCGGCCATCGAAGAGGCAATCTTCGCCGGCGTGCCCATCAACGTGACGCTTCTGTTCTCCTCCGCGCAGTACGTCGCGGCGGCGGAGGCATACCTGCGCGGCATCGAGCGCCGCATAGCCGCCGGGCTGAATCCCGATGTCGGCTCTGTCGCTTCGCTGTTCGTTAGCCGCTGGGACGTCGCGGTAGCGAACCGCGTACCCGAGGGGCTGCGCAACCAACTCGGGATCGCCATCGCCGGGCAGGCGCTAGACCAGTACCAGCTGTTGCTCAGCTCCCCGCGCTGGCAGCGCATCTTCAACAATGGCGCCCGGGCCCAACGGCTCCTGTGGGCGAGCACTGGAACGAAAGACCCAAAAGCCTCCGACTTGCTTTACGTCAGCGCCCTCGCAGCGCCCTTCACCGTGAACACGATGCCTGAAGCTACGTTGAAAGCTCTGGCAGATCACGGAGATATTGATGGAGCCTTACGCAAGCGTGCCGGCCAGGGAGACGATGTGCTGGCCGAGTTCACCAAGGCCGGCATTGACGCAGATGCGGTGGCCGCCCAACTTCTGGACGAAGGGGCCGCCTCGTTCGACAAGTCGTGGAACGAGTTGATGGGGGTCATCGCGTCGAAGAGCAAAACACTCGTGGCCGCCTGAGTCGCGCCGATTTGATCGTGGCATCGTCGTCTCTTAGCGCTCACGCAATTCGTGGGCAAAGCCACCACATCCTGGTTTTACCGGGCCGTCACCGTCGGGGCGAGGGCATCGTCGCGCATTATGAAGCCTTGCTCAACCGGCGAGGGATACGCTTCTGTGTGGCAACCAGATCAGGAGTGGCGGCGTTCTGCTCAGTTACGTGATCGTGCAAAACCACGTTGAGCAGCGACTTGTGTACCCGGATGCGGCCGTTGTATTCGACAAAGCCGAGCTTGCGGAAACGATTCATGAAGAAGCTTACGCGCGAGCGGGTGGTCCCAATCATATCCGCCAGGGTTTCCTGCGTGATCGGCGGAATCAGCATTTCCGGTTCACCCGGCTTCCCGAATTCGGCCATCAACAAGAGAATTCGAGCTAAACGCTTCTCGCTGGAGTTGAAAAGCTGATCGACTAGATCTGCCTGGGTTCGCATGCTGCGGGCTAACAGAAACGCCAAGAAGAGGTCAGAGAAAGTATGCTCCTCGTGCATCACGCGGATCATCTCGCTCCTCTCAATCTTGAGCGCTGTACAGGCGGTGATGGCAGTTGCCGTTGTGAGGCGAAGCCCCACGGCCCCGGCAATAGACTCCTCTCCAACGAAGTCGCCGGCGGACAGCAGAGTGATCGTGGCTTCCTTACCTGCCGTTGACACCACACTCAGTTTTGCGCGGCCCTTCTGAAGATAGAATATGGCGTCAGCGGCGCTGCCTTGCGAAAAGAAGGCCTCTCTTGCCTTCAGTTGGACGATCCTTCGTCCCAGCCCAGAGTGGGCCAGAAAGGCGGTCGTGTCAAAGGTGTCGTTTTCCTGCGCAGCCATCAGAATCGCCTCTTTTCGTGTGCGCTCTTTAGTTAAGTGCGCCGACCGCTCCACTTTGAAGTGAACGAATGCTCTGATCGTTGGCTCCAGGCCGCTACCGTACGCTAGGAACGCCGAATCATGTCGTTGTCCACGGCAACGCAATCCAAGCCCTATGCAGGCGGTGTGTGAGTGCAAGGTCGAGCCGCACAATTGCCCGCGTTGGAGCACGGTACTACCCCAACGTAAAAGAGCATCGCACCATGGAAAGCAGAAATCTGTTCCATTTTGCTCACTCGCGTGTCCGCGGACCCGTTCCTAGGGGGCGGCGCACCCCTTTTCGTCCTCGAATCTTCGCGTCGGCGCTATCGAGGTCGCCATTTCTTGCAGTTTATCGGCGATATAACAGCAGAACTTTAGACCGGCTCGCACCCACGTAACACCACCTCCTGCGCCCCCGCTACGGCAAAGGCTCTTCGCGCTCGCGCGGAACGGCCGAATTTATGCAACAAGATACAGGGCTCCAGAATGTGAGCAAAATTGAACAGACCAGGCGCAACGACCACGGACAAAATGGGATCGATAGGAAATTTCCGGGGTAAGGACTTCAAAAGGAGGATGTTCGATGCCCCAAAGTTGCCTGTTGTGCAAAGCCAGGAAGCCGGGCTGGTTCTGCAGTCTGCCGCCTCAGGCACTGGCTGAGCTTGACGCGATGAGTACTCGAGTCGTGTTACCGATGAGCAGCATCTTATTTGCTGGAGGCCACGCGCCACGCAGTGTATCGGTAGTCTGCGATGGACGGGTGAAGCTAACTAGATCGTCGCGAAATGGCAAGACGTTACTGGTGAAGATTGCGAGACCCGGAGATGTGCTGGGGTTGAGTGCGGCGCTTTCAAAGACGCCCTACGAAGTCACAGCGCAGGCGATAGAACCTACTCAGATAAGAACCTTTCAACGGAAGGATTTTCTTCATTTCATTCGACGCCATGCGGAAGGGAGTCTGCATGCCGCCGAAAGCCTCAGCAATGAATATCGTTCTGCCTTGTGTGGCCTCTGCCGTTTAGCACTTTCCAGTTCCGTTGCGGGCAGGGTGGCTCATCTTCTGCTGGAGCTGGCCGTTGAGAACAAAACCGCGCGGGATGCTCAACCAAAGATACACATGTCGCTCAGGCATGAAGACATCGCCTCGATGCTCGGCAGTTCACGAGAGTCCATCACCAGAGTTTTGAATGGTTTCAGGCGCAAAGGTGTCATCTCGATTGAAGGAACCAAGATGACAATCCTGAGGAAAGAAGCGCTAGAGGCCCTGTTTTGATTGTGTTTACTTGTCACCTCACTCGCCGGTTCCCAACCAATGGACACAAATCACTGATCGGACGCGTGCCGTGTGATGCCCGTCACATCCAAATCGGAGTGAATTGTTCTATGCTCATGCGAGCTTGAGCATAGTGTTCAACGGGCCAAGTAGCAGATCTTCAGGGCAAGAAAGTTGTGAACCCTTTCGGTGGGCGCCTGGATGAGACGTGTGCTGGTGTGCGTTGCGTTGATTGCGTTGCTCCCCGGATTCTGGAGAACCGGGTGGGTGAATGCTGCGGGTGAGAACAAACAACAAGTCAACACACCTCAGAGCGCGGACACGGTCCCCGCTTCCACGTCCGACTACGTGGGTGCCGATACCTGCGCCACCTGCCATCAGGAAGAGGTAAAGGGCTTCAAGAACAATCCGCATGCCAAGCTGGACCTCGAACATGGCGGCAAAGGCGTGACCTGTGAAAGCTGCCACGGACCCGGCAAAGCGCACGTGGACTCGGGCGGGGACGCAACCAAGATATTTCAATTTACAAAGGCAACACCGAAGCAGGTGGCCGACAAGTGCCTGACCTGCCACGCGGGCGTGCACCCTAACTTCGAGCGGACCGCTCACGGCGAAGCCGGCATCAGCTGCACGAGTTGCCACAGCAACCACAAGTTTGAAGCGCAGACGGCGTTGCTGCAAATGAAGCAGCCAGGCCTTTGCTATCAGTGCCATACGGACATCAAGGCGGCTTTTATGCAGCCCTTCCACCACCGGGTCAACGAGGGGTTAATCCAGTGCACGGACTGCCACGACCCCCATGGCACCTTCCAGGCTGACCTGCTCCACATAAATACAACCCAGGACGCGATCTGCACCAAGTGCCACATCGACACCCTCGGGCCTTTCGTCTACGAGCACCCGCCCATCAAGACCGAGGGCTGTACCTCGTGCCATTCGCCGCACGGATCGCCGAACCCTCGCCTGCTTGCCCGCAACAACATCAACTCGATGTGCCTGCAGTGCCATACGGCGTCAATGAACTTTACCGCGCCTGGTACCCCTTCGTTCCATAACCAGGCCAATCAGTACCAGGCTTGCACCAACTGCCACGTGCAGATACATGGCTCAAACGCCGACAGTTTCTTCTTCAAGTAAGGCATGGCCACGAATGATGAGCCCATTTTCGTTGATATCGTTTCTGCTGAATCTCCGGCGCGGCGCTCTGGTCATCTCAGCCATCGCTATCACCACGGCTCTCGCTGCCGGCCCTCCAGGGCTTGCGCAGGTCGCTGCGCCACCTGTTGCGCATGACCCTCCCCCACCATCGCCCGGGGACAACATTCGTTACGGATACGTTATCCATCAGTCCATCGATTTCGGCGGCCGCATCGTGGATTACTCCGGTAGTGGCGCGGTCTACGATTCGCTGGTCAATCTCCAGTCCGGACCTCGCGTTCTCGATCAGTCCCTGGAGATGATCGCAGTAGATCCGGCCCACGCGGCCATATTTGATCGCCTTTCGACTACCAGTTTCGGCTACGGTGGAGATCCCAATAACGTCACGATTCTGGACGTTTCCAAGGGACGCATCTACGATTTCCGTTCCAGCTTCCGCCGCGATCGCCTGTACTTCGACTACGATCTGCTGGCCAATCCACTCATTCCGCCTACGTCCACACCTTTTGTTCCTATCCTCGACTCGCCGCACCTCTACAACACCGTGCGCCGCATGACGGACACAAAGATGACGGTGGCGCCGCTTTCCGTTGTCAGCGCACATTTCGGCTACTTCCAGAATGTCAACCAAGGGCCGTCCAATAGCACGATTCACGTCGGCGCCGAGGCCCTGCTCACGCAGAACTGGCGCCACTCCACGGATGTCTGGAACGGCGGTATCGATTGGAAGCCGCTGGCCCGCACCACCGTCAGCTACGACGAGTTCATCACCCACTACAAGGGCAACACCAGCTGGCAGCTCACCGGGCTCAACAACACGCTCTCCGACGGCACACCCGTAAGCCTAGGCATCGATCTTTCTTCGGTCTGGGCTTCTCCGTGCGCTTCGCCCTTCAATCCGAATGGAACCGTCAACCCAACCTGCAACGGCTTTCTGTCGTATACCCGGTACGCGCCCACGCGCACACTCTTCCCCAGCGAGCAGTTTCACTTCGAGAGCGCGTCCATCCCCCACCTCACCATGAATGGACGCGTCCTCTACATGGGCACGACCAGCCACCTCACAAACTTCAATGAGGACTTCAACGGCCTCGACGCCCGCGCCAAAAATCGCGTAGAGGATGTCACCGGTTCTGCCAGCGCACGCCGCATCAACGTGAACGCGGACTACGGCGCCACCTGGCAGGTTACTCCCACCATCTCCCTCAACGAAGTCTTCGACTTCTGGTATTTTCGCCAGCCCGCGACCAACGTCTTTACCGGGACCGACTACGCCGGAACCTCGATGCTCGAGCCGCCCGGTGCGGCCACCACGACGACAACGCCTGACTACCAGGCCCTCAATCAGAAGACGAAAACCAACACGTTCGTTGTCGATTGGGATGTTGCATCGCGCGCGCGCCTCTTGGTTGGTTACCGCTATCGCAGCCGCATCATCACCGATGCCGGCGGCGACTTCATCCCTATCCACGAGAACTGGGGGCTCTTCGGAGCCGCGCTCAGGCCCACGGCTCAGTGGCGCATCAACTTCAATGTCGATGCCATGTACGCGGATAATTCCTTTACCCGCATCAGCCCGCGCCAGCTGCAACACTACCGTTTGCGGACGACCTACAAGCCGCACACCTGGCTCACCTTTGCCGGCACTGCCAATATCCTCGAGAGCCGCGACAACGTCCAGACCGTTAACCATCTGGAGCACAATCGCGATTTCTCTTTCGGGACTTCCATCTCTCCCAGCGACCGTTGGTCTCTGGACCTGAACTACGCCTATGACAGCATCTACTCCAGCACCCTTGAGTGCTATACGGCTTCACCCGCCCTGCCCTCAGCCGGAACAGCGCCGCCTGTTTGCGTTGCAGCCGGAACACCACTGCTCAGCACTGGCTATTACAACCAGCCCACGCAATACGGCGCTATCGAATTCATGGTGGCGCCGGTCAAGCGTCTCCACGTGAATGCGGGCTATCGCATGAGCGCCGTCAACGGCAACAGTGATTTCATCAATGCCCGCCAGGTGCCGGGCGCCCTGCAGTCGCAATATCAAACCCCCTATGCTCATCTCGCCTTCGATATCGCACCAGGCTGGACCTGGAAAGCGGACTACAACTACTACAGCTTCGGCGAAGGAACGCCGATCGGACCCACTCTTCCTCGCAGCTTCCGCGGGAACGTCTACACTCTCGCAGTTCGTTATGCTTTCTAGTTTTCCCGTGCAAGCGTTATTTTGCCCGTCTTACATCAATAAGGAGCATTACCATGCTGAAGAACATTACTCGTGCTGGGGCTATTGGCCTAGCCGTCTTCTTTGCGAGCGTCACCAGCCTCGCTCAAACCCCCGGAGCAGATACCTACAAAGCGAAGTGCCAGATGTGCCATGCTGCCGATGGCAGCGGCAACACGCCGGCCGGCAAGGCGATGAAGGCGATTCCGTTCAACTCGCCTGATGTCCTAAAGGAATCCGACACTGATCTAGTCGCCGTGATCAAGAGCGGCAAGGGCAAGATGCCTGCCTTTGCGGGCAAGATTGCCGACGCGCAAATCACAGACGTCGTGGCGTACATCCACACCTTGCAGAAGAAGTGACAGAAATCGCAAATAAGAAGCCGCAGTCACATGGGACGTCTTCCGCTAAAAACTGGCTAAACCAAGGAGTGGATCGATGGAACTCACACCCCAGAAGAATGACGCGCTCAAAATCGAAACCTCGGGGCGGCGTTCATTTGTACTTGCTTTGTTTGCATTGAGCGGAGCAGCGGTGAGTGCGCTGTTGGCTATTCCTCTCGTGCGCTTCGTCACGTATCCGCTGCGCAAAGGGGCAACAAAAACCACCTGGTCAGACGTAGGACCGGTGCAGGACTTTGCCTCCCTCACCGCGCCCATCGCGAAAACCATTACGCTGGATCGCCGCGATGCGTGGCAGACCACCTCATCCCAGACGGCGGTGTACGTGTTGCCATCCAAGGGTGGGCAATTCCGCATATTATCGCCGATCTGTCCGCATCTGGGGTGCTCGGTCCGCTGGGTGGACGATCAAGACAAATTCATCTGCCCTTGCCATTCAGGATCGTTTACGGCAGACGGAGAGCGCATTGCAGGACCACCGCCTCGCTCCATGGATGCACTCGAATCCAAAGTCGAGGACGGCGTGTTGAAAGTGCGCTACCAATATTTCCGGCAATTAGTTCCCAACAAAGAAGTAATGGCCTGAGGGGAGGAAGTCTATGACGAATAAGACTGCGCCTGAGCCATCCGCCCATTCCAACCTCGGTGCCCGGTTCGTCCAGTGGCTGGACCAGCGTACGGGCATCGACTCCCTGCTGCATGAGTCGCTCGACGAGCCAATTCCAGGGGGGGCAAAGTGGGCTTATATCTTTGGCTCGGGGCTGCTCTTCCTCTTTGTTTCGCAGGTCATCAC
>Ga0182024_10018604_pt1 | contig 12914 bp, 13 predicted proteins | sample P32metaG_FD_120480 | JGI IMG/M metagenome (GOLD analysis project Ga0182024, IMG submission 120480) | Permafrost microbial communities from Stordalen Mire, Sweden - P3-2 metaG (Illumina Assembly) | ecosystem: Environmental > Terrestrial > Soil > Wetlands > Permafrost | place: Sweden: Stordalen...
AAGACCATTCAGCAACGACGCGCCTTGCATCGTCAATCAAAGGCCGCGTAGAATCAACAACCACGAGCCAGACTATCTCTTGAATCAAACCACCCGCTGTCCGTAATCATTCTACGACATACAACAGGGCTAGGAGTCACCAATGGAAACGCAGAACCGAGCCAAGGACCATGCCCCGAGCATAAATAGTGCCGGGTTCGAACAGTTCGCCGCAGTTCTTCCGCTAGCGACTTACCGCGCTGGCGAAACCGTCTTAACCGCCGGGTCAAAATCCGGACGGCTATTGATCCTCAAAAGGGGCGCGGTCGCAATCCTCAAAGACTCCATCGAGATTGCCAGAGTGGAAGAACCTGGCGCTGTCTTGGGCGAGATCTCCGCTTTGTTAGAAAAGCCGCACACAGCGGACGTTCGCGCCTTGGAGGACTCTCAGTTTCATGTTGCGGACGCAGCGCTACTCGGGAAAGACCCGATCGTGTTGCTTCACGTCGCGAGGATTTTGGCGCGGCGTCTTGTCGCCGCCGACGAGGGTCTTGTTGAGCTGAAGAGGCACATTCAAGCCGGTCAGTCACCCAGCTTCCTAAGCAAGGCGATCAATAAGATCGGAGAAGTGCTGGCGGTCGGCGGTGCGAGTTTTGAGGGTTAATCAGGATCCCGCCCGCGCCGCCAGGGCGCATTAAGATGGAAAGCTAGGACCAGGGATTAGATGTGCCATCGGCGATAGAGCGCTGCTTGCGCCATTGCCGTGTCGCGTTAGGCGTTCATGTTGAGAGCCTGATTGGTGATCGCAGCCTGATCAAAATACCTCATCGGATCTTGGAGAGACTGCCGCGCGCGCGAGGCGGTTTTTCTGTCTTTCGATGACATTCCGTATCGAAGTCTATCGTTCCGATGCAATTCGAGTGCGGTAATCTAAAGCCCTAACCGATGGCGGTTAGCGCGCACGCGACGACGTATAGGAGCATACGCCTTCGCTGCAGCGGCATTGAAGCTGCTGCCAGTCATTAGGGCGGTCAACATCGCGCTGTGTGCCTCATAAAAGGCGACGGCCTTTTCTGATACCATTTGCTGAGCTTCAGTTGCAGCGATGGGACCACCTGACGCCAGCCGCATCAATCGTGCCGCCATGACGCGCTGGACATCCCAATTGAACCGCGCAGCCTCCATCCAGGTATTCATCGGACGCTATCCTTCAAATTCCTAGATATCGAACACCTGCGAGGACCAAAAGTTCCCATTCAGCCTGATGCGTACGGGCGAGAGGTGCCTGGTAGACATCTTCGGGCCATAAGTTCGCCTGAATAAACCGTATGGCGTACCGAAGTCGTACTTATGTTTGCCCAGTCAATTGCAGCGCTGGCGCGCCCTCGGGCTGACCCATCCGAAGCGCTCGTCGAAACGCTCGCGTGAAAGCGTCAGTGCCCTGCGTACTATTTTTGCCGCGATCAAGGCAGGCAATGCCGCGCAAGCCGAGATGCTTGGACGCAAAGAGACCGCCCAAGCCGCTTCGGAAGTAATGCGCTTGCTGTCCGATTAGTCTGCGGGCCCGCGCGGACTGGCTAATGATAGTGAAATCCCGTCATTGGCACGCTATATACCAAGCAGCCATAAGCGGAAATGCCAGCAAATCGGACGACGGTTAGCCGAGTCGAGTGGCCGGCGGAGATTCCAAGAATGCGGCAACGGCGCTTCAGTATCGCACCGATGATGGAATGGACCGACCGGCATTGCCGGTTTTTCCATCGTTTGCTCACGCGCCGCGCGTTGATCTATACGGAAATGCTCACCACCGGCGCGGTGCTGCGCGGCGACCGCGCGCGGCTGCTTGGCTTCGACCCGTTCGAGCATCCGGTGGCGCTGCAACTCGGTGGCAGCGATCCCGCGGCGCTCGCCCAATCGGCGCGTATCGGCGAAGAATTCGGCTACGACGAAATCAATCTCAACGTCGGCTGCCCGTCCGACCGGGTGCAGGAGGGCCGCTTCGGGGCCTGCCTGATGATGGAGCCGGCGCTGGTTGCCACATGCGTTGACGCCATGAAAGCGGTGGTCAAGGTTCCGGTAACGGTGAAATGCCGGCTCGGCGTCGACGACCAGGATCCGGAGCAGTCGCTTTTTTCTTTTGCCGTAGCGATCAAGGCCGCCGGCGCCGATGCTTTGATCGTGCACGCGCGCAAGGCCTGGCTGGTAGGTCTGTCGCCACGTGAAAATCGCGAGGTGCCGCCGCTCGATTATGCGATCGTGCACCGGCTCAAGTCCGCGCACCCCGATCTCGACATCGTGCTCAATGGCGGCATCGCCAGCCTGGAGCAGGCGCAATCGCAACTGGCGCATGTAGATGGCGTAATGATGGGACGCGCCGCCTATCAGGAGCCCTGGCGGCTTCTGGCTGTCGACGCGTTGCTGTTCGGCGAACCGGCCCCATTCGCATCGCCGAAACAGGCGGCGCTGGCGCTCATCCCCTACATCGAGCGCGAATTGGCCAACGGCGTCCGGCTGCATGCGATCACTCGCCATGTGTTGGGTTTGTTCCGCAGCGTTCCGGGCGCGCGCGCCTTCCGGCGTCACCTGGCGACCGGAGCGGTGAAGCCGGGTGCCAGCGCTTCCATCATGGCTGATGCGCTGGCGCAGGTGGTGGACTTGCAGCCCGATTTGTCGCACATCGCGGCGGCTTAACGTCAGCCGGGGACATATGCTGCTGGGATATCCGACGGGCGAGATCGTCATGCTCGCGCTCTGGATCGCGGGTGCCGGCATCCTGGTCGGCATCCTCGCCGGCCTGTTCGGCATCGGCGGCGGCGCCATTATCGTGCCGGTGCTGTACGAAGTCTTTCGCGCGCTCGGCGTGCCGGAGGAGGTCCGCATGCAGATCTGCATCGGTACCTCGCTTGCCATCATCGTGCCGACGACGGTACGTTCCTATATTGCACACAAGAAGAAAGGCGCGGTGATCCCCGACGTGGTGCGCCTATGGACGTTGCCGGCGATGATCGGGGTGGTGATTGGGTCGATCACAGCCACATTCGCGCCGGCGGCGGTATTCAAGATCGCCTTCGTCGTGTTCGCCAGCTTCATCAGCGCCAAAATGCTGTTCGGCAGCGAGCGCTGGAATCTCGGCACCGAATTGCCGAGCCGTGCGGTCATGCGGGTCTACGGCTTCATCACCGGATTGTTTTCATCGCTGGTGGGCGTGAGCGGTGGCGCGGTATCGAACTCGGTCCTCACGCTGTACGGCCAGCCGATGCAGCGTGCGGTGGCGACTTCGGCCGGCGTCGGCGTGCCGATCACCATTGCCGGCACGCTTGGCTACATGCTTGCCGGATGGCCGCACATGGCGCGGCTGCCGCCGCTGTCGATCGGATTCGTGTCGGTCATAGGCTTCGTGCTGATGGCGCCGGTGTCGAGCTTCACCGCGAGCTACGGCGTGCGGCTGGCGCATTGGCTGCCGCGCCGCAAGCTGGAAATCGCCTTCGGCTGTTTTTTGTTGCTGGTGGGCGCGCGGTTTATCGTCAGCCTGCTTTAGCGATGCTCACGGATTTCCGCGCATGCTCAGCCGGTCGCCGCGCACCTCCCAGCTTTCCAGCCGGTTGAGGAAAGTCATGCCGAGCAGATTGTTTTTGAGCGGGCCCGGCTGCACCACCAGCGCGGGCACCGACCGCTCCATCAGCCCGCCGACCGCGAGCCGGTCGAGCGTCACCGGCGCCGCGCGGGTGTGGCCGTTGGCGGTGTCGACGTTGACCGTGTAGTCGAGCACTTCGATCGGCAGACCGGCCGCCTTGGCTGCTTGTTGGGTAAGCACCACGGAGGTGGCGCCGGTATCGAGCACCATGGCTATACGCGCGCCGTTGATGTGCGCGCCGACCGCGAAGTCGCCGCCGCGGCCGCGCACGACTTCGACCCGGCGGCCGTGGCCGGCGACGTGCCCAGGCATCAATTCCGCGATCACGCGGTCGCCGACGTCGCGCAATTCGAAACGATAGCTGTAGCCGACTACCAGCAGCAGGCCGATCACGACCCAGAACAGCATGGCCTCCAGCGCCTGCGACAGCCGTTCGCGGAACAGGGTCAGCACCAGTCCGCCGGCAAAAATCACCAGCGCGAGCTTGAGCGCGAGCGAGCCGATGTCGTGGCTTAGTAGAGTGGCGATGGCGTCTTGATCGCTGCTGGCGATCAGCGCCGCCAGCGACAATGCCACGCCAAAGACGAAAACCCAGGTCAGGCGGCGGCTCACGGCGTCATCCCGTCGCATTGGCGCTATCGGCGTGTGGTCCGGCGGCGAGGCGGCCCGGCAGTTCGCCGATCACCCGGCTGCGCACCGCGGGGCTCATGGCGGACCACTGTGCAATTTCGTCGATGGTACGGCCGCAACCGAGGCACACCCCGGAACGCGCGTCGAGCGTGCAGATTTTAACACAAGGAGTCTCGATCATGCCGGTCTAGGGTCCGAATCGGCTGTGACCATAGTCACTGCGCGCGGGAACGCAATTGTAGAAACTGTCGCACGCGGCATCACGTCCCCGCACGGAACAGCGGCCGGCGGCTGAGGCGGAGCTTTTCCTCGGGCGTGAGGATCGGCTCGCCCGGCGCCGGCGCGATCGGCGGCGCGTGATCCATCATCGACTTCATCGGCGCCATCGCCGCGACCACCCGTTCGGGCGGGAAGGTGACCACAACTTCGGTGCCGATGCGCAGTTTGGATTTGAGCACGAACGAGCCGCCGTGCAAGTCGACCAGGCTCTTGGCAATCGGCAGGCCGAGGCCGGCGCCCTGTTCGGCGGATTTGATCGAATTGGAACCTTGCCCGAAGGAGGCGAGCACAATCGGAATTTCCTCTTCGGGAATGCCCGGCCCGGTATCCTTGACGCTCATGTATTGGCCGCCCGACGCGGTCCAGCCGACTTTCAACCAAATCTCGCCGCCCTGCGGCGTGAACTTGATCGCGTTCGACAGCAAGTTAAGGCAAATCTGGCGTATCGCGCGCTCATCGGCCCACAGCCGTGGCAAATCGGGCTCGAATACTTCGTGGATGGTGATGCCGCGGTTGGCAGCGCGCAACTTCAGCAAGTGGTGGCAATCTTCGACGATGCTGACCAGCGAGATCGACTCTTCGTTGAGTTCGTAGCGACCGGCCTCGATGCGCGACAGGTCGAGAATCTCGTTGATCAGGCCGAGCAGATGCACGCCGGAATTATGAATATCGGCGGAATATTCCTTATAGGCCGGCACTGCGTGCTCGCCGAAAACTTCCGTTTTCATCACTTCGGAGAACCCGAGAATGGCATTGAGCGGGGTGCGCAATTCGTGGCTCATTTGCGCGAGGAACCGCGACTTGGAGATGTTGGCGGCCTCGGCGCGCTGGCGCGCCTCTTCGGAAATCGATTTGGCTTGTTCCAGCTCGCCGATCAACGCATCTTTTTCGGCGCGCGCCTGCAGTGTCGCCAGCGTGGTCGAATAGAGCCGGTACGCCAGCACGGCGAAGTAGCCCTGCGCGGTGACGGCCATAATGGCGAGGATGTAGCTGCGCAGGGAGCCTTGCAGGATGAAGTCGAGTGCGATCGCCGCGGTCACGGGGAAGGTGGCTGCGTATACCGCCATCGGCAGGCTCGAGGCCAGCATGCTGGACACCGCCACCACCAGCAGCATCACGAATAGCAGGAAGGTGCCCGAATTTTCGTCGGTGCCGACTGGACGAATCAAAATGAACATCCAGGCCAGTCCGTAGAATAGGTCGAGCACGATGAAGCGGAACCGCCAGGCCGGCGCCGAGGTTTCGGCCATCGGCAGTTCGAGGAACTGCCGGCATTTGCTGACCATAACGGCATGGATGACCAACACCGAAGCGGTCCAGGCGCCCGCGGCAATTGCGCCGGTCCACAGACTCGACAGCAGGCCGATGGTCGCCACCAACAGCAGGATCACCAGCGACGCGGACAGCCGGTTTTGCGCGTATTGCCGCAGCAGCTCGTAATCGAAAGCCGGGCGGGTGCCGCTGGACGAGGTCAGCCGGTCGCGCGCATCGCGCACGTATTGCGCGGCAAGGCGTCGCTTCACCGGCGAGGTCACCGGCGGCAACGCGGAGAGATCGGGCTGTTCGCCTGGGATCGGCATGAAAACGACACTGGTACGCAGAAAACCTGCCGCCAACCTCGCCCAAAATCCTTAAGACGAAGCTTAAGAGTGCGCTAAAGACATTGGTTAAACGAATATTAGCGGCCCGTTTGACAGGGCTTTTTGCTCATGTTGGGCTGCCGCGGAAAGAAAAAGCGGACCGGAGTTAACGAAATGAAGCTCTACGACAGCAGGCTGGCGCCCAATCCCCGCCGTACCCGTATATTTCTGGCGGAAAAGGGCATCACGCTGCCGACCGAGCAGGTCGACATCATGACCATGCAGCACAAGACGCCGGAATACACCGCCATCAACCCCTTGCAGCGGATGCCGGCCCTTGTGCTCGACGACGGCACCGTCATCACCGAGTCGATCGCCATCTGCCGTTATTTCGAGGTGCTGCAGCCGGAGCCGCCGCTGTTCGGGGTGGGGGCGAAGGAGATCGCGCTGGTGGAGATGTGGAATAGGCGCGCCGAGATCAATTTCTTTTCCAACGTCGCGGCAGTATTCCGGCATCTGCATCCGGCGATGAAGGACTTGGAAGTGCCGCAGGTGCCGGCCTATGCCGAGGCCATGCGGCCGCGGGCCATTTGGTTTCTCGAACTCCTGGACAAGGAATTGGCCAAGCGCGAGTTCATCGCCGGCGACCGCTACTCGGTCGCCGACATCACCACGCTGGTCGCGGTCGATTTCATGAAGCCATCGCGGCTCACGATGCCTGAGAGCGCCAGCAATGTGAAACGCTGGCACGCCGCGGTTTCCGCGCGGCCCAGCGCAATAGCGTAGCGAAATTAGCGATCGAGCAGCGCGATCAGGCTGGAACTGTCCCAGCGCTTGCCGCCCATCTTCTGTACTTGCGAATAGAACTGATCGACCAGCGCGGTGACCGGCAAATGCGCGCCGTTGCGCCGCGCCTCGCCGAGGCAGATCGACAGGTCCTTGCGAATCCAGTCGACTGCAAAACCGAAATCGAATTTGCCCGCCGCCATGGTCTTGTAGCGGTTCTCCATCTGCCAGGATTGCGCGGCGCCCTTGGAGATGGTGGCGATCAGCTTCTCGATGTCGAGACCGGATTTCTTGGCGAAGTGAATGCCCTCGGAAAGACCTTGCAGCAGGCCGGCGATGCAAATCTGGTTGACCATCTTGGCAAGCTGACCGGAGCCGGGCGTGCCCAGCAGGTTGCAGGCGCGCCCGTAAGCCGCGATCACTTTCTCGGCGCGGGCGAAGGGTTCGACTTCGCCGCCGCACATGACTGTCAGCACGCCGTTCTCGGCGCCGGCTTGGCCGCCCGATACCGGCGCATCGATGCAATCGAAGCCGTCTTTTTTCCCGGCCGCGTAAAGCTCGCGCGCAATTTCGGCCGACGCCGTGGTGTGGTCGACAAAGATCTTGCCCTTGCCCATGCCGGCGAAGGCGCCGGAGGCCCCGAGCGTGACCTCGCGCAGGTCGTTGTCGTTGCCCACGCAACACATCACGAAATCCTGGCCTTCGGCGGCGGCCTTGGGGGTCGGTGCCGATTTGCCGCCGAATTGCGCAACCCATTTCTCGGCTTTGGCGGCGGTGCGGTTATAAACCGTCACATCGTGCCCGCCTTTGTTCTTGAGGTGCCCGGCCATGGGGTAGCCCATGACGCCCAAGCCCAGAAACGCAATCTTCGCCATTGTTGTCCTCCCTCGCGATTATCGAAATATGCCTTGGCTGGCCGCAGCCGATGCCTATCTCTCCAATAGGTCATTGTGAAGACCGGCGCGTCAACCGGTCTCGGCCGTGGCCCCCGCATTGACCGCCCGACCCCTGCGTTTATGGTGTCGGCGCGTGCGGGCAGCGGAGGGGACGTGCGACTATGCCAGTGGGCAAGGAACAAGTTTTGGCGGCCTTGGCGAAAGTGCCGTCGCCCGGAGGCGCGGCGCTCACCGATGCGCGCGTGCTGTCCGACATCGTGGTCACCGACGGCAAGGTGTTCTTCTCGCTCACCGTCGATGCCGCGGCGGTAAAAGCCTGGGAGCCGGTGCGCAACGCGGCGGAAGCCGCCGTGCGCGCCATCCCTGGCGTGCAATCCGCGCTGGTTGCTTTGACCGCGGAACGTGCCGCCGGCGCCGCAACGCGCGGGCCAAATCCGGCCCATGTCGCGACCCAGCCGCGCGCGGCCGGCGCACCGACCGGACAAGCGCATGCGCATCCCGCCGATAGAGTGCAGCCCGGTATCCCCGGCGTCGACGCGGTGATCGCCGTCGCCTCCGGCAAGGGCGGCGTCGGCAAATCAACCACTGCGGTCAACCTCGCTCTCGGCTTGCGCGATCTTGGCCTCAAGGTCGGCATGCTCGATGCCGATATTTACGGGCCCTCGTTGCCCAAGCTGCTCGCCATCAAGGAAAAGCCGCAGACCGTCGGCGGCACCAGGCTCAAGCCGATCGACCGGTACGGTCTCTCGGTCATGTCGATCGGCTTCTTGATCGACGAAGAGACGCCGATGATCTGGCGTGGACCGATGGTGATGTCGGCGATCACGCAGATGCTGCGCGAAGTGGAGTGGGGCAAGCTCGACGTTATGGTGGTCGACATGCCGCCCGGCACCGGCGATGCTCAACTCACCATGGCGCAGCAGGTGCCGCTGAAAGGTGCGGTCATTGTTTCGACGCCACAGGATCTCGCGCTGATCGACGCGCGGCGCGGCGTTGCCATGTTCAAGCGTGTCAACGTGCCGGTACTCGGCATCGTCGAGAACATGAGCTATTTCCTATGCCCGAGCTGCGGCACGCGTTCGGACATTTTTGGCTATGGCGGCGCGCGCAAGGAAGCCGAGCGCCAAGGCGTGCCGTTCCTCGGCGAAGTCCCGCTGCACATGACGATCCGCGAGAAATCGGATTCCGGCATGCCGGTGGTCGCCACCGAGCCGGACGGACCGCACACCAAAATCTATCGCGACATCGCCGCCAAGGTGCTCGAGCAGATCAAGGGTGGCGCCGATGCCGGGCGCATGGCCCCGAAGATCGTAATCGAGGCTTGAGGGCGGGTGCGGTACGGCGGCAGACCTGCGGCCGCAAGCTGGCCCAAGCCGGCTCGGCCGATAGCCCAAGATGGCTTGATATGGTACCAATCCATTCCGGGGCGAATTGCACGAAAGCGGGCTGGGCCGCATTTTGGCGCCATAGGGGAGCGGCGCTTAACGCCTGTTCGCTCGTCCAATTAACAATCGTAGGGAGGCTCCCATGAAACGGCGTAAATTTCTGGCCGCACTCGGCACGGGGGCTGCGGCCGTAGCCATCGCCAAGCCGGCGATCGCGCAGTCGATGCCGGAGCTGAAATGGCGCATGACCGCGAGCTGGCCGAAGTCGCTCGATACGCTGTTCGGCGCGTGCACGACCATCGCCAAATACGTCTCTGAGGCGACGGACGGAAAATTCCAGATTCAGACTTTCGCCGGCGGCGAGATCGTGCCGCCACTGCAGGCGCTCGACGCGGTGCAGAACGGCACCGTCGAGATGGGCCACACGGCGATGTATTACTACATCGGCAAGGATCCGACCTGGGCGCTGTTCTGCGCATTTCTGTTCGGCCTCAATTCGCGTCAGCAAAATGCCTGGTTCTACGATGGAGAGGGACAGAAGCTGATCGACGAGTTCGGCGCCAAGTACAATCTCAAATGTCTGCTAGCGGGTAACACCGGCACGCAGATGGGCGGCTGGTTCCGCAAAGAGGTCAAGACAGTCGAGGACTTCAGGGGACTTAAATTCCGCATCGGCGGCTGGGCCGGCAAGACCATCGCCAAGCTCGGCGGTGTGCCGCTGCTCATCGGCGGCGGCGACATCTATCCGGCGCTGGAAAAGGGCGTCATCGACGCGGCCGAGTGGGTTGGCCCCTATGACGACGAGAAGCTCGGCTTCTACAAGGTCGCCAAGTATTACTATTACCCGGGCTGGTGGGAAGGCGGCACCACCAACCACCTGTTGATCAACCAGCCAAAGTGGAATGAGTTGCCGAAGAACTACAAGGCGATCGTCGAGGCGGCCACCGGCTACGCCAACGTCGAAGAGCAGGCCCGCTACGACGCGCGCAACCCGCAGGCGCTCAAGCGTCTGGTGGCAGGCGGCACGCAGTTGCGGCCGTTCAGCCAGCCGATCATGGAAGCCTGCCTCAAGGCGTCCAACGAAGTGAACGCGGAAGAGTCGGCGAAGAACCCGGACTACAAGAAGGTGCTGGCCTCCATCGCGTCGTTCCGCAATGACGAAAACCTCTGGTGGCAGGTGGCCGAGTTCACCTTCGAAAGCTTCATGATCCGCAGCCGCACGAGAGGCTGATAAAACACCGAAAGCAAGACCAGCGCGGCAGCGCCGCGAACTGGTGCATAACGATCTTGACCGCACGTGGCAGGCCGCGCGCCGCACCAATTTGTCCAACCTGGCACGCCATGTCGAGTCCGCGACAGAAACCGGTATCCAGCCGATCGTCGATGGCGCCGCCACCCTGCATTTCAAGGCCGAGGACATGCTGGCGGCGCTGGATACCGTGCGCGCGGCGTTCGACGAAACCGTTCGCGCCGCCGAAGGTTCGCACGCCATGAATCAGGCCGCGAGCCAATTGTGCGGCCAAGTGATCGGGGCGATCGCCGAGATTTCCGAACAGGCGCGGCGCGGCAGCGGTTTGGGCCGCGAAGCAGTCGCGCGCGCCAATGCCTCGCGCGCAACCATCGATGCGCTGACCAGAGCGGCCAACCAGATCGGTGACATTGTCACCGTGATCACCGATATCGAGTCGCAGACCAATCTTCTCGCGCTCAACGCTACCATCGAAGCCGCGCGCGCTGGGGAGGCCGGGCGCGGCTTTTCGGTGGTCGCCGCCGAAGTTAAGACGCTGGCGACGCAGACCGGAAAATCGACCGAACAGATCGGCGCCAAAGTCGCCGAGATCAAGGCCACCACGCGCGAAGTCGTCGCGGCGCTGTCGAAAGTCGCCGAAGCTGTCGATCATCTATCCGACGTCACGGTTTCTGTTTCCGCGGCGATCGAGCAACAGCGGGATGCCACCGAAAACTTCGCCACCAGCGCGCGCGAAACCAGCGCCGCGACCTCCGATGTTGTCGGGCGCATGGCCAACATTGCCGACATGGTGAAACGCTCGCGCGTAACCGCGCAGGACGTGTCGGCCGTCGCCGAGGCGATGCAATCGACGTCACAAACTTTATGCCGGGAAATTCCCGATATCGTGCGGAAAGCGGTCAATGCCGATTTGCGCGAATTCCCGCGCTACGACGTGAGACTGGCCTCGCGGCTGGAACGCGGCGAGCAGGCCATCGATGTGACGGTGCTCGACATTAGCGAGGGCGGCGCGCGGATCGATATCGTGGACAACGTCGCGGTCGGCGATCGGGTAGCCTTGACGTTCCCAGGTATGAAGGCGATCGCCGCCGAGATCGCACGTAACAGGGGCGACAGTTTCGGGTTATGTTTCAACCCGGCACGGCTGCGGCTCGAGGAATTGCGCGATCTGGTGACGTCGCAGGAGAGGGCGGCCTAACTAGCCGCCGGTCACGCTCATGTGGCGCGTGAGCGCCGGGCGGCGGTGGCGGCGATCGATCACAAAATCATGGCCCTTGGGCTTGCGGGTGATCGCCTCGTCGATCGCTGCGTGCACCAGATCGTCACTTTCGGAGGCCCGCAACGGGCCGCGCAGGTCGGCGGCATCGTTCTGGCCGAGGCACATATAGAGCGTGCCGGTACAGGTGATGCGCACCCGATTGCATGTCTCGCAGAAATTATGGGTCATCGGTGTGATGAAGCCGAGCCGTCCGCCGGTCTCCTTCACGCGCATATAACGCGCCGGGCCGCCGGTGCGATAATCGATGTCGTCCAGCGTGTAGCGTTCGGCCAAGCGCGCCCGCACCATCGACAAAGGCAGGTACTGGCCGAGCCGGTCTTCGTCGATATCGCCCAGCGGCATCACCTCGATCACCGTGAGATCCATGCCGCGGCCATGCGCCCAAGCGAGCATACCGCCGACCTCGTCCTCATTGACGCCCTTGAGCGCGACGGCATTGATCTTCACCTGCAGCCCAGCGGATTGTGCGGCATCGATGCCGGCCAGCACCTTGGCGAGATCGCCCCAGCGCGTGATGGCGCGGAACTTGTCAGCATCCAGCGTATCGAGCGAGACATTGATACGCTCAACGCCATGCGCCTTGAGTTCGGCGGCGTATTTTTCCAATTGCGAAGCGTTGGTGGTGAGCGTGAGTTCCTTAAGCGCGCCGCTTTCCAGATGGCGCGACAGCGAACTCACGAGCGTCATTATGCCGCGCCGCACCAGCGGCTCGCCGCCGGTCAGGCGCAGCTTGGTCACGCCCTTGGCGATGAACGCGCTGCAGAGCCGATCGAGTTCCTCCAGGCTGAGCAAGTCGGCCTTCGGCAGGAAGGTCATGTGCTCCGACATGCAATATACGCAGCGGAAATCGCAGCGGTCGGTCACCGAGACGCGCAGATAAGTAATGGCGCGTTGAAACGGGTCGATCAACGCGCGCGGGCGTATGGCGCCGCGATCGAGATCAAGTGTGGATGTACCGTTGGTCGCAACCATGGTCTTTACCTTGCGCGGCGGTCGGCGCCCTTTCGGATATAGGAATTGTGGCCGATAATGGCCATAGCGTCCAGACGGCGACGCGCGCGAGTTCATGCACCGCGAACAATGGCGCAGTCGCGAGCGGTCCGAATACCGGCTTGGCTTTACTGCCTCGGTGGTGGCGCCGACGGCCAGGGCGCGGGCGCCTGTTGCGCCGGCGCGGCAGTCATCGGGGCAGGGCCAGGTGCTGTCGAAGCCTTGGG
>Ga0182024_10018605_pt1 | contig 12914 bp, 7 predicted proteins | sample P32metaG_FD_120480 | JGI IMG/M metagenome (GOLD analysis project Ga0182024, IMG submission 120480) | Permafrost microbial communities from Stordalen Mire, Sweden - P3-2 metaG (Illumina Assembly) | ecosystem: Environmental > Terrestrial > Soil > Wetlands > Permafrost | place: Sweden: Stordalen...
AACCATGGATCGCACGGCGACCTCCGATGAACACATCAACAATTTAGGCGCAGAAGCAGTTGGTGTCAATAGACTTGAACACATCTTCATCGGCGGAAAACGAAGCACCGTGAATCGAACAGGCGCTTGGTGACGGGCTTCGCTTGGTTTTTGCCGAAGCTGCATCTGCCGGATGCGTTCTGCGCTAGAATATGGAGCACGTTGGAGGCCGCGTGATTCATCGTTTTGTTTTTCATAATGACCGTTTGCTGCCGGTGGCGGAGGTGCGGCTTTCTCCCGGGCAGGCGGGGCTGTTGAATGGCTGGGGACTGTTTACGACGGTGCGGATTTACGAAGGAATTCCGTTTGCGTTCGAGCGGCATTGGAAACGGTTGCAGCGCGATGCGGAACGAACGCATTGCCCGTTTCCGTTCGAGGAAAATGTGGTGCGCGGACAATTGGGCGAGGTGCTGCGCGCGAATCATGTACGCGAAGGCGCGGCGCGGATTTATATGATTTACAACCAAGTGGGATTCTGGCGGAGCGACGAGGATTTTCCGCGCGTGGATTTGCTGGTGTGCTCGGCGGATTTGCCATCGTATCGCGAGCCGGCGCGACTGGGATTGCGCGAGCACGGACGGAATGCGGCGTCGCCGCTGGCGGGCGTGAAAGTGACTTCGTGGCTCGACAATGTTTGGAATTATTACGAGGTGCAGCAGGCTGGGTTCGACGAGGTGGTGCTGCTGAACGAGCGCGGAGAAGTGGCGGAGTGTACTGCGGCGAATATTTTTTGTGTGAAGGGCGGGCGGGTGGCGACGCCTCCGGTGACGGCGGGATGTTTGCAGGGGATTACGCGCAGCGTGTTGCTGGAGATTGGGGCGAGCGCGGGGGCTCCGGTGGAAGAGCGGGTGCTGCGGCCGGAGGATTTGTACGCGGCGGATGAGGTTTTTATTTCTTCGACGAACCGGAGCATGTTGGGAGTGAGCGAGGTGAACGGGCACAAGATCGCGGCGGCGCCGGGGGCGGTTACTTTGAAGTTGGAGAGGGCGTTTGGGGAGTACGTGCGGCAGTATCTGGAGGCGCGGTCGGCGGCTTCGGGGAAGAGGTGAGGCGGATTGTGCGTTGCGCGAAACGCCAATCGGGAGATTGGCGTTCCCAGGAGCGCGAGGCTGACTTTGTGGCAAGCTGGGGCGCAGCAAGCAGCGCCCCTACCATGTCACGCAGGACAACTTCTAATGGATCATTAGGCCGGTGATGCCTAGGACGATTCCGGCGAGGGCTAGGACGATGCCGAAGAGCCAGAAGATTTTTTTGCGTGTTAGGAGGGTGATCGAGGAGATCACCAGGGCGGCTTCGAGCAGGACTTCGGCGAGATCGTAGCGATCGGCGCGGGCTTCTTCAACTTTTACTTCGGCTTCCTGTTTGCGGGCTTCGGCTTCGATGTCTTTCAGCTCCTCGGTGTAGCGTTCCACTTGCTTCTTGTACTTTTCCCTGATGGTTTCTACCTGCTTGGCGTCCTGAAGAGAGAAAACGGAAAGCTCATCGAGAAAGAGTTCGTAGTTGCGGCGGCGAATTTCCTTGGCTTGGTAGTAGGCCCATTGATCGGCGGCGCGCGTTTGAATAAGGACTTCCTCGGTGTGGGCGCGGTGTCCGAGCAAGGTGACGGTGGCGATGACCACGGCGAGAATGGCCATGGTCAAGGTGACGGGAGCGAGGCTAGGTTCGTGCGCGGCTTCTTCGGCGCGTTCTTTGAGTTCGTCAACTTCATCGGGCATGTTTAGTCCTCACGGGAGCGGGTTTCACAACGGGTCGCGTCACGTCAGCGGCAGATGGGGATGTGCCGCGCGCAAGAGAATAGCAGAATGGGCGGGAGCGATGCTATTGCGGGGTGAAAAGCGAATCCCTCTCTGCGTCCCGCGCCCGCCAAACTGCGGCGGGAAAGAAAAAGCGCGGGACCGCGTTCGGGATGACACGGTGAGTGCGCGGCCGCAGATGGTGCGCCGCTACGAATGCAGAACTGACGGCGAAACCGAAGGCAAAAGCAAGATGCCCGCTTCGTCCCGAAAACCATGGGACGAAGCGGCCGCTACAAAGTCAAATGCAACGGCGTAGTGCAATGTCAAAGACCGGGCTGCATGTCCAATTGGACATCCGCGCGCGAGGCTAACTTGCCCCCGTATGGGGCGGGTGTAGACTTGAATTCCCCTCCTGGATAACTGGCATGCGGTTGCCGGACCCCTCTTCAGCCGTTGTCCAATGCAGTGCTTCCATTCCCAATATGGTGGTGTGAGATGAAGACGGTGTTGCAGCTGATCCGCAGGATGCAGTTGGGGATTGCTGCCGTATTCGTGGTTCTGCTTGTCGTTGGGATTGTTTCATACCGCAGCGTGGCCGCCTCGGCTGAGAGCGAACGTTGGGTGCAGCATACGCATGAAGTTCTGGAACATCTGGGAAAGCTGCTCGGGGAAATCACCAACACGGAGACGGGATATCGCGGATATGCGCTGAGCGGCGGAGAACGATTTCTGCATGCGGCGCGCGCCAACGGATCGCTGGTGGAGCAGGAAGAGAAAGCCCTGCTGGCGCTGACCGCGGATAATGCCAATCAACAGCGCCATCTTGCGACGCTTGCGTCTTTGTCGGAAGAAATAATCCGGGACGGCGATGCTCTGGTTCACCTGCGCCAGACAAGCGGTCCAGATGCGGCGGCAGAAGCCGCTCGACAAGGAGAGGGCGAGCGGATCCTGAACGAAGTTCGCACGGTCGCTCGCGATATGGAGGCGGAAGAGCGGCGGTTGCTGGTGAAACGTAACGCGGAGGCCGAGCGGCGATTCGAGCAGACCGAAGCAGCGATCATCGTGGGAAGCGTATTGGGATTATTGATCGCGGTGATGGCCGGGTGGGTGGTGCGACGCGACTATGCCGCACGTGGACGCGCGGAGACGAAGTACCTTGCGCTGTTGGAAGCAGCGCCGGATGCGATGGTAGTAGTGAACCAGGCCGGGGAGATCGTGCTGGTAAATCTGCAGGCGGAGAAACAGTTCGGATACCGCCAAGACGAACTCTTAAAACAAAAGGTAACGAACATCATACCGGAGGGATTTGCGGAACGGCTGCTGGCGGACGATACCCGATCGGTGGCAGACGCGCTGGGGCAGCAGATCGGCACGGGGATCGAGCTGATTGGGCGGCGCAGGGATGGAAGCGATTTTCCAATCGAGATCATGCTTAGCCCACTGGAAAGCGCCAATGGAATCCTGGTGACGGCGGCGATTCGCGACATCAGCGTGCGCAAGGACGCGGAACGTAAACTGGCCGAGACAACCACTGTGCTGGCGCGAACCAACAAAGCCCTGCTGGTGGCGAGAGAGATTGCAGAAGGCGAAAGACAAGTGGCGCAAGCGGCGTACCAGGTGGCCGAAGCGGCGAGCCGCGCCAAGAGCGAGTTTCTGGCCAACATGAGCCACGAAATTCGCACGCCGCTGAACGGCATCATGGGGATGACCGAACTGGCTCTGGACACGGAGCTGACACCCGAGCAGCGCGAATACCTAGATACTGTGATTCTTTCGACTGATTCCTTGCGGCACTTGATCAACGACATTCTGGACTTTTCCAAGATTGAGGCGGGAAAGATCGATTTGGAGGCCGCTGATTTCAATCTGCGAAACTGTCTGGAATTGACACTGAAGACGCTGGCGATGCCGGCGGGCGAAAAGGGTCTGGAGCTTCTGTTTGAGGTGGCTCCCGAGGTTCCTGAAATTGTGAGCGGGGATGCCAACCGGTTGCGCCAGGTGGTAACGAACCTGGTTGGCAATGCGATCAAGTTTACGGACAAGGGCGAGGTTGCGCTGAAGGTTCGGACTGAGAGCGCAGATGGTGGCGAGCGCGTGTTGCGGTTTACGGTGTCGGACACCGGGATCGGAATTCCCGAGGAGAAGCAAGCGTCCATCTTCGAATCGTTTTCCCAGGCGGACACCTCCACGACGAGAAAGTATGGGGGAACCGGACTGGGGCTGACGATCTCGGCGCGGTTGGTGTCCATGATGGGCGGGAAAATCTGGGTGGAGAGCGAACTGGGACGCGGAAGCGAGTTCCATTTTACGCTGCGTCTGGCGGTTGCGGATGCGCGGGGGACTGAGCCGGTGATGGCACCGCCGCCTGAATTGCGCGATGTGAAGATACTGGTGGTGGACGACAACCGCACGAACCGGAGAATTCTGACGGGGATGCTGGGACGCTGGGGGATGAAACCGACGCTGGTGGCAGGGGGCGAAGAAGCGCTGACGGAGCTTCTTGCAACCAGGGAAGCCGGAGATCCTTACGGGTTGATTCTGGCTGACATGCACACGCCGGAAATGGACGGGTTTGGCTTAGTCGAACGAATTCGGCAGCGGCCGGAATTATCCACAGCCACGATCGTGATGTTTACTTCAGCGGGCCATCCAGGCGATGCGGCACGTTGCCAAGAGCTGGGAATAGCGGCGTACTTGCTGAAACCCATACGGCAATCCGAACTGCGCGAGGCCGTGATGCGAGTGCTGGCGGCATGCAAGCAGGAAGGCCCAGTCCCACTGATCACGCGATTTTCATTACAAGATGCGCAGGGCCCCGCACCTTTCCTGCGCGTGCTGGTGGCGGAAGACAATCCGGTGAACCAGCGGTTGATGGTGCGGCTGCTGGAGAAACGCGGACACCGTGCGCAGGTGGCTGCAAACGGGCTGGAGGCCGTGCAGGCGCTGAAGAAGGAGAGATTTGACCTGGTGCTGATGGACATACAAATGCCGGAAATGGGCGGGATGGAGGCAACGGCGGCGATCCGGCAAAACGAGAAAGGCGGCGGATGGCACACACCGATCATCGCCTTGACGGCGAGCACCACGATGGGAGATCGCGAGAGATGCCTCGCCAGCGGGATGGACGGATATCTTGCGAAACCGGTGCGGCCGCTAGAACTGGAGGAACTGCTGCAGAATCATGTGGCGCGGCGGATGGAAGAGGCTTTGGCGCCGTTGGCCGAACCGCGTTCATCTAAATGAGATGTAGCTGATGGCGGAGTAGAGCGATGACTTCTTGTAGGCTGGTTCTTGTAGAATTGGAGGCAAGCGTGATTTCAGGAGGGCGCGATTTATGAGCGAGCTTGCGAAGAAGACTTGTGTACCGTGCCGTGGCGGAGTGCCACCTTTGGCTGGGAAAGAATTGGAGGCGCTTGCGAAGGAGGTGCCGCAATGGAAGGTGGTGGATGGGCATCACATCGTGCGGGCGTTTACGTTTCCAGATTTTAAGCAGGCGCTGGCATTTGTGAATAAAGTGGGGGCGATTGCGGAGGAGCAGGGGCATCATCCGGATATTTTGTTGGGATGGGGGAAGGCGGAGGTTACGACGTGGACGCACAAGATTAATGGATTGACGGAGAGCGATTTTATTTTGGCGGCGAAGATTGACGGGATTTAGGGTTCGTCGTCTCCGGCGGTTTCTTGTTCGGGCTCTACGGTCATTGTCAGGTTGATGATGGGTAGGTTGGCGCGACGGAGTTGGTCATTCAGCGCGGGGACGTCGTGGGCCTTCACGTCGTCCCATTTATTTTGCAGCGTGGTTAGTGTTCGCTCCAAATCTCCGGTTGTGTCTTGCGCGGTTTGCGTGGGGGCGGCGTCGGCGCCGTCAACTACGCCTAGCAGCTGGCCGAATTGACCGTTCAGTTGTGCGAAGCTGTCCTGATGAGCTGCTTGGCCGAATCCTAGTGGCGCTCCTTCGAGTGCAGCGGCTTTTTGTTCCAACGTGTGGATGGCATCGGCTACTTCGCCTTTCGGCGCCTGGTGTTCGAGCTCCTTCAATTGCGCGCGCACGGCGCGAACCTGGCCTAACGAGGCGAAGCTGGCGTTCATCGCGTCGCAAATTCGCGAGGCTAGGCGGAATTGCTGGTCGAGTTGGTCCACGGGCGCGGTGATGCGCGGATCCATTTTGATTTCGAGCGGCTGTGTGAAGATTTGGCCTGCGACGTCGAGTTTTACGGTGTACATGCCGGGCATGACGGCTGGTCCGACGGGAAGGCGCGGCGTGTCGTGAGCGATTGCGGAGATGGGATATTCGTGACGGAGCGAGGCGGGCGGAGGGGTGCGCAGATCCCACACGAAGCGGTGCGCGCCCGCGGCGTCGGAGAGAATTTGCGGCGGGCGAATCCAGTAGAGCGGGACGTTTAATTCTTTCCCGAGTTGCTCCATGGTTGCGTCTGGTTTATCCGTGCTGGAAAAGGCGCGGACGATTTTTCCGTTCGCGTCCAGAATTTGCAGCTTCACCGGGCCGGAGGCGGACTGCAGGTTGTAATCAATGATGGCGCCATCGGGCGGATTTTTTCCGGCGGGTTCTTCCGGAGGCAGAGGCGTATCGGTGTTTACGTTGCGGCGGACGCGATAGGCGATGGCGGGTTTGAAGAGGAACACGCTGGCGGCGGCTGTCTGCTCGTTGAGCTGGCGAAGCGGAGTGATGTCGTCGAGGATCCAGAAGGAGCGGCCGTGGGTGCCGACGGCGATGTCGTCGCCGTGGACGACGAGGTCGCGCATGGAAGTTGCGGGCAGATTCAGCTGGAGCGATTGCCAGGAATCGCCGTCGTTGAACGAGACGTAGATGGCGCGCTCGGTTCCGGCGAAGAGCAGGCCCTGGCGGACGGGATCTTCGCGGACGACGTTCACGGAGGCGTCATCGGGCAGGCCGTTCGTGATTTTGTCCCAGGTTTGACCGCCGTCGTGGGTGCGATAGATGTAGGCGTGCAAATCGTCGAGGCGGAAACGATTGACCGCGGCGTACACGCCGTTGGGATCGAAGTGCGAAGCGTCGAGTTGTGCAATTTTGCTCCAGGCGGTGAGGCCGGGAGGGGAGACTTCGCGCCAGTTCTGGCCGCCGTCGCGAGTGAGCCAGATTAAGCCGTCATCGGTGCCAGCCCAGATGAGGTTGGCGTCGAGCGGGGAAGGCGCGAGGGAATAAATTACGCCGCGATGTTTGCCTTGGGTGGGATCGCTCGCGATCATGGCGCCAATGTTCGGCGGCACGCCGGGATCTTCGCGCGTCAAATCAGGGCTGATGATTTGCCAGCTATGGCCTGCGTCGGTGGTTCTGAACAAGACGTTTGAGCCGAGGTAGAGCGTGTGCGGCGCGGCCGGCGAAAAAATCAGCGGGACGGTGCGATTGAAGCGATATTTTCCGGTGCGCAGGATTACGGGCGAGACGTCCTGCGTCTGGCTGGTGAGCATGTCGAAGCGCGTGGCTTTTCCGCCGTAGATCAGATTGGGATGGAGCGGGTCGGGCGCGACGTATCCATATTCTTCAGTGCCCACGGGATGCCAATCGCGAAAAGTGATTTCGCCCCAGTCGCTGCGGCTGGCGGTTCCGGCCGAGCCGCTTTCCTGTTGTCCGCCGTAGACCCAGTAGGGAAATTGATTGTCGGTGATGACGTGGTAGAACTGCGCGCTGGGCTGGTTGTACCAGGAACTCCAAGTGTCGCCGCCGTTGACGGTGATGGTGGCGCCTTGATCGGAGGTGAGCAGAATAATTCGCGGATTTTCGGGATTGATCCAGACGGTGTGATAGTCGTCGCCGCCGGGGGCGCCTTTGATGGCGGTGAAATTCGCGCCCGCATCGGTGGAGCGATACGTGGAGGTGTTGCAGATATAAATGATGTCCGGATTTTCCGGCGAGACGCGCACCCAGGCGAAATCGAAGCCACGGCCCCAGATGCGATCTTCGTGATTGACGCGCTGCCAACTTTCTCCGGCGTCGTCGGAACGATAGAGACCGCCGACTTCGGGCACGGCGTCCACGAGGGCGTACATGCGAGTCGGATTGCTGGGCGAAATGCCGAAGCCGATGCGGCCTAGGCCTTGCGCGTTCGTAGGCAAACCTTTGGTGAGCGGATTCCAGGTTTCGCCGCCGTCGGTGGATTTGAAGAGGCCGCCGGTGTGACCTTCGAGCGGGGCGCCGGTGGTCCAGGGCGGGCGGCGCGAAGACCACATGTCCGCGTAGAGAGTTTGCAGATTTTTGGGATCGAAGGCGAGGTCGGTGGCGCCGGTGTCGTCATCTTTGTAGAGAATTTTCTGCCAGGTGTCGCCGCCGTCGGTGGAACGGAAAACGCCGCGTTCGGAGTTGGGTCCGTAGGGATGGCCGAGCACGGCGACGAAGACGCGATTGGGATCTTGCGGGTCAACGATGATATTGGTGATTTGTTGTCCGTCGCGCAGGCCTAGATGTTTCCACGTGATTCCGGCGTCGCTGGATTTGTAGATGCCATCGCCGGTGGAAAGATCGGGGCGGCGCAGGCCTTCGCCGCTGCCTACATAAATAATGTCGGGATTGGATGGCGCGACGGCTAGCGCACCGATCGAGCCGGTGGGCTGGCCGTCGAATATGGGGACCCAGGTGCGGCCGGCATCGGTGGTCTTCCAGACGCCGCCGTTGTTTACGCCGATGTAGAAGAGATTTGGTTTGCCGGGGACGCCGGTGGCGGCTACGGTGCGGCCTCCGCGGAAAGGGCCGATGCAGCGCCACTTGAGATTTGCGTAGAGGCTGAGAGGGAATTGCGGATCGTTCATATTTGGATTTGTATTTGTTGCGGCATTCGTTGAGGTCGGCTGTGGCGTGGCGGATGATTGCGCGCGGGCGGCGATCAGGAGCGGTCCTAGCGCTGCAAGAAAAACGATTGTCGAAATTAGTACACCGATTCGCTGCCGGAATTTCATGGCCCGCCCCCTTTACCCGCAAAAACTATACTACCTGAGGCGCGATTCCTTGCAGCGGAAGAAACGAATTCTACTGTTGACTGGAAATGTTTGTTTTTTGTTCGCGTGGGATGCGTGTGGCAACGCAGGTTAAGCTCTTTGTTGCGCGCGTTTTCCGGGTTGAGTTCTCCACTACACATCCACTACAGCGTTATTCCTACGCGCCATTGCGCGGCATGTTCGTTGACCACATCGCGTGCAACGCCTACGTTGAGTTCGTACCTCTCGGAGGGTTTTGTGCGATTGACGGCGCGTTTGTGTCTCGTGGTGTTGCTGGTGACGAGCTTGCTGGATCTTCCGGCGTTTGCGGCTGCGGAAAAACCGCTGGGGCTGGTGGTGCAGGCGCAGGAAGCGCAGCTGGATAATGCGAAGTTGGCGGTGGGAACTTCGATATATCGCGGCGACACTCTGGTGACGGAAGTGGGCGGCGGACTGCGCTTGAAGCTCGGCGGCAGCCAATTGTATTTGCTGGCGGAGAGCGCGGCGACGCTCGCGCAAAATGCGACGGCGGTGCATGTGGTGGTGGCGCGCGGAACAGTCGGATTTTCTTCGAATGGAGCGGACAACATCGAGCTGGAAATTCCGCAGGGAATTTTGCGCGCGGCGGATGGGCAGCCCGCTTATGGGCAGGTGACGATTTTGAGCGCGCAGGAAGTGATGATTTCGGCGTATCGCGGCGCGTTGGTGCTGGATAACGATGGTGAGCTACACACGATTCCCGCCGGAAAAAATTATCGCGTGACGATGGAATTCGATCAGGCCGAGCAGCAGGCACCCGCGGCGAGCGCCGGCGGGGATAATCCGATCATTCAACCGAGGAAGCGCCGGCGCCGGCGGTTGGCGTTTTATTTGATTTTCACGGGCGCGATGGCGGGCATGACCTACGTAATTTGGGACCATCTGTCCGAGAGTCCTTCGACGCCCCAGTAGTTTTTATTCCGGCGTTGGCACGTGCAAAAGGCACGGCTTCAGGGACAAAACGCCCTTTTGTTGCGGAGCTTGACGGCGGGGCTGAAGCCCCGCCCTTCCTCGCCTACTGCTTATTCGATTATTTCAGGATGCACGAGCGTTCAGGATTTTTTCCGGCGTTTTGCGCTCGTGGCTTTGCGTTTGGCTGAGGATTGATTCTTCTTCGTCGTCGAGGTTGTGCTCCCCAACGCGGCTAGCAGCGCCGCGCCGTCAGGCGTCCCCAATCCCGTGCACGCATCCCATCGTGGTCCCGCGGAGTATGCGCCGTTGCTGCCCGAAGTAATGTCGTGCAGCGTGGATTCGACGTTGCTCGTGTAGAGCAGCGGATTCAGGTAGCCCACATTTTTTCCGAGCGACTGATTGATGCGCGCCAGCAGGCCGGCCCACAACGGCGCTACTGCGCTGGTGCCGCCGATCACTGTCTGCTGTCCATCAACTAGTACATTGTAGCCGGACTCGGGATCGGCGTCGCCGGCTACGTCGGGCACGCCGCGGCCTACGAATCCATTTGGTGCTTTCGGAACGCCTGCACTCTGCTGATAAGTCGGTAGCGCGAAAAATTCGCTAACGCCGCCGCCGGTGGCGCCTTCGTTGGAGGAAAGTTCGTTCCAGGCTTGTTCGCTGGAGATTGTTGTGCCGGAGAGCGTGAGTTTCGTGCCGCCGCAGGCGAGGACGAACGGGCTCGACGCGGGAAAATCCACCGTTGGCGTGCCGCTGGATACGCCGTCGGAGGAGCCGTCGTCGCCGGAGGCGGCGAGGATGGTGACGCCGATGGTGGAGGCGTCTTCGCAGGCGGAATTGAATGCGTTGAGCGCCTGCTGCGTCCAGGAACTTTCCGGGCCGCCCCAGCTGATGGAAACGACGGCGGGTTGGAGTTTGGTGTCGTGCACGGCGGTGGTGAGCGCGTCGAGAAAACCCTGATCGGTATTCGGAGTGAAGTACATGGCGATTTGCGCCGAGGGCGCGACGGCTCCGGCGACTTCGATATCGAGTTCGACTTCACCGTCGGCGCCGTTCGGGTCGCCGGTGGGCGAATTTGTTCCGCCATCCACGGAGACGGCGGTGACGGTGGGCGTGGCGATGCCGAGGTTTTTGAAATAGGTGGCGAGATCCGTCGGGCGATAGCCGCCGGATAATTCCAGGATGCCGATGGTTTGTCCGCTGCCGGTGGTGGCGGCGGGGAAATCGTAGGCCTGCGCGACTTGCGTGGCGTTGTAGGAAGCGCTGGAGGATTGGGCGGGCGCGGCGGGGTTCGGCGATTGTTTGCGGATGCGGAAATGCGGCTTGGCTTGCGGGCGGTTGTCGAGGCCGAAGACGCCTTCGATGATGCCGCTCAGCGCGGCGGGAATCTGGATCGTGCCGGTGCGCATACGGCAAGTGCCCGTGGGATGTTGGTAGCTGTTCAGCTCGACGCCGAACGCGCGGCTGAACGCGGCGATGGAGCCGGTGAGAAGGACGGAGCGGCGGGGGCGGCTGACTTCGACGACTTTTAGCCCATGCTGCGTGGCGAAAGTGCGAATTTTTTTGATGTCCGCAGGGCGCGCGCCGTGGCGGGAGGCGAATTGCGCTCGGGAGAGATGTTGGCGCTGCGTCGGCAGGAGCTTGCCGATTTTTTTTACGTCGGGAAATTGTTTCGGCGAGGAACCGCGGCGCAGAAAGATGGTTACGTGGATTTGTTCCTTGGGGTCGGATGGGCCGATCTTACGGGAGCCGGGTAAGAGCGTTCGTTCGCTGCCGAGTAAGTCCACGCGTTTTTCAATCTTTGGCATGATTTCCTCCTGCGTATCAAGTTATGAAGAGGCCATCAACGGCTTCGGGAAAAATTGAGTGTGCACGTTCGGTTCTGGGAGACGCACGGGCCACAACGAGTATAAACTTGTGGGCGATTGCTTCGCCACTGCGTGAGCTGACTGCCGCTGCGCCTGCCCGAAGTGGTTCTCGTTTAATTCGCCAGGATTATTTTTTCATGATTAAGCGCCTGTTTACACGATATATCGCCGAAGAAGCGCGCCCCATGCTGCGCTTGGCGCTGCCGCTTGTGATGGCGGAGCTGGGATGGATGACCATGGCCATCGTGGACACCATGATGGTCGGGCGGCAAGCGGATAGCGCGGTGGCGATTGGCGCGGTGAGCCTGGGCAGCATTCTTTTTAATTCCGCAGCGATTTTCGGAACGGGTTTGATGTTGGGACTGGATACGCTGGTTTCGCATTCTTACGGCGCCGGTGACGTGGAGGATTGCCACCGCTCGTTGGTGAATGGCGTTTACCTGAGCCTGGCGATCAGCCCGATTTTGATGGGAGTGGTGTGGCTGTTCGAGCCGGTGCTGCGGTCGCTGGATATACAGCCGGCGGTTCTGAATCAGGCGCTGCCGTATTTGCGTACGCTGAACTGGGGCACGTTGCCGTTGCTGCTGTATTTTGTGTTCCGGCGCTATCTGCAGGGAATGAATCTAGCGAAGCCGGTGATGTTCGCGCTGGTGTCAGCCAACTTTGTTAATCTTATCGGTAATTGGGCGCTGGTGTATGGGCACCTGGGTTTTCGCGCGATGGGCACGGTGGGGTCGGGATGGTCCACGTGCGGCGCGCGCGTTTATATGTCCTGTGTACTGCTAGCTTACGCGGTGTATTACGATCATCGCAATAAGACAGGCTTGCGCAACGCCGCGCGGCTGCCGAATTTTCCGCGCGTATGGAGGTTGGTGTATCTGGGACTTCCCGCGGCGACGCAATTTGGGTTGGAGGTTGGAGTTTTTGCGGCGGCGACGACTTTGATCGGAAGGCTTGGCGCGGTCGCGCTCGCGAGTCATCAGGTGGCGCTGAATACGGTGAGCCTGACGTACATGGTGCCGCTGGGAATCAGCGCGGCGGCGGCGGTGCGCGTGGGGCAAGCGTTGGGACGCAACGACCCGCACGCGGCGAGCCGCGCGGGATGGACCGCGATGCTCCTGGGAACTACTTTCATGGGTTGCGTGGCGATCGCGTTTCTGCTGGTGCCGCGGCAGATTGTGCGCGTGTACACGCCGGACCAGGCGTTGATTCCGGTTGCGAGCAAATTGCTTTTTGTGGCGGCGTTTTTTCAATTATTTGATGGGATGCAGACGGTGGCGACCGGGGCATTGCGCGGAGCTGGGGACACGCGGACGCCGATGCTTTGTCATTTGTTTTTTTACTGGCTGGTGGGATTGCCGCTGGGGGC
>Ga0182024_10018606_pt1 | contig 12914 bp, 14 predicted proteins | sample P32metaG_FD_120480 | JGI IMG/M metagenome (GOLD analysis project Ga0182024, IMG submission 120480) | Permafrost microbial communities from Stordalen Mire, Sweden - P3-2 metaG (Illumina Assembly) | ecosystem: Environmental > Terrestrial > Soil > Wetlands > Permafrost | place: Sweden: Stordalen...
CACCTCACGAGCCATCGCATAGTGAGCGTTGAAGGCATCCCAGCGCGCGAGCGCCTCCGGGCCGCCGGCCTTCGCCCTCTCCTCAACCTCGCTGATGTAGTCGTCGAACTTCGTGGCCATCACAGAACTCCAGTAGTTGGGGCGTTCAAGAGTGTTTATGCAATATACCGCATATTTTGTCAGGGCCTCCGCTTGCCGGGCGAACGGTCCCGGCCGCCCGCCCGCTTGGCACTGACCTGCTGCTGAGCCTTCCAGCGCGACAGACGCCGCTTGGCCCGCTTGATCTCCGCGTTCTGACGCTTGGCGCTTGGCTCCTTGCCCTTGTCGTAACCAGCCAACAGCAGGACCACCTTCTTGCCGTGGGCGTGGCAGAACACGCGCAGCAGGACATCGGCGCTGCTCTCGCTCAGATGCTCGGGGACCGGCAGGCCGCGCTCGCGCAGGATCGTCGCCGCGTCATGGCGCACCCGAAACTCGAACATGCCGGGGGCGCCCTGCACCCACTTGCCCCACGAGGAGCCACAGACTCCAATGCCCTCATAGGCGAGCACGTTGCGCAGCGCGGCGACCAACGCCTGCTCCTTCAGCTCATCCAGCCCGCGCAGGAAGTCAAGCACCGGCTCCCGGCCGCCCTCCTCGTAGAACTCAAGCGTCCACGCCGGGCCGCTCATGAGGACTTGGCGCTCGCCAACACAGCCACTCTCGGCTCTCGCGTCGTTGCCGATCGCGCGGACATCGTCGCATGATGCCAGCAGGCCCCGATACCCCGATACGCTCGATCCGACTCGGGAGGAAATCACGGGAGGAATTTCTCATACCTCCGTTCCCTTCACATGCAAACCTGTCGATTTGCAGGCTTTTTTCTACGCGCCCGGAGAGATTCGAACTCCCGACCTTCGGTTCCGTAGACCGACGCTCTATCCAGCTGAGCTACGGGCGCAGGGGGCGTAGTCTACCGCCGCTCCTCGGCTTGCCCCCAGACGGTCGCGACCAGCGAGCGCGGACCGCCGCGATCGCGGTGCTCGCAGAGGTAGATGCCCTGCCAGGTCCCGAGCGCCAAGGCGCCGGCGCTGACGGGCAGCGTGAGCGTGGGCCCGAGCAGCGATGCCTTGATGTGCGCTGGCATGTCGTCGGGCCCCTCGAACGTGTGCGTCCACAGCGGGCTGCGCTCGGGCACGGCGTCGTCGAACCAGGCTTCGAAGTCGCGGCGCACGTCGGGCTGGCGTTCTCGTTGAGCGTCAGCGATGCGGAGGTGTGGCGGATCAGCAGGTGCAGCAGACCGACCTGCACGTCGCGCAGCTCGGGTATCGCGCTGAGCACCTGGCGCGTGACGAGGTGGAAGCCGCGGGGTAGGGGCTCGAGCGTGAGCTCGCGCTGCAGCCACATGCGACGCTCAGCGCTTGACGGTCAGCGACAGCGTGCGTGTCGTCGACTTGCTGGACCCGTTCTCTGTGTAGAGCACGAGCTTGTAGGAGCCGGGCGCAAGCGTGTGGCCGTGTACGCGCTTGATCGTGAAGCTGTTGGCGCCTGCCTTGCCGGTGAGCTTGACGGTGCCGACGAGCTTGAGCTTGTGATGGTGGCCGACGAGCTCCAGCTCGACGACGACGGTGCCGGCGCCCGACAGCGCGATCTTCAGCGTGAGCCCGGCTCTGGCGTGGATCGTGCGGGTCTTGAGCGACAGCGACTTGAACGACGGCGGCACGAGGAGCGTGTTGCCGGGCACGATCCCCGGACCCGGGCCTGAGGACGTTCCGGTCGGCAACGAGTACGAGCTCCAGGCGGGGACGCTCGCGCTGGTGAGGATCTGCGTCGGGGTGCCGCCGGCGGCGGGCACCGTGTAGATCGTTTCGCCCGGACCCTGGTAGACGATCTGGCTGCTATCGGGGGAGAAGTCCGGGAGCGAGTCGCCGGAGTTCGCTGGGGTGATCTGCGTCATCGGCGAGACCACGTGCGGCGTGCTGACGCTGCCGCCGATCGGGATCGTGACGACCTGGCCGCTCGAACCGACCTGGTTGGATTCGGCCTGCGCTGTGATCAGCTGGCCGTTGGGGCTGAGCGCGGGGTCGTAGAACTGGGTGCTCGTGTCGCAGTAGAGGACGGGTTCGGAGGCGCCCGTGTTGGAGCCGGACGGCCCCGGCGTTTGGCGCACGAGGATCGGGAGGTAGATGTCGCTGTCTTCACACGGGTCTTCCTCGACGTTGCCGTTGAAGTAGTAGTTCCCGCCGGTGTCGGTGAACAGCAACGAGGCGCCCGATGGTTCGCCGAAGGTGACGTTGCGGGCGTCCATCCCGCCGAGGTTGTAGAGCACCTGCGGGGAGCCGCCTTCGACGCCCACCGAGCTGGCGAAGAAGCTCTGAGCTGCGGTGTTCTGCTTCGCGGCCCACGTAACGCGGTTGCCGGCGTTGTCGATACGGGTGAAGAACTGTTCGTCATCGACCATTTCGCCGTTGTGGGGGTTGGCTGTCTCGCCGGTGCCGTTGGGGCTGATCGTCCCGTACTCGCCGTTGGATGCGCCTTCGGTCCCACGGTGGAAGGCGAGCAGCGGGGCGCTGCCTTCCTTGGCGCTCGAGATGAAGTTGTAGGGGTCCGCCGCACTGCCGTCGCTCGTCACCTGCTGGGCGTCAGAGCCATCTGGGTTGGCCACCCAGATGTTGTCGGAGCGCAGGAAGAAGATGCTGCTCGCCTGCGCGGGTGCCACGAACACGAGCGTGGCGATCAAGAGCGCGAGCCCTGCTGACGCGCTCAGACGGCCGCCGACGTTGGCTCTCCCCACTCCACCCCCCGGCGTCGCGTCCATTGCTTCAGTTTCGCTACTCCCCGAGGGGATGTCAAGCCGGGAGCCGGCGCTCGATCGCGGCACGCGCGCGGCCGTAGGCGTGCTCGTCGGCGAGCAGGCGCGTACAGGCGTTGGCGCCGAGGCCGAGCGAGTAGATCTCGAAGGCCAGCTCGCCTGCATCGGCCACGCCCGCGATCGCTGCCTGGCGCTCGAGCTCGCCCATCCAGCCCACGACGCCGGCGCGCACGGCGTCGCGCACGGGTCCGGGGCGGTCGTCGAACTCCGTCGCAACGGCAGCCCAGAAGCAGCCCCCGGGAAACACTTTGCGTTCCAGGTAGTCGAGGTAGCGCTCGCAGTACGCGCGCAGGCGTGCCGCGCCCTCATGCTCGCGCTGTGCGGGAGCGACCACCTCCGCGAAGAAGCGTGCGGCGGCAGCCTCGATCGTTGCCAGCTGCAGCTCCTCCTTGGAGCCGAAGTGGGCGAACAGGCCGCTCTTGCTCATGTGCAGCTCGCTTGCGAGCCTGCCGATCGTCAGGCCCTCCAGGCCGTCCACCGACGCGATGTCGACCGCGCGCTCGAGGATCGTCGATCTCGTCCTCGCCGCCTTGCTCGACAGCCGCTCCGTTGCCTTTGTCGCCATTCGACGAGTGTAACGACGCATTCCCGTTGCAACGCACGAACGTTCGTGCTAAAAATGCGCTCCCGGTCGGTCGCACCGGCCGGTCAACCAGCGACAGGAGGCGAGAATGCCGGACTTCACAATCAGCCCCATCGATGACATGGAGGCGGTCGTGTTCGGCTCGTTCAAGCGAGCCCGCGCCGTGCTTGGAGTCCAGTCCTTCGGGATGCAGGTGATCGACCTGCCGCCCAACGCAGAGCTGTACCCGGAGCACGATCACGCTGACAGTGGCCAGGAGGAGGTGTTCGTGGTGCTGCGCGGAGCCGGCGAGATCGAGATCGACGGCGAACGCCACGCATTGGACCCCGACACGATGATTCGCGTCGGCCCGCAGCCCAAACGCAAGATCTGGCCTGGCGGCGAGGGCATGCGCGTGCTCGCCCTGGGCGGCTGTCCCGGGGCCCTCTACGACCCGCCCGAGGTGACCAAGCTCGGCGCGCCCGACCCCGGGCTGGGGTAGCAGCCGGCGCGCGCTAGACCCTCCTCATAGCCCCGGCGGGGCACTTGACGGCGCAACTCACCACCGGTCGGTGTGTTCAAGTTGTGGGACTGGCCGCGACTGAATGCGGGTAGCTCGCAAGCCATGCAGACCGACCGGTCCGTCAAAACGAGGAGGAGACTTATGCGCAGAGCACTAACTTGTATCGCCACGCTGAGCCTGGCCCTGCTGGCCGTGCCGGCCGTGGCATCGGCTGTGCCGACGGTCAAGTTCAAAGCCATCGCCGTGCCGATCCCGGGCTTCAAGGGCACCGGCAACATCCTCGGCGCAGGCGCCGCAGTTCAGGCCGAATACCAGATCACCGGCACCGAATACCAGGGCTCGCCGCCGCCGATCATCGGCGTCAACGTGTTCCTGCCGAAGGGCACCAAGCTGCACACGACCGGCTTCCCCAGCTGCTCCACCGCGACGCTCGAACAGTTCGGTCCGATCAAGTGCCCGAAGGGCTCGTTCGCCGGGCCTACCGGCAAGGTCGTCGGCTTCGTGACCTTCGGCGGCGAACGTGTCGAAGAGGACGCCGAACTGAAGTCGTTCTACTCGCCTGGCGGGGGCCTCGAATTCTTCACCGACGGCCACTCGCCGGTGTCGCTGGAAATCCTGTCAAAGGGCAAATACGTGAACCTGGGCGGCGCCGCCGGCTACGGCCCCGAGCTGAAGACGATCGTGCCGCTCGTGCCGAGCGTCCCGGGCGCGCCTTATGCGTCGGTCAAGTCGATCTCGGTGAAGGCCGGCTCGGCGTACAAGTCGCACGGCAAAACGATCTACTACGGTCGCGTCCCGACGAAGTGCCCGAAAGGCGGCTTCCCGATCAAGACCGAAGTGATCTTCGCTGAAAACGGTGAAGAATCGAAACCGATCACGGTGACCCAGACCTACAAGTCGCCGTGCCCGCGTAAGTAACAAGCCGCGGGAGCAAGACCGGTCAATCGCCGATCAGGGCGATGTGCGCATCGCCCTGATCGAGCGAAGACCTATTCGCTGAACGGCGCCATGCGCACCGCAAGCGGCACACCGCAGCGGACCAGCAGGCCGAAGCGTCCGGCGGGCACAGCTGCTGCCTCGGCGCGCATCAATGCGACCAGCTGGCGCTTGAAGTCCACTCGTGGATAGCGGTGGAGAACCTCTTTGACGTTCTCTTGGGAGACGTCCCAAAGGCGCAGTCCGGCGCCGTCGACCATCGCGCCCCACTGCAGGTAGCAACCGAGCGCGCCGTCGCGATCCAGGCTCACGCCGGGGTTGGTGTGGACGCAGATCGCGTCCGCGAGCAGCTCGGCGCGCTCGCCGTCCATCTCTGCGCTCGTGGCACACGCGAGCGCGCGATCGGCGCTGGCGAGCGTGAAGTCGCGGTCGCGCATCGGTTGGACGATCCCGAAGTCATGGACGAGCGCGCCGCTGTAGAACAGCTCGTCGTCCAGATCGCTGCCGTCGAGCGCAGCCAGCGCACGGCCGAACAGCCAGGTTCTGAAGGAATGCCCGATGATCGAAGCGGGCTGTTCAGCGCATGCGTGCTCGGCCTCCCGTGCAAGCGCCGAGTCGGGAGGCGCGAAGGTCTTGACGTCGATCGCCGCCGCCCCCGCCGGCACTCGCCCGAGCGCGAGCTTGGCCCGCCCCAAGACGTTCTCCCACTGTCCGAGCGCAATCGCCGTAAACAGGCGCCGGCGCTCACCGCTGGTCAGGCGCCCGCCGCTCCGGCGTGCCCACTCGAGCCCGCCCAGCCGCTGCGGATCGGGGCTGGCGCTCAGGCTGCCGGCATGGGAGCGCGCTGCACTGTCGATCACCGGATCATAAGCATCGTCGCAGCGCGTGTGGGAGCATTGACGCGTGCTCGACCGGCTCAGACCTGCGCTCGGGCTCTCGATCGTGGCCCTCGCAGTGCTGCTTGCGGGCTGCGGCGGCGCGAGCAAGCCGACGGCGAGCACCGACTCGAGCGCCTCTGTGCCGACACAGAGCGCATCGGTCACGAAGGCGCGCTTCGTGACACAGGCGGAAGTGATCTGCCGAGCGCTGCTCGCCCAGCAGAAGCCGCTGGAGGCACGCCAAGAACAGCTCAAATCGCTCCCATCGCCGACGATCGACACGGCCTTCGTCGCACTGGTCCACAAGGTCGTGGCCGATTCGCGCGCCGCGGAGGGCAAGCTGGCGGCGCTGGAACGACCGACTGCCGATGCGCAAGCGATCAAAACGCTGCTGAGCGCGTTCTCGGAAGAGATCTTCGACGCAAACGGCATCGCCAAGGCAGCCAACCTCCAGGAAGCCACGCTCGGCGAACTCGCCGCGAAGGACCTCAGCAGGTCAGTTGAGAAGAACAAAGCGCTCGCGGCCGAATACGGCATGCGCGACTGCATCGGGGCCGAATAGCCTCACGCTGGACGTGGCTGCAGACGCTCACAACGCCGACCCTGTCGATGCGCTGAACGCAGCTGCAGACGCTCGGAGCGTCCACCCTGCAGACTCCCTCGGAGTGGTCGCGGACGCGTTGGCGCGCGCCGACGAGGCGCTGGATCTGGCCTCGCGCTATCTCGACCCGTCGCTCGTCGACGTGCTGGGCATCCTTGGCTTCGACAGCAAGTACGTCTCCGCGCGAGGCTCCTATCTATACGACTCGGCCGGTCGCGCCTATCTGGATCTGCACAGCGGCGAGGGATTCGCGAGCCTGGGTCATAACCACCCTGACGTGCGCGACGCGCTGCAGGCAACACTCCAGGCGGATCTCGTGGATGGGGTCCAGATCCACTACTCGCCACTCGCGGGAATGCTCGCGGAGGCGCTCTCGCAGCGCTTGCCCCGAGGCCTTGACGCGGTGTTCTTCGCAAGCACCGGCGCCGAGGCGGTGGACTCGGCGATGAAGTTCGCGCGTGCGGCCACAGAGCGGCCGCGCTTCATCTCGTGCGAGAGCAGCTTCCACGGCGTCACGCTGGGGCCGCTGTCACTGGTCGGCGATGACTTCTTCAAGGAGGGCTTCGGGCCGCTGCTGCCGGGCTGCGATCGCGTCCCGTTCGGCGACCTCGAGCGACTGGAGGCGGCGCTGCGCGCGAAGGACGTCGCTGCGTTCATCGTGGAGCCAATCCAGGGCCGCATGGTGACGTTGGCGCCCGAGGGCTATCTGCAGGGCGCGCAGGAGCTGTGCCGGCGTTACGGGACGATGTTCGTGGTCGACGAGATCCAGACCGGGCTGGGACGAACCGGCAGTTGGTTCGCGCTCGAGCAGTGGGGCCTCGAGCCCGACTTCGTGCTCGTCGGCAAGGCGCTCAGCGGCGGCTACATGCCGGTTGCAGCGATGGTCACCAGGCGCGAGATCTTCCAGAAGGCGGTAGGAACGCTGGAGCGCTCCTACGTGCACCAATCGACGTTTGGGCGCAACCGCCTGTCGATGGCGGCCGGTCTGGCGACGATGCGCGTGATCGAGCGCGACGGGCTGGTCGAGCACGCGGCGCATGTGGGCGCTGTGCTGCGCGATGGGCTCGCGGAGCTTCAACAGCGCTACGAGATGATCAAGGAGGTACGCGCCAGCGGCCTGATGATCGGGATCGAACTGGGCGCGCCCAGCAGCGGCATGGCGCGGCTGAACTGGCGCTTGATCCACATGGCCAGCGAGGGGCTGTTCCCGCAGCTGATCGTGATCCCGCTGCACCGCGACCACGGCATGATCACGATGGCGGCGGGCAAGAACGACGTGATCAAGCTGCTGCCGCCGCTGACGCTGTCCGAGAGCGAGGCGCAGAGCTTCCTCGAGGCGCTCGACGCTGTGCTGGCGGAGTGTCACGGCAGCTCGAGCAAGAACTTTGCGATCGTGCGCGACATCGCCACCACGACGCTCCGTCGCCGTACGCGCGCGAAGCTCTCGTGAGCGAGCAGGCGTCGTCCAGCGCCACACCTGCTAAGTCAGTGCGTGAACATCTCTGCCTGATCACGGGCGCCAGCGGCTTCATCGGCGGGCGCATGGCTGAGCGGCTGGTGGCCGCGGGCTTTCCGGTGCGCGGCCTGGTCCGCTCGAGCAGCGACACCTCGCGCCTCGAGGCGCTCGGCGTCGAGATCGCCGTCGGCGACCTCACGGACGCGGACTCACTCGCTCGCGCTGCGCAGGGCTGTGAGTACGTTCTGCACTGCGGCGCTCTGGTCTCCGACTGGGCGACCACGGAGGAGATCGCTGCGATCAACGTCGGCGGCACACGCAAGCTGCTCGGAGCGTCTGTCAACGCTCGCGTGCGGCGCTTCATCCACATCAGCAGCACCGACGTCTACGGCTACCCCGATGGCGCCGAGATCGGGGAGACGTACACCGCGACGCGCTTTCGCAACTGGTACGCGCAGACCAAGCTGCAGGCCGAGGCGGAGGTCCATCGCGTCGAGAAGGAGCATGCGCTCGAGTGCGTGATCCTGCGCCCTGCCACCGTCTACGGGCCGGGCTCGAAGGCCGTCATCGGCGAGATCGCGCGGGCGATCGAAGGCCGTCACATGCTGCTGATCGACGGTGGCCGTCCGGTAGCGGGCCTGTGTTACGTCGAGAACCTCGCGGATGCCGCGCTGCTTGCGCTGCGCCACGAGGCAGCTGCCGGCCATGCGTTCAACGTCAGCGACGGCCTCCCGATCACATGGCGGCAGCTGACCGACGGGCTGGCCGCGGGCTTGGGCTACCCGAAGGTCCGCTGGAGCATGCCCTACCGGCTGGCCAGCAGCATCGGCTTCGCGCTCGAGCATGGCTACCGGCTGTTGCGCAAGGCCACGGGCCTGAGCTTGCCGCCGCTGCTGTCGCGTCAGGCGGTGCAGGTACTGGGCAAGAACCAGGACTTCAGCAATCGCAAGCTGCGTGAGATGCTCGGCTGGGAGCCCCGCGTCGACTACGCGAGCGGCCTGGAGGCGACGGTCGCTTGGCTGAAGGCCGAGTACCTGTAGAAACCTCTTACCGCGTGCATAGAGCCCGCTTAGCTCACGTCGCAACACTCGCTTCTACGCACAACCCCAAAGCGTAGGAGACACCATGCAACCCTCACTCGACCGCCCCAAGCAGAGCACCCGCCGCCTTCGACCGCTGCAGCATGGCAAAGGCAGACGGTTGGTCAACGAGTACCCGGCCGGCTACGTCGCGCAGCTCGCGCGAGGTCATGCCGGGAAGCTACAGCGCCGCGGCGCCCCTGTCGATGGGCAAGATCGCGCCGTGGATGTTGGAGGCTTGGTCGCTCGCGAGGAAGAGCACGGCCTGGGCGACCTCGTCGAGCGTGCTGTGACGACGTGAGGGCATCGCGGCGATCATCGGAGCGAGACGGTCCCCCATGGCGCGCACCTTCTCGGTCAAGGTCGGGCCGGGCGCCACTGCGTTGACGTGTCGATTGTGGCAGGGCCTACACTTCGACGGCCGTGAGCCACCGCAGACGCGTGACGGTCCGCCTCACATACGCGAACGTCGTCGCGACCCTCGCGCTGTTCCTTGCCCTCGGCGGCGCCTCCTATGCCGCGATCGTGCTACCAGCGAACAGCGTCGGCCCAAGGCAGCTGCAAGCTGGCGCCGTCCATCCCCGGGCTTTGAGCTTCCCGCTAGGAGCGGCGAGCGTGATCGACCAGAAGGTCGAAGAAATCGCAAACGGCGCCTGCAACGGGCCCCTGTTCCCCGGCGAGACGCCTCCCCCGTGCGTTGCTCCCGTCCAAACATATTCGGCGCCGGGTCACCAGCTTCATCTCAGCGCCCACTCGGCGGGTCGGCTGCTGATATCGGCAGTGGCCGGGCTCAACGACCGAGGCGCACCCGCGGCGAGCGCGAAGGTGACCGTCAGGGTGATAGTTGACAACACCATCGCGAGCGAAAGCCAAACCGAGGTCACCGGCGGGCAGGTCCTTCAGGTGCCCGCTCAGGCGCTCATCCCCGTGTCAGCTGGCGCGCACACGATCGGGCTCTCGATTGAAGCCAACTACTCGTCAAGGCCCGAGAACGTCCTCGTGGCTCCCGTCTCGATCATCGCGACGACGCTTCCCACTCTCTAACGCCGCATTCCGCGTGTAGTGCACATTGCGCCACACTGTCCGGGTGCCGTCGGCTCCTCATCCGCTCTCGCTGCGTCTCGGACGCGACGGACTTACCGCACTCGACGAGATTGCACGGCGCCGAGGTTTGAGCCGCGCCGAGGCAGCACGGCAGGCGATCACCGAGACAGCTGAGCGCGAGCGTAGACGCGGCGGACTTGCGGCAGAGGCTCGGCGCCTGATGCAAGACAAGGGCTATGTGCAGGAAGCGCGGGACGTCGCCGAGCTCATGGAGACGCTGCGTGGTCCGTCGTGATGTCCATCGCATCAAGCTCCCAGGCGAGCGCGCGGGCATGTTCAGGAGGGCCGCCGTTACGCAGCCACGGAGGAGCGGAAGGCTGGAAGCAGTGGCCCGGCGATTGACGAAGGTCCTCGCCCACGGCCATCGCAGCGGGTACCTCAGAGGCATCTGAGTAATCGGCCAGAGCGACTCTTTGAGAACCCCAGCTAAATGGGTTTTGGGCCGCCTACTTGAGGGGATCCGTGATCGGACCAGGCAGGCGCTTGTAGATGGCAAAGAAGTCGCGGTCGTCGGGACCCAGATAGCGATCGGACGACTGGTTCGGCTGAGGCTCGACCATCCGCGGGACGAGTCCGTTGGGGTGGGTATAGGTGATGAGCGTGTGCCAGTCGGGGTTGATGTCGAACTCCATGCCGCGCACGGCGCCGATGTGCTGGAGGATCTTCGCGATGCTGATGACCGTCTGGCCTTCGGCCGCGACGAACATGAGGTTGCCGCGACGATCGATGCCGACGCCGGTGCGCCAGACCCGGGTGACGCCGCCGAGCGTGAAGCCCCATTCCGGACTGTTCGGTTCTTCGTTCAACTCGGGGTTGAGGCGTCCGTTCCAGACGATCGGGGCAAGGCTCTGGCGCGCCCACGCTACTTCCGGTCCGGCGTTCGGGCCGCCGCTCCACTTGACGATCTCGACCCGACCGTCCCGATACCCGAGCAGTGTGGCTTTGCCGTCCTTGAGCGGCTCGTTGACCTGGCCGTTGACGTTCGAGCCGTTTTCGCCGTCTTCGTAGGTGAAGCCGCCGTTGAACGTGGCGAGCAGGCGCCAGCGTTGGCTGTAGGGCACCATCATCGGCCCGCGGAGAGCCGCGTTCGGAGGCTCGTAGCGGCCCGGGTAGTACCCGATGGCAGTGCGTGTGTGGTCGAACCAGGCCACGTAGGCGAGAAGCTCCGGATATTCAGCTTCGGGACGGAAGGTCGTCACCAGCACCGGTGGCCCACCGTCGATCGACGGTCCACTCGGTTTCCAGATTCCTTCGCCAGGCAGCCGGTGGGCGAAGACCGGCTTGATCGGCGGTGGCCACGCTGCAACGTCACTGCGTTGCAGCAGACTCAGCCCGACTGCCGGCAGACTCTTCAGCGCCGGTCCGCCCTTCTTCGGTGCGTTCGCGCTGTAGTAGGTGTGCTCGACGTCGTCGACCAGCGAGTTGCCGAACGGCACCTCGGCCCTGACCCACTCGACACTGCGCGCCCCGAACCGCATGCTCGTCGGCTCCAGCATCCAGATCGCGTACGAGACGATCGCCCAGCAGAGCAGGCCGAGGACGGGCGTCGCGAACAACAGGCGTCGCCGTCGCCGTCGCCGTCGCCGCGCGCGCCTGGCGACAGCCTCGCGCCTACGCTCGCGGCTCGCCGCAAGACTCGCGAGCGAATCGGATCCAGGCCCTGAGTCGACCGCATCGGGCGAATCGCCCACGCCCGAAGATGTGCTCTCACCGACACCGTCGGTCGCGTCCTCCAGTCCGCCGCGTCCGCCCGGGCTGAACTGTCGCGGCTGCACCTCCCAAACCTACCCCCGCGATCATAAGCGGACCACTAGCGTGGAATGAGAATGCCTTCATCGAAATTCGCCTCCTCGAAAGCTCCAAAGGGCTCCATGAGGAGCGATCGGTCCAAAGCCCGAGAAGGACAGGTCCTCGGACCGGGACAGCTGCAGAGTCGCTGTGGGAAGCTAACGGCGTGAGCCCGCCACGTGCCCTTGTGACCGGAGTGTCGGTGGGTATTGGGCGAGCCATCGCGCGAAGGCTCGCCGCGGACGGCTACGAGGTGCACGGTACCTACCTGAGTCACGAGCGCGAGGCTGACTCGCTCGCAGCAGAGCTGGCCGCTCTGACGCTCCACCGCGTCGACCTCGCCGCCGCCGACGGCGTAGAGAGTTTGGTTGCGGCGCTGCCGGATGGTCCGCTCCAATCCCTCGTAAACAATGCCGGGTGCGCACTCGAGGAACCGCTCGATCAGTTCGCGGGCGATATCTGGGAACGGACATTCGCGCTGAATCTGATGGCGCCTGTCGCACTAACGCGAACCTTGGAGCACCGGCTCGAGGGCGGCGCCGTCGTGAATGTCGCGAGCACCGACGCGCGCGTCGGCTCCTACAGCTCGGCCGCCTACGCAGCGAGTAAGGCAGCGCTCGTGAGCGCCACACGCAGCCTCGCCAACCTGCTCGCCCGGTCACACATCCGTGTCAACTCGGTGAGCCCCGGCTGGATCGACACGCAGATGACAACACTCCCGCAGCTAGCTGCAGAAGTCGCGCCGATCGGGCGGATCGGCCGCCCCGAGGAGATCGCCGACGCTGTCGCGTGGCTGCTGAGTCGCCAATCGAGCTTTGCCACCGGGTCAGACCTCGTCATCGACGGCGGCTTTGCCAACGTCGAGCCAGTGCTGCGCCGCGAATCAGGTATGTGAGCAAGGCGGCTGCGGTTCACCGGGTGCAGCATGCAGGACGCTTGGTAACTCCCCGCCGCGGTCGAGTTTGCCTCGCGCTTGAGTTCTGGTACGTTCCCGGGCACGCTAAGCGGCCCGGAGTGAGCCATCCCGGGTTTGACGGAGGCTTCGATGCCAGGGTTCGTCTGGCGGAGGGAGAAGCCTGTGGTGATGCCAAGAGCGAGGAAGTATCCGGTGGAGTTGTTGGAGCGCGCGACACGGC
>Ga0182024_10018607_pt1 | contig 12914 bp, 12 predicted proteins | sample P32metaG_FD_120480 | JGI IMG/M metagenome (GOLD analysis project Ga0182024, IMG submission 120480) | Permafrost microbial communities from Stordalen Mire, Sweden - P3-2 metaG (Illumina Assembly) | ecosystem: Environmental > Terrestrial > Soil > Wetlands > Permafrost | place: Sweden: Stordalen...
AGGGAGCGGATGGGTCCGCCCCATCATCCTGGGTCTTTCCGGGCCGCTTCCAGCGCTTGCCTATGGCCGCCTTGTTGCGTGAGGCTACCTGCTCTTGCTCGGCCAACACCATGGCCGTCCTGGGGTGCATCAGCCAGCCCACCTTCTGAGGGTGCGGCTTGAACTCCTCAAGCACGGTAGCCAGGTCCGCTTTTTCCTCAGCAGTGGCCAGCCCCAGCTTGCCGATCAATATGCGCTTGTCCGCTGGGATGCCGGCGTCCATGTGACAGTGACCCAGCAGTTCGAGGTAGACGGCCCGTTGCTGCCAGGTCATCTTGGCCCTGGCATTACTGGTGATCCAATCTCTGAAAAACCACGGGTAGTAGCTTTTGGGTTTGAACTCGGTCATTGTTGTTCTCCTGAAATGAAAAAGTCGCGTCGGTTTGCGGGCGGCCTTTGGGGGATTAACGTTGCTCCTCCCACTATGAGACAAATCTTTCGGACTTTTTAAATGCCAATGAAAACGATGTTTTCTGGTGTCGTCCCGGAGATGTGGTAAACTTATGCAGGTTAGTTGGCTGGTCGGTCAATGGCCACGACCAGCCAGCCAACTTCAATGTCAATATCCAGGAGTCAGCCCCATGAAAAAAACCAAACCTGAGTTACCCAATCCTCGGCCATGTCTTGAATGCCACGAGACACGCCCAATCGCCGCACGCGGCCTCTGTGAACGATGCCGTTCCCGTGCCAGGCGTGAGAATCTCAAACCGTTCACGCCCGCGAGCGCCGTCAGCCAAGGCAAGGCCGCCCGCAACTTCGCCCAACTTATCAGCATTCTCGAAGACTGCAAGGTTAGTTCAAAATCCGTGACTGTCATATTGAGGGAATTCCTACCGTACTCTGGCCAACCCCAGGTTGTTATCGAGGCATACACCAGGGCTATTCGTGAACGCGAGGAAGCCAACAAACTAGAGGAGCAGTGAACTGCTGTGCTTGAAACTGCGGTGCCGCCACCGCCGGTTCCAAGTTCGGCGTGAAAACGCGCTCTTTCCAAGTGCCAGCATAAGGTCTCCACTTGGCCGACTCAGGGATCGCGATGGGTTCGGGAAGTAGATTGGTATCGCCTACAGTCACCAGACCACTGCGCTCCATCACCATGGCGGGTTCGTCCCTTCCGCCGTCCAGCTTCTGCCACCCACCTCTCGCCCACACCCCGTCCCTCGGCCCACTAAACACGGCGAACAAGTAGCCCGGTTCCCACCTTGGTATTAGGCCACGATATCGGCGCCACATATCCGTTGTTGTCCAGAACCTGCGCCGCACGTAGCGCTGTGATGCTCCGTCCCAGTTCCATCCATTCGGATAAGGCTGGAATGCTCCTTTCCAGACCCATCCATCGGGATGGGTTGCGATCTCGACGCACTGCGGACGCGCCATGCGTTCCGAGCGCACGTAGCGCCGCAACGCCGCGTCCCATGTCCATCCGAAGGGCGCGAACCAAGTCTTCGGCACGATGTACCACACGCGCGATGGCTCGAACCAGCTTGAAAGGTGCGGCAGCGGCTCGAACGGGGCGGGGCTGTTTTGATACGGCGGCTCGAACCGGGCGAGAGGCCCAGGCGGTGACTTCCGCCGGTACTCAGGCGGTGGTGCTGAAATCCAACTCTCAGAGACGACTTGGTGTCTTCGGTGTACTGCAAAAGCAGCACACAGCAGCGGTCGTTCTGGCTTCGTTTTGATCTTCTGCCACTCGGCTAACTCCCAGGCTCCAACTTGAACCGAAGGAGTGTTTAATGCTCCTAGCGGATGCGTTAGAAAATCCCGGAAATACTCAAGGCGCTTCTTTGCTTCTATTTCTTTTTTTGACGGCCGTCCTCGCCCTCGCTTGGCTCCCCACATATCGAGATACTCCTCAGGTACGCCTGCCAACTTGAAATCAATGTAATGTGTGCCATCGTCATGCATGAGGCACGCTCCACGAGGTATCAGAACTCGTTTTCGTTCATCACGGATAGGTTCTTTCCTAGTTTTATTTTTCTCGTAGGCAACCCTGTAACCGTTCTCGTCTTTATCAAAGTAACCCCGTTTCTCAAAGCAAACCAACTCGCCGCGATACAGTGCTTGATATTCAGGCGAGCGTGTGTGCACCCAATCCGGCAACTTATCGTAACGGTAGTACCGCTGAATCCACCAAGGCCGACGTATTTCAGTGATAGGTGGGCCGATAATGTCGATGCCGTCACACGCGCCACTCGCAACGTAGCTACCTGGGTCGGTGGTGCGCTCGGGATCGGTCGTGAGGGGTTTAACAATCTCAACCGTATGCTTACGCAGAATACCTGCGGGCCATGGATCGCTTTCACCGTGTTCAGGTGCCATCCACCGCTGCCATTGACCTTTCTTGTCGCTGTATCCGGCCAGGTACCAATCAGATCGTAGCGTCAGTTCTGGCGCTTGCCGGCCGCCCCGATAACCGTGCGCCAATAGCCCAGGCGCGAACCTGACAAGCCCGGAGAAACTATCGACGCACCGATCTTCGAGCGCAACGTACAAACCTTGCTTCCAGGGAACGTCTAGCGCGTCAACTGGCGATACGAAGACCGCACCGCGTTCAGGCTCGAACTGAATGGCCATATCCCACTTAATAGGCTTCTTGAGCCAGTGACGATTCAACCAGCGCCCTATGCGAAGTATCCGTGGTAGTCGCGAAGGAACGTCTTCGTTATGTCCCATCCAGGCCCAATAGTCCGCTTGATCCCGCAGTATCCGCTCCCGTCGCTCCTGGCTTCCCACCCACGACCAATCCACCTGAGATCGTAATAGCCGTTCCCGTCGCTGCTGGCGCGTCAGCCGATGATGGAGTGGCACCGTGCGCCAATGCCAGGTTGACGTAGCATGTTTCGGCGCGCCTCTGAAACTGTGCGGTTCGTGCGTGTTGTGTGCTGCGCAGTATTGGCCGCTTGCCGTCGTCAATCTGCACAGGCACCTAGGTGGCACTATCGTTACGTCATTGCCGGTATTGACGACGCGCCATAAGCTTCGCCAATGCAGGGGTATTTGATCGGTGAGGACGTGTTTACCATCTCTACATACGCAGGGCACGTCATAGAACTCGACGGCCTGGAACGCATACGGCGGCTTTTTTCTCGTTGTGAACTTCTTCTGCATGTGCGGAGCAGGTTCGTGCTTTAACGTGCGCAAACCAGCGCCGCTGGTTGGGATGTCCTGGTAATCACCGCGCGCGTCATCGTCTTCTTGCTCTGCGCCTGGTGCTTCATTATCGTCGCGCGTGAACGGTGCTTCATTATCCTCGCGCGTGAACTTCCTCGCGTGTGCTGGGTAGTCCTGAACGCCTTCGGGCGCGTCATCGGTATCAGATCCTATGCCGCGTCCCTTGTGCTGTAATCCAGGATCTTGCTCGTGTTCGCGAAACTTCACCGTCCTGCCGTGCCGATCCGTGCCTAGGTTATATTCACGCGGACAGCCTTCGTGTGGACATTCTTCGCCGTCGTGAAACGTATTGGGCGGACAGTACTTGTGAAACGGATGCTCGATCTTCAGCTTGTTGGCCGCTTTTATGGTTGCCTTCCGTAGTTGGAGTTTAGTCGCACCTGGTTTCAGTTTGCGCGCTGCCTGCTCCAGCGCCGGTAGCAGGTAGATCGGCAGTGCCAGCGCGTTCACGAAGTCCAGCCACACAATAGCAGCCTCGTTTTCCGGGCTGATCGCTTGCGCGTGCATCGCGGCAGTGCGATACGCCGAACTGCCCAGCGGACCTTCCGCCTTTACGGTTCCGGTTGTCACAGGCGTATTGCGCCTTCCGCTGAAACCGGTTACTGGCGCGTTGCCAAACGTGGGTGCATTCTTGGTTACGATCAGCTTCGGAATAGTGGTTGAAGGCTGCCATTTGTCCGGCGCTTCCCAACACAGCGACGAGCCAGGCCGCACCCGCACTAATCCGCGGTCATCCCACAGATGGAAGCCGGAAGCAGCGCGGGTGCGTGTGGTGGCAGTCATCACACGCTTGCGCTCGGCTCATGCGGCGGTAGGGACAGCGATAAGCGGGAGGTGTGGGAAATCATTTCCTTTTTGCCTGATTGATCGCTTAGCCGATGTTCGCTCCAAACTAAAAACGCCTAGGAACTGTCAGAACCCACGGGTTCCAACAATGCCTAGGCGTATTCAGTTCTCGCTTGCCTGTTGGCAAGCTCAAGCGCTTGCGCGCGACTCGTAGCGACTAGTTAGGTTGTCTAGTGCTCTCTTGGGTTAGCGTCGATACACGTACTCCAGCCATTTTAGGCGGTTAAAATTGCGGTCCATGTCGGTGATCGCGTCGGCAATACATTCGGCGCAGGCGCGCCATACAGTCCAGCTTATAACGGTATTGCTGGAATTGCGGACCTTGCGGAGTGCATCGGCGATTAGGATGTAGTCTTTAAGGCGCATAGCTCGACCGCTACTTCGTAAGGCTTTAAGTTCAATAATACAGCCGCCCGGCCCCATTTGTTAAGCAAAAAATGCATTTTAATGTTCGGTCGCGGATTCAGGACCGTGCCGCTGCATTCAGAGGTGCCGAGCGGAAGGCCGCGCTCGATAGCAAAACCGAGGCTTCGCGCGCCAGCAAATTCTAGAGCGAGGCTCCGCGTGGTCTTTCGGTTTCAAGGTCAGGGAACCATCTTGCAGCGGTTGCATAGCACAGGACTCATGGGCGAGGTCTAGCGCGGCAAACTCGTCTTGCAGTTTCTTCAGTTCGACTGCTAGATCTGTTGCCATCGTACTCAGCTCATGCGCCGTAAGCTCCAAGTACGCTAGTTCCGTAACAGAAAAAACGCAGGGGTTGCTGGACAATCGGGCCGCCGTTATACTCAGGCCGCGCGATATGGTTTCTAACTGTGCAAGGCGCGGAGGAGAGAAAAGACGAGAACAGTTGCACCTGTCGTGCGTGAGTGCCAAATTGTATTGGTCGTTGGTTCCCCTGAAAACGCGCGGCATCAGATGTTCCAGGGATGCAAAATTAGGGTCTCCCGGAGCATCAAATAGCATCGGTTCTCCGCATAGCCAGCATAGATCACCATTGCGCTGTCGAAGCGCCAAACGTAATAGCTTTCGAGTTCTTGAGCCTGGCTTAGTGATAGAGCGTCTTGCTTCAGGTGCGATGCATTGTTCCTGTGTAGATGGGGCCATAACAATCTCCTTGGCTCTCGATTATGCCAGAAGCCCTTCTAGCATGTCAACCTCGCAACTTTCGGAACTCATGCTAGCATTTCAACCGTGGACACTCGCGACGCCGGCCGCATGGGCGGCAAGGCAGGCGGCAAGAAAGGCGGCAAAAACCGCATGGCCGCGCTTACGCCCGAGCAGCGGCGAAAGCTAGCGAAGAAGGCGGCTAAGGCGCGCTGGGGAAAGAAAAAGGGGCAAGGAGCATAAATCAAGTGGCAACGCAGAAGGATTGGGTCGGTGTGTGGGCAGAAGCCGGTTTTTTTAAGCCTCCGACAGTCGGGATCATACTCATCTTTTTTGTGCCCCCTGAGACCAAATTCGACGAACAATTGAAAGAAAAGATCGACGCATTGAATGGCTACTACATTTCTGGCGAGCAAAGCACGAAAGAAGACCACCACGGCATTTGGCTCTCGCACCGTACCGATAAAGGTACGGTTGACTTGATGATTCCTTGGAGGTTCGTCCACGTAGTTGTTACGGGATCACAAGAGCAAGTGAAGAAATTCGGATTTCCTGAAGTATCAGGATAAAAGCAAACACCGCCCAAACGCTCTGTCCAATCGCGTAGGGGTCAGCGTTTACTCTTGCTTCTTCGCGCCCGTCAGATTCTCGCCGCAATAGCGGCATTTGATGGCAGCGGCCATGATCGTCTCAGCGCAGAATGGACAAGTTTTAGTGCCGCCGCCTTCCCTGATGACGATTCCCCCCTTTATGACGGTCCCATCAGGCAACTCTCGATCTCTTTCCTGAGATGCCGTCAAACTGTGACTGCATCGTGGGCATATGGTCGCTTTCGTGCTGATCCGGCTATCGCACTTTGGGCACTTCACGCCATTGGTGAATGCGAGGGCGAAACCGATTGGCCCCAACAGAACTCCCAAAGCGAACCATAAAGAACCACTAGCGCCACGATTTGATGCGACCATCGCGGCCGCGATACCAAAAACGATCCAGATCAGGATCGCGATTTCCACCCCGCAATCGTATCACTACGCCTTCTCGACGCGCCGAAGCGTCGCCTTTATCGCCTGGTCTAGAATACCTCGCAATGGCGCAGGGAAGCCCGCCAGCAGGGGGCTATGTTGTGAATCGTCTGCCTTGCCGATAGCTGAAGTGGCTCGGTAGTGAACTGCGTCCGGCGTCTGATGAGTACAGAGCAAGGGTATCTTCGCCGGATGTGGGCCGAGCCTTCAAAATCCGCTTGCTCTTAAGCGGGCGCTCCAAGTTGCCTTGATCCTGATCTTTAAGCGGCGAAGCGTTAGCAGGCCCCGCCACCGGCTCACGGACGACGCCAGAGCCTCCGGGTCACATCGTCTACCCGGTTAAAGCAGCATATCACGGCGATCAGTTTTCAGGTCCGGGATAATGCCAACACGCAATTGAAATGTGTTCGAGGGTTACTTATGTCCCCGCCGTATCCGAATCTCATACCAGTCGTCTTCCAAAGCGGCATTTGAGAAGGAGTGCACTCTTTACCATGACTTCAATCCGCGCCTGAATAGATCAGATTAACCACATCTCGAAGGGCACAAAGGTAGCCATAATGCCAGGAAGCCCGTTCCGAAGTGCCCTCATCGAGGTGCTTTTGCTCTGTCGCGCATTCACGGGCGTTTTCGGATAACCATACCGTCAGCGTTTTGATCCTCGCGTTGATGCGTTCTTCCGGCGTTCGATCTTCTTCCAAATAAAACATCCGTCTCTCTCGCCTCAAATCCCGCGTGCTCACCCGTGCTTACTCGCCCGTTCCGTGCTTACTGCGTGCTCAATTGCAAAACGATAAGTCTTTTATTTTTCAATAAACCATCTGTAAGTGATTGGCTGGTTCAACCGTGTCAAGGTAGCGCTCTAACCAACTGAGCTACGGGCCCGGGAGGTATCGATAAAGCATTTTCACTATAACATTTCAGGCTTCGGCTCGATCCTGTTCTTAGTACCTGGAGCGACGCTCGAAGCCAGCCGATAGAACGGTAGCCATGTCTCGATTGCGTTTTCTATCTGCACTTCTCGTTGTGTTCGCCGCGCCTGTTATCCTGCCCGGCCAGTCCACTAGCGGTCAGAACGACCCGGTGTTGTCACGCTACATACAACCGAATGCCAACCTTCTGGTGGGCATCAATTGGAAGTTCGTTCGTCAGTCCCACGCCGCGGAAAGCCTTCACGAAAAGCTGCTGGACGCTACCGCGTCTATGCGCTCGGTTCCGGGGATCGAATTTCTGGACGACATCGACCGTATTCTCGTGTCGGGCCGAAGTCCAAGCCAGGAAAATGACGACCCGGAATTGCTCATGGCGCTGGGCGGGCGCTTCGATCTGGCGAAAATACGCAAGACGCTCCTTACCTTTGGCCTTAAACCACAGCTCTTCAATTCGACCCAGGTCTATCGTCCGCAGGGCGCCAACGGGCAGAGCATGGCCGTGGTTCTCCTGAACGCCCAAACAGTCCTCATTGGAGACCCGCGCTCCGTTTTCGCCACCCTGGAACGCCACAACTTCCCGCCAGCCGCGCCCGACTCGAATTCCATTCTGGCTCGCTCGCGAGAGATGGACGCCAATTACGACATTTGGGTGATCGGCAATGGCTTGAACGCGCTGGCCGGGGACCGGATGCCGGATCTGTTTGGCATTAAGGGCCTGGCGGCCGAAGAACGTGGCTTCGAGGCGGGTGTGTTGGTGCGCAGCGGTTTCTCGTGTGACATCAGCCTGCGGTTGGAAACCGAGGAGGCTGCCAAGGTCGTGGCGTCCAAAATAGAAGAATTAATAAAAACCGGAGCGAAGGAAAAGGGCATGGAACTGGCGCTGGGTGGGCTCGAAAAGAACCTTAAGATCACCTCGGAAGGCTCCATTGCAAAAATGAATCTGCGTTTGACGCCACAGGAACTGGAGACCGCGACAGTCAGGCTAGTCAAAACGCGCACCCAGGCCGCCACCGCGTCACTAGCTACTACCCGCCAGCCCATTATGCGAGCCGTGCCGGTTCCGCCCAAACCAGAAAAGCAGGTCATTCGCATCGAAGGCTTGGACGATGGGCCTCGGGTCATTCCGTATCAACAGCCGTGAACATGCGCGTTCGGTTGCGCTAAGATTTGGATTGTGGCGAAAAGCAAGGAAAAACTGATTGAAGTGCGCTGCCCGTGTTGCGAGGCTACGCTTCAGGTCGACCCAGAACTCAAGGTGGTTATCAGCTATAAAGAGCCGGAAAAACCGCGGACGCTCGAAGACATAAGCGCAGGCGTCCAAAAGCTCAGGGGCGAAGAAGCGCGGCGGGCCGAGGTGTTTCAGAAATCCTTCGACGATCACAAGAGCCATCAAAAGGTTCTCGAACGCAAGTTTGATGAATTGCTCAAGCAGGCCAAGGCAAATCCTGACGCGCCGAAGCCGAAAAATCCCTTTGATTTCGATTAGCCGTTTCTAGGACTTTCGCCTCAGGTGGTACTAAACCAGAATACGTTTACCGGTTAAGGTTCCCCACCGGAACGTTTACCCCAGTTACCTATTGGAGGTTTAGCCAACCCAGCCGATACTCTGGTTGCAAGCAAAACTGCCCTGCATTGAGAGGCGGCGACCTATGAGAAAACGACTGCTGACATGTCTCATCTTCGGCGCGACCGGACTCGCGGCGGCACTGCCCATCGGCGACCGTCTTGGTCTGAACACCATTGTGGCCTTGATTGGCTGCTCCGTCGCGGGTGTCTTTCTGGGATACCTGGTTAGCATATTCCTGGACATTTTTCTTCCCAGCAATACGAACCAAACCGAGAACTAGCCGCGTCTCGCTTCCGGCGATCGAACGGCCGGCTTCGGGCCTGTGCGTTAGAATCAGACCGTGAGCGATCTAGTTGAAACCCGCCAAGACGGCCAGGTCGGCATTTTAACCGTCAACAATCCACCTGTGAATGCGCTCAGTCCAGGAGTGCCCGAAGGCATCGCGGCTGGGATCGATCAATTCGAAAGCGACGAAGCGATTCACGCGATTGTATTGATCGGTGCGGGCCGGACATTCATCGCGGGAGCTGACATTCGCCAATTTGGAAAGCTTACCGCTACGGGCGACCGCAGCCGTGGTCCGGGGCTGAATCGGGTGCTCGATCGCATCGAAAGCTGCTCGAAGCCGGTGGTAGCGGCGATCCACGGGACGGCGCTCGGCGGAGGCCTTGAGACCGCAATGGCGTGCCATTATCGCATCGCGGTGCCCTCGGCGCAGGTGGGACAGCCCGAAGTGAAGCTCGGCATTATTCCGGGCGCCGGCGGAACGCAACGGCTGCCGCGTTTAGCGGGCGTCGAGAAGGCCCTGGAGATGTGCGTTGCGGGCGACCCGATCAGCGCGGCCGATGCGCTGGGAGTGGGAATGGTCGATCAGATTATCGAGGGCGACCTTCTCGAAGGCGCACTGGCGTTTGCGCGCACCAGGATCGGGATGCCCCCGCGCCGCACGCGGGACTTGAGCGACAAACTAGGCGCTGCACAGGCCAACGAAGCCAGCTTTGCCGCCGCTCGCGACAACGCCCGTAAACGCCAGCGCAACTTACTTGCGCCGCTCGCCGCCATCGATGCCATTGAAGCCGCTACCCGGCTGCCATTCGAAGAAGGCATAAAGCGCGAGGCCGAGCTGTTCCAGGACTGCCTGTTTTCCGATCAATCCAAGGCTCTGATCCACGTATTCTTCGCCGAGCGCGAGGTTTCCAAAGTTCCCGGCATTTCGAAAGAGGTGGTTCCGATCCCGGTGAACAAAGTCGCGGTGATCGGTGCCGGAACCATGGGCGGCGGCATCGCGATGGTGTTCGCCAACGCGGGCATTCCGGTGTTGTTGAAGGAGGCCGATCAGGCCGCCATGGATCGGGGGCTGGCCACAATCCGGCAAAACTACGCCAATTCGGTTAAGAAAGCGCGCTTCACCGAGCAAGCGATGGAGCAGCGCCTGGCCCGCATCCAACCCACTCTCGGATTAGCCGGCCTGGGCGACGCAGACCTGATTGTCGAAGCCGTGTTCGAAAACATGTCGTTGAAGAAGCAGGTTTTCGCCGAATTGGACAAAGTCGCCAATCCAGGCGCGATTCTTGCCACGAACACTTCCACGCTGGACGTCGATGAGATTGCCGCGGTCACATCCCGGCCCCACATGGTCATCGGCACGCATTTTTTCAGCCCCGCTAATGTTATGCGCTTGCTCGAGGTGGTGCGTGGGAAGGCGACTTCCAAGGAAGTCATCGCGACTTCGATGGCGCTCAGCAAAAAGCTCGGCAAAATTGGCGTTTTGGTGGGAAACTGCCATGGCTTCGTCGGCAATCGAATGTTCTTCCCCTATCACCGCGAAGCCGAGTTTCTCGTGGAGGACGGAGCCAGTCCGGAGGCGGTCGACCAGGCGTTGTACGATTTCGGCATGGCCATGGGACCGCTCGCCACCAGCGATCTGGCGGGCCTGGACGTGCTGTGGCGCATTCGCAAGGAATCCGGCGAGATCATCAACACCAGCATCCGGCAACCGCTGATCGAGGACCGCTTGTGCGAGGCCGGCAACTACGGTCAGAAGACCGGCGCCGGATGGTACAAGTACGACGAAGCACGCCGTCCATCGCCCAATCCCGACATCGACAACCTGATCGCCGAGGCGCGCAACGACGCCGGCATCGCGGCTCGATCCATATCCGCGGGCGAGATCGTCGAGCGCACTATCTACGCGCTGGTCAACGAAGGGGCGCGCATTCTCGAAGAAGGCGTCGCTTTGCGTGCCGGTGATATCGACATCATTTATATCAACGGCTACGGCTTTCCGGCCTATCGCGGCGGACCGATGTGGTTCGCCGATACGGTGGGCCTTAAGAATGTTTTGAAGCGCATCACCGAGTTCGAAAAGCAGCATGGCAAAGTCTGGTCGCCCGCGCCTTTGTTGAAGCGGCTTGCTCAAGAGGGCAAAACGTTCGCCGACTTCGACAAGCAGACCGCGCGGAGCGCCGAAGCGTAATCAGGCCTTCACCAGCATCTTGCCGGTGTTCTCGCCTTGCAGCATGCCGATGAAAGCGCGCGGCGTATTCTCGAATCCCTCCACCACCTGCTCGCGGTATTTCAGCTTGCCTTCCTTCATCCACTGTGCCATCTGGGCGATGCCCTCGCCGAAGCGGTTCTGGAAACGCGTCACGATGAAGCCTTCCACTTTGAGCTGCTTCACCAAGACATACGGCAGCAACCGCGGGCCCGGTTCCGGCTTTTCCAGGTTGTATTGCGAGATCTGGCCGCAGACCGAGACCCTGCCGAACGTGTTCATGCATGGAAATACGGCATCCGTGGTGCTGCCTCCCACGTTGTCGAAATAGCAATCGATGCCGTTCGGGCAAAGCTCCTTCAGTCTCGGGGCATAATCGCCGGTGGTCTTGTAGTTGAACGCGCTGTCGAAGCCCAGATCCTTGATGAGCCAATCGATCTTTTGGTCCGTGCCGGCAATGCCAACCACGCGGCAGCCTTTGATTTTTGCGATCTGTCCCACCAGCGAACCAACCGCGCCGCCCGCTCCTGACACCAACACGGTTTCCCCCGGCTGCGGTTTGCAAATGTCGAGGAAGCCGAAGTAGGCCGTCATGCCCGGCATGCCGAGCACACCCAATGCTGTCGAGACCGGCGCCACTTTCGGGTCGAGCTTGCGAACAGTCTTGGCATCGACAGCCGCATACTCCTGCCAACCCCAGCGGCCCATCACGAAATCGCCGGCGGCCAACTCGGCGGCTTTTGATTCGATCACCTGTCCCACGGCGCCCGCCTCCATCACGTCGCCAATATTGACAGGATCGGCATAGGTTCTCACGCCCGTGATTCGCCCGCGCATGTACGGGTCGACCGACAGGTAGACGGTCTTGACCAACGCTTGCCCCTCCGCAAGCGACGGAATTTGAGCTTCCACCAGCGCGAAATCAGACTCCTTCGGCAATCTCACTGGCCGCGCAGCCAGCTTGAACTGCCGATTTGTTCGAGGCATGGGACGTCCTGCGGTTGACATAATCGCTGTCATTATCTCACGCAAGAAGGAAGACATCCCCCATCGTCAGGAAGGCAGTTCGCGCGATGTATGATGGAGCTTTCAGGATGCCAATGTCTTCCTATCACAGCGGACGTCAATTCGTTCAGATTCCCGGACCAACCAATGTGCCGGAGCGCGTATTGCGCGCGATGGCCAGGCCGACCATCGATCACCGCAGCCCGGAGTTCAGCCGGCTCGGTCTCGAAGTCCTCGGAGGCCTGAAGGAGGTCTTCCAAACTTCCGGGAGGGTAATCGTTTTTCCATCGTCTGGGACGGGAGCTTGGGAAGCTGCGCTCGTGAACACCCTATCGCCCGGCGACAAACTGCTGATGTTCGACATCGGCCAGTTCGCAGCGGGCTGGCGTGAGATGGCGACCCGATTTGGACTAGAGGTCGACTTCGTGCCCGGAGACTGGCGGCACGGCGTGGACCCGGAAATCATCGAGCAAAAACTCACCGAAGATCGCGACCATCGGATCAGGGCGGTTTGCGTGGTGCACAACGAGACATCCACCGGCGTCACCAGCCGGGTGTCGGCCGTACGCCAAGCCATGCATCGCGCGCGGCATCCGGCGCTGCTGCTGGTCGACACCATTTCTTCGCTCGCTTCCATTGATTATCGTCACGACGAATGGGAAGTGGACGTGACGATTTGCGGATCCCAAAAAGGCTTGATGCTCCCGCCCGGCCTGGGTTTCAATGCAGTCAGC
>Ga0182024_10018608_pt1 | contig 12913 bp, 10 predicted proteins | sample P32metaG_FD_120480 | JGI IMG/M metagenome (GOLD analysis project Ga0182024, IMG submission 120480) | Permafrost microbial communities from Stordalen Mire, Sweden - P3-2 metaG (Illumina Assembly) | ecosystem: Environmental > Terrestrial > Soil > Wetlands > Permafrost | place: Sweden: Stordalen...
GTGAAGACGCGGCTATTGCGGGCGCGGCTGATGCTGCGCGATCTGCTGGCCGCCGGATGGGAGCACGGCTGGTTCAGCCGGCTGCCATTCGAGAAGGGGAACAAGCCATGGTAAACGGGCGAAATACAAATCACGAAGCGGTGAATTGCGAACAGGTGTGGCGCGAGATTTCGAACTACGTGGATGGAGAGGTGGACCCGGGGCTGCGCTCTTCGATGGATGAACATTTTCGTACTTGTAAGCGGTGCGCGTCGGTGCTGGCGGGAACGCGGAATGTGGTTGCGCTTTATGGCGATGAGCGGATGCTGGAAGTGCCGGCGGGGTTCAGCCAGCGTTTGGAAAAGCGGCTGGGACGGCTGGAGCAGAGTACAGCTTCGAGTGGTTCGCGGTGGTCGAGTTTATCTGCGTGGTTAGTTCCGGTGGCTGCGATTGCTTTATTCACGGGGGCATTGGCACTGGTGGATCAGCTTTCGTTCAAGCCGCCCGCGAAGTCGATACTGGCGGAGCCGGGGCGTGACATTCCTCCTGACATGCTGGTGGTGGTTTCGGATGGATCGAAAGTGTTTCACGTGGCGGGATGTCCTTTCATTCATGACAAAACTACGGAGCGGACGATTACGGCCAAGCAGGCGATGCATGACGGTTATGTGCCGTGCTCGCGGTGCTTGCGGCAGTATCTGAAGACGTCAGTGACGGGGCAGCACGATACGGATGATGCGAGCGCGGAGGCGGAGGAAGAGCAGGGGGAAGCGGTTAGTGCGGCGGGGCATTAGAAACGTCTGGAAACTTCGAGACATAAGACGCGGGCTATTTCGACAACGTCGACTAAGACACACCTGAGTTTCCGCCAAGACACAACTGTCATCCCCAGCGAAAGCGAGGGGCCTTGGTTCTAGGCGGCACCGCCATTGCTTTTTAGCGAACACCAAAGTCCCTCGCTATGCTCGGGAGGACAATGTGAAATGCCCGGGGAATGCTGGGTACATCCGATTAGCTGGTGGCTTTCAAGGTGTCGAGGAATTCGCCGGCCGAAACTATCGTGGCTTGGCGGGGAAAGACTTTGTCCATCAGGCAGGCGTGGACTTCCGGATCCTGATCGGCGCAGCAATCTTTGATTACGATCAGCCGGTAATCGGCGTCGGCCGCGTGGCGGAGTGTGGAAAGAACGACGCCGCTGGTGGAAATGCCGAACAGGATGAGAGTGTCGATGTCTTTGGCGCGCAGGATCATGTCGAGATCGGTGCCGGCGAAGGCGCCTACGCGATGCTTGGAAATTATGATGTCGTCCGCTTGCGGGGCGACCGAGGGATGAATCTGGCTAGCTGGGCCCGCGAGCATTTGCTGGTATTGAGCGGAATTCTTGATGGCGCTGAAGGCGGCGTTGCGGGGACTGATTTCCGGAAAGTTGGGGCGGAAGCCGACTTGCACGTAGAGGACCGTCACGCCTACGCTACGCGCCCGGGCGAGAAGGTTGGCGGCGCGGGGCAGCAAGGTCTCATCTTTAGATGTAAGTGGTGATGATGCCGGTTTGGTAATCCATGCATAATACGGCGGAATGGGCGGAATCGAGGGAGAGTTGAGCAGGCATCGAGGGGCTCCAGGTCAAGGTTGCGGTTTCCGGCGAGAGCATGAACCACAAAGGGCACGAAGTTACACGAGGGAAGGGCTAGGGCTTGTGATAGTCGTGATTCGTCGGTTCTTCTCCATGTTCGGTCAGCAGACGAGTTGGTCGCGAGAAAGTTTTAATCCGTTCAGGTTGCCGAGCGCGGTAACGGCAATCGATTCGGTTTTGAAGAATTCCTGAGCCAGGGTTTGAAGGTCTTCCGCAGTGACGGCTTCGATTTTTTCAATGAGCTCGTCGAGATCCTGGAAGTGGTCGAAGTACATCTCCTGGCGGGCCAGGTTCGACATGCGGGCGGTGCTCGATTCGAGCGAGAGCATCAGGCTGCCTTTGAGCTGATCTTTCGAACGGCGTAATTCTTCTTCCGGGACTGGCTTATTTTTCAGATCGCGGAATTCGTTGACTACCGAGCGGACTACTTTTGCGGCCGAGGCTAGCGAGGTGCCGGCGTAGACGGCCATGCATCCGGTATCGCGGTAGGGATTAAGATCGCTGTAGATGGAGTAGGCGAGGCCCTGGCGCTCCCGGATATTCTGGAAGAGGCGCGAGCTCATGCCTCCGCCGAGCAAAGTGTTGAGAATGTAGCCGGCGTGGCGCTTCTCGTGCGCGATAGGATAGGCGGGGACGCCGATGCAAAGCTGCACCTGTTCGAGCGCTTTCTTGTTACGCAGCACGATGCGGGGAACGATTTTGGGCTCAGCGGAGTGGAATCCGTTTTTCGCGGGCTTGAGGTGCTCGAAGTGTTTCACGACGAGGTCGACAAACTCGTCGTGGTTCAGATGTCCGGCGGCGGCTACGATAATGTTGCCGGGGGCGAAGCGGTGAGTGTAGGTCTCAAGCACGGACTCGCGCTCGAATTTCTTCACCGTTTCTTTTGTCCCTAAGATGGGCTTGCCGAGCGGATGATCTTTCCAGAAATTCTGGGTGAAGATTTCGTGGACGAGATAATCGGGATTGTCTTCGTCCATTTTAATTTCTTCGAGGATTACGCCGCGTTCGCGAGCGATGTCCTCGGCAGTGAACGTGGGGTGCAGGACGAGGTCGGTGAGAATTTCAAGGGCGACGGGAACGTTTTCGTCGAGCACTTTGACGTTGAAGCAGATGCATTCCTTGGAGGTAAAGGCGTCCATATTGCCGCCGATGGAATCGACCTGGCGGGCAATCTCCTCGGCGGTGCGATGCTTGGTGCCTTTGAACACCATGTGCTCGATGAAATGAGAGATGCCGTTGGCTTGCGGTGTCTCGTCGCGCGAGCCGGTTTCGAGCCAAACGCCGATAGAGGCGGAGCGGATGTGTTCCATCTGCTCGGTGATGACGGTGAGGCCGTGAGGCAACACTTGACGACGAATATTGCGAACTTCTTTTACCATGTTGATATCGAATGCCAATCTTCTGATGCTGTAGGAATGGATTGAGGCACGGAACAATCAATTAGACTGCGAAACTTCCTTAAAAGTACCTTAACTATTCTTACACAGATCGCAAGGGGACGAAGACGCTGCTCTCTGAACTTTGTTATCTGGCTTATTATCATAGGTTTATAATAAGTTGTCGGGTTGTCAGATGACGATGACTAAGAGTGGAGCATCATCGCTGCTGGGGATGGACCGGGAGGAGTTGGCGGCTTTGACTACCGAAGCGGGCCAGCCGAGATATCGGGCCAGGCAGATTGCGGAGGCCGTGTACCGGCAGCGAGTGGAGTCGTTGGCGGAGATTTCCACATTGCCGTTGGAATTTCGGGAGCGGCTTGAGCGGAGCGGGTTTACGGTGGGGGCGGCGCGGATTGAGAAGAAGTTCGTATCCGGCGATGGGACGGTTCGCTATTTGATGGGATTGGGCGATGGGCAGACCGTGGAGACGGTTTGGATGCCGGAGGGCGATGGTGGAGAGGCTGGGGATGGAAGTGAGGCGGGCGCGGAAGCGGAATCCAGCTTAAGCGCCTCAGGGGCTGAAGCCCTGTTAGAAGAGAGCGAATTAATCGCAGCGCTGAAGCGCTGCGCCACCCAAAACCCTGTTGTTCAAAATGCGCCTGCGAAAAAGAGGGCGCGCGGGGTTGGCCGATCGACGATTTGCATTTCCAGCCAGGTGGGTTGCGCCGTGGATTGCCAGTCTTGCCTGACGGCATTGCTGGGTGCGAAGCGCAATCTGACGGCGGGCGAGATTGTCGGCCAGGTTTGTGCCGTGCTGAAAGACCAGCAGGTCTCGCCGCCTCAGGATCGCATCAATCTGGTTTTTATGGGGATGGGCGAACCGTTCCTGAATTACGAGAATTTCGTGAAGGCGTCGCTGCTGCTCGTAGAGTGTGTCGGCATTGCGGAGCGGCGTATGACGGTGTCGACAGCGGGGATTGTGCCGCGCATCCATGATTTTGGCGAGGAGACGATCCGGCCGAAGCTGGCGATTTCCTTGAATGCTTCGAACGATGCGCTGCGCACGCGGCTGATGCCGCTGAATAAAAAGTGGAATCTGCAAATGCTGATTGCGGCGGCGCGCGATTTTCCACTGCGCACGCGGGAGTGGATCACTTTCGAATATGTGCTGCTCGGAAGCGTGAACGATGAACCAGAAAACGCGAAGGAAGTTGCGGAGTTGTTGCGCGGGCTGCGCTGCAAGGTGAACCTGATTGCGCTGAATCCGGGGCCGGGAATCGATTTCACGACTCCGAGTGAAGCGCGAGTGGCGGCGTTTCAAAAGATTTTGCGGGATGCGGGAATTCCGGCGTTTGTGAGGCGCCCACGGGGGCGGGATATTTACGCGGCATGCGGGCAACTCAAGCGAACGGTCGAGGGTTCCACGTCGGCGAGCCAGCCGGTGCAGGGGATTTCCGCGTTACCGGCGTCATAACTGGAAGTTCGACCTGAATGCTGGTTGCAGAATTCCCGTCGTGCTGCCAAGACAACCGGCCTCGATGCTGCTGCAAAATTCCCTGACATGCGCTGAGGTCTAAGCCAGAGATCGGTTGAGTGGAGTTCGCAACACCGTTTTCGGCGCGTGCTGTGTGGGCTTTGGCCGTAGAGACTGGGCCGCCGACATCGAAGAAGTGGATCGTGACCACTCTATCTTTGTGTTCCGCAGTGACCATCAGGATGCCTCTACCTTGACGGTTAACTGCATGGATCGCGCTGTTGAGAAGCTGCACACAAACCTGAAGGAGCTGATTGGAATCTCCCAGTACGCTTGGCAAATCAGGCTGCAGGACGGTGCGTAGTTCGATGTTCAGGGTTTTCCATTGCGGTTGCGTTAGTTTGACGGCCGTGCGCAGGATGGTGGTCAGATCCAAGGGAGCCATGAGGGCGGAGCCCGGCTTGGCAAAACTGATCAGGCTGGCGACCAGCGACTTGGTGTGGCGGACGTGTTGTCCGATTTTTGAGACCAGATCTTGCTGGTGCGAATCGAGGGACGTATTAAGCAGCAGATCGGAATAACCCATCATGGCGGCGATGGGGTTGTTCAGTTCGTGAGCCGCACCGCCTACCAGTTGGCCGATGGACGCCAGCTTTTCCGACTCGGTGATCTGTGCCTGCAAACGCTTCAGGTTGACGATGGACTCCTGCGATTGGTTGAGCAGACGCAGCAACTCGCGATCGAGCAAACGCTGTCGCACGAAAACCAGGAGGCCCATAAACAACGCGGCTACAAGAGTGAGAACCAGGCGGAAGGAACGGATGTGGGGTGGGATCTTGGAATCCAACAAAGCCCAGGCGGCAAACAGGGGCAGGGAAAAAACCGTAATCATGCCGATGCGCGCCAGCCAGACGCCATGCGACGTAGAACTGGCCGGAGTGCTGGGCTGAGGGCTATCGTCGCGTGACCACAGGCCGATGATGGTGAACCAAGCCATAGAGGTGGTTAGTGGAATATCGTAAAGGCTGCCGCTGTAGTAGGCTTGGCGGCCGAGGGCCCAATTGGCCAAATAAGAACTGGCCGCATAGGTGAGGCTGGCACCGAAGAGGTTGGCATAGAGAGTTTTCCATCCCCCCCGGCTGTTTATCCAAACCACGAGCAATGTAATGAGAAATGCCAGCTTCTCAATCAGGTAAAGCAGATTCAGGTTGGCGTTGTAGGCCGGGATATTTGGCACTACGTATTGCCAGGCCGTAACGGCGAAAACATAGAGGTACATCCACCAAACCATCATGAGGGCAAAATCGAGACGGCGCAGGCGCGGAGAATATTCGTCCGCCGGAGCGTGGGGACGGAGCGCGAGCGCTGCCATCAGGGGAACGATGTGCAGAAAAAGAATAATGTCGCCGGCGCACAAGTCGGGCACGTCAGTGCGGAGCCAGACCTCAAAGTAAGTCCACATCAGCTGGTAGGAAAACCAGAAGGCCATGCCAGTGGCGAGCAGAGCCCAAAACAGACGCAATCGGCCGTTTGACCGCACCGCGTTAGGGAGGAACGATAACGCGGCGGAGAGCAGCAGGATGCACTGAATCCAATCGCTGAACGCCGTGAGCGTAAACGAGCGATGGAGGATGAGGGCGCCGAGGATTAACGCCGCCAGACAAGCTGCAACGGACGCGGTCCAGAGTTTGGAGTATGCGCGCAACAAAACAGTCCTCGATGTTGTTATTTTAGACTTAGATTAGAGAAAACTTGGGTTACTGAAGTAATCTGCCAGTGTATGCGGAGGCTCGGACAAGGAAACGGGGAAGGCTTGCTCGGAGGGTAGCGCCCCGAAAACTTTCGCTTGATCCAGACCTTTCTTATCAATAGTATGCGACACAATTCCATTCAGCGATTTCATCTGCAGTGCGGGAAGTGAATCGATTGCGCAACCAGGCGAATCACCGGTTTCTTGGCAGGCCACAGGTTTCCGCCGATCCGAGCGAGGTTCGGCGGACTGAGCGGTGGCTGGCGACAGCGCGGGTATTTCTGGCGGTTTCGGCGTTGGTGGCGATCCGCATGGACCCCACGGAATTGGGCCACTCGCGCGCGGCTTACGGGTTATTTGTCTTCTACCTGGCTAATGGAATCTTGGTGCTCATGTTGCTGCGCCGGCGCAAGGAATCGACTCCATCTTTTCGTCTTTTGGTGCATGCGGCCGATATTGTTTGGCCGGCTTTCATCTCAGTATTCGCAGAAGGCCCGAGAAGTCCGTTCTTTCTATTTTTTGTGTTTGTCCTCACGGCAGCGGCTTACCGATGGGGATTGTGGGAGACCTTAAGTACGGCTGCGGCAGAAGTGGTATTGCTGTGGGCGGAAAGTTTTGTGTTGTTGCACGTTTGGACGCGGGGAACGCTGCCCTGGAATCTTTTCTCCGGCCTGCAGATTAATACAACCGAGTTCGAGCCCAAGCGGCTGTTCATGTTGTCGGTTTATTTGCTCGTGATGGGGCTACTGCTGGGCTATCTGGCGGAACAGCAGAAACATCTGCGGGCGGAAAAGGCCGGAGTGACGCGCATGCTTTCCAAGGCGCGAGTGGAATCCGGTCTGACGGGAACGCTGGAACAGATCAGCCGGGAAGTTGTAAACATGTACGGAGCGGCGCGGATGGTGTTGGCCGCGCAGGAAGTTCATAGCAAGAGAAGATTTCTAGGCGAGCTGCGCAATCCGAACGGAGAGCTCTCCGATTTTGCCTGGTTGGATTCCGGCTCTCCCGACGCCAGAATTTATCATGAGGGATTTCCTGGAGATGTTTGCTACGCGTCTCATGAGGGAAAGCGCTGGTCGACGGTGGCCCTAAATCAGGCAGGCAATGAGGTGTCTGACCTAAAGAGCGAAGCACTGGCCGAATTGAACCAGCGGCACCCCTTCGATTCATTGATCTCAGTCTCTTTCGCCTTTGGCGGCGAATGGCGGGGCAGGGTTTTTATATTTGAACCGTCGTGGCGGGGCGAGACGCACGAAGAATTGCGTTTTCTGCTGGACTTGGTTTACCAGGTGGGTCCGGCGGTGTACAACGTGTATCTGCTGCACCGTCTGCGCCGCAGGGCGGAAGCGGCCGAACGTGCGCGGTTCGCCAGGGAATTGCACGACGGAGCGGTGCAATCGCTGATTGCGGTGGAGATGCAGGTGGATGTTCTGCGGCGTCAAGCGGAAACCACGCCGGCGGTGGTGAGCGGAGAACTGGGACGCATACAGGGTTTATTGCGCGAGGAAGTGCTGAAGCTGCGAGAGTTGATGCAGCAGATGAAATCCATCGACGTGGATTGCCGCAGATTCCTTCGGGTGGTGAGGGATTCGGTGGAGCGATTCGAGAGAGAAACAGGAATTTCCGCGCGTTTCGTCACCGACATTGAAAATCTGGAAATGCCGGACAAGATTTGCCGGGAGTTGTTGCGGATCGTGCAGGAGGGCCTGGTGAACGTTCGGAAGCACAGCCGAGCACGTCATGCGCTGGTGCGGTTGGGTTCGAGTGCAAGCCAGTGGAGCCTGACCATGGAGGACGATGGAAAGGGATTCCCGTTTTCGGGGCGCGTGACGCAGGATGAACTGGAAGAGATGGGCAAGGGCCCGATGATCATCAAGGAGCGAGTGCGTTTAATTGCGGGTACACTCACGGTAGAATCAAATCCCGGTACGGGGACACGCTTGGAGATCAAGGTTCCGAAGAGTGGAGAAGTGAGCGATGAATTTTAAGAAGTCACAGCCGGTTCGAATCGTGATTGCCGACGACCATCCTATTTTCCGGGATGGCCTGCGGCGACTTTTGGAAGCGGAGCCCGATCTGACGGTGTTGGGGGAAGCTTCAGACGGCGCGGAGGCCGTGAAGATGGCGCGGCAGCTGAAGCCTGACATTTTGTTGCTGGATCTGGCAATGCCCAAGCATCCGGGATTAGAGGCCTTGCGGGATCTTAGCACCGGAGGCGGTTCCAGCCCGGTGCGGGTGATTCTGCTGACGGCGGCGGCGGAAAAAAGTCAGATTGTCGAGGCGCTGCAGTTAGGTGCACGCGGAGTGGTCTTGAAAGATTCCGCCACTCAACTGCTGCTGAAGGCGATCCAAACGGTGATGGCAGGCGAATATTGGGTGGGACGGGAGAGCGTTTCAAATCTGGTGCAGTATTTAAGGACGTTGGTGCAATCGTCCAGCGACGAGGCCCGGCAGAAAAAATTTGGTTTGACTCCGCGGGAGTTGGAGATTGTGGCCGCGGTGGTGGCCGGATATTCCAATAAAGAGGTTGCGGAATACTTCAAAATCAGCGAAGACACGGTGAAGCATCACTTGAGCAATATTTTTGACAAGCTTGGAGTGTCCACCCGCCTGGAGCTGGCACTGTTTGCCGTGAACCAGTCGCTGCCTCTGAAGAGCATTGTCTAACCAGCTTATTTAACAGGGCTTATAAGAATTTACCGCGTTGGATGCGATAGCACGAACGTGCCATTGGCGTGTACCTTCTCGGTACCTATCATTACAGGTAGACCAGCCTCGGGACAAGAATTGATCCGGTCAATTTGTGGTGTTGTTGGCATTTTCAATTTTCCCCGAATGGGGTCTAGAAATCCTAAGGAGACGGAGCCCGTGGCTAAAATTCTACGAAGCGTTTGGCAAGATCTTTGGAACGACGATAGCGGTCAGGATATCGCCGAATACGCGGTGATGCTGGCGGTAATTCTGGTAATTGTGGTGGGCACAGTGCGGCTCATCGGGTCTAATGCCAATAATGTGTTCTCTTCCGTTGGCAGCTCCATCCAGTAAGACTCAAATCGGCGGGTGAGAATTATCCTCGCAACGCGCCGCCCGGCGCGTCTCTGACTTTTCCGGCGAGCGCCCCCTAGCCGGGAGTCCTCCCAAGCAGTTTCACCTGACTATTGAGCGAAATCGACGAAGAGCGCCACCCAGTCGTCGGGTCCCACCACACGGAAGGTATGGCCTCTGCCTGTCAAGTCTTCAGCCTGGGCGATTCGTCCGGGCTCCGCGAAAATTTTCTGGCCTCCCGCCACCTCGATCTCCGCCCGGCCGCTGATCGTAATTACATAGCGGCGCTTGTCCGCGTTGTGCCAAGTCTCAAAGAAGCCCGGGGCCGCTCGCACCACGTATGAACTCGTAGCCTTAACCGGTTCGGACTCCTCCACAGTTGCAGGCGCTCCGGCTACAGGAGAAAATTTTATATTTAGCTGGTCGACGTGGGTCAGACCGTCGGCGCCGGTGTAGAGGCGTGTGGCCGTAACCGGTGTGCGCTGCTGAGCTGCGACTGGGCTTAGGCCGCGATAGGCATGCCACATGAAAAAGATGAGGGAGCAGGCAACGGCCGTTAGAACCACTCGGCCTGCGATGGACCTCATGGCGTCCTCCTGGATGTGGTCTTGACGTCAACAGAATACATACTTGTCGAGGCGGAGCCCGCGATCGTTATTTCGAAACAGGTGCGGTAAGGGCGACCCGATTATCGCCCGAAGTCGAAAACCGGGTGAGGTAGGGAAAGAATGGCGTGATCGCGAATGGCATCTTCTCTTTTGCCGAGGCCAGAGCGACGGGCTTAGCCTTGGCCATTTCCACCTGGTCGGTCCAGGGGTCAAGCTTGATGCGTCCCCCAAGGGGCAGTGCCGCGATCTGATCCGTGCTTTGCGGTTTCAGTTCGGGCGCCGAGGCTAGAAGTACCGACATGCGGATACTTTTGTTGCTGGCGATGCTGTCGCCTAAATGCGGACGAATCAGGTTGGGCAATTCGGGAGCGCTCTGCTGTAACGCCTTCAGGAAAAGTCCCGCGCTTCCGAGCTTGTCTTTGTAGGGAGAATTCTTCAACAACTCCAGAGCCTTTGCGTCGGCGGCGTCTTCGTCTGCCGAGCGGCGTTTGAAATCCAGGCGCTGGAAAGAATCTTCATCGGGGAAAAACATGCGGTCGCTGAAGGCGAGCTCGGTATTGAACTTGTGTCCCAGTACGATGTGACTGAGTTCGTGGGCGAGGACCATGGCGAGCGAGGCTTCGTCGGGAAGAACATCGAGCAGGCCGCGGCTTACGACAATGGTGTGGCCGATAGTGAAAGATTCCAGGGGAGAGGTGAGCAGGACGCGGCAACGAACGTCCGACTGGAGATCGATGTTATTGGTCACTAACAGATTGTTGACCACGGTCATCAAGACTTTGTCGACATCGCCGGGGGGCGCGAGCAGGCCGATTTTCTGCAGCCGCTCGATAGCATTGTCTTCGCCCTGACGCTCCCACATGCGCTCGGCGACTACGGGGTTAGCGTCGGCGGCAGCGTCACTTTGATCTTTTACGGATTGTGGAGAGTCAACCAGAATCTGGGTGAACTCCGAATTCTTGTTCAGCGCTTTCAAGTCGTATCCCCAAAGACGAGTCTGGGCGCGGAAGTGGAGGGAGCGGCCGAGGGATGTCTTCATGTCCGACTCTTCGCTGTAGATATAAGCGGGCAACCACGCGCCGGGACGCATATTGAGGCGCCAGCTATCGAAGTGAAGGTAGAAAGCGGTCTTGGGATGAGGATAGTAAGTGCCATTGAAGCGAACCACGTTGTACTCCTGATCTTCGACCCAAATGCGGCCCAGGAAGCGTCCCGGAGGCGCGTTTTCTTTGGGCTGAACATCGATCACGAGGCAACGGACTTCTCCCAGAAACTCGCGGCGCACGAAAGTAAAGTTGTAATACTTCTTTTGAAAATCGTCATCGAGCACTACCATTTGCGCAAAGCCGAGAGGCAGAAAGTGCATGGAATAGAGGCCAGTGAGGCGGTTGGCCATGCGGCGCCCGAAGCCGGGTTGACCCACGAATGAAGTGTCTTCCGGACCATCGCTCATGTCGAGGCGGCCGAGAAAGTACTCGTCCTTAACGGGCTGAGCGTCGCCATTGCTGTCAGACTTGAGATCCTGCAGGTAAGTCTCGACCATGGGACGCATGTGTCGCATCTGAGCCACGAAGAGGTGTTCTTTCTGGATCACGCGATCGATGACGTCATTGAATGAAGCCGGAGGAGGCGTGGCCTGAGCCTGTCCCGGCGAGTCGATGACCGTGATTTGAGGTGAAGATGTAGAGTCTTGTGAAAGCGCTGGGTAAGACGACACCAACACAAACGAGAGGGAAAGAAAACCGAGCTGCAAAATGCGCATAAAAACCTTGGAGACTACCCTATGCCAACTGAAAAATAATGTGCAACACGACAGTGGAATCGGTTGGTTGGCCATCCCTTGTCGCCGGCCTAAAACGAATCTGTTCGGCTGCCTTGACCGCGTTGTCATCAAGACCATGGCCCAGGCCGCGGACCACGCGGAGTACGTGCAGATTGCCTGAGGCCTGCAGAACTACTTCCAGAAGAACCTCGCCTTGAATCCTGAGACTGCGCGCTTCCTGAGTATAGACGGGAACCGGTTTGGAAATGATTTCCGCGGGCACGCCGGTAGCGGCGGTGATTTCTGCGGAGTGAGAGTGTACAGACGGCGGAGCGGGTACGTCGGCGTCTCCGAAGCCACTTTGTTGAACGGCATTCTGCGATGCTCGCGGATGGCTTTCGCCAGTGGCCGTGCCATTGCCAAAGCCGGTGCCTGTGATCACGCCGCGAGCGCCTTTGGTACCACCGCTGCCGTTGCCGTATCCGCCGCCGGATGGCAGATCGAAGGACCCAAGAGCGGCGATGTTCACGGCTTTTCCCGGGGTGCCTTTGGCGGGAATTCCGTTGGGATCACCGAAGCCTCCGGTTTGGACCTGCGACGCGGGGCGAGTAATGGTAGGCGCGGCTGAACTGCCGGTGGAAAAAACGTTCGTTGCTACAACTTTGGGAACTACGGGTGCGGAGTTAGCAGGGAGCGGATCCAGTCTCCGGGGCGTAACGTTGACCGTAGGAGCCGGGGCTTCTTCCAGTTTCGCAGCGTTTGCTTGGGGGGCGGGAAGGCGCAAGGCGTTGGGGGGCGGGTCGAGATGCGCGACGAAGATGGGCTTGAGTTGGGGACGCGGCTGTGGCTGGTGATTGACGGGAGCCGGAGCGCTGACTAATTGCGTAGAAAGATAGGGATGTGCAGGAGGTGAAAGGATTTCCGGATGCAGCATGCGTACCCACAGCAGGAACGCCACCACGCAGGCCTGTGTCCCGGTGCTGAAAACAAACTCCGTCCACGGAGTTCTCGTCTTCGGAAGCAATGAGAATGGAGTCTGTGGCGAAGCAGAATATGCCATGACTGCGTCTACTCGACTAATTTGGAAACACCCATTCGGAAACTAAGTTCTTCGTGAAAAGGAACCCCACCCTCCGCTTTCGGAGGCCAAGATGTCTGCCGACCAGCCCACAGCCAAATCGTGCACGGCAAAGGCCGTTCTTATCTAACCAAAACGACAGTCTAACTATTTACTGTTCAAGCACTTGCAACAGTCCCATTAGGAACGTTTTCAGGCTCGATAA
>Ga0182024_10018609_pt1 | contig 12913 bp, 10 predicted proteins | sample P32metaG_FD_120480 | JGI IMG/M metagenome (GOLD analysis project Ga0182024, IMG submission 120480) | Permafrost microbial communities from Stordalen Mire, Sweden - P3-2 metaG (Illumina Assembly) | ecosystem: Environmental > Terrestrial > Soil > Wetlands > Permafrost | place: Sweden: Stordalen...
ATCCACTCGTTCAAGAAAAATGTCTACATTTTGGTTGCCACTCGGGATGGTCCCCACTAACTCTTGGTCAGGGTTGAGCGGGTCTAAGCCGGAGCCTTCGGGCAAGTCACTGAGTTGATTGAGCCTCGGGGGCAGTCGACGGTCGAGGACGACGAAGAGCTGGTGGGCGAGAACTGCGGCAGCGTTCCCGCGAAGGCCAGTGTTTAGATATTGGGCGGCAAGTTCGTCCTCTCCATTACGGGCAACGGTTAAGAAACCTAATACAGTGCCCCTCGGCGTGCTGCGCCCGAAAGAATCCTTGGGAGCTTCCGGTTGAGCTGGGGCGGGCGCGGAAACGGGTTTGTGGAATTGCGCCCATGCCGGAAAACAAAGCGGAAACGCCAGGAAAAACAAGCAAACTCCGGTGCCTAACAGCGCTACGCGCTTCTGTAACAGAAAAACGCGCGGCAGGACCGCTTCACGGGGATTCAAGCAAATGTCCATCCTTCCGCACCTTGAAAAATCCAACTTCCACAAATGCAACACGTGCGTGCAGCTTGAAACATAATCCCGCTGATCGGTCGGACTTTTATCATCGAGAGGTTAATAGAAGGAAGGGGCTTTCTGAACTCGCAGAAATGACAGCTCACCAGTTGCGGGCACCAGAATGGCACCCTTGTCGCAACTTGATTTGGGCTGACTCTGCGCCTTAAGGGTCCACACGCGGGTTCTGCAGGGGACAAGCTCCACTCTTGGGAATCAGACTGGTAGTTTTGACAATGTCATGCGTGGCTTGAATCACCTATAAAGTTCTAAGAATCCCCATCGGAAGATGCCACGACGCTCGTTCCCCAAACCCTGCGAGCGGGCTCTTCCGATGGGCCCAAATCGGATTCAAATCCTAAGAGAAAACAAAAAGGAAGAGCTCATCCCAGCAAAAAATTATGCCCCTGGGAATCTAGTGCGGCTAGGACTAAGTGTCCTGCTTTGCGGGTTGCCAGCTCTGAGTATGGCTCAGCCTCAGATATCCCCCCCGCAGGCAGAAACATCCCCAAGTCCAGACTCACGCGTAGGTCAACTGTCAGGAAGCATCATTGGAACAGTTGTTGATCCAAGTGGCGCCGCTGTTTCCGGAGCAAGGGTGAATCTTACATGTGAAGATTCACCCATAAATCAAGAAGCGCAATCGGGGGACGACGGACAGTTCACCTTTAGCGCTATCCCCCCGGGAACATTCCAGCTCACAATTACTGCGGAAGGATTTGCGACACAAATATTCGCTGGAATCCTCCAGCCGGGGGTGACATTCAATACCCCGCGAATCGGATTGGTGCTGGCCACCAAATCGATTGACGTACGGGTTGCCATCTCACAGGCCGAGGTCGCAGAGGAGCAGATCAAGGAGGAAGAAAACCAGCGCGTGCTCGGATTCATTCCAAATTTCTTCGTCAGCTATGTCCCCAACGCAGTTCCACTCACCTCAAAGCAAAAGTTCGAGCTCGCTTGGAAATCGATTCTTGATCCAGTCACTTTCGCATTGTCCGGGGCCGTTGCAGGAGGCGAGCAGGCGCGTAATGATTTCAGTGGGTATGGGCAAGGTGCGCAAGGTTATGGAAAGCGTTTTGGCGCCACCTACGGAGATCTCGTGACGACCACGGTCCTAGGAGGCGCCATACTGCCATCACTCCTGAAACAAGATCCGCGTTATTTCTACAAGGGAAGTGGAAGTATACGATCGCGAATTTTATATGCGATCGCAAACTCCTTTATTTGTAAAGGGGATAATGGACATTGGCAGGGAAATTACTCAGAAATTCTCGGAAGCATTGCTGCAGGTGGAATCTCAAGCCTCTATTATCCGGGGAGCGACCGAAGTAGAGCAAAATTAACGTTTGAGAACGCGGGCTTCAAGATTGGGATAACCGCGGGTACAAATCTCCTCCAAGAATTTCTCATCCGGAAATTGACACGGAAAATTTCTAACCCCCAACCGGCCATCCCCTGAACCATGATCATCAAAGTATCGACTAAGTTCGTTCATGGAGATAATTAGTGCAGGTTCGCTTTATTGTCACTTCAAATGTTGTAGGTCCTGACAGCCGAATATTGAAAAGGCGCCTTTCTGGAGGGATTGGTCACGCTCGTGGGCTGGAAAAGCGATCGCGGATGCTCAGGGAATGTTTACTCCCGGCAGGATCAATTTTGGGCCAGGCTACCCACGGGCGCCCAGCTACCGTCGGGGTTGAATTCAGTCATCGCCTTGGCTACATCGGCGGTTTTATCCCCGAAATCTTTTTCAAGTACAGTGCCTTCTTGATTGATGAGGAATGACATCACGCCAGAAACACAATATTCCGCAGGATACGCCAGGATGGCATAGCCACCTGTCATGTTCCCGTCAACAACGTAGTCCCTTGCCCCCTCCTGGACCTGGTCGCCTTGTTTCGTAATGATTCGATACAAGTAGCCATGGAAGGGCTGCGATGTTTTGCCTTTGTCCAGGTAACCGTCGGCGCTCGCATAGGCGGCAAGGGGTCCGAGAGGACTCTCTGGTTGGTCCGGTGCGGTCTTCCAGTACAGTCCGTTTTGCTTGCCCTCATCACTGATGAACTTCTGGGCGTATTGCTGCACCTGGCTGCCGTCATGAGTTTGACTGAAATATTCGGATTGGGCGTCCGCCATTGCATTCAGGACATCAATCGCCGAAAGTTCGTTATCACCGATGCGCCGGGCTAGGATCTCTTCCTTTGCAGAATTGACATCGAAATACCATTGCCCTGAGGGGCTTTTCAACAATGGAAACGGGAAGGGATAGTTTTCAGTGCCAATACTCAGGACGAGGGCGCCATCCTTCAATTTTCTCCAACGGTGCATCTGATCGTAGTCTGAAGTAAATTTGGCCAATGCCGATTTATCTTGGACCGTGTCACCGGAGAACAGAAGGTCCTTGGCGTCCGGGCCAAAGATCATGAGTAGCGTATTGCTGTCGCCGGCTTTCGCGGCATCGTAGATGGCTGTGATTGCATCTTCCTGGGATGCGAACATTTTCGGCCCCGCAGCAACCCGTTCTGATTTCTTGCATCCTACCGAGGGAAAAACGATCGCAAAAAGTGTGAGGTATACAATACACCGTGAACACTTCATTGGTGTAATTCTGAGATGTGTCATACCCGCTCCTCGATCACCCAAACCAAATCGCTTCATGATATTGTTCTCTTCTCTCTTCCTGAAGAGACATGCAGTTCGGAATTAGCGCCGAGCTACGACTTTCCTAGCAACCTTGTTTCCGAAACTCTGATTCTGGTTTCGTAGCGAACTGCATCCCACTGAAGGGATAACGATCGCCATTAGCGTAAGGAAAACAAAACGGCTCGAAACTCGTTTCAAGGGTTTTAGGTTCAAAGACATTGCATCTTCGCCCCGATCGCGCCGACGGAATCTTTTCATAATTTCGTCCTCTGCTCCCTTCGTTGAGAGCCACGTCATTTGCGGCTAACGGGTAACTGCGACTTTTCTTCCGCCACTGGCCGCCAAACTCTTATTTCCGCGCGCGCTCTGCGCACGAGCGGCCCCTGAAGCAGAAAATGCATTTGGTTGCGCGGTTTGTGCAACCGGACTACCGGAAGTCTGTGGACGCTGATAGCCTCGGAATTCGGATGTATTAACTTGAGGCTTCGGTGCCGAAATGTTGGGCTTTGGAACCGGCTGCGCTAACTTCGGCTGCGTAGCGGTAGTTGTATTTGGACGGTACGCTGGAGTGACGGGGCGAGCGCCGGCACCCTGCCCAGCCGGATATGGAGTCGGTCGAGGGCCGCTATTAACCGGAGGGCGGGCCGGAGGATACGGCGGGCGAGTCCCGGGAGGAGCCACGGGAGGGCGAGCGTACCCAGGGTAGCCCGGCCGGTAAGCTGGATAGCCCGGACGATAGGCAGGGTAACCTGGACGATAACCGGCGTAGTAACCTCCACGCCAGTAACTGTTTCCGATATATACATTCCTATTATAGACGATGGTGTTTCCATGCCAGTTTGTTCCCCACCCCCACCATCCCCACCCGCAACACGACCCGCGGATCATCGCTCCGACGGCGATGCCGACACCGAAGGAAATGATTGCTGCGGCGGCCACGTCCGAGGAGCTGTATCCCGGCACGACGATTGGCGCGCCATACACTACAGTTGGGTTGTACGCTGGAACGTAAACGATCTGAGGATTCGCCGGTTGAATAATAATCGTCTGGGGGCTTTCCTGAACGACTTTGATCTGTGGACCTGATTTCAAGTTGCCCGCCGCGTAAGCCTTTACTCGCATTCTTTGGACCGCAGCCATGACGTCAGGCTGCTGGATAGCGGAGGCTTCGCCAAGCGCTGAAGTCCAAGCGAGATTCCTCGCCAGATCATCAAGCACCGACGGGAACTGCGTCAGTGCCTTTACGGCCGGATCCCAGGCTTCCTTATCCACAGCTCTCATTAGCGGCTCGCCAGTAAGTCTGGAATTTTGCTTCAGCCAGCTATCAGCGTCAGTTACCTGGTCTGGATAAGTGGCCGCCCCAAGAACTTGTGCCACCAAGGCGTCAGGATATAGAGCGATTGGTGCGACGAGGTTATCGAGTTCCTCTGGAGCAAGAGGAGCATAGTCGTTCTGATTTCCAGAAGCAGGCGCGATCTGTACCGCCCGCAAGTCAGCTTGGATCGTTATCAGAACAAGAAGGTAACTCAACACAAGATGTACTGTTTGTCTAGCGAGTGTCATCGTGGCCTGATTCCTGGCGATCGCCTAAATCGTAAGGTCGCGCGGCTGACGTCAGAAAGCTCAGCCGCAACCTCGCGGATGCCTTTTTTTTGCTTCTTGAAGGCTAGAAAATTGAGGCCGCGCCGGATACTGACAAAACTGACAGTTTCGATATGGGGATGGGCCCTGTTCTAATGATTTGGAAATGACGATTCCGGAACTCATGTACGGCTCATGGCGATATGACTCTCACTGCTACTTGGGCGATGATCGTATCCATATGTGTGCCCATAACTCAGATTGGGCCGGCCTGAGTACAGAATTCACCGCAATTCCAATCCGAAATTCGGTGTGGAGAATTGTTTGGTCAATTTCTAGTAAGCGTATTTTGGTCTGGTTGCGATCGGATTACCGGGTGCGCTGATCTGGAGACATTAGGCTTTGAGTTTCTCATGGACAATTGCGCCTTTGGTTGGCATCGGCATGCTGATGACGGGCATCACTCGCAATCTGATCGACCTTACCGCTCGCAAGTGTCGTGAGACCCATCCTGAGTAAGGACATTCCTTTTCTTATGGTTTTGGCCGTTCTATTAGGCGAGACTTTTTGATGAATGAGCGCACAATTCGAAGCGTTCTACCTAACAATATCGCAGTAGATAAGTATGGGTGGCAGGGTTTCTCCGGTCACACCGTTTATCTCCTCCAATTGCGAGTGGGGGATTCAGCAATCTGTCTCTAGTGACTATCTAAGGAGTTCATATGTTGAAGCAATGGGACATTCTCGTTATTTGTTCAGAAATCAGCAATCGAAACGCATTGATTCGAATGCTTGAGGGTATGTCGGTGGGAGTTTTTTCGTGCTCCACATTGAGCCAAGCAATTGAAGTGCTTTCCTCCCAGAGGATCGAACTTGTCTTCTGTGACGAGAGTCTTCCAGACGGATCCTTCCGCGACTTGCTGCGGGCAAGCTGTGTTTGGATCGGCAGACCCCATATCGCCGTGATCGTCCATTCCGGAAAATGGACGGAATACATGGGGGCGTTGAAATCGGGAGATCTTGAAGTGATCTCTTTTCCGTTGCACCCAACCGACATTGAACTGGCGGTCATTCGAGCAATGCGCGATGGATCCCGAGAGTCGTTCTTTCAGGTGTCTGCCTGAGGGTAACTCGCCCAATCAGTTGCAGCGCGGTTTCTAGACCCGGCGGATTCGAATCCTATTTCAGCAGGCGAGCATGCTTCTCGGGCGGAAGGCTAGGATCTTAAATTTGAGCGGACCACTCTTTATGTTCCGGCACGGACAAAACAAGAGGCAATGCCGAACCAACCGATAGAGCATCGCAGCTAAAAGTGCCAGCGCCGGCGAGTGTGCTCAGTTCTTTTACCAGCCGTGCGGATAAAAATCACAGCACGTGTCATCTTCAGTCCGAAGGTCCAGGACGTGCTTGTAACTCCCACATAGGTCAAGCGGCGAATGCTGACAGGCCGGACAAATCGTTACGCAGACTGCATCGATTGATTCGACGGATATGAATGAACTGCACGTCGAACATCTCCAAAGAGTGACCTCCGCAATAGGCGGCTTATCGGCTGAATGTGCTGTGAGGTGGGACACTGATGGCTCCTTTTGCATATTTTACAACTCATTACCTAAGGCGCCGAATAGTAAGGGGAGTTAGCGCTGTCGCAAACTGTCAACTCTGACAGGCAAAGCTACAGATTGAATTAATTCGTCGACTAAATTACCTGTGACATAAAGAAAATTGGGCGGCTTCTTCCAGAACTGACACTTTTAACAGTTTTCCATATTTATTGTGCGGCGTAGTTTGCCCTGTCGTTTGCAAATCCTGCGCATGAGGGCCGCGCGGGAGACACAAGAGGCGTTGGAGAACTGGTTTCGTGATTCCAGGAATGACGAAGTGATTTGGAGAACGAAGAGATGAACTTTCCTGCCCGAATGCTAACAATCACGTTGCTCATCATTTGCTGGACTAGCCCCGCTTCCAGTCAACAATCCTCTTGGGACAGTGAAAACGAAGCAGGCCATCAGGCATTCATGCAAGGGCGCTACACCGAAGCGCAAAATTATTTTCTCGGTGCAATCGCCTTGGCCGGAAAACTTGGTGAGAATGACCCGCGCATTGCCGCTTCTTATAACAACCTTGCGACACTTTATCTGCAACAGGGCAAATATTCAAACGCTGAACAATTATATCTTCAGGCGTTAACCATTCGGAGGAATCAATCTGGCCCAGCGGACCCAGGGGCGGTAACCACCTTGAGCAACTTAGGTGTCCTCTATTCCAAGGAAGCCAGATATTCGGAATCGGAATCATACTTTAAAAGTGCCCTGGACCTTCGGGCGGAACTGCGGGTTCCCGAGGATGCGCAGGGAGGCTCCCTCCTCAGCAAACTGGGGTCGCTCTATTATGCTGAGGGGAAATATTCCGAGGCTGAGCCATTCTTGTTAAGTGCGTTGGTGATCCAGGAGAAAGGGTTCGGAACGGATCCCACGGACCTGGCTACAACTCTTAATAACCTGGGTTTGATCTACCGTGAGCAACGCAAGTTTTCTGAGGCCGAAACCGACTTCGAACGCGCAGTAGCCGATCTGGAAAAATCGGTCGAGCCCATGAATCCTGAAATGGCCACCATTTTAAGCAATTGGGCGAGCCTCTATCAGTCAGAAGGCAAGTATTCCAAAGCCAAACCGCTATATGAACAGGCGCTGCAAATCCGCGAGAAAACACTCGGGCCCGGCCATCCCGACGTGGCCGCAAGCCTGAACTACCTGGCCGACCTTTACTTTCTGCAAGGCAAATACTCAAAGGTTGAATCTCTTGGTCAGCGCGCGTTGAAGATCCGCGAGCAGTCACTGGGGTCTGAGAGCATGGAGGTATCCGAAAGTCTCAACAATTTAGCAGGTCTATATAAACAACAGCGCCAGTACTTGAAAGCCGAGCAATATTACCTGCGCGCTCACGAAATCTTAGAGAAACATTTCGGATCGGACAATCCGAGCGCTGCTCGGGAATTACAAAATTTGGGATCCCTCTATGTTGACGAAGGCAAGCTCGACCAAGCTGAGCCAATTCTCAACATCTCTTTGGACGCGATACAAAAGAGTCTGGGACCTGACCATCCTGATGTTGCCCTAGTGTATGCAACACTGGCGGTTCTCTACCTGAGGCGAAGCGCATACGAGCAGGCCGAATCTTATTGCCGACACGCCTTGGAAATTCTTGACAAGCCTTCTTTTCCCGACTATCGGACTCTGATTGTCGCGTTAAATACCTATGCGGATTTGCTTTCGAAAACCAACCGAAAAGCCCAGGCAGAACTGATTGAAACAAGAGCAATGACCTACAGAGCAGAATTTCGTGAACTGAACAGCACGAGGTGAATCTGTCGATTTTGTGGCCACCGACGTCAGCGACAGATTCCCGAAACTTGCAGGCTAAGAGGGAGCGGAATATTGACAAGGCGTGAGAGGCTTCGTTGTACAGACAGAAGCATTCACTCGGTAAAGAACATCCGAACAATGAATAGAGCACGATTTGAATCACGCCGCAAATTCTAAGGCAGAGAACTGAAGATCATAAACATCGGTTTCCGAAGGGATTTGAATTACTAGCTGGGAGGATGAATGCCCGAAAATAGGACACAAAGAATCGCTAACAGGCAGGAATTAAAACAAACACTGTGGAAGTGCCGGCGTTGCGCTGCGCTGATTGCCATTCATTCCGCCGAAGCGATTGAATCGGCAACCTGTCCGATTTGTTGTGATGTGGCATTGGATCAACGTGGGACTTTTGAAACCATCCTGGGAATGGCGGTACGGGAACGCTCGCCTGCCGCCTCTTGAATGAACGCAAAAACCAGTTCTGCAATACGACCCTTATTACAAGCGGTCAGCGTCCTAAACTGACTTAATTCATTGACATAAGCCCACCCCAGCTCGAACGAATGGAATTTACCAAGAAACTACCTAAGGTTGAGCTTGCCCGGACCATCGTTTTCTGTGGGCTCCCTGTCGATCAAGGTTGCGTACGGAATTCGGTAGTGACAACTGCGTTGGCATCATCAAATCCCACGCAGCCAAAGAACTTGTACTCCGTATTCGTGAGACTGTTGCCGAGCCCATTCGAATCTCTTTGTCTTTTGGTCTTCGCACGGATTCCTACTTTTGGCTCGCGGTCTTCGAATTGCGAAATCTGTGGTACGAGACGCGTGTGCTGCAGGATGGGCTGTAACTTTTACCAGTTCCAAACAGAGTGATCCCCGAATAGTTTGCTAGTGGACGGTCACCGCAGGTGATCCAACGGGGGGTTCCAAAAATGAGTTATCAGAGGAAGTGGTTCATTACCTTTTTGGCGGTCCTGGGAACTGCCACCTTGCTTTCCTCGCTTTGTTCAGCAGTTCACGCGCAGGAACCGAAAGCAGGAAAACTGAAAGTCTATGTCACGTTGCCTGAGGCCTACACTTTTGTGGATGAAAAAGCGATAGGGCCTGGCAATCAGTCTATCCGGCTTGGGGAAGGCAAGCACACTTTAAGCGTTGAAAATTACGGTTTCAAGCCCTTCCGCCAGGATATTTCAATTGCGTCTGGAGAAACCACCAAGGTCAGGGTAGACCTGGAAGCGGATGGCTCCAAGGTTTCCGGTCCGTGGGGGCGCATCCAAATTGAAGTTGGGACCGCAACCAGGGGGGACTATGCCGTCCTCTTGAACGGCAAATCGGCAGGTTACTTTGTGGGTCATGTTGATGAGTTCAATCAAAACATCTGGTGGAAGCAAGAATTGATTGTTCCAGTCCGCACTCACGATATAACGGTCACAAGGAACGGCCAGTCCGTTTGGTCCGGGTCAGTTCCCGTCGGTGCTAACCAGAGAGTAATTATTAATATTGGAACTGGGAAGATACGAACCACCGACTGGCCTCGAGGAGGAGAGCTAGGAGATATGGCTCGCTTTAAGGCTGGACTAGCGAGTGCCTCCGTTGTAATCGCGCCGGTAAGCGGATCGATTACCGCTACGCCCACTAAAATTGACTGCAACCAATCCAGTGAATTGAAATGGGCCTCGCTGGAAACAGTCGATAGCGATATCAGCGGGATGAGTCCGGTCCCGGCAAGCGGAGAACGACAGGTATCGCCAAAGAAAACGACTGCTTACGAGCTAACGGCCTCAGGGCCGGGTGGCGTGGTCAAATCTAGCGCCACGGTGGACGTGAATCCTGTTGTCGTCGCTCAGATTCAAGCTTCGCCCTCTGAAGCAAAGTATCGGCGGATCGGCGACAAGGTCCTCACGCAAGAAAGTGGTACTGTGAATTGGTCGACATCCAATGTCAATTCGGTATCCGTTGATCCGTTTGGAGCGGTGGATGCCAATGGATCTCGAACTGTCCCACTGGTTCCGACTCAAACCACGGACGGCCCAGTCGATCAGACTCTCAGTTACAGTTTGAGCGCGACGAACGTATGCGGAGGGTCAGAAACCAAGACAGTTGCCGTTCACCTCACCGGGAGCATCGAGCCGATCCCGGCAGTACTTTTGAATAGCATCTTTTTCCCCTCTGACTACCCAGAAAAAAGTGACCAGACCGTAGGACTACTGAAAAGCCAGAAAGACGCCTTGGGCACTCTTGCAGATGGATTCACGAAGTATCTGGAGTATGACCCGGGCGCGAAACTTTCAGTGGCTGCCTATGCGGATGAACGCGGCCCGCAGAAGTACAACGAATCCTTGTCTGAGCGACGCGGGCAAAGCGTTAAGGACTTCCTCGTTGCAAAGGGTATTTCCGCAGACAAGATCGATGTGACGGCCTACGGCCTGGATAAACCGCTCGATCAGAACACTGTCGACCAACTGCAGTCGAGCAACCCAAATCCGCCGATCGAAGCTCATCTGAAGAATCAGCGTGCTTCGTGGCTCGCTTACAATCGCCGCGTCGACATCCTGTTTCTTCCCACGAATAAGGAATCGGAACAGTACTATCCCAATAACGCACCAGATGCAGACATCTTGTGGCAGCGGGCGAAGCCTGACCGTTCGGTGATTGATCAAGACGAATAAGCTGGTTTTCACGATGCGTAGGGTGAATCACCAGGAGCTCTCCCCGTATCAGAATGGGGAGAGCTCTCTTTATGTTGTGCCAGTCTGGCTTGCGCCATCCCCGGGAAAAAACAGTGCGTCCGGCTCAGACTTCACAGCTTGATCGAACTGTTCTTTGCCAGAGCTGACGAGTGCCAACTTGATTTCGAAGCAAATGGCTTGGAGGATGCAATCGTGAAAATACCGTTCAATTGGAATCTCTGCGCCTCCACCCCTGAGAGCTAGAGTGGCGCCGTCATGGAGTCCAAGAATTTCACGCGCCCGATAAGTGTTTGGGGAATCCCGGCATTGTACGCGGGAGCCGCATTCGCGGCCGGGCTTTCGGTTCCGCGAATCGAAAGCCGCGCCTTTCCAGGCCTCGTCTCCGCCATGAGCGTCTCTTCGGCGACGGCGATTGATTCCGCAATCGCCTCGGGCATGATTGCACTAACGGGTGTGGTTTTTGCGTTGACATTTGTGATGCTTCAGTTCAGCGCAACGGCGTACTCACCGCGCCTGGTCGCTTGGATCGCTCAGGACCCGGTAATTTCACATGCGCTCGGGATTTTCACAGCCACCTTTCTTTACGCCGTCGCTGCGCTTTCGGGAATTGACCGGAATGGTTCTGGCAATGTTCCTTTCATTAGCGTCTGGATCCTGTTCGGTCTGCTTCTTGCGAGCGTGGGCATGTTCATCAGCCTCGTCCAGCGGATCAGTTTGCTTCAGGTCACCCATATGTTGATTTTCACGGGCGATCAAGGACGAAGAGTAATCTCTTCCATTTATCCACAAGCAAAATCGTTAGCCGCAGGCTATGGATCGGAGGATTTTCGCACTTTGCCTCGCACGCAGACGTTGCTTCATCGCGGGAAGCCGCGCTCCATTCAAGCAGTCGATCTGGCCGGTCTGGTGAATTTGGTTAAGACCGCCGGCGGAGTCATAGAAATGACCGTTTCAGTTGGCGATACCGTTGTGGAGTTGACGCCCCTATTACATGTCTTCGGTGCCCGGCGGCCAATCGAGGAACGGGAGTTGAGGGCCGGAATTAAAATCGGGGATGGACGTACATTTGAGCAAGATCCGAAGTACGCGATCCGTCTGCTGGTCGACATAGCGATTAGGGCCCTGTCGCCCGCAATCAATGATCCGACAACTGCGGTTCAAGCACTCGACCAGATCGAGGATCTTCTGCTCCGACTGGGACAGCGTCAGTTGGAAATTGGATCCTTTTACGACAGCGATGGCAAATTGAGACTCGTTCTTCCATTTCCTGCATGGGACGATCTGCTCCGATTAGCCTTTGATGAGATTTGCTCTTACGGCCGCAACAGTGTGCAGGTCATGCGGCGCATGAATGCACTTATCAGCGATTTGAACTCCGCGGTTCCCGAAGAACGGCGCCTTGCGCTTAGATACTGGTGCGCGCGATTAAGAGCTACTGTCGCGATTTCTTTTGTGGATGGTGAAGAGAGGACAGAGGCCTCAAAGGAAGACCGGCAGGGGCTCGGCGTGCCCCGCCTGCATTCGAACGGGGATCCTTGAGTGTCTGGCATGAAATAGGTCTTAAGCGCGATTGCCAGGAACAGGATTGGTTTCGACGGCTGAAATCCTTCAGGGGCTAATGAGGGGCCTAAGGAACATGGATCATTAATTCAAACCCCGCAGAATCGCGAGAGGGGGAAGGCGACAGATTGATCGGATCCAAGATTCGCAGGTTCGCCCTCACCATTTTAGGAGTCACAATGACAATTAGAAATCTCCCATTCCGCCGCTTCGGCTGCATATTCTGCCTCGCGCCTCTTATGGCATGTCTCTGCCCTTCCGCGCGGGCGAAGCGAAAAGACGTGGTTGTCATGAACAACGGCGACCATTTTACTGGCGAAGTGAAACGCCTGCAAAACGGCTTGCTATTCGTCGAGACGGAGTATGTGTCAGGTAATATTGGCCTGGATTGGGATCAAGTGCAATCTGTGCAGACCACGGCTACCTATCGAATTGTTTTAAACAACGGACAGCGGCTGGACGGAAAGATTGAAAAGGATTCCAGTGATAAAGGGAAGACCGACGACTTCATGATTCGGGAAGCGACAGAGGAGGTGCAAGTCCCTTC